>OMGS01001158.1_pt1 | contig 9523 bp, 8 predicted proteins | sample 1646081 | NCBI WGS metagenome assembly OMGS01 (sample SAMN05578591, study PRJEB25193) | human gut metagenome | biome: Human Microbiome; feature: human-associated habitat; material: feces | host: Homo sapiens | place: USA:Birmingham | reverse complement strand
TACGAGATGTGCGGACGTGACTGGAGTTCAGACGTGTGCTCTTCCGATCTGTCCCTCTTTCCGGGGACGGCCTTTCTTTTGTCTCAATTTCCGCCTCAAACGGAGCCTTTACAGACTGGGACGAAAATTTCCAATATGGTGTCTACAAAATTCAGGGCACCCTGATCTATGAAAAGGAGTGACGAAGCATGCCTGGAACATATATTACCCCCAAGACATTCAACCGCCGCTGGTGGATCGACCTCAGTGCAAACGATTCGCCCCAATGGGCGGAGGTTTCCGTCGGCATCACATCCCGCGGCAACAGCATCAACGAACAAAGCCAGGAATACTACGACATGGCGGGCCGGGGCGTGGCCGAAAGCGAGGTCACGGGCGTGAGCGTGTCCCGTACCTTCACCGGTTTCCGCAGGTTTGGCGACGCTGCGCAGGACGCCATCATGGACCGCCTGTACGACCTCGACAACCGGAAAGTCAAGTTCATTGAGTGCTACGACAATTTGGGCAGCGGCAAGCCCAACGGCCGTCAGGGAGAGGGCGTGCTGTCCATCACGGACGATGGGTCCGGCGACGCCCAAAACCGCGAAAACATCAGCTTCGGCCTCAAGATCCTGGGCACTCCCCAAAAGGGAACTGTCACCATCGGTGAGGACGGCACGCCCACGTTTTCGCCGCAGGCCGCAGAGGCAAAGGCGGCGTCGAAATGAGCGCGGGGTTTGAGTTTGCCAAAAAGCACGAGATCACCATTTGCGGCCGTGCATACCCGTGCGATATCTCGGACAAACGGATGCTGGAAGGCGTTACGCGGGATTTTCCCCGCGTGCTTCAGGCCGCGCAGGCATTCTGTGCGATGGACGCCAAGCTGAAGCCCGGCGGACAGGACGGACGGAGCGCGGACACCATGGCACAGGAGGCGCTGGAAAAATTTTCGGACGCCGTAGCCATGTGCCGCGCTTTCATCGAGGGTACGCTGGGCGTTGAAGAATACCGGGAGATCTTCGGCGGTCGCCCGGAGAACATCAACGAACACATCAGCCTGTGCGCGTACATTTACGGCGAGGTCATGGGAGGACGCCGGGAGGTCGTGGAGCAGTTCCTGATCCCGGAGCTGAAGGAGGCGGTTACAAATGTATCCGGTGATGCTGGAGCTGCCGGACCAGATCCTGGGCCGAAAGGTGCCGACGGACTGGGCCTGGTGGATGAAGTATGTGGGAACGGTGCTGGCGTCTGACCTGACGCCGGAGGAACAATTCGACGTCATCCTGCTCAATACATTCCGTGAAATACCGCAGAACGAAGCCGGGCACTTCCAGGGGGTGCTCGACTTCTATTTTTGCGGCGATCCGCCCCGTGGGGATGAGCCGGCCCCGCCGGAACGGCTCCTGGACTGGAAAAAAGACGCGCTGCGCATCTGGGGGGATTTCCGCGTATACGCGGGCATCGACCTTTTCACAGCGCGTATGCACTGGTGGCAGTTCATGTCCATTTTCCGCAGCTTGCCGCCTGAGAGCCAGATCAAGAATGCGATCTATTACCGCAGCGTGGATATGCGCAGGATATCCGACCCCAAAGAGCGGGAGCGGTATGCGGACATCAAACGCGCTGTGGCGCTGGACCCGGTAGATTATGAGGCCGAATACGACGCGGCCATGGCAAGGAGGGATATGTGTGCCGACAGCAGCTTCGGATGATGGCGTCGTCCTCGGCCTGAAGTTTGACATCAGCCGTGTGAAGCAGACGCTGGATCAGGTCAAAAACATGGTGCAGGGCATGGCTGAAGATTCCGCGAAAGCCGTGGCCAAAACAGATGACGCACTGGAAAAAGCGCGGAAAAATGCTGAAAAGTGGAAGATCGAACCGACCACAAAGGGCATCGAGGCGGCGCAGAAAGAACTGGATATCCTCAACGCCACGATCGTGAACCAGCAGAATGAGCTTTCCAACTGCGAGCGGGAGCACGAGCGCCTGGCCGATAAATACGGCGAGACCAGCAGCCAGGCTCTGAAGCTGGAAAAACGTATGCTGAGCCTTCAGGCCTCGATCGAGAAAAACACAAAAAAATCCGATGATTTCGGCGCGGCACTGGCGGACGCACAGGACGTTATGGACGCCGCATCCGGTTCCGCTGAAGACCTTGAGAAAAACGCCAAAGGCGCGGGCAAGGGCATGGAGGACGGAGGCAAGGGTGCAAAGACATTCGATGTGGCCCTGGGCACGCTGGCCGGCAATGCGCTGAGCGCGGTGATCAGCAAGTGCGGCGAACTGATGGAGCAGACCAAGGAGCTGCGGCGTGACCTTTCTTTCCTGGAACAAAACGCCAGGGATGCCGGCATGGGCATGGAACAGCTGCACGACAAGGCCGGTGAGCTCTATGCCGTCACAGGCGACACCAATGAAGTGGTGGAGGCGCTTTCCAATATCCTTGCCACCGGCTTCAATGACGCGGACAAGGCATATGAGGCCGTTGACTTGCTGGCGGGCGCGGTCGTCAAGTTCCCGGAAACCATGAAAATTGAATCTCTTGCCGATTCTCTGCAGGAGACCATCGCCACCGGCGAGGCCACGGGCCAGTTTTCCGAGCTGCTGGGCCGCCTGGGTGTGGACGTGGAAAAATTCAACGAACGCCTGGGCCGGACACGCTCCGAGGCCGGCCGCCAGAACCTTGCCCTGCAAACGCTGCGCAAGGAAGGGCTGGACGAACTATGGGAGAGCTACAAGACCGGGAACTCCGATATGATCGAGGCCGAGAAGGCAAACTACAATCTGCAGCTGCGGTATGTGGAACTTGCGAAAAGCATTGAGCCCATCGAGACGAAAATTAAGACGACCTTTGCTCAGGTGCTGCTGGACCACGAAGACCAGATACTGGCCATCGTGGACGCAGCGGGTGACATCATCGGCGTAGGCGCGGACGTCATCGGGTTTCTGTCGGAGCTGAATCCGGCAGTGGTACTCGTCAGCGGCGGGCTTGCGCTGATCGCCGTAAAGGCGGCGGGCACGGCCCTGGGCATGCGTATCGTGGCCACGGGCACCGCTTCAGCCACGAAAGCGCTTGCCGCTGCGGGGCCAACAGCAGCCGCGGCCGGTTCCCAGTTCGTTATGCTGGCAGCGGACCTGCTGATGGTGGGCGCTGCGGTGTTTTTGGTGACATCCGGCATCGCCATGCTGATCAGTGCGATCCGCGGCGTGCCCATGATCAACACCGGTACGATACAGGTGCCCAGTATGGGCGAACTGCAGGCGCAGGTCGGCGGCGCGGGCTACGCCCGCGGCACTCGTTCCGCCACACCCGGCTGGCGCTGGGTTGGCGAAAACGGGCCGGAGCTGATGCACTTTACAGGCGGCGAGGCGGTCTATACCGCCGAACAATCCCGAGCCTTAATATCCGCGCAGGGCGGCGGTGCCACTTTCGTGGACAACAGCCAGAACATCTTCAAGGTGGATGACATTGAAACGTATGTGGCCATTAAGCGCATGCTTGAAAACGAGAAAATGACCGTCCGCATGGGACTGGCACGGCGGTAGAAAGAAGGCGTTGATACATGGGACAGTATACCGTATACTGCAACGGTTCGCAAAATCTGAAGAATCTGTCCGGCGGTGTGGGTGAGCTGCGCATCGACAACCTGGGTGCAGACAAGGCGGACTGGGGCTGGCTGTTTTTTGATAAGTCTCCGGTGCCTTCCGGCGAGGTCCTTGATTCCGCATCCGTACTTGCGGTGTATTGCCATGCGCCGTACCCCCTCAGCCTGATCCTTGGGCAAATTGCAGGCCCGAGCTGGAACGGCCCCGAATGGAAGATTACCTCCGGCGGGGTAAGGGGCGCTGGCAATCTCTCGTGCCAGATCGGCATTACGACCGAGAACCAGACAGGCGCTGCCCAATTTTGGGTGGATGGCTCGGACCATGTGCCCTATGCGACGATCCAGACCCATGCGGGCAAGATAACGCCATCCGGCTATTCCCCAGCCAACACGACGATCAAAAAAGGGTTTTACCATCGTTTTTCCTGGAATGTCACGGCGGAGAAACCCATCAACGGAACGCTCACCATAGCGTATTCGGACTTCAAGTATCGGGCAAAAGGCTCCGGCACATGGACTTCCGTCCGTGTGCCCGGCCCCAACACATACATCGACTTCGACACAGGGCTCGTTCCCAATGCCGCCGACCCCGGCATGGAATGGGAGGTCGTGGTCACGTCCAGTTCCGGCGCACAGGCAAGCGGCGGATATGCCACGGTGCAGTTCCAGAGCACGGCTGTCCGGCTGACAGATCTGATGCCATCCAGCCGGGCCACGACCTACAAAGGCTTTGCCGTCAATTTTTCTTGGAGCCTGAACTACACGAAGCCAGATGATCTGTCCGGCTCCATCCGGCAGGTATCGGCAAAGTTACGCTGGCGGAAAAACGGAGCACAGGATTATACGGAATATTCCATCAACAATGCCACACAAGCTTATGCTATTCCTGCGGGGGTGCTCCCCGCAGGAGATATCGACTGGCAGGTCGAGGTAACGGACACCAGTGGAGGGACCACTACAAGCAGCTGGGTTACCTTCAATAACAAGGAACTGCCGGTCACGCCCGCAGACCTGTATCCGGCGGATGGCGGCCGCGTGCTGAAGCACCAGGTCAACCGCTTCGGCTGGTCTGTCACAGCAGAGGGAGCCGAGGATGCGCCCGGCGAGATCGTCCAGACTTCGGCCGTGCTGCGCTACCGCACACAGGGACAGCAGGACGTCAAGAGTGTCTCCATCAGCGGTGCGCAGACCTGGCACGACTTCCCGGCAAATACATTCACTGCAGACGATATTGAGTGGCAGGTTGAGGTGACGGCCAACACCGGCGCTGCAGGCACCAGCGAGTGGATACACGTCAACACCCAGGACGCGCTGAGCACGCCTGTGTGTGTCTCCCCTGTGGGCGCTATTGTGGAAGATACTCAAGGCGTCACCTTCGTGTGGCGGCATGAGATATCCACCGGCACGGCGCAGACCGCCTACGAACTGCAGACCAGCTCCAACATGGGCGGACAGTACACCACACTCAGCACCGCAGAGACCGACGCCTCCAGCTTCGCAACACCCGCCGGACAGTTTGCACAGGGTACACTCATGTGGCGTGTACGCACCAAAAACGGCGATGGTGTGTGGGGTTCCTACAGCGCCGCAGCGACCATCATCATCCGCCGGGCTCCGTCCGTGCCGGTCATTGTATACACGGACACAAAACCGCGCCCCACCATCCGCTGGCAGTCTGCGGACCAGCAGGGCGTGCGCATCCAGATCGGGGACTATGATACAGGCTGGATGCACAGCACGGCCAAGGAGTTCCGCATGCCGTATTTCCTGCAGGATGGGACATATCCTGTGCAGCTGGCGATAAAGACAGTGTTCGGCGTGGAATCCGCTCCGGCCGTTGGCTCCATTACCGTTCTGAACGTTCCCGGACCAACTATTGAAGCCGCTTTCAATGCCCGTTTAAACGCCATTGAAATATCCTGGGAAACGGACGCCGCATACGCCGAATACTTCATACTGCGTGACGGTGTCCCCATTGCGCGCTCGGCGGGCAGCGGGATCACAGACCGTCTGTGTGCCGGAAAGCATTTGTATACTGTGCGCGGCGTCACGCCGGAGGGATTCTACGGCGACAGCGCGCCCGTCCACGCCTTTCTGGCAATCGAAAACGCTGTATTAGGGTCCGTTGAGGATGGCGCGCCCTGGCTGAAGCTGCGGCTGCGGGCCGGTGAGAGGCCCGCACATGACGGAAGCTACAGCGCACAGGTGGACTATGTACACTACTACGGCCGCACAAAACCCGAGCCATATACTTGTGGCATGCAAGACGCCAGCCACGACTTCGCTTTCACGCTCCGGGACGCCGCACAGATGGATGCCCTGCGCGGCCTGCTGGGTTCTGCCGTAGTTTACAAAGACTGCTGGGGCGATGTTGTGATCGGGATGCTGGGAAACATTCAGGCGGCCCATGGCCGTGCGCGGGATGTACAGTTCACGGTTGTCGAGACAGATCACAGGCAGGAGATCAGCTATGAGTAATGTATCGGTGGAATACCTGTTGCTGCGGGATAACGTGGAGTTTTCACGGCTTACCGCGTTCAAAGGCGGCGGCGCGGCCATTTCAGTGACGGCGGGCGCTGCGGTGAAATGGGCGCTCAGCGGGAAGTTTGCACAAAACAGCGGCGTCAACTACCTCACGGACGTGATCCAGCCGGTGCTCACCATCGACGGCGTGCGCCGGCCGCTCGGCAAGTATATCCCTACCGATGCATACACGGAACACGACGGCATGCGGCCTGTGGTGAGCCTTACAGCCTATGACCTGACCTATCTTGCCATGTCCTCGAAGATAGAGACGCGGCTGCATCTGGCAAAAGGGACGCTGTACACGGCAGCCATCCAGGCACTGCTGGTCGAATCCGGCATCACGGATTTTTTCGTGGAGGCAAACACCGCCACGCTGCAGGCGGACCGGGAGGACTGGGAGCCGGGCACAGACCGTCTCACGATCATCAACGCCCTGGCGGCGGAGATCAACTACAACAGCATCTGGATGGACGGCAGCGGCACAGTACACTGCAGTGCGTTCCGCATGCCGTCCGCGGATGCGATATCCGTGACGTACCGGGATGGAGAGTATTCCATCCAATATCCCGAATGGAGTGAAACCGTGGACATGTTCGATCATCCGAATGTATTCATCGTGGAGGTGGACAACCCGGACCTTGATTCGTCCATGCGGGCCGTATCGGTCAACGACAGGCCGGACAGCGTTTTTTCCACCGTGAACCTGGGACGCCGGGTCGTATCCTACGAGAAGCTGGACAACATTGCGTCTCAGGCGGAGCTGCAGGCGTATGCGGACAACAAGCGGTTTAAAAGCCTGCAGTCCACGGAGACCCGTACGTTTTACACCGGTCCCAGCGGCCGGCACGCTGTTTTTGACCTGGTGGAGCTGGTGCGGGATGGTGAAAGCACGCTGTACGAAGAGACAGGCTGGCGGTTGGAGCTGGAGCAGCCGTACAAAATGACCCATACGGGCAAGAGGGTGGTGTATCTATGATCCTGGAGACGTATCAGGAGCAGCAGGCCATCGTGCAGCCGGACCCGCCCGACCAGTCCTTCGCCACGGTGGGTACTGTATACGAGGACGGCATCGCGCTCATCTTCAACGGGGCGGAAACGGAAAGTCTGAAGCATTACAAGTGCAACACGGCCGTGCGGTTCGCTGCCGGCCAGCGTGTGCGGATCATTGAGGACAGCGGCACCTATGTGGTGGAGTATCCGGTGGGCGCGCCTGCGCAGAGCATCTACGCGGACAGCGCCGCACGGGCCGCCTATGCATCCGAGGCGGGATATGCGGAATCCGCCGGAAAAGCAGCGACGGCCACAAAGGCAGACACCGCCGCCAGCGCGGGCTCAGCGGATACGGCGAAAAGCGCTGAGACTGCCGAAACTGCAAAGAGCGCGGAGAGCGCTGAGACTGCGGCTCAAGCTGAGAATGCAGCCGCAGCTGAAACGGCTAAAAACGCAGATTTTGCAACACGGGCCGGACAGGTGGACAACCTTGCGGGAAACTATGCGGATCTTGTGTTTTCCTACAGCACTCAGGGGACTTTGCTTGTCCGGACTACAAGGGACAGCCAATGGACCAAACTCACCGGCTCCGTTGTCTGAACAATTTCTTGGAGGTTCTTATGGCTATTTCGATTGAGTTCAAAGACAAATATGTGTACTTTGGGCCGGAGGCCGGCCTGCACACCCAGGGCGAAGCACGCGCGGAGGTCTACGACGTCACCGGCCCACGCTATCACGACGGGCACGACCTGTCCGCGATGACCTGGTATGTGCGCGCTTCCCATCCGGACTATATGACGCTCATAAACAAGCAGCTGAGGGTTTCCGTAGATCCCGACAATGAGGGGCAGATTATTATTACCTGGCCTGTGGAGGCGGATTTCACTGCGTATGCCGGACAGTTGGATGTGCATTTTGTGGGCAAGTCCTCCACGGGTGAGGAAATCATCAAGCTGCAGTCGAACGGCTTGCAGTTTGCCGCCAGCGTCGAGGGTACTGCTGCGCCGCCGAAAAATGTGTTTGAGAATACGCTGGAACAAATGCAGGGACTTCTGGACAACGCTGAAAATGCCGCCGCACAGAGTGCTGCGGACGCATCGCGGGCGGAAAATGCTCAAGAGGCTGCCGGGCAAAGCGCCCAGACAGCGCAGCAAGCTCAGGAGGGCACTGCGCAATCTGTTGTACAGAATCAGGCATTGGTACAGCAGATTGAAGGCGATGCTGAGGCTGCGGCCGCCAGTGCTGCGGCTGCAGCGGCCAGTGCCGCAAAGGCGGAACAGCTTGCCCAGGGGTGCAAAGGCTGGTTTGTAAATGTGGCGGCTCTGCGTGCAGCTTACCCCACCGGCACAGACGGCGAATGGGCGATCCTTGGAAGTACGGACAGTATCTGGGTATGGGATGCGGATTCCTCCGATTGGATTAACAGTCATAAGACTACAGATCTTTCCGACTATTACACAAAGGAACAAGCCGATGGCCGATTTCTGCAGATTGACGGCGATGGTGCGGCGGTAACGGTTCCCTTTACTGTCCCGGCGTCACTCCCTGCACTGCCGTCTTCGCCAGCAACGCTGGAGTCTCTCATGACTATGCTGGCCAGCATGCGAAATCGGCTCGCTGCGCTGGAAGAAAGCATGCCGGGCATCGGTGAGTGGTGGTACTCTCCGAATGTCATCACCTACACGGGCGGAGTCAACAGCAAAGCCTTCGCCCGCGTCAATTTTAATGACGATCTCAGCAAAACCGTATACGCAGTGCTCTATGCTAAAATCGGTGATTCACTCAGTTCCGGCGCAGCAGATGGCTTTTTCAACTGTAAAAAATTGGCTGAACGCTTCCCGTTAGCTTATGGTGCTAATTTTCAACTACGCGGGGTGGGCGGTGCTGCGCAAGCAACAATACACGCTCACAATCTGCCAGCAAGCGCAATTACGTTTGTATCCCGCACCGCTGAGCAATGGTCTATTGGGGTTTGGGATTCCCACGGTGCGGGCTACGGTGGAGTACCGTTGGATCAGCAGGGCGATGATCTATACGGACAGGCAATATCAACACTGCCTCCATATTTCGCACAGAATATCATAGTGCGCGCACTATGATGTTTTGACCTATGTACGGATTCATAATGTCCATAGGTTTGGCCGCAGAAGTACGCTTGATTCCGGTTCCTCCATCATAAGTCGGCCAACTCCCGCTGACTGTATCCCAGACGTCGCCTTTAAACCCTCCAAGCCCCGTATATGTACCTCCCGAACTGCTGGAACCAGCCCAGCCCACCCACTCATGCCCGTGTGCCGCCACCTCATTTTCTGCTTGTGTATGCGTGGTGTTTCCGCCCGTTTTGAGGAGTAGAAAATTAGCACCATAAGCGTGCGAGCCTTACAAAGCCCGCACCACGATGTTTTGCGCAAGGTAGGGCGGCA
>OMGS01001151.1_pt1 | contig 9572 bp, 6 predicted proteins | sample 1646081 | NCBI WGS metagenome assembly OMGS01 (sample SAMN05578591, study PRJEB25193) | human gut metagenome | biome: Human Microbiome; feature: human-associated habitat; material: feces | host: Homo sapiens | place: USA:Birmingham | reverse complement strand
ATTTAATGATAGTCTTGTCTGTATCATTCAACAATAATTCAACCTTAGAGCTTACGAAGATGGTCCCTTTGTTCTTGTTCGAGTTTACGTTGGATAAGAAGACATCTTTTCCATAAGATTTCTTAGCCCATGCGTTAATAGCGTTGAATATTTCTAGTTTAGAGGTATTCTCGATCTCTACATCATCACTATAGCATACCTTCCCGTTTTTCATGGGGGCGCATTCGTCTACCTCGCCTTTATGCCCCTGCGCCATGACTAGCACAGGGAACATCATATATATTAATAATAGAATCTTTTTCATAAATGCAACTCTCTTTTTCGTTATTTGATCCATACATTCGTAATCTCGCCGATTAACATCGTTTGCTGTCCTTCGGAGGTCTCGCCTTGTTTACGGCACTCGATAATAATCCATGGCGCATCGGCAGATGTGCCGGGCTTGGAGAAGGATAATCGATATACATCGTTATTGCCAATCGCTTTATAAGCAGGACTATCTTTGGATATGGAGATTGTACTGATCGTTTTACCGAACATATTGCCTATGCCTTTCCATTCAACGTTTGCGTCGGTCGTATTTCCTTTTACGGCTTTGATCTGTAAAGCGTTGTCCGGTAACATTTGGAGGATCGTGCTAGGTATTTTGTCCGCTTGGAACGCTACGAAACCTTCCATCGGTGCCACAGGTCGTGTTTCCCGTTGCGGAGCGGATACTGGTTCTACCGGTGCGGCTGTCAGCAACTGTGCGCCTAATACGTTGGCTGCGCTATCGAACGTCTTATCTGCGAAGTCAATCGTGGCCTTACGGAACTTACCGCTGATACGGTTCAATTTCGTCTTGCTCTTATTCAAGGCATACTCGTCCGTGATCCATTCCTCGGCTAGGTATTTCTCCGGCTCGTTCTGGTAAGACACGTTATATTCATATCGGATGCCCGCAAGTTGCAGGGTACAAGCATGTTCCTTACATTCAATGATAATACGGTATTTCATCATCGCCCGATCGAGGGATAAGGCTGTGCTGGAGAATACTATATATTCTTCTCCGATAATGGCGATCTCGCCTTTTGCCTCATTTTGATAAGCTACTCTACTTTCCTTTGTGTTAAAATTTTCTTGTCCCCATTTTAATAGTTGTTGGTAGATTTGTGCCTTGCTTAAAGAGGGGGCATTAATCTCTCGGGTAAAAACGACTTTACCGTCTGCAACCGGAACGGCCCCTGCCAGATAGTGTTGATCCTCTTGTGCGAATAGCAGGGCGGGGATAAATAACAGAGCGAATAATAACTGTTTCATGGTATATTTTCCTTATTATTTTAGCCCCAAAGATATACATTTGCGTTTGAAATAAACTATGAGCGTGACAAATAATTATACTAATTGCTCTTTATCAAAGAAAAAAAGTCTATATTTGCACCCTGTGAAAAAACGAATATAAATAATGTAATAACATAAACCTAAGATTCAGATGCAAAACAAAGGATTTGTAAAGGTCTTCGCGGTGTTACTTACGCTTGTCTGTTTGTTCTATTTGTCGTTCTCGTTCGTGACGCAACATTACAACAGTAAAGCCGCTGAGTATGCGGGTGGAGATCCTGCGAAAGAGAGTGCTTATTTAGACTCACTATCTACTCAGAAGGTATGGTTAGGCTATACGCTTAAGCAATGCCGTGAAATGGAAATTAGTTTAGGTCTTGACTTAAAGGGCGGTATGAACGTTGTCCTTGAGTTGAACGTGGCGGATGTAATCCGTTCGTTGTCTAACAACAACCAAGACGAGAATTTCAACAAGGCGTTGGATTTAGCTTATGCGCATCAAGCGACTAGCCAAAAAGATTTCATCGACCTTTTCGCTGAGGAGTATAAGAAGTTGGATAGCGGCGCACGTCTTTCCGCTATTTTCAGTACATTCGAGTTAAAAGATAAAATCACGCCCCAGAGCTCAGACGCTCAGGTTGTTTCTGTTTTGAAACAAGAGTTGCAGAGTGCGATTGATAACTCATTCAACGTATTGCGTACTCGTATCGACCGTTTCGGTGTGGTTTCTCCGAACATCCAACGTTTGGAGACAGCGGGTCGTATCTTGGTTGAGTTGCCGGGTGTGAAAGAACCGGAACGTGTTCGTAAGTTGCTTCAAGGTAGCGCTAACTTGGAATTCTGGGAAACTTATAAGTTGCCGGAAATCTATCAACAATTGGTTGCCGCTGATAATGTATTGGCTACTATCCTAAGTAAGGAGGCTTCCGCTGATTCTGTTGCTACCGATAATGTTGAGAAAATCGCTGATGCCGCTGATGCGAATGTAAGTGAGGCCGATTCTTTGTTGGCTGAGCTCGGTCAAGATAAAAAAGATACGGAAGCTAATCAAAGCATGGAAGAGTTCGCTAAGCAACATCCATTATTTGCTTTATTGCAGATTAGCCAGTACAACGGTCAGTTGTCTCCGGGTTCGACGGTAGGTATCGCTCAAGCAAAAGATATGGAGAAGATCAGCGAATACCTGAACATGAAACAAGTGAAAGAGGTATTGCCTCGTAACTTGGCTTTAAAATGGGGTGTAAAGGCGATCGATGATAAAGAGCAGTTCTTTGAGTTATATGCCTTGAAGGTAACGAACCGTGACGGAAGTCCCGCTTTAGGTGGTGACGTTGTAACAGATGCTAACGCTGACTTTATGCAACAAGCCGGTCGTTCAGAGCAAATGGTTAACATGGTTATGAATGCCGAAGGCTCTAAGGCTTGGGCTCGTTTGACGAAAGAGAATATCGGTCGCCAGATCGCTATCGTTTTGGATGAGATGGTTTATTCCGCTCCGAACGTAAACGATGAGATCACGGGAGGTCGTTCACAAATCACCGGTCACTTTACACCGGAAGAGGCGAAGGACTTAGCGAACGTATTGAAATCGGGTAAGATGGCTGCTTCCGTACATATCGTTCAAGAAGATGTCGTTGGTCCGTCTTTGGGACAAGAGGCTATCAATGCCGGTGTGATTTCTTTCGTTTTGGCATTGGTGCTGTTGATGGTTTATATGTGCGCATTCTACGGATTGATTCCGGGATTGATCGCCGACGGTGCTTTGGTATTGAACATCTTCTTCACGATGGGTATCCTTGCTTCTTTCCAAGCCGTTCTTACCTTGCCGGGTATTGCCGGTATGGTGTTGACGCTGGGTATGGCAGTCGATGCTAACGTATTGATATATGAGCGTACGAAAGAGGAACTTCGTGCCGGTAAGTCTTTAGGAAAGGCTATCGCCGACGGTTACAGCAATGCGTTCTCCGCTATCTTCGACTCAAACTTGACATCTATCATTACCGGTATCGTATTGTTCTATTTCGGTACGGGTCCTATCCGTGGTTTCGCTACGACGATGATCATCGGTTTGTTCGCTTCATTCCTTACAGCCGTGTTCTTGACTCGTATCGTTTATGAGGCATTGTTAGCGAAAGATAAATTGAAGAACGTGACATTCACGACTTCTATTACGAAAGACTTGTTGACAAACCCGAAGATCAATTTCTTGGGTGCTCGCAAAGTCGGTTATTTAATTCCGGCGGCAATCATCGTTTTAGGTGCTATCTCTTTTATGACGATCGGCTTGAATAATGGTATCGATTTCACGGGTGGACGTAATTACGTGATCCGTTTCAATCAAGAGGTGAAGACTGACGATGTTCGTAATATGCTGGACGCTCAGTTAGACGGTTCTGTTAGTGTTATCCAGATCGGTACAGCTGATCAAGTACGTGTGTCTACCAACTATAAGATCAATGATAACGATCCTACGGTAGATCAAGAGATCGAGAATAAATTGTTTGAGGGCGTGAAATCCTTACTTCCGGAAGGAACTACATTAGATGAGTTCACGACTACTTTCATACAGAGTTCGCAGAAGGTGGGTCCTAGCATGGCAGACGATATCAAGAATAGCGCTATCTTAGCGGTAATCTTCGCCATGATCTGTATGGCCGCTTATATCCTGCTTCGTTTCCGTGATGTGTCATTCTCTGTGGGTGCGTTCGCCTCTGTTGCTACGACTACATTGTGTATCATTTCTTTCTATACCTTGTTATGGAAGGTTCTTCCGTTCTCAATGGAGGTAGACCAGACGTTTATCGCAGCTATCTTGACGATTATCGGTTACTCTATCAATGATACCGTGGTTGTATTCGACCGTATCCGTGAGACAATCGCTTTGTATCCGAAGCGTGATCGTTATCAAGTGATCAATGATGCGTTGAACTCTACCTTGTGTCGTACATTTAATACATCATTGACTACGTTGGTGGTTGTATTGTGTATCTTCATCTTGGGCGGTAGCACGATCCGAAGCTTTACGTTCGCTATCTTATTAGGTATCATTATCGGTACATACTCTACTTTGTTCGTCGCTACTCCGATCGCTTACGAGTTGCAGAAGAAGAAGATCAATAAGAAAGCAGCTGCTGAAGCTGGTAAATAAGAATAGATTTTAATCCGATAGAAAAGGGCTGTTCCTGGTTAAGGGAATGGCCCTTTTTGTGCTTCTAAACATAATTGTGCCGGTTGGCAAGATGAAAGAGAATGCTTATCTTGTACGCCTCTTACTTCTGCTATTTACATACAGATTGTAAGAAAACACCTTAAAATATCATGTTATGGAAGTACGCCTAAGTAACCAATTGCCGGTTTACCCATCTTTTGTTCCCGGTATCCGCCGCGCTCCTGATCGCGGCTATTCACTTACGCCTGCACAAACAGAAACGGCCTTGAAAAATGCGCTTCGCTACATTCCTGAAGAGTTGCATGAAGTACTGGCTCCTGAGTTTATGGAAGAGTTGTTGACCCGTGGCCGTATCTACGGATACCGTTACCGGCCGGAAGGAGACTTGAAAGCCAAGCCTGTTGACCAATATAAAGGGCAATGTCTGGAGGGAAAGGCTTTCCAGGTGATGATCGACAACAATCTCAGTTTCGATATCGCTCTCTATCCATACGAACTGGTCACGTATGGCGAAACCGGGCAGGTTTGCCAGAACTGGATGCAGTATCGCCTGATCAAGCAAAATCTCGAAATACTGACGAATGAGCAGACACTCGTGATCGAGTCCGGACATCCGTTGGGACTGTTCCGTTCCAAGCCGGATGCCCCCCGTGTGATTATTACCAATTCCATGATGGTCGGCCTGTTCGACAACCAGAAAGACTGGCATATAGCCGCCCAGATGGGTGTCGCTAATTACGGACAGATGACCGCCGGCGGCTGGATGTATATCGGTCCGCAGGGGATCGTGCACGGGACGTTCAATACCTTATTGAATGCCGGGCGGAAGAAATTAGGCATTCCGCAGGATCAGGATTTGCGCGGGCATCTCTTTGTCTCCTCCGGTCTCGGAGGGATGAGCGGGGCACAACCGAAAGCGGCCGTTATAGCCGGTGCTGCCAGTATTATAGCAGAAGTGGACAGTTCCCGTATCCAGACCCGCCATTCGCAAGGTTGGGTTCAGCATGTGACCGAAGATAAAGCAGAAGCATTCCGCATGGCGCAGGAGGCTATGCAGGCAAGAGAACCGATTTCGATCGCTTATCATGGCAATATAGTAGACTTGTTGGAGTATGCCGAGGCGCAGGCGATCCGGATCGATCTGCTGAGCGACCAGACCTCCTGTCATGCCGTCTATGAAGGCGGTTACTGTCCTGCCGGCATCTCCTTTGCCGAGCGTACGGAACTTCTTTCTCACGATATGGACCGGTTCTGCTCGTTGGTCGATCAGTCCCTGCACCGTCATTTCGAGGTAATCAAGAAGCTTGTGGCTCGCGGCACTTATTTCTTCGACTACGGAAACTCGTTTATGAAAGCCATCTACGATGCCGGTGTGAAGGAAATTTCCCGGAACGGAGTCGATGAGAAAGACGGTTTCATCTGGCCTTCCTATGTCGAGGACATTATGGGGCCGGAACTGTTCGATTATGGTTACGGGCCTTTCCGCTGGGTATGTCTGAGTGGGAAACATGAAGATCTGGTAAAGACCGACCAAGCAGCTATGGATTGCATCGATCCGAACCGGCGCGGGCAGGACAGGGATAACTACAACTGGATTCGCGATGCCGAGACAAACCGGCTTGTTGTCGGTACCGAGGCGCGCATTCTCTACCAGGATGCGGAAGGAAGATTGAATATCGCGCTCCGCTTCAACCGCATGGTGCGGAATGGTGAAGTCGGGCCGATCATGCTCGGACGCGACCATCATGATGTGAGTGGGACGGATTCGCCTTTCCGCGAAACGTCCAATATTTATGACGGAAGTAACGTCATGGCCGATATGGCTGTCCAGTGTTTTGCCGGAAATGCGGCACGGGGTATGAGCCTTGTTGCCCTTCATAATGGCGGCGGAGTCGGTATCGGGAAAGCGGTAAACGGTGGTTTCGGTATGGTGCTGGATGGAAGCGAACGGGTGGACGAAATCCTTCGTTCCGCCATGCTCTGGGATGTGATGGGAGGAGTGGCACGCCGTTCCTGGGCCAGGAATCCGAATGCCATGTCCACCAGCGCGGCCTTTAACGAAAGCTATGGCGATTGGTATCATATCACGTTGCCTTTTATTCCGAAAGAAGATTTAATTCAAAATAGTATACGTACCTCTTTAAAACGCAAAGTATGAGTACATGGAATAAGATAATGGAATGTGTCCCCAATTTCAGTGAGGGAAGGGATTTAGCGAAAATAGAAAAGATAGTAGATAAATTTCGTGCCAAAGCCGGTGTAAAGCTGTTGGATTACAGTAATGACGAAGATCATAACCGACTGGTCGTGACGGTAGTCGGTGAACCGGAAGCTTTGAAGGACGCTTTGCTCGAAGCCATCGGACAGGCGGTGGAACTGATAGACCTCACGAAACACTCCGGGCAGCATCCTCGGATGGGAGCGGTCGATGTCGTTCCTTTTATCCCGATCAGAGGGTGTACGATGGATGAGGCGATTGCGCTCTCCAAAGAAGTGGGCGAGAAGGTGGCTGCTCTCTATCGAGTGCCGGTCTTCCTGTATGAAAAGTCGGCTTCGGCTCCACACCGAGAAAACTTGGCGGCGATCCGCAAAGGAGAGTTTGAGGGTATGGAAGCAAAGATCAAGCAGCCGGAATGGAAACCTGACTTCGGGCCTGCCGAACGGCATCCGTCGGCAGGGACAGTGGCGATCGGCGCCCGTATGCCGCTGGTGGCTTATAACGTCAATTTGGGCACGGCGAACCTGGAGATCGCGAGCAGTATCGCCAAAAAGATCCGCTTCATAGGTGGCGGGCTCCGCTACTGCAAGGCGATGGGAGTGGAACTGAAAGAACGCGGCATCGTGCAGGTTTCGATCAATATGACCGATTATACCCGCACCGCCCTTTATCGCGCTTTCGAGCTGGTACGCATTGAGGCACGTCGCTATGGTGTCCCAGTCGTCGGAAGCGAGATTATTGGGTTGGTTCCGATGGAGGCGTTGATTGATACGGCTTCTTACTATTTGGGACTGGAAGACTTTTCAATAGATCAGGTATTGGAAACCAGGATAATGGGATAGACGATGGAAGACGAAAAGATATTGATACGGAATGCGTCGCAGGTGGTGACTTGTTCTGGTTTTGAAGCGAAGAAGGGGAAGGCTATGTCCGATGTCGGGATAATCGAGGACGGGGCGGTTGCTGTGTCGGATGGTATTATCACGCATGTGGGACCGACTGAAGAGGTCCTCCGGCAAGTGGATGTCGGAGATTATCTGGAAGTAGACGCTTCCGGACGTGCGCTTCTGCCAGGGTTTGTGGATAGCCATACGCACTTCGTCTTCGGTGGTTACCGAGAGGAGGAGTTCTCTTGGCGGATGAAAGGAGACAGCTATATGTCGATCATGGAAAGGGGAGGTGGGATCGTCAATACGATGAATGCGACCCGGAACGCCAGCTATGACGATCTGTACGGCGATGCATACGACCGTCTCGACACAATGATGGATATGGGCGTGACTACTGTCGAAGGAAAGAGTGGTTACGGTCTTGACTTGGCGACCGAGCTGATCCAGCTTCGTGTCATGAAGGAGTTGAACGATGAACATCCGTTGGATGTGGTGTCTACTTTCCTCGGTGCGCATGCTGTCCCGCCGGAGTTTGCCGGGCGTACGGACGCATATGTCGATTACATAATAGAAGGAGTGTTGCCCCATGTACGTGCGGAACATTCGGTAACCTTCTGCGATGTCTTTTGCGAACAAGGCGTTTTCTCGGTCGAACAAAGCGAACGTCTGTTGAAAGCAGCCCGCAGCCAGCGTTTCAAGCTGAAACTTCATGCCGATGAGATCGTTTCTTTCGGAGGAGCCGAATTGGCAGCCCGCCTGAAAGCCGTGAGTGCCGACCATCTGTTGCATATCTCCGATACCGGCATCAAACGCCTGGCACGTTCGGGGACGATCGCGACTTTGCTTCCGCTTACCGCTTTCTCACTAAATGAACCTTATGCTCCGGGACGCCGGATGATAGATGCCGGTTGCGCCGTGGCACTGGCTTCCGACCTGAACCCCGGTAGTTGCTTCTCCGGTTCGATCCCGTTGTTGTTCGCCCTGGCCTGCATCCAGATGAAACTTACTCCCGAAGAAGCCCTGACCGCCCTTACGATCAACGGAGCGGCAGCGTTAGGGCGGGAAAAGAAGGTCGGTAGCATCGATGTCGGAAAGAAGGCGGACTTGGTCTTGTTGAAATTCCCTTCTTATAAGTTCCTTCCTTATCATATAGGAATGAATATCGTGGACACGGTTATCAAAGACGGCGTGCTTTATATCGTTTGACGGATGAAGATAAAATGTTTAATCTTAAATAATAGACACAATGCTTGTAGATTTGACAATCAAAGGATTTCTTACCGAAACGGCGGGTAGCGCGCCTGTTCCGGGGGGCGGAAGTATCTCGGCTCTGAACGGGGCTATTGCGACGGCACTTACCGAGATGGTGGCAAACCTGACGATCGGTAAGAAGAAATATGCCGATGTGGAAGGCCAGATGCGGACAATCGCGACGGAGGCAGCTATCATCCGTGAACGGCTGATCCGGGATATAGACCGCGATAGCGAAGCGTACGACCGTGTGTTTGCCGCCTTTAAACTCCCGAAGGAAACGGAGGAGGAAAAAGCCGAGCGCAGCCGGGTGATCCAGGACGCGACGAAACAGGCGGCTATGGTCCCGATGGAAGTGGCCGAAGAGATTGCCTCGGTGATGGAGACTATTATATATGTGGCGCATAAAGGAAACCGAAATGCCGTGACCGATGCCTGTGTGGCGATGATGACGGCCCGTACTTGTGTGTTAGGGGCTTTGCTGAATGTCCGTATCAATCTTACATCTATCAAGGATGAAGCGTTTGTCAGACGGATGTCGGAGAAAGCGGATTTCCTCGAATCCGAAGCGATCCGGATAGAAAAGAAGTTGCTGGATTGGACGCAGGAGCAATTGAAAGTTGAAAATTGAAAGTAGAAAGTTATGGGAAATGTACATTATGTGGGGGCGGAACCGCTGACGTTCGAACGTATCGAAGAGATACTGACCGGAAATATGAAGTTG
>OMGS01001147.1_pt1 | contig 9608 bp, 10 predicted proteins | sample 1646081 | NCBI WGS metagenome assembly OMGS01 (sample SAMN05578591, study PRJEB25193) | human gut metagenome | biome: Human Microbiome; feature: human-associated habitat; material: feces | host: Homo sapiens | place: USA:Birmingham | reverse complement strand
GATGTGCGGACGTGACTGGAGTTCAGACGTGTGCTCTTCCGATCTTGTCCCTGTGCCCCGCCGAATGAAAAAAGCCTGCATGTACCGTTTGGCACATGCAGGCTCGATTTTATTCCTGATTTTCCACAAAGGCAGTCAGATCGCCCACCGTGCGGATCCCCTGCAGGTCGTCATCCGTCCATTCGATGCCGAATTCCTGCTCCAGGGAAAGCATCAGATCACCGAGATCCGACGGCTCCATCTCCAGATCCTCCAGCATCACGGTGTCTGGCGTTACGCGGCTCTCGTCGCATGCCAGCTGCTCACAAAGAAATTCGCGGATCGTTTCAAAAACCATGGATAACACCTCCCCCCTGTGAATTACCCGCTACAAGTATACAGGCTCTAACAGGGAAATGCAAGAGGCAAGCGCATGGAATCCGGCAAAAATTTCCGCTGCGCATCGGGCGCTGTTTTCAGCCTGCGAGGACCTCGACCTTCCGCACGCCGTCCACCTGAGAAAGCGCGCGCATCAGCGCCTCAACGCCCTGCGAGATGCCGCTCGTCTCGGCCGAGATCGTCACGGAGGCACAGCCGTTTGTCGGAATTGCCTGATTGATCGTCAGTATATTTGCGCCGAATTGGGCAAAAATGGTGAGTATGCTGGAAAGCAGGCCCGTCATGTCCCGCAGCAGCAACTGGAAGGTCAGAATGCGGCCAGCCATCAGGTTCTGGAACGGCGAGATGGAATCGCGATACTTGTAAAATGCACTGCGGCTGATGCCCGTGGCGCGCGCGGCGTCATTCACCGTTGCGACCTCACCGGTCTCCAGCAGCCACTTTGCCTCGGCGACCTTGAGAAAAACCTCCGGCAGCGCCTGGGCCTCCACGATATAGTATTTCGGAAGCTGTGCCATATATGGCTCCTCCTGTTCACAAGAGATGTGCAGATGTTTCCCGAACAAGTGCATTCTAACATAAGCGCCCCGAAAATGCAAGCGCAATCCGCGCGGCGCGGTCGAAAGGAGTCGAGGAAATGAAAAAGCTCTGGCAGCTGTGCGCCTGCGCCGCCGGGGTGCTGGCGGGCCTGTGGCTCACGGCGCGCATCCTCCTGCCCGTCGGCCTGCCGTTCCTGCTCGGCCTCGGCCTTGCCCGGCTGGCCCGGCCGCTTGCCGTGCGCCTGCGCCGCCTGCCGCGCGGGCTGGCTGCTTTTCTCAGCGTGACGGCCGTGTGCCTCGCCGCGGCCGCCGTGCTCACGGGCCTCGGCTGGGCGCTGTGGCAGGGCTGCGCTGCCCTGTGCGCCCGTCTGCCTGGCCTGCTCTCCTCGCTGGCCGAACCGCTGCAGCGCCTGCATGCCGCGGCCCTGCATCTGGCCAGCCGCCTGCCGGACGGGATGGGAGAGGCCGCAGCCCAGTGGGTCGACAGGCTGTTTGCGGGCGGGAGTGTCGTGGCCGACTCCGTGTCGCAGGGCGTGTTCGGCTGCGTCACGCGCGTGCTCGGCTGGATGCCGCAGCTGCTGCTCTTCGGGCTGACGGCCCTGCTGTCCGCCTATTTCCTCGCGGGCGATGCGCCGAGGCTCCGCGCCCTTGCGGCGCGCCATGTGCCGGAGGAATGGCGGGCGCGCGGCGGGCAACTCCTTGTGCGTCTGCGCGCTGCCCTGCGGGGCTATGTCCTCGCACAGGGAAAGCTCCTGCTCGTAACGTTCGGCGTCGTTTCGCTCGGCCTGCTCGCCGCGCTGCGGCGGCCGCACGCCGTGCTTTTGGGCGCGCTCATCGCCGTGGTCGATGCCCTGCCCGTCCTCGGCTCCGGGACGGTGCTGCTGTCGTGGGCGGCCGTCTCCCTGCTGCGCGGGTCCGGCGGCCTTGCCCTCGGCCTGACCGTCACCTATGCCGCCGCGGCCTTTGCCCGCTCGGCCCTTGAGCCGCGCCTGCTCGGGCGGCAGATCGGCCTGCCGCCGCTGCTGACGCTCCTGTCGCTCTATGCTGGCTATCGCCTGTTCGGTCTTGCGGGGATGATCCTCCTGCCTCTCGCCGTGCTGCTTGCAAAGCAGGTGTGGGAGCTGGCGGAGGGGAATGGCGGGGGCATCGATGGAGCGTTGTAGGGGGACGGCATGCGGCGAGTGGAAAATAGAAAATGGAAAGTGGAAAGTTTCGCAAGGCTGCCAGCCGTGCGTTGTAGGGGAGGGGCATGCCCCTCCCGGCGATGTACTTGCAGTCCGTACAAGCCGCCGTTAAAATGCCACGCGCCAATTGTGTCTGTAGCGGCGGTCAGTGACCGCCTTGCAGGCCGTAGGCTTTGCAGCGCGAATTCGGTGGCGCAAGGCTAACAAGTTTGTCATTGCGAGGGCGCTTTGCGCCCGTGGCAATCTCGGGAAGGCACTTACGTATTCGCCGATGGCTCCCCAGTTATCCAGTCATGTCCTGCGAGATTCCCACGTCGCTTCGCTCCTCGGAATGACAATTCTGGAACCCCTGCGCGTTCGACGATGCCGCTCCCTACATGAGCCTATACGCAAAAAAAAACGGGCCCTCTCGGGCGTGTGCCGATAAGACAGTAATTTGAGAAAACTACAAAATCGGCATCTGCCAAGCAGGATTGGACAACAAAACAGGCGGCACTCAGCTTCGGTTGGGTGTCGCCTGTTTTGTGCGTTTAAGGGGGCGAAAATCGCCTGTTTATTGCCCTGTGATGCTTTGTTCAAAGATGGGCATATCTGACTTTATCTATTCGTGTAAATGGGCTTGAAAGCGTTACAACTGCCACTATCCAGTATATCGGCATCACGGGTTTGAGAAGCGCTATTGGGTGAAGTTTGTTTGCTATGTAGCAAAGACGTTCACGGAAATCAGCACAACTGATTTTGACGGAAGTTTTTATAACTTCTTTTTGGACATTTGCGAAAAAGTATTGAATAATTCGCCTCCATATACTATAATAGCATATAGTAAGTAGCTTACGAGCAAATGGAGGTAAGAATTATGGTGACTAAGGATACTCCTTTGAATGAACTATTCGATGCAGCTTGTCTCTATGCCGATACTATTGTCCAATCGGGCGAGAACTTTCGAGTAAAAGACCTGTTCCGTGGCGTCGAGTGGAGTCGCATTCCAAAAGGGTTTCGCACGAAGCTCGGGTTTCTGTTCTTTGCCTATGTGACAGGTGAAGCAAAAGACCAATATGAACCGAACGGCAAGACACTACAAAATCAGCAGATTTACAGGAAGAAGTGAACATGGACAACGACTTGGAACTTTATTTTGGCAAAGTTGAGGATGCTATTTCTATAATGCGTGAGGTTGCCGCTTGGGGGCAGGATCAAGGATACCGAGTATGGCCTGACGAATGGCTTACGAAAGAGGAACTTATCACACCCGATGCCCAACCGGAGAATTTCTGCATTGGAATGCTTGACGGAGAAATTGTCTGTGCTTTCATTCTCCAATGGGCAGATTCTGACTATTGGCCCGATGCACCTAAGTATGAAGCTGCCTATCTCCACAAATTCTGTGTGCGGCGCAAATTTGCCGGAATGGGTATGACGAAACTGGTTACAGAAGCAATTCAGGCAGAATGCCGCAAGCGAGGTATCCGTTATCTACGTCTGGACACCAGACTGGATGAAAAGGTGGTCCGAAAGATTTATCTGAAATCTGGCTATAAAATCGTAGATATTATTGATTATCCCAATGGAAGCTCTATGGCTTTATATGAGTTGGAGGTATGTTGAATGAAAAAGACAGCCATTTTGATCTATGACCAATTCTGCAATTTTGAAATTGCACCAGCATTGGAAATGCTGGCAATGGCAGAGAAGCCCATTACCATTTTTGCCAAAACACTGTCTCGGATACGAAGCGAGGATGGCTTGACCATTATCCCCGAAAAGAGTATTGATGAGTTAAATCTGAATGAATACGACAGCCTGCTTCTGCCCGGTGCGATAGATATTCGTGAAGCTATTGAGGACAATGCAATTTTGGACTTCATCAAAAAATTCGAGGGTATGCCCATTGGCGCAATCTCTATTGCCCCGTTGCTTTTATTGAAAGCCGGACTATTGGAGGGCAAGCCATTTATGGCAGGTGTCAATCCGGAGGACTTATTCGAGGAGGGCTATACAACAGATGATCTCGCCTTGATGATAGGTTGGGATGCAAGTCTTGAAAATCCAATTCCGGAGGGATATATCCAATCCGAAAGTATTGTAACTTCGGTATCTTATAATTTTGTTCGATGGGCATTGGCTTTCGGAAAAATGCTCGGTATTGACTTGCCGCCTAAAACATTTGGACTTTGATTGATATGCAAAATATGTATGTAACGAAATGAATAAAGAATGGATTTTCAAAACAGACGACTATACTATGGCTTAAGTATAGAGAGGTAAAGTATGAGATTACGCTGGAATAAGTAACACACCGACACAATACTTTAGATGGAGGGTTACTTATATGGAAATCAGAGAATACAGCATATACGATGAAACCGAAATTCTGCGGCTGTATCAAAGCGTAGGTTGGACGGCCTACACCGATCATCCAGAGGTGCTGCGAAAAGGCTTTGAAAACTCAATGCTGATTCTTGCAGCTTACGAGGGCGATCAGCTTTGTGGCATTATTCGCACTGTGGGCGATGGGCATACCATCGTGTTTGTTCAAGATATTTTGGTGTTGCCGGAGCATCAGCGGAAAGGCATCGGCTCCGCACTTCTGCAAGCTATCATGGATAGGTACAGCTGTGTACGTCAAATTGAGCTGGCAACGGATAATACACCGAAAACCATTGCTTTTTACAGGTCTATGGGTTTCTGTGAAATGTCAGAGATCGGCTGTTGTGGATTTATGAGAATTCTGTAAAACGAGAGAGAACGTATGAACGAAACTTTGACAGTTTCGCTGTTCAGCTCCGCAGGAGCGTAGCCGATTTCTCTGAAATCGTTCAGGGGTTTGGGGTATTTCCCCAATAAGATTGCACGGGTGTATAAACACGAGCATTGCTTGCCAAGTGCGTTTCGCAGTTGGCAGGTAATGAGAAGTGGGTACCGCCGTGCATTGCTTGCCAGAATGGCAAGCTCCGGTGTGGGTACTCACCGGATTTGCTTGCTATTCTGCAAGGAAATCCCGGTCGTACCACGCCGGATTTCGCAAGTGTACATACACTTGCTGTGCTTGCTATTCTCCGTTTCCCATGATAGCAAGCGCCATTTCCCAAATGGAAATCGGCGGCAACCGCCGCCTTGTCTGCCAAAAAGCGAAACGGACGGACGGAAGTCAATGGCGGCGCAGCCGTTCATCTTGACCATTGACGGCGTTCGTCTGTTTTGCTACACAAATCCAGATTTTGAATGAAGCGAAGGAGGCTTGACGAAGTGAATCCGAAAGAAAAAGACAATGAGATCATCGAACTGACTGACGAGGAACTGGATGAGATTTTTGCCGATGATGATTTTGATAACGGCGAGAAGGACGGTGAAATCCGTTCGTTCTATTTCTCCAATCCAGACCCCTATGCCAAGGTCAAGCCGCGCCCCGATGATGCCCCCAAGAGGGAGTTTTCTTTCGATGAAAAGGGCAGCATTGTGGTGAAAAATCCGTCCGCCTTTTGGCTGCCTGACATCAAAATTGTGGACGAGCATGGCGGCACGGAATACACGGTGACGGGCAGCTATGAGGGAACAGAACCCCTCGACAGGAAGCTCAAACGCATCATGGAGCAGAACGCCGCCGATGATAAAAGTAGTATCACGGAGGACGCCGATGAGTAACGACGTTTCTCTTGATATAAACCAAGAATCCAATCCTGTTCAGACAGTTGCCCCACCGAAGGAGGACAACAATATGTTAAGGGCAACCGACAAAATCACAGCGCTTTATTGCAGACTGTCCGTGGAGGACACCAAAGAAAAAGGCGGCAAGGATGACCCGTCGAACTCCATTCAGCATCAGCAGATCATGTTAATGGAGTATGCAAAATCTCAGCACTATCCGAACCCGACGTTCTTTATTGATGATGGGTACAGCGGCGTGGATTTTTCCAACCGCCCCGGCTTTCAGAAGATGCTTGCGGAAATTGAAGCCGGTCATGTGGAAGTGGTGATTACGAAAGATCTTTCAAGACTCGGTCGTAATTCCTCGCTGACAGGGCTTTATATCAACTACACGTTTCCTCAGTACGGCGTGCGATATATTGCCATCAACGACCACTTCGACACCATTGACCCCAATAGCACCGACAACGACATTGCAGGCATCAAGAACTGGTTTAACGAGTTTTTTGCCAAAGACACCAGCCGCAAAATCCGTGCCGTCAACAAAGCGAAGGGTGAGCGTGGAGAACGTTTGACCACCAACATTCCCTACGGCTACAAGCATGACTCTGGCGACCCCAAGAAATGGGTGATTGATGAGGAAGCTGCACAGGTCGTCAAGCGGATCTTTGCACTCTGTATGGAGGGAAAAGGACCGAGCCAGATCGCAGCCATGTTGGAAAAGGAAAGGGTGCTGAACCCCACTGCCTACAAACAACGGGAGGGCAGGAAAACACCGCATCAGGCTCCAGAGAATGAATATCGCTGGCACGAAAGCACCGTTGCTTACATCCTCGAATACATGGAGTACACAGGCTGCACGGTCAATTTCAAGACCTACACCAACTCCATTTGGGACAAGAAGCAGCGAGAAAATCCAATGGAGAATCGCAAGATTTTCTATAACACCCACCCGGCAATCATCTCTCTGGAAGTCTTTGATAAGGTGCAGGAGATCAGGCAGCAGCGGCATCGCAGGACAGCAACGGGCAAGAGCAATATGTTCTCCGGCTTGGTGTTCTGCAACGACTGCAAGCAGAAGCTCTACTACTCCACCACCAGCTATTTTGAAAAGCGGCAGGACTTCTTCATCTGCTCCACCCATCGTGTCAACAAGGACAAGTGCAGCGGACATTATATCCGTGCTGTTGTGCTGGAACAGATCGTCTGGAAGCACATTCAGGAGGTCATATCGGTAGTCACACGCTATGAGGCGTATTTCCGTTCTGAAATGGAGCAAAAGCTCCGTATGCAGAGTGAGGAATCGCTGCGGCTGTATCAAAAGCGGCTGGCACAGGCTGAGAAGCGGATTGGAGAGCTTGACCGTCTTTTTATCCGTATTTACGAGGACAATGTCGCCGGACGGTTGGACGATGAGCGCTTTGCCATGATGAGCAAGAACTACACCGAGGAACAGAAAGACCTCAAAGCTGAGGTCAAAGGTCTGCAACAGCAAATACATGAACAGGAACAACAGGCAGAGAATATAGAGCAGTTTGTTCAGCGGGTAAAGAGGAACAGCACCCTCACGGAACTGACCCCCTATGCCCTCAGAGAGCTTATCAAGGCGGTCTATGTGGATGCACCTGACAAGTCCAGCGGCAAGCGCAGGTAGAAGGTACATATTGAGTACGATCTTGTAGGCTACATTCCCGTGGATGAGCTGCTAAAAGCGGAACAGGCATGACCGAAATCATGCCTGTTCCAAGAATTTTGATTTTACTGTCTTACCAGCAGAGAGCTTCGGGTCCGCTTTTTTTGCTCAGTATTCCCGAATGACGGCCTTGACCTTGCCGAGGATCTGCGCCTCGCGGCCGTCGATGGGGTCGTAGGCGGGGTTCTCCGGCATGAGCCAGACCTCGCCGCCGCGGCGGCGCAGGCGCTTGACTGTCGCCGAGTCGCCGAGCAGCGCCACGACGATCTCACCGTTTTCCGCCGTCTGCTGCGGCCGCACGACGACCTTGTCGCCGTCAAAAATGCCCGCCTCGATCATGGAATCGCCGCGCACACGCAGCGCAAAGCACCCGGCCTCGGCCTCCCACGGCACATAGCCCTCGATATTTTCCACGGCGAGGATCGGCTGGCCGGCCGTCACGACGCCGACGAGCGGCACGCCCTGCGGCGCGGCCTCGGCCCCGAGCGAAATGGCGCGGTTCTTGCCGCCATCCATTTCAATGGCTCCGCTGCGGCTCAGCTCCGACAGGTGATAGTGCACGGAGGCCGTGGAGCGCAGACCGACCCCGGCCATGATCTCGCGCGTCGTCGGCGGATAGCCGTGCGAAGCGATATAGTCCTTCAGAAAAGCGTAGATCTCCTCCCGCTTGCTGCTGCTGCGCCCCATATTCGTCCCTCCATTGGGGCAGCCCCGCACAATTGCACCTTCGGCCTTCGCCGGATATTTTTCGCCGGGTGCTCTCGCTGAATGATGCAGTGCTGCTTTATCATTCTATTATTATAGCACGGCGGCAGCAACAATGCAAACATTTGTTTTTGTACACGGAACCTCTGATGAAATCCCCTGCGGCGGCTGGCGGATCTTTTTCGCCAATCCATCGGTTCGAAAAGTTTGAAATACACAAAGTATTCCTGCACTTTTCAAACCTTGTCTTGCCAAAAAATCTCTCGCCATCCGCTCTTGTTGATTTCCTCAGAGGCTCCTGAATTTTTTCACGATTTCATTCATCAGCCAGAGTAAAGCAGTCCCTTGTCCCCGAAATCCGGCAGGTATTCCGTCGTTGCGCTGGAAAAATCCTGCCAATAGCCCGTCAGGCCGCACAGCTCCATCCAGCTCAGCGCCCCGTCATATTCCTCCCGGGTGATGCCGCGGTCGAGCGGCGCGGGCAGATTGCCCATCGGCACATACTGGCTCATGAGCGAAACGGAAACGTCCCGCGCCGGGAACAGCGCCGCGATGGTGTCGAGCGCGGCCAGCGTGTTCGAGAGATACCCCGGCAGCACAAGGTGCCGCACGAGCATTCCCTTCCCCATCTGCCCGTCCTCGTTCAGCTCCGTCCCGCCGACCTGCCGGTACATCTCGCGCAGGGCCGCCGCCGCGACGGCTGGGTAGTCCCGCGCGCCGGACAGCCGTGCCGCCAGCTCCGGGTCGGCGTATTTGTAGTCCGGCAGATAGATGTCGATCAGGCCCTCCAGCTCCCGCAGCGTCTCAACAGATTCATAGCCGCCGCAGTTGTAGATGACGGGTACGGGAAGCCTCGGCGTCAGCGCCGGGAGGATGGACGGCAGAAAATGCGTCGGCGTGACAAGGTCGATGGACTGCGCGCCCTCGTCGATGAGGCGCAGGAACGTTTCGCGCAGGGCCTCCGGCGTCAGCGCTTCGCCCGCGCCCCCGGCGGAGATGACGCCGTTCTGGCAATAGCGGCAGCGCAGCGTGCAGCCGCTGAAAAACACCGCGCCCGTGCCGTAATTGGCACAGATCGGCGGCTCCTCACCGTAATGGAGCATGGCGCGCGCCGCGCGCAGCTGCCCCGGCATCTGGCAGAAGCCAAGCTCGCCCGCCTCGCGGTCAACGCCGCACCGCCGCGGGCAGAGCGTACAGGATCGATAAGAAAGCATGGGACCTCCCTGCGCTGCGGTGTTGCCGCCGCGCGTGATTTGTGCTAGAATAGGGGAAACGATATGGATCGCTGAGTATAGGGCTCGATATAGGAACCGGCCGTCGATGGCGCGTTGTAGGGGAGGGGCATGCCCCTCCCGGCGGTAAACCGCCGATTGGCACAGGCTATCGTTAAAACGGTACCGGCCCCAGATTTGTCATTGCGAGGAGGCCGCAGGCCGACGTGGCGCCCTGAGCGCGAAGCGCGAG
>OMGS01001141.1_pt1 | contig 9661 bp, 5 predicted proteins | sample 1646081 | NCBI WGS metagenome assembly OMGS01 (sample SAMN05578591, study PRJEB25193) | human gut metagenome | biome: Human Microbiome; feature: human-associated habitat; material: feces | host: Homo sapiens | place: USA:Birmingham | reverse complement strand
GATGTGCGGACGTGACTGGAGTTCAGACGTGTGCTCTTCCGATCTGGGGCAGACAATCCGCGGCTTGGTCGAGGCCAGGCAGGCCGAACTGCGAAGGCATGGCTTCGAGGGTTCCGCCAGCGTCACCATCGATCCGGATGCCGTGCTCCCAATGGCGGTGGTGGACGAGATCGTCTCGCTGCTCGCCGAGGTGTATTCCAACATCCGGGCCCATGCCTCGCCGACCGACGGGGGATTCTCCCTTGAGCTCGCCGTCAGCGATGACGGAATCCGTCTGGTGCAGATGAACATGTGCCGTCCCGACGACCGTACGGTATCAGGACGTGGCCTGCAGCTCCACCGTCATATCATCGCCACCCTTGGCGGCACGCTGTCGACCAGTCTGGAGGACGACGTATGGACGTTGAAGGCACACATCCCGAAGCATTCCCCGCAGACGTGAACACCAAAAGGCAGGCCAAGGCCTTCATACTCGCGTCACGCTCGGAATGTTCGTCAAAAGGTTGGAGCCAATAGACTTTGATCCGCTGAAGCACGATGCATCCAATGAGTTTCTCCGGTCAGCGTCTTGATACATGGCAGTATGACTTCTTCGCGTTTCTCCTCGCACGTGGCGTCGGTTCCCCGTCCAGAAAGGTCACGCCATATCCGCACGCCGCAACGCCCACAAGCGGACATGTACGGGGAATCCGGCCGCTACGGTGTCGGCCCTCCAACCGTCATGCCGCCGGCGTCGGCTTGCCCCTCGGTGGCGGGCTTGTATAGGCTGTATCCCCCGATGTCGCGCCCGTCGGGCAATGCGACGCCGCGGGGCATGCCGACGAGCAGCATGCCGGATCACGAGTCCAACGTCGGAACCGGGTCAAGGTCCCCAAACAGGTCGGTCTCGCCGGCGGCCCCGCACGTGGTTACAAACGCGTGATGGTCCGGATGTCGGATCAGTTGCGGTTGCGGCGTGTGCGGACTATGGCGAGCGTCACCAGCGCCACCGACGCCACAGCGACCATGAGCCCGGCCACGACCATCACGTTCGAGCCGGTACTCGCCTGCCTGGTCGCGGTGTTCGTGATCGTGACATCGGTCGAGTCACGCTCGACGGCCACCACGTAACCCTCCGGCACGTTCTTCTCCCTGACGAGCCAGTCATGCGAGGCATCCAGGCCGCTCCACGAATGCTTCCAATTGTTCCCGGCGGCCAATGTCGCGGTGTCGTACACCTCGCCGTCACGGATCAGCTGCACCTGGATGGACCCGGGACGCGCCTGCCGCGTGTCGCCCTTCCATACCTTGGTGACGTCCACCCGCGTGGTCTCCGGGCTCTCCGGAGTCGCCTCGCACGAACTCTTGGAATACGCCTTCACGTCCGACACGAGCCTGCCGTTCTCGTTGGACGGCACGGACACCAGGCTCGCGGAGGAGCCGCACGTCTTCACGGCGTCCTCGAAACGGTCGTAGACCACCAGGTACAGGCCCTTGTCCACGCCGGAGAAGGAGGCGCCCAGCCCGTAGATGGTGCCGGTCCGCGTCGCTTCGATGCCCTCGGCGCGCACGTACGCGTCCAACGTGTTGGCGGCCGCCTGGAACTGTTCGGCACTGGCCTTGCCATCCTTCAGGTCGTCCATGAGACCGTCCCAGCCGCGCGCGTCGGTGCCGAAGTCGGCGTCGGCGTACTCGTCGCGCAGCGTGAACGCGCCGCCGTCCCAATCGGCCACGCGGTACAGGCTCACCCCGTCGCCCTCGAGCGACTCGCCCTGGTATTCGTACTTCAGTTCGATGGTGCCGGTCCCGCCGGCCCGCCCCGTCTCGTCCGCATGCGCCACGGCGACGCCCGCACCCAGCGCGACCGCAAGGGCGCAGGCCGCGGCGCACACGAACGCCACAATCATCGCGACTGCGTGAAAGAGGCCGCGAACACGGCCGTTATCGTGATTGTTCATTTTCGCCATTCCTTTGCATGTCGGCGTTGGTTGTCGTTCAACGGGTCCGCGATGCCGGCCACGTCGTCCCATGGCTCCCCCGATAACGGCATCGGCCGCATCGCCCTCTTCTGCGCGAGGTAGCGTCTCGTCGTCCAGGCCAGCCACGAGAAGATGGCCGTGAGCACGAGCAGCGTCGTGGTGATGATGATCGCGCTCATCAGCCGGATGCGCGCGTCATAGTCGGTCGTGTCGGCGGCATCCGGGTTCGCGATGCGGTGCCCGCGCACCAGCAGACGGTGCGTGTTCACGCCGTACGGCGTGCAGGTCACCAGGGTCGCGTAATCCATACCCGACTCGATGTTCAGTTTTGAAAGGTCTTTCGGCAGGACCACGCTGATCTGGTCCACCCGGTACGTGTAGGTCCGCTCGAGCACGTGGAAGGCGAACGTGTCGCCCTTCTTCAGCTTGTCCAGGCCGGTGAAAAGCTTGGCGCTGGGCAGTCCGGTATGCCCGGACACCACCGCATGCGTGGACTCGCCGCCCACCGGCAGCGAACTGCCCGCGATATGGCCGGTCGCGATCTGCAGGATGCCCTCGTCGGTGCCGTGGTAGATCGGCAGGCGCACCTTGATGCTGGGGATGGTCACGTAGCCCATCACGCCCGTGCCGGTGATGTCGAGCACGCTCTCGTAATACCGTTTCTCGGCATCGGTCATGACCCAACGGTCGTTCTCGTTCTCGCTCTTGCTTAGCAACGCCCGCTGCGAAAGCTGCGCATTATATTGGCGTGCCATGGCGATCATGACCTTGCGCTGCTGTTTGGAATAATCCTTGCTCTGCGCGATGTAGGTCGCCACGGCCCGTGACTGGTGCAACTGGTTCCACCAGTTCGCGACACTCGGATACGCCAGCAGGACCAACCCCGCCACGAGCACGAACGCGAAGAACGCGGACATGATCCGCGATCCCAGGCTCGCCTTGGCTTTCCGTACCCTGTGCCGACTCATACGTTCCTCGCCGTGTCGGTGACCATGGAGCGGCCCGAACGATTCGGACCGCTCCATGAATCACATCACACCAGTTCGCTCAGCGAGCGTTCTTCTTCTTGAGACCGAAGTACACGCCGGCCACAATCACCAGGACGGCACCGGCAGCGTACAGCACGATGGTGCCCATGCCACCGGTCTCCGGCAGGGAGGAACCCGGCTTGTTGACCACGCTGGTGTCCAGCTCGGACTTGTCATCCGTAGGCGTGAAGGTGATCTCACCAGAAGCGGCGTTACCGCTCAGGCTGGTCAGGATCGTGTCACGATCTTCGCCTTCCCAGGTGATCGTATGGTTGGCGGTCACGGTGAAGGTGATGTCGTCGATCTTGTTGTAGCCGGCCGGGGTCTTGGTTTCGGTCAGGACGTAGTCGCCGTCATCCAGGCCGTTGAAGGTGAAGGTGGTGCCTTCGCTGTCCTTCACGACGGCCACGGTCGTGGTGGATCCATTCTTCATCTTCTTGCTCAGGGTGAACTCGGCGCCCTTCAGCGGCTGGTTCTTGTCGTCGACCTTGTTGATGACGGTCTTGTAGGTGAACACGATGACGTTGTCCCACGGGGTCTCGCCGGTCGGGCTGGTCTCGCCGCCCTGCTCATCGTTCGGGTTGTTGGAATACTGCAGCTTGGCCTTGTTCACGTTGCCATGCTTACCAAGGACGGCGTTCTCGTTCAACGTGGAGGTGTACTCGACGCGGATCTTGGAACCGGCCTTAACGCCATCGATGGTCTTCAGGTTAGCGAACTTCACCTCGAAGGTGCAACCGTCGGTCAGGCCCTCGGTCACAACCGAATAGCCGCTGGTGATCTCAGTGTCGTCGACATAGACCTTGACGGAGTCCTTGTTGAAGGTCAGGCTGTTCTCTTCGACATCATGGAAGGCGAAGTAGTAAGTGTCATAGTCGGCGTAGTTGGAAGCCACGGTGCCTTCGAGCTTGAACGGGACGGCATCGTTGATGTCGTAGTCGGCAGAATCCTGCCAGTCGGAAGTCTCACCGGTGGTGTCGTTGGTATCCTTCAGCTTCTTCTCGAAGGACGGAACGTCGGACTTCGGAGCGACGGTGACGTTCTGGTCCACGACCTTCACGATGTAGGTGGTGTAGGCGTCGAGCTTCGTGCCTTCCGCCGGGTCCTGGTCCTTGACCAGATAGTAGCCGGCTGGGACGGATGCGGTGGCGTTACTGGCGACGGTCGCGTACGCATTACTGTTAAAGTTCGCGTAAGCTTTCAGAGCGTCGGCCTTCTCCTGGTCCGTGCCCGTGACGGCGGAGACTTGGGTCAGAGTGGTATCGTCGACGGCCGTCCCGGCGGTGCCGGTGCCGTTCTGGCCCCACTTGACGTCGGTCAGCTTGCCGCCGGACGGGGTGCCGGTGAAGATCTGATAGGCCTCATAGGTGTGTCCGGTGCCCGTGACCGTCAGATTATAGGTGGCCTCATCCGCGAACGCAGTGCCCGCGCCCATGAAACCAGCGACTGCCATGGCAACGGTGGCGAGCACCGCAACCAGAGCGTTGATTGCCCTCTTCATAATTAATCCCTTATCTATTGGAAATTGTTCTTCACTTCGGTACGGCCACTGGACTGGATTGCCCAGCAGCCACAAAAGTCTGTAATCTGTTTGTTTCCGGCCTTGCCTGGTTGGAGGGTTTTGCCCTTTGACCAAGCAGGTCTTGGGTGATGTGCGAATTGGAGTATGCCCAAAGGTCCGCATGCCTTCAGGCCCGGAATGGTTATGGAGCGCCCTTCCGGAGCCTTACTGGTCGCTTCACTTCTGGGAAACCTTGCTACGCTTGGCGTTCTTGAGGGATTCGGCCAGCCCGAAACTCGCCACCAACACCGTCAGCACGCCACCGCCAATGAACCAGGCATCGCCCATGCCACCGGTCGAGGGGAGCTTTGCCGTTTCTTTATCGTTGAGGACGTAGCCTTCGAATCCCCCGATATGTATGGCATCCGTCGGGAAGTCATCTGGCTTTGTCAACGGGAAAGTAGACTCGGCGGTCTTGTCCCTGAGCATGAAGTAGTGAATCGCCTCATCGCCGGAAGGCGTGATGTAACCTTCAGGGGCTTGGGTTTCAACGAGCTTGTATGCCTCGTTGAGTCTGATAGTGGCCGAGGAGATACCGCAAACCTCATTCGGGTTTTCCTCACATTCCTTATTTCCGCTGTCCTTTGCAGCGGAAAATGTGATTGCGCCCTTGCTGTCGGTCCTCAAACCCTTGCATAGACGAACCCAGGCCGTGCCGTCCCACTTGTATAGGTCGAAGAATGCGCCCTCAAGTCTATTGGAAGGATCTTTGGAATCCGCCTTGTAGAAGGACATCTTGGTTATCTGTGCATCACCATGCGATTCGGCGACCTTCACAGATTGACCGGATACTCCGGAAGTCTTACCCTTCATGGTTACGTTGTTGCTGACCTGAACGGTGGCGTTCTGCTGTCCAACAACCTTGTACGAATACTCGATAAGCAATGCCGTCGAATCGGGAACCGTAATTGTCAATCCGTTGACTCGCTTATCGCCACTTGCGGAAGAAGTTGGCGTCGCCGTGTAGTCACTGCTATCCAGTTCCTCGCCCTTCGTACCACTGGCCGAGTCGTATCGGTACACCTTCACCTCGTTGAGATTGAACTCAACCGGATTTGACTCCTTGTAATCGTAAGTGAACTCGTCGTTCAACGTGAGCGTATCGGAATTCTTGTCCAAATCCATCGCGTTCGGATTGACCACAATGGAGTATGGCACCAGATTCTGTTTACCGGAATCCTGACCGTTCTGATCATACGAAGAGCTCTTCTTGACGATATCCCACTCGTCATCCCTAGTGATTTTCTGCGACTGGCTTTTTTCGTCCCAGTCCTTACCGGTGGAGTCACTCAGTCTGGCCGTGTTTTTGAATACAGTCGCCGTCTTGCCGAGTGCGGAAACGTCATCAATCGTTGCACGGACATCCAACAGCAACTTGGCTTTGTACCAGCTTGCATTGTTTCCGCCGCCGTACACCGCCACGGTGGATAGCAATCCAGCAGGCACGACAATCGTAAGCACGTTTCCAGAACGGGTGACCGTAACCTGGAAGCTCTTATCCCCAAGATTCCACCAGCCGGCAATGGTCGTCACTGCAGTACCATCCGACGACGGAACCAATAGATTCACTTCACCCCCCATGTTGAAGCTCATCGAGGAAAGGCTGACGCCCGAAGGCAACCGTTCCGTAATCGTCAGGTCGACGTAACTGTTCACATCCGCGATATGCTCAACCTGATTGACTTCTACCTGCCAATGCATGACCGGCTTGCCGTCAACCTGTTCCATCGAGGACGAATCGTTGTATTCGTGAGTGGAATCCGATGCCGAGCCAGTTTTCGCATCAATCTTGCTGAGATTCCAACTCAGATTGCTCGGAGAAAATGTGATGCTTGGGTTGACGGTGAATTTGCCGATCGAGCCCGAATTCGAATACTGCTGTTCACCATTCCATGTCTGGGTAATGGTGCCGGTCGCATTATACGAAAACTCAATCGTTTGCCCGACATTCAAAGGTGATGAAGATTGTACGGTGAAACCCACGGTCTTCCCATTGTTCTCTTGGAACGTCACCTCCGGCTCATTCAGGCCAGCTTTTTGGAAGGAAGCCTTAATCGCTGTTTCCAAAGCCGAACGTTGAGAGGAATCGAGGTACTGATTGTCGGAGAGTCTATCGGTATACTTCCATCCTGCCGGCAAGGCCTCGGCAGAGTATTTCGGCGCAATGGTCACAGTCCAAGGGACCACCGTCGTTTTCTCATCCTTCGAAAGGGTAACCGTTCCCGCGGTCTTCGCGAGTGGGTTATATGGCCCCGGATTCACACCCTTATCACCGGTCGAGATTGAGTCCTTGTCATTCGGCGGAGTGAGATCGGCCTTATTGGTGGACTCAGTTGGCATGACACCGTCAGATGCCTTGGTGGTATAAGTAAACGTATAGACTTGGCTTGCATTGTTTTCGCCGAATGTGATCGGGAATTGCGAAAACTCCGTCTGGCCATTCACCGCGGGCGAAACCGTGATATTGCCCTCAAGCGCACCACCCGTTACTATATCCTTCAGAGTCCAACCGTTGAGATCGCCCAATTTAGTCGCATCGACGGTGACCGTCCACTGGACACTGCCATCTTCCTGCAGAGCACCGTCACTCTTAGTGATCGTAGGTTTCTTATCCCAAGAAACGGAATCGTACGCCTTTTTCTCAAGCTCGTTGTCGTTCTTGTCTTTAGCCTTGACCGTCACCGAATTATTCTGGCTGGTGACTTCACCATCCGCTACATCAACCTTGCTCGTATAAACGATGGTATATTTGCCGTTTTCTTCCAGCGCAGGGCAACTCATGGTAAAACCCTGATTCCCAGCAGTCATGGTGTGAGAGCAGGTACCACCGTTCACCGTAATGGAAGAGCTATCAATAGTTCCCAAAGATGGAACATCGGTGATGGCAATGTTTTCGCCGGGCTTGGTGCCTGCCTTGCTGCTAACCTCGACGGTCCATTCGACACTTCCATCATCGGAAATTGTTGAATGAGACTTGGCTACGGTAAGATCGCCTTTTGTATTGACTTTGATGTCAAGCTTCTTTCCACCGCCAAAATCATACTTTCCGCTATCGCCATCACCAACATGTGCGGCGTCGGAGTCGAATGTGAACGTTCCGTTTGTAATGGGCTGTTTTTGATTCTCCTGCACCACAGAAGAATCAAAAACAATATAGATTTTGTTGTCTTCGAAGTAATAATGCGCTTTGATACTGCTGAAATATCCTGGATTATCCTTTGTCGCATCTGTATCCGTAATGCCGACCGGAGACTCATAAACAAAAGTCCGACCAGCTTCCGTATCGGTGAGGGTACCTGCCGGAATCTCGAATGCGAAGGTGACCCTCAGCTTCTCGTTTTCTTGCAGCGTACCGCCAGCAAAATCGGACCAAGTACTACCGCCGTCCGTCGATTTCTGCACCTTTACGTCGTGGACATATTCTTTTAGATCATGTCCAGAGTCGACCGCATATGCACCTCCGGACGCAACGCCACTGATTATTACCATGGCGAGGAGGGTGGCGACGGCGACGAAGGCGGCCACCACCTTGTGCCAGGCCGCACTATGTAAGGTCATGTTTGAATTGCCCCTCATGAAAGTCCCTATACCTAAAGTCTTCTAAATCTTGGTCTGCCGTTCGACTTTAGTTAAGACACGAAGCGGGTTCTCCCCCTCAACAATCCTCACAGTCCCCCTACTAAGATGGAGGATCTTTGGAATTGCAATAAAAACGCATTCCCCCGTCACATGGGTATGGCCTACTCGGGAATTCGATGGACAAACAACTTTTACATGCTCATTTATGGCGCCATCACCGTCGCATGTAACTATCCGACAGTGCCTAGAGTAACACCCTCTTTCGTGGAACGCAACGAAAATCACCGGCATCTTCAATGAAATTGAAATTATTCTCCCGTCGTCAATGGTTCTACTCAGCCAGGAGGGGGTAGGCGGGTTCATGGAATCACCCAATGTGGGGTGAAAAACGCACACAGGAATGGGTAGGTTTTCAGATTGGCCCACAAGGGGAATACGGCGTGTCAGAAATTAATAGGCACAGAGGTAGCCCCTGCCAATAGTCCACACCAACGTGATCCTTAATGGACAGACCACCGCAAGGTTAATCGCTCCATCTCATTACACGAATCGCCAGCCAGATTAATTCGACCGCAATTCGACCGCGATTCGACCGCAATTCGACCGATTCGACCGATTCGACCGCGATTCGCGGAACCACGCCACGCACGACCCGGCAGGAAGGGACGATTCCCGAATCATGCGCGACGGGCCTCGCCATCACCAGGACCGACATGACCCGCAAAGCCCGGAAACGGCCATTCCCCGACAATCATAAGCAAGCCAGACTCCGAATCGAACGACCACACAGCGCACAACCCGCCAGCAACCACCACAACCAGAATCGTGCGCGCAACAACATGCTCATGCAATCCACGGCAATCATCCCCAAGCACGCATCCACATGCCAGCTCCCGATAGCCCCACCCCAACAAACCACACCAAGAAAACCATCCGCCCAAATCAGCATCACCAAATCAGAACCACCAAACAGGAAAGCAGGTATAGAAAAATGGGCACGGAACAGCAAAGGAGCGGAAAACATATACGGAAAAGGTATGGAAAAGGCCAGTATTCCAAGAAATACCGGCCTTTGAGGAATCTACGGAAAAGGTGCGAATCAGTCGAAATCGGCACCCAAGGCTTCCAGCTTGCCGCGGAAGAACCCGCAGAAGCGACGCGGCTCTTGGCACAGCGGGTCGCCGTCCACCGCCTGGTCCAGCTCCTTGGTGGGACAGCCTCCTTCGCGCGCGCACATCTCAAGCACGCGCTGGAAGATGGGCAGATAGCGCTCGTCCTCCTCGATCTTCTCTGCCACGAGGCCCTCGTTGACGTGCGCCGCGACGGCATCGAGGCCCGCTTGCGTGGCACGGTAGCGGCACGGCGGAGCGGGCGTCACCGAGATGAAGCCCTCGTCCTCGGCGAGCGCATCGGCAGCGTCGCCGGCGGCCGCATGAGCGGCGTCCTCGTCCACGATGCGCTCCAGCGCGCCGTCGCGCTCGAGCAGCTGCACCACCTGCGCCGAGCCGTACACGCTCGTCGTGTTCGGATACGCC
>OMGS01001128.1_pt1 | contig 9715 bp, 9 predicted proteins | sample 1646081 | NCBI WGS metagenome assembly OMGS01 (sample SAMN05578591, study PRJEB25193) | human gut metagenome | biome: Human Microbiome; feature: human-associated habitat; material: feces | host: Homo sapiens | place: USA:Birmingham | reverse complement strand
GATTGGAAGAGGATGTAAAACTAGAAGGTGCGGATTACCTGATGGCTGCGGGATTTCCGATACTGTTATTTGTGGTGTTTTTGGATTGGATAGTACGGAGATTATGGAAGTGACGGCATGACCAGAGAGAGCATGAAACACAGAAGGGAGAAGAAAAAAATGCTAATTGAAGATAAAGTACAGATAGAAGCAGTGAAAACAAGATCGTATATGATGGGTGAGATAGATGGAAAAGTGATGATTACGCAAGGTAGATATATTGTATTTGTGAAGAAAGAAGATTTCTTGCTCGACATAGATAAGCAGAAGAAATTGCCAGAAGATGGGTTGGAACATTATTCCACCGAAAATATTCAGAGCAAAATGAGGGCGGCCAAGTTGTCAAACAGAATGCTTGCAACCGGAAAAAGCATTCTGAGAGCAATAAGAGACGAGGAAACCGGAGAGTATGCTTGGTTTGACAATAAATATTTAAAAATGTTCGATGGGTGCGTGCCAAAGCTTATTAAATATCCTGAATGTTCTGAATACTTCGAATACTACGATGCTGTATTCACACGCTACGGTGAAATTGTAGGTATTTTACTCCCAGTGAGAGTAAGTGAGTGGTGATAGCAAAATGCATGGAGAAGGGAGACAGCAGAAACCGTGAAAAAGATAGAAGCATACAAGATGGCAACGAGAAAGCCCTGTGAGACAGCTTTAAAGCAACAGGAGCATAAAGCCTTTGCCTGTGATTTTAAAGGCGGCGAGAGGGCGAATAAGGACGCTGTGGAGTACATAGCAGAGAAATACAACATAAAAGAGCGGATCCCGGGAGGTGATTGAATTGGACAAGAACATAATCTATGAGTACATGGATGCAAAAGCTCTGGTAAAAGAAACAGAGGAAGACATCAGGCGGCACAGAAGAAAGACGATCTTACAGGACAAGGTGACAGGCAGCAATCCAGAGTTTCCATACCAGCCGCAGAGCTTTAATATTTCCGGATGCGCAGAGAGTCATGTGAATGTGGATGAGGAAGAAAAACTACTGGAAGAGCGAAAGAGGAATGCGAAGCTGATTAAAGTAAAGGCAGAGCGAGTAATCAATAAAGCTCCGGTGCGGATGCAGAGGATTATCCGGTTCAGGGTCATGCAAGGACTGACGTGGGACTCTGTAGCGATAAAAATGGGCGGAAGATGCACGAAAGACAGTGTAAGAATGGAATTTCAGAATTGGATGAAAGAAAAATAAAGTTATTTCGTTTTTTTCACATTTTTCGCTTTTAGGAGTTTATAGTATATCATGGAGTTAAAAGATAAGCTCCAAAATCTTTCCAAACATTCGGAACACCGCCGGACTTCTCCCCTTTCTTGTCTGGCGGTGTTTCTATGCCGTGGTCAGTTGGGACAAGCAGGTTCGATCCCACAACATGAATTTATTACAAAGCAACTAATAGATAAAGGTTGGTCAGAAGATAGAAAATACTGTGTTACCGACGAGCAAGGAAATAAATTTTTGCTTCGTGTTTCTCCGATTGAACAGTATGACAGGAAGAAAAGCGAATATGAACTTATGGGTCAGGTAGCAGCTCTCGGTGTACCAATGTGCCGCCCCTTAGAGTTCGGCACATTTGATGAAGGAGTTTATTCTATTCAAACTTGGATAGATGGCATTGATGCAGAAGAAAATATACATAATTTAACAGACCAAGAACAGTATTCTTATGGTTTTGAAGCGGGAAAAATACTAAAAGAAATTCATAAAATCCCCGCTCCGAAAGAAATAGAAGATTGGGAAATCTATTTTAATCGTAAAGCAGACCACAAAATCAAGATGTATGAAGAATGTCCTGTCAAGTACGAAAATGGGCAAGCCTTCATTGATTACATTAACGCTCACAGATATTTGCTCAGCGGTCGCCCTCGAACCTATCAGCACGGAGATTACCATATCGGCAATATGATGATAGGGAATGATAAGCGACTCTACATCATTGATTTTGATAGAAATAACTTCGGAGATCCGTGGGAAGAATTTAACCGCATTGTGTGGTGCGCTCAAGCTACCCCTTTGTTTGCAACCGGAATGGTAAACGGATACTTCAGCAATGACGTACCAATTCCGTTTTGGGAGTTGCTCGCACTTTATATTAGCAGTAATACTTTATCTTCTGTGCCTTGGGCAATTCCTTTTGGGCAGAGCCAAATTCAAGTAATGATAAATCAAGCAAAAGATGTACTAAGCTGGTATGAGAATATGACGAAATCCATTCCGACTTGGTACAAAGGAGTTATTATAAATAAATAATACGAAGCATTTGCCGTCGTGTCCACAGGGATAGCAAGCATCGGATTATGACACCACAATCCGCGAAAAAAGCTAAATACAAATCATTGGAGTCCCTTCCTTACGGAGGGTGCCCCAAAGCAGGAGCGTTTTTTTTCGATCATCCAGTGTCCGTTATTTTTTATGAATACTTTGCATATAGTTAGAAGAAACTGTGAAAAAGGAAAATGGATATGGATTACAGTAGAAATCAAAGGAGGAACTCACAGGCCATCCGAATGCAGCAGGAGCACATAGACAAGGGAAAACTCCAGATCCAGATTACATCACAAGTGACGGCTTTTCCCATCCAGAATGCGCAGGTTTCCATTTCTTATACCGGAGTTCCGGAAAATACTCTGGAAAAGCTGCAGACAGATTCATCCGGGCAGACAGAAGAAATCGAACTGGCGGCACCGCCCATCGAGTACAGCCTGAACCCGGAATCGGATCAGCAGCCCTATTCCGAATATACACTGAATGTGGAGGCGGAAGGATTTGAACCGGTGAGTATCTCAGGGGCGGAGATTCTGGCAGATGTGACGGCAATTCAAAATATTTCTATGCGTCCTCAGGTTACACAGGAAGAGCTGGGAGAAGTGTTCGTGATTCCTGCACATACGCTCTACGGGGAATATCCGGCGAAAATTGCGGAGGATGAGATCAAGCCGGTCACAGAGTCCGGAGAGATCGTGCTCAGCCGGGTAGTGATTCCGGAATTTGTGGTTGTCCACGATGGTTCTCCGAGGGACTCCACGGCAAAAAATTACTATGTGAGATATCGGGATTACATCAAAAATGTGGCGTCCAGTGAGATTTATGCAACCTGGCCGGACAGTACGATCCGCGCAAATGTGCTGGCGATTATGTCATTTACATTGAACAGGGTATACACAGAATGGTATCGGAATAAAGGGTATGATTTTACGATCACATCGTCTACAGCATTTGATCACAAGTGGATTCCGGAACGAAATGTGTACGATACGATTTCGGCGGTAGTGGATGAGATTTTTGCAAACTATCTGTCCCGTCCGAATGTACGGCAGCCGATTCTGACGCAGTATTGTGATGGTACCAGGGTGAGCTGTCCCGACTGGATGACACAATGGGGGTCAAAGGAGCTGGGAGATCAGGGATATACTCCGATTGAGATTCTGCGTTATTTTTACGGAAGTGATATGTATATCAATACAGCGGAAGAAATTTCCGGAATCCCGTCTTCCTGGCCGGGATATACACTGGAAAATGGATCCAGCGGAGCAAAGGTACGTCAGCTTCAGGAACAGCTCAATGTGATCGCGGGGGCGTATCCGGCGCTGCCAAAGATTCAGACAGACGGAGTGTATGGACCGGCAACTGCGGAGGCGGTCAGAAAGTTTCAGGAAATTTTTGGTCTGCCGCAGACAGGAACCGTGGATTACCGGACCTGGTATAAGATTTCACAAATTTATGTGGGAGTTTCCAGAATTGCAGAATTGAATTAAAGTGGATACAATGTGAAAAATTCTTGACAGAGGAAAAAGTCTTTTTTATAATCAACTGGTACTACCAGTTGGTTATAAGGGAGAATGAGAAAATGAAAATATTGAGACAATTTGTAATCATCCTGCTGATTTCTTTTTTAGGAGAACTGTTAAAAGCTGCGCTGCCATTGCCTGTTCCGGCAAGCGTGTGGGGGCTTATCCTTATGCTGGCGGCATTGAAAACAGGGGTGCTCAAGCTGAGTCAGGTTTCTGATGCGGCAGTCTTTTTGATTGAGATCATGCCGGTCATGTTTATTCCTGCAGGAGTCGGTCTTTTGAATGCATGGGGAGTGCTGAAGCCCGTGTGGATCCCGATCAGTGTGATCACGGTCGTGACTACGGTTCTGGTAATGGCAGTGACTGCAAAAGTGACACAGACTGTCATACACAATAGTAAAAAGAAGAAAGAGAAAGCAGAACAGGAGACAGTAAGATGAAAGAGTTTTTAGTACATTCCGTATTTTTCGGTGCAGCAGTCAGTCTGATCGGTTACGAGGCAGGGCTGCTTTTAAAACGAAAGTTCAAGATGGCAATTTTTAATCCGCTTTTGATCGCCATTTTGTGTGTTATGGCGATTCTGACAGTAGGGGATATTTCCTATGATGATTACAATCAGGGTGCACAGTATTTGAGTTACCTGCTCACGCCGGCAACCGTTTGTCTGGCAGTTCCGTTATATCAGCAGTTAAATCTGCTGAAAAAGAATTTAAAAGCAGTAGCGGCGGGAATCTTATCCGGAGTTTTGACAAGTATACTCAGTGTTCTTGGCCTGTCTTATTTATTCGGACTTTCTCATGATATGTATGTGACACTGCTTCCGAAATCAATTACAACAGCAATCGGAATGGGAGTGTCGGAAGAACTAGGGGGAATTGTTACGATTACCGTTGCAGTGATCATCATTACCGGAGTACTGGGAAATATAATCGCAGATGTGGTGTACCGGGTATTTCGGATCAAAGAACCAGTAGCGAAGGGGCTGGCCCTGGGAACAGCATCCCATGCGATCGGAACAGCAAAAGCAATGGAGATGGGACCGGTAGAAGGCGCCATGAGCAGTCTGGCGATTGCGGTAGCCGGACTTTTGACCGTAATTTTCGCATCTGTTTTTGCAGGATGTTTATAAGGGAGGAAGAACAAATGAAGCGTATGATCATTACAATTGGAAGACAGTCCGGAAGCAGCGGAAGAAAAGTCGGGGAATTACTGGCAGAGAGACTTTCTCTTCCTCTTTATGGAAAGGCAGAACTTCAAAAGATTGCAGAAGGTACGGATGATTATGAAGAGGTGCAGGCATTTTATGAGGAAGAGCCGGTAAACAGTTTATTATATGCCATTGCTATGAGCCAGTTTGAACAGGAGGTCGGACGGATTCCGTTTCAAAGAATCCGGGAGCTGGCGTCGAAAGAGTCCTGCATTATAATAGGAAGATGCGCAGGCCATATTTTCAGAGAAGATCCGGAAGCAGTCCGTGTCTTTATCCATGCAGACCCCAAGATCCGTGTGCAGAGAATCATGGAGCGGGAAGGACTTTCCGAGACAAAGGCAAAGAAATTTCTGGAGGATACAGACAGCAGACGAGCTTCTTTCCATAAATATTATACAAAGCAGGAGTGGGGACTGGCACAGGATTACGAACTGTGTCTGGACAGCGGCGTTTTGGGGATCGAAGGTACAGTTGAGGTATTGACAGAATATTTAAGATTCAGAGGTTTTTTAGGGAATGAATGAGAAAACATATGAGAGAGTGATCGAATATCTGAAACAGCAGATACAAGAAGGAAAACTTTCCTGCGGAAGCAAGATCCCATCTGAGCGGGAGCTGGCGGCAAGTCTGAATCTGGGACGAAATTCTGTCCGGGAGGCTCTTCGCACAATGGAACATACCGGAATGCTGGAGAGCAGACAGGGCAAAGGAAATTTTCTGGTGAATATGCCGCAGAAAAGTCTGGGAAATGTGTTTTCCATGATGCTGCTCACCGGACAGAGCAACTACAGGGAAGTCAGCCGAATCCGGCGAATCCTGGAGCAGGAGGCATTTGTACAGGCAGTGCGGTTGAAAAATCCGGAAGTTTTAAAGAGGCTGAAAGCAGAAATAAAAGAGATGCAGATACCGGAAAAGACGGCAGAGCATGACCGAAGATTCCATCAGGAGCTGATCCGTGCAGGAGAGAATCAATTGCTTGTTGCAGTGATGGAATCTTTGTCCGGTCTTTGTGAAGAAGAAATCGCACATGTACAAAAGGAAGCAAAAAATGAGGACTGGTGTCAGATCCATGAAGAAATCGTAAATGCCCTGGAAGAAGGAAATATGGAAAAAGGGCTGAAATGGATTCGCAGGCATTACGATAAAATTGATGACACTTTAATTTTCTAAAAACAGGTTGAAATATTCCCGGGTATGTAGTATAATCTTTACAATTTGAGAAAATTTACGAAGGGATAAGGTGAACAGATGAAGGCATTTCTGATTTTAGAAGATGGAACCGTGTTTACAGGAACAAGCATTGGTTCGACAAGAGATATGATTAGTGAAATCGTGTTTAATACCTCCATGACAGGATATTTAGAGGTGTTGACAGACCCTTCTTATGCGGGACAGGCAGTCGTAATGACGTATCCGTTGATTGGGAATTATGGAATCACACCGGACATGGAATCAAGAAAAGCATGGCCGGATGGTTATATTGTAAGAGAGCTGTCTCGTATGCCAAGCAATTTCAGATGTGAAGGTACGATTCAGGACTTTTTGAAAGAGCAGGATATTCCTGGAATCGCAGGCGTGGACACACGTGCTCTGACAAAGATTTTACGGGAAAAAGGTACCATGAATGGTATGATTACTACAAATGAAAATTACAATCTGGAAGAGATTCTTCCAAAGCTGAAGGCCTACACAGTAGGTGATGTTGTTTCTAAAGTAACATGCAGCGAGAAATATGTTCTGGAAGGAACAGGAAAGAAAGTAGCACTGCTGGATTTAGGAGCAAAAAATAATATTGCCAAATCTTTAAATCAGCGTGGTTGCGAAGTGACTGTATACCCGGCCCACACAACTGCAGAAGAGATCATTTCATCGAATCCTGACGGAATCATGTTGTCAAACGGCCCTGGAGACCCGGCAGACTGCACCTCTATTATTGAAGAAATCAAAAAATTGTACAATACAGATATTCCGATCTTTGCAATTTGCCTTGGACATCAGCTCATGGCTCTTGCTACAGGTGCGACTACACACAAGTTAAAATACGGACATCGCGGTGGAAATCATCCGGTCAAAGACCTTCAGACAAATCGTGTATATATTTCTTCTCAGAATCACGGTTATGTGGTAGATGCAGAAAATGTAGATCCAAATGTGGCAGTGCCTGCATTTACGAATGTCAACGATGGAACAAACGAGGGACTTGCCTATGTCGGAAAGAACATCTTTACCGTACAGTTCCATCCGGAAGCATGCCCGGGACCACAGGATTCCGGTTACCTGTTTGACAGATTCATTGAGATGATGGGAGGAGCGAAATAATGCCAAGAGACAGTCGTATTAAAAAAGTATTAGTAATTGGGTCCGGTCCTATCATTATCGGACAGGCAGCGGAGTTTGACTATGCAGGAACACAGGCATGCCGTTCTTTGAAGGAAGAAGGAATCGAAGTTGTTCTGTTGAACTCCAACCCGGCGACGATCATGACAGATAAAGATATCGCAGATAAAGTATATATTGAGCCATTGACAGTAGAAGTTGTGGAACAGCTGATTTTAAAAGAGCAGCCGGACAGCGTACTTCCGACACTGGGAGGACAGGCTGGTCTGAACCTGGCAATGGAACTGGAAGAGGCAGGATTTTTAAGAGAACACAATGTCCGCCTGATCGGTACAACTTCTGAGACAATCAAAAAGGCAGAGGATCGTCTGGAATTTAAAGCAACGATGGAAAAGATCGGAGAACCGGTTGCAGCTTCTCTGGTCGTAGAAAACGTAGAAGATGGTCTTGCATTTGCGAATAAGATCGGATATCCGGTTGTACTTCGTCCGGCATACACACTGGGAGGAAGCGGCGGCGGTATCGCACATGATTCTGAACAGCTGGTGGAGATCCTGGAGAACGGACTTCGTCTTTCCCGTGTAGGACAGGTTCTGGTAGAGCGCTGTATTGCAGGATGGAAAGAGATCGAGTACGAGGTAATGCGTGACGGAAACGGAAACTGCATTACAGTATGTAATATGGAAAACATTGACCCGGTTGGTGTGCACACTGGAGACAGTATCGTTGTGGCACCGTCGCAGACACTGGGAGATAAAGAGTATCAGATGCTGCGTACTTCCGCTTTAAATATTATCAGTGAGCTGAATATCACGGGTGGATGTAACGTACAGTATGCTCTGCATCCGGAGACATTTGAATACTGTGTAATTGAGGTAAACCCGCGTGTCAGCCGTTCTTCTGCGCTGGCTTCCAAAGCGACAGGATATCCGATCGCGAAGGTTGCAGCAAAGATCGCTCTTGGTTATACACTGGATGAGATCAAAAATGCGATCACACAGAAGACATATGCAAGCTTTGAACCAATGCTGGACTACTGTGTCGTAAAACTTCCGAGACTTCCGTTTGATAAGTTTATCAGTGCAAAGAGAACACTGACTACACAGATGAAGGCAACCGGAGAGGTGATGAGTATCTGCGACAACTTTGAAGGTGCGCTGATGAAAGCCATCCGCTCTCTGGAGCAGCATGTAGACAGCCTCATGTCTTATGATTTCACAGATCTGTCTGTGGAAGAACTGACAGAGCAGCTGGAGATCGTGGATGATATGCGTATGTGGAGAATCGCAGAAGCAATCCGCCGAGGTGTAAGCTACGAAAAAATTCACGAGATCACACAGATCGATGAGTGGTTTATCGATAAATTTGCAATTATCGTAGAGATGGAAAACGCACTGAAGTCCGAAGAGCTGACACCGGAACTGTTAAAAGAAGCAAAACGGATGGAGTTCCCGGATAACGTGATCGCACAGCTGACAGGAAAGACAGAGCGTGAGATCCACGATATGCGTCATGCAAACGGCATTGTTGCAGCATACAAGATCGTAGATACGTGTGCAGCAGAATTTGCGGCAGAGACACCGTACTACTATTCTGTATTTGGAAGTGAGAATGAAGTAGAAGAGACTCGTGACAAGAAAAAAGTTCTGGTACTTGGATCCGGTCCGATCCGTATCGGTCAGGGAATCGAGTTCGATTTCTGTTCCGTACACTGTACATGGGCATTTGCAAAAGAAGGTTACGAGACAATTATCGTGAACAACAATCCGGAGACGGTAAGTACAGACTTTGACATTGCAGACAAGCTGTATTTTGAGCCATTGACTCCAGAAGATGTAGAGAGCATTGTGGATATCGAAAAACCAGACGGTGCAGTCGTACAGTTTGGTGGACAGACAGCGATCAAGCTGACAGAAGCTCTGATGAAAATGGGTGTTCCGATCCTTGGAACTTCTGCAGAGAATGTAGACAAAGCAGAAGACCGTGAATTATTCGATGAGATCCTTGAAGAGTGCGAGATTCCACGTCCGACAGGAGGAACGGTGTTTACTGCAGAAGAAGCCAAAGAAGTTGCAAACAGACTTGGATATCCGGTTCTGGTAAGACCTTCTTACGTATTGGGTGGACAGGGAATGCAGATCGCGATCAATGATAATGACATCGATGAATTTATCGGAATCATCAACCGGATCGCACAGGATCATCCGATTCTGGTGGATAAATATTTACAGGGGAAAGAAATCGAGGTCGATGCAGTTTGTGACGGCGAAGACATTCTGATCCCAGATCGGAAGAGCACACGTCTGAACTCCAGTCACGTCCGCACATCTCGTA
>OMGS01001127.1_pt1 | contig 9722 bp, 5 predicted proteins | sample 1646081 | NCBI WGS metagenome assembly OMGS01 (sample SAMN05578591, study PRJEB25193) | human gut metagenome | biome: Human Microbiome; feature: human-associated habitat; material: feces | host: Homo sapiens | place: USA:Birmingham | reverse complement strand
AATCAAACCCGATATAGGAAAGAAGCAGATTCTGCACTTTTTTCTGGGCATCTATATCGTACGTTCCTTCCAGGGCGGATAAATCCGGCCTGCCGGCAGCCCTGATCTTGTCGAGCAGCGGAATCAGCCCTTCCTTCAATTCCGCAAAAATACCGTCGATTGTGACGCTGTCCATCCCTTCCTCGTACATATCCAGGAGTACCTCGTAAGGATCCTTGTCCGGTTCCATGTAACCCACATATTCTTTGGTCATGGCAATTATTTTATCCAGGCTGGGAGCGAAAATACGGAAATCGTTGGCGAGCTTGGCTTCCTCCCATACCTTTTCCGAGCGGCCGGAGGTGGTTACGTATTCCGTATAGAAATCCTGGGGAACGCGCTGGAAACGCTGAAAATCCCTGTAACCGCGTCTGACGGTGACCTTCATGCCGTCATCCAGGGTATCAAAAATTTCCGGGCGGGAGAGTTCGCTCAGCATATCGCCGTAGCATTCCGCGGTGGAAAGCCGGAAGGCTTCCGTGGAGAAAAAGCCGAGGGCTTCCAGTTTGCCCTCCAGGCTCTTTTTCGGAGCCGCGGTCTGAAGATCCCAGCTGATCAGGGCGGATGCCTGTTCGTATTTCTTTATCCTTTTCAGATATTCTTTAAAATTTTCCAATGTCTTGTTCATCATTTCTCCTTCAATCAAATCCGACGATATCCTCCACTCCCTGGACACCGATTTCCAAAAGGGAGAGTTTGGTGGAGGCAAAGCAGTTTTCAAATAATGTGCGGCAGGCATGCGCAAGTATGTCACTCCGGGAAGAACGGCAGCCTTCGCGGATGGACGAAGCGATTTCAGGCCAGCCGGGAACCGTTTCCTCCCCGGTTTCATCCAGCCGGAGAATACTTCCTACCAGCAGAAGATGGGTGAGCTTACTGTATATTTCGCGCAGGGAGGCCAGAGGGCTGAAACGGACAACTGTCTGAAGAACCATTCCTATCGCAGCCACCATTGCCTTTTTCTGGCCTTTTTGACCGACGGCTTCGGCCAGTCTGTCCAGCGTATCGGCAGGGATATGGGGAAAGGTATGGCACATTACTGGCTCCGCAAGAATGGTTAACAGCTGGATGGCATCCAGGAAGCTTCTCAAGTTGCTGTCAAGGGTCAGATCCTTAAGCTTGCGCGGAATGGATGCATCTCCCTCGGAAATGACACGGGTTCCCACGCCGTTAAAGGTCTGTGTGACGCCCAGCTGATTCATGAGGCTGATGGTCCGCCGAATGGTGATTTCGGAAACATGGTAAATATCTGCCAGAACGGCTCCGTTTGGAAGCAGAGTCCCCACAGGGTAGAATTTCTGGCTGATCTTGCATATCATGTCGATGGCTACGAAATCACAGTAACGTGTGCGCCCCTTATGAGGCTCCCAGACGAAGGGAATCTGTTCTCCCTCCTGGGGTGGAAGATCCTTCAGATATTGGATAATCCTGTCAAAAAACAAATGGTTCAGGCGATCCAGACGTTTTTGGAAAGCCTCCCCATCATTTGTTTTGAATTGTATGGCACATTCCCGGTATTCATTTTCTATTTCCTGCCACAGACGCATGGTTTCTTCTTTTCCGCAGGGAGAGCAGAAGATATCCAGAAAAGCGCTTCCCACAAAGGAGCCTACGTCATAATACAGATTCAGGGCAGTCTGGCTGCCGATAGCATGCAGGGCCTGATCAAACTGCAAGTAAAGGCTTCTGACTGCGTTGGCGGTCCCTTCTCCTTTCGGGGACTCTGAAAAGGCCTCATAATCCAGGGCGCGCAGGCTATGGAAGCAGATGGCCGGTGAGATCAGCTTCAGTCCTTCGCACAGGTCGAGGAGCGCTGCGGATCGCTGCAGGAATACCGGGTTTCCCAGATAATCCTCATAGGGTTTTGCCAGAATCTGAGTCGCTTTTCCGCGGCAGAGCTTTATAAGGCCGTCCTTTTCCAGCATCTTAAGAGCCCTTTGGGCAGGGCAGTAGGAAACCTGATATCCGCTGGCAATTTCCTTTGCCGAAGGAAATCGTTCGCCGCCGTCATAAAAACCGAGCTGTATCTTTCCTGCGAGGTTGCGGTATATAGTTTGTTCCTGACTGTTGTAATTAGACATGGCGTGTTTTCCTTTCCTTCTTTATTACCTTCCATCACCCGTTCTGTCACCAGGAAGGAGCCGTTAGCAAATACTAATTTATAATACCACAGAACCGTCTTTTAGGGTGAAAAAATTGTTTGTTTTTTTACCGTAACACAGATATAATGTGATATAGTATAATATGATAAAGGTATGGGCAATCGGGCTTCATACTGTCGTGATAAACAGCACAGGTGATAAAAATATGAAAAACAAAAATGATATAAGGAAAGAGGAAGGTTCTCTTTTTTCCAAAGCGGCAGTCACGTGCCCGGATATAATGGAAGGCTTGGGAGTGGGCGTGATCTGCTGCCTTCCGGATGAGGATTTGACCTTCCTCTGGGGAAACGGCTGTTATTACAGCAGTATTGGATATAAACAGGAAGAATATACGGAATCCTTCGGAAGCCTGCGTGAGTATTTTGCCGGCTATGAGGAAGATTTCGCCAATATAAAGAAGGAACTGGAACGGCTTCGTGAGAAGGGCGGGAAGGGCAGTGAACTTTCCGTGAGAATGCCGGGGAAGGACGGAAGCTTCGGCCGGTTCCGTTTTTCCGGAAGCCTGGTGACGGCAGAAGAGGAAGAAGGGCCGCTGCTCCAGGCTGTTTTTACGGATATCAGCCGTCTGTCGGAGGAAAAGGAAGAGCAGCTTAGTGTTTATAAGCAGAATCAGCAGTATTTCCACTGGATGATGGATACCTATGTGGGAAATGTTTATATCAGCGATATGGATACTTATGAGCTGCTGTATCTGAATCAGCATTCCTGTGATACCCTGGGATATCCTCTTGCCAGCCTGATCGGGAAAAAGTGTTATGAGGCAATCCAGGGAAGGACGAGTCCCTGCCCCTTCTGCACCAATGACCGTCTGCGGGAAGATGAATTTTATGAGTGGAAGTTTTATAATCCGGCTTTGGAACGGACTTTCATGATTAAAGACCGGATAATCAACTGGGAAGGCCGCCGGGCAAGAATTGAGCTTTCCCATGACATGTTCAGTACCGAGTATAAGCTGGCCCAGAAGGATCAGGAAAGGGATGCTCTTCTGAGCTCCATACCAGGAGGGATTTTCCGTCTGGACGGCAGGGATATGAGCACTGTGCTGTGGTACGGCTGCAATTTTCTGGATATGATTGAATACACCGGAGAACAGTTTCAGAAAGAATTGGGTTCCCGGTATGATTTTATTCATCCTGATGATAAAAATAAGCTGGACGGGATTCTTCAGGAGGTGAAAAAGAGCGGGAGGAATACGGTGGAGGAACTCCGCATTATCACCCGTTCCGGCGGCACACGGATTCTTACGTTCACTTTAAGCTTTGTGGACGAGGAAGAAAGCTGGGATGATATTCCTTCTTTTTACAGTCTTTGTATAGATGTGACGGCCGAACGCATGGAACAGAAGCGTCAGAGGAAGGCGCTGGAGGAGGCTTACGATGCGGCCAGGGTGGCAAATGCAGCCAAGACCAATTTCCTTTCCTCCATGTCCCATGATATCCGGACGCCGATGAATGCCATTATGGGTATGGCCGTTATTGCCCAGGCCAACCTGTATACGCCGGAAAAAGTACAGGACTGTCTTTCGAAGATCAATATATCCAGCAGGCATCTGCTCAACCTGATCAATGAGGTCCTGGATATGTCCAAAATTGAGAGCGGAAAAATTGATTTGACCTGTGAAACCGTATCCTTCCCGGAGCTTCTGCAGGATGTCATGGATATGTGCCGCCCTCTGATTGCGGAAAAGCATCAGGAATTCATGATTAGCGCGGCCCAGGTGAAACATGAGAAGGTAGTATCGGACAGGGGGCGTCTCCAGCAAATCTTTATGAACCTGCTTTCCAACGCCATTAAGTATACGCCGGAGGGCGGGACTATCAGCCTGCGGATAAGGGAAATGGCATCCGTGGTGGAGGGCAGGGGACAGTATGAATTTGTCATCACGGACAATGGAATCGGAATTTCCGAGGAATTTAAGGCACATATTTTTGAACCCTTTTCCCGTGCGGAGGATTCCAGAATCAGCAAAATCCAGGGTACGGGGCTGGGAATGGCTATTACGGACAATATTGTGCGCATGATGAACGGTACCATTGAGGTGGAAAGCACGCTGGGGGAGGGAAGCCAGTTTGTGGTCTCCCTGCCTCTGGATCTGTGTGAGGAAGAGGAAGAATGCGACGGCAGGCTGGAGGGCCTTCCGGTTCTTGTGGTGGATGATGACCGGATTGTATGCGAAAGCGCCTCCGCCCTGCTGAATGAGCTGGGGATGAGGGGATATTGGGTGCTTACCGGGCAGGAGGCCGTCTGCTGCATCGTGAAGGCACATGAAACCGGGGACGATTTTTTTGCCGTGATACTGGACTGGAAGATGCCGGGAATGGATGGCCTGGAAACGGTCAGGGTAATAAGGGAAAAGCTGGGTCCTGACGTTCCCATCATCATCATTTCGGCTTACGATTATTCCGATATTGAAGAAGAATTCAAGAAGGCCGGAGCGGACGCATTTATAACAAAGCCTCTCTTCAAGTCCAAGATGCTTCATGTCCTGCAGCTGTTCTGCCAGACGCTGAATACGGATACGGCTGTGGTGCATCCGGTAAAAAAAGGGCATCCCTCTTTTGAAGGAAAAAGGATTCTTCTGGTGGAGGATAATGAGCTGAACAGGGAAATCGCAGAGGAACTGCTGCAGATGCAGGGATTTGTGGTGGATACTGTGGAAAACGGCCGGTGTGCCGCGGAACAATTCGGGAATTCCGCGCCGGGAACGTATGCCTGTATCCTGATGGATGTGCAGATGCCCGTCATGAACGGATATGAGGCGACCAGGGCAATCCGCACAATGGAACGGGAGGATGCGGGAAGCATACCTATTATCGCCCTGACGGCAAATGCCTTTGCCGCGGATATGGGGAAGGCGCGCAGCGTCGGAATGAGTGATTATATTGCAAAGCCCATCGATGTGGGAAATCTTACGGATACTTTGAAGAGATGGCTTAGGTAGTGTAATAACCCAAATTTCGCCCACGCCCCTGTCCCCTCCGGCCAGCGCTTTCGGGACTGCCGTTCGCTCCGGCTCCCTCTCCTTCCCGCTGCCGGCCAGGCAGGGATCCTTGCAGGGGACGCTTTCGCTCGGATAAACACGCAGCGGTACTAAGGCCGCAAAGTACGCGGCCTAAGGACCGGCGAGTTTATACGCCCCTTACAGGATACCCTGCCTGGCCGGCAGCGGGAAGGAGAGGGAGCCGGATCGAACGGCAGTCCCAAAAGCACTGGCCGGAGAGGACAGGGGCGTGGGCGAAGTTTGGGTTATAATATAGTTTATCAGAATCGAAAAAAGTAAACCCGGGAATTATCTGTTTATCTTTTGCCTTCCGATAGGGAGCAGAAAAACAGGGATCCCGGGTTTTTTGGCATGTCGGAAAAGAGAAGAGGTGCGGGGGCTTATTAGTATACTGGTGTTTATTAGTGTACTGGTGTTTATTAGTGTACCGGCGTATATTAGTGTATCGGGGCAGTGGACTGGCCTTGTCTGAGTACTGGCAGGGTGGTGTAGGTTTGTACGAGCAGAGAAGGGTTTTTTAGTTTGCGCAGCAGCATTTCGGCGGCTTGGACGCCCAGATCATAAACGTCGATATCAATGACTGTCGGTACCGGATCGATGATGGAGGAATAGGGATAGCTGTCGAAGGTCAGGAAGGCGGCCTCATCGGGAATGTGCAGCTGTTTTTCACGGAGGGCTTTGACAACTCCCAGGGCGAGCATATTGTTTTCACAGATGATGGCCCGGGGAGGCAGGGGCAGTGAGAGAAGCTGATGCGTCTGGCGGCAGGCGTCTTCCCGGGTGGAATCCGTGTAACGGATATATTCGTCCGGTATCCGGTAACCGTAATCATACATGCCGCCCAGGAAACCGTTCAGGCGCTGGGTGGAAATGTGATCGGTCTTCCGTTCGCCGATGAAGGCGACTTTTTCATAGCCGCATTCCAGCATGTGCTGGGCGGCAAACTGTCCGGCCAGGCCGTTGTTCGTGTCGATCCAGCACATGCGACTCCCGGGGCCGGGATGGCCGATGTGGATGTGGGGAAAACGGTTTTCCGTAAGAAGTCTGGCGAGCTGGGGAAAGGAACAGGAACCGTGGATGAGGATACCGTCGGCGATCCCGTTCACAATCAGCCCGGTGAGATATTCCTGCGGATCCGGCGTATCGGGTAAATCCGTCAGCATCAGTGTGTATCCGTTATCCGCCAGCGTGCGGCGGACTCCGCATAGAATGTCGAACATATGCGGGTTGCGGTAGGCCTCTTCTTTTTTCAGGCTGGATAAGAAGAGGATGTTATGGGAAGCGCCTTTGGCAAAGCTGACGGCCCTGGCATTGGGGGTATAATGCAGCTTTTTGATGGCTTCATGCACCCGGTCGCAGGTTCCGGGAGAAATGGAGCTCCAGTTGTTGAGCACCTTGGAAACGGTGGAGGTGGAAACACCGGCTTCCTTTGCGACATCACGGATTGTTACAGGCATGGGGTCCTCCTTGTGAAAAAGTGATAACTTTAAATTTATAGTATAGCGGTTTCCTAACAAAGTCAACGGAGTTTTCTGAAAACGATAGAAAAAAGGACTGATAAATGGTATAAATGAGTTAAATAAATGGTGCGCACCATTATTTGGGACAAATTATAGCTTTTTCAGGGATTTGCCGGAGAAAACAGTTTATTTTGATTAGGAAAGCGGTTTCGTAAAAAGGAGGACATAGAATGAAAAAGACATTGTGTTATCTTCTGACCGGAGTGATGGCGGCAGGGCTGCTTGCAGGCTGTGGTCAGAAAACGCAGACAGGAACGGAGAATACGCAGCCAAAAGATACGGCAACCGGACAGACCGAGGCTTTGGCACAGACGGAGGAGCCTTCACAGGAAGAGGCGTCCGGGCAGCAGGAGCCTGGCGGGGCGGTCACCCTCACCGCATGGCATGACAACGATGAAGCGATGATGAATGCGCTTGCGGATGTGGTGAATGAAGCGCTTGCGGGAGATAATATCACGCTGAAGTTTGAAAAGAAAAGCGATGTGAGCAGTCAGATCAGGCTGTATGGGACGGATGCGGAAAACGGCCCCGATATGTATTTGTTCGCCCATGATTCTCTGGGAAGCTTTGCGGAAATGGGAATCCTGGAGCCGGTGGGAAACCTGATCAGCGCGGAAAAGGAAGCGGATCTGATTCCCATGACCATAGAGGCCGCAACCTACAAGGGAGAGCAGTACCTGATGCCGGTTTACTACGAAACCGTGCTGTTTATGTATAACAAGGCGCTGTGGGAGGGGGAGGTGCCTTCCACCACAGAGGAGCTCTATGATTATATGGAAGCCCACACAGATACGGCGGCCGGGACCTATGCGCTGGTGAACCAGCATTCCAATACCTATAATGTGGCGCCTTTTATCAACGGCTTCGGCGGCTATGTGATCGATAAAGACGGCAATCCGGGCCTGGATGCGCAGGAAACAAAGGATGCTATCACCTATAATAAGAAATTTGCCATGCTCCAGGCCGATGGGGATTACAATACGGTCACAGCTTTGTTTAATGAAGGAAAAGCGGCGGCTATCATAGGCGGGCCATGGCTGGTATCCGGTATTAAAGAAGCGGGTATTGATTTGGGAATCAAAGCCCTGACTGATTTTACGCTGCCGGACGGCAATCCGATGATTCCCTATTCCGGAGTTCAGTGTATCGGTGTCCTGAAATATGCGGCTGAAAATAAGAAAGAGGCGGTTGAGAAGGTGCTGGAAGTCCTTGCCGGGACTGAGGCCGGAGTTACGCTGGCAAAGGGCTTCAACTGTGCGCCGGCTAACAGCAGGGCCTATGACGATCCGGACGTGGCGTCCAATGAGATGATACTCGCCATGAAGAAGAGCGCCGAAAAAGCGGTGCCCATGCCGAACATACCGGAGATGAGCGTGATGTGGGGGCCTGCGGAATCCCTGCTTGCTGCGGTCAACAAATCCGGTGAGGATGTGGATACGGCGGCTGAGAAATACCAGAAAGAGGCTTTGACCGCTATCCAGGATATGAAATAAGCAGGAAGGCGCCTTTGCGCATTTCCTGAAGTATCCGGCCGGTGAAGGCCGGCCGGAACAGCAAACAGAAGGGAAGAGAAAAAAGTGAAGAAAGGAAAACAAGGCGTTCCGGGGAAACACGGAAATACCTGGAAAAAGCTGGTGCGGCCGTGGGGCTACAGCCTTCCGGCCATGATACTGATTGCCATGATTGTGCTGTTCCCCATCCTTTATACGGGGTATATTTCCTTTACCAATATGAATCTTTATCATTGGACGGACTATTCCCTGATCGGTGCACAAAATTATACAAGGGCCCTTCTGAAGGTGGATTCCGGTTTTCTGACTGCCCTTGGGACGACGATTCTGTGGACAGCCATCAATATGGCGCTGGATATGGCGATCGCCTACGTGCTTGCCGTGGCCCTCAATACAAAAGGGCTGAAAGCACGGCGTATCTACAAGACGCTGCTTATTTTTCCATGGGCGATGCCGGCTTACGTTTCCATTTTGGTATGGCGCGTGGGAATGTATAATACGGAATTCGGGCTTTTGAACAAGCTTCTGGTGGCCTTCGGGTTTGATAAAGTGGACTTTCTATCCAGAAATGTGCCGGCTTTTATCTCCTGTATGGTTTTAAACCTCTGGATGTCGCTTCCTTATATGATTCTGATGATGGACGGGGCGCTGCAGAGCATAGATCAGAGCATGTATGAGAGCGCCGTGCTGGACGGCGCCAATCTGTGGCAGAAGAACAGGTATATCACCATCCCTTCCTTAAGGAAAATTATGGCGCCTGCGGTGATTATGACGACCTTTATCACCTTCAAGCAGTTTGATATCATCTATCTTCTCACCATGCAGAAGGGTTCCGTGACCGGGTCCACCCTGCAGACCATCATCACCTATGCTCATCAGAATGCGTTTGTATCCAATAATTACGGATTATCCGCTGCTGTTTCCATGATCATTTTTATCATCATTATCCTGTTTTCCTTCTGGACAAACAGGATACAGAAGGAGGAAAAGGTATGAAACGGTCTGCCAAAAGAACGCTCGGCCTTGCGGCGTTAAACTTATTTTTCATCAGTATCTGCCTGATCGGCCTTGTGCCTATCCTCTATGCTTTCCTGCTTTCCGTCAGCAGCGGGAGCGGGGCGCTGACCACAGGGCTTTCCATTCTGCCTGAAAAATACACGCTGGACAATTACCGGACTATTCTTGTGGAGAAGCCTTTTTTGAAATGGCTTTCCAACTCTGTGGTACTGAGCGTGGGAACGATGGTGCTCGCCATGGGAACAAGCGTTACGGCTTCCTATGCTTTTTCCAGGTTCCGTTTTCCCGGCAGGGCGGCCGCCATGCAGATACTGCTTCTGCTCAACGCCTTTCCTCAGATATTGTCCATGTTCGCCATCTTCAGGCTGTTTAAGCTGTTGAATCTCCTCAATTCCCATGCGGGACTGATTTTTATCTATTCCGGGAGCATGTGTATTTTTTCCATCTGGAATATGAAGGGATATTTTGACTC
>OMGS01001126.1_pt1 | contig 9738 bp, 9 predicted proteins | sample 1646081 | NCBI WGS metagenome assembly OMGS01 (sample SAMN05578591, study PRJEB25193) | human gut metagenome | biome: Human Microbiome; feature: human-associated habitat; material: feces | host: Homo sapiens | place: USA:Birmingham | reverse complement strand
TCGACCACATAGAGCTAAGCACACAATCATCGGAAGCGGAAATTAAGAAAGAGGGAAGATGAAACTAATCGGATATGATCAGTCACTCTTTGAAAACGAATTAAACCGCCCTATGCGGAACCGCATGTGCGGTGGTGTGAGAGGAAAGGAAACGAAAGTAGGTCAGAAAACTTTCGTTTCCCGACCTACTCGATTTGAACAAAACGTCTTCCTGTTCTCTTTTGGGCTATTGCCACTTAGGAGTAAAGACACCTCAATATGAATGTAACATGAAACGATATGAAAATAGAAAGAATTAACAATTGGTTTGCCTTACGTGGCAAAAGAATGATGCGTAATCGCTGGGTAGTGCTGGGAGGGTTTATCCTGATCCTTGCCATTGGCGTATCGGGACTTAGGTACTTCAAGGTAAGTGCCTCATGGGAAGACTACTTCCTCGAAAACGACCCGATGCTTGTCAAGACCGAAGAATTCAAGGAGATATTCGGGAATGACAACTTCGCAGCCGTGCTGACTAGGTGTGACAATTCGTTTACGAAAGACAATCTGGAGCTGATTCGTGAACTAACGAACGAGATGGTGGACAGCCTTTCGTACGCCGACAAAATCACCTCTCTTACTGACATCGAGTTTATGATGGGAGGCGAAGATGGTATCGCCATTGAGCAGATAGTCCCCGATACGATCCCTACGGATCCCAAGCAATTGGAAGAGATTCGTCGCAAGGCTTATATGAAACCTCACGTAGCAGAGCGATTAATTTCCAAAGATGGGACGCTCTCGTGGATTATACTCAAGCTACGTACTTTCCCCGAAGACTCTGTTTGGAATAAGGGGAAGAATCCTGTTTCTCCCGAGGTCCTTACGGGCAATGAACTAGATCATATTATCACCAAGGACAAGTACAAGGCACTTCATCCCAAAGGAACTGGGCTACCCTATGTGACAGCGATGAAAATGAAATGGATTGGGACGGAAATGCCACGCGTAATGGGTATCGCAACCCTCGTCTCCATTCTTATTCTCCTACTGGTGACACGTTCATTTAGAGGGGTCGTCGTCCCTCTTCTCACCGCTATCAGCTCCATCATCGTGGTGTATGGGGTGCTGGGATATGTTGGTATGACCATAGACAGCGCTATGGTAATGATCCCTATGTTGCTGGTCTTTGCCGTTTCCATTGCATACAATATTCACGTATACACCTATTTCAAGCGTAGGTTCCTCATTCATGGAATAAGGAAACAAGCCGTAGAGGAAACGGTAGGGGAAATGGGGTGGCCAGTGCTTTTCAGTGCACTCACCACTTTCGCTTCCTTGCTTTCATTCCTCGCCATTCCTATGCAGCCGATGCGTTTTATCGGAATAGCCTCCTCTTCGTGTGTGATGCTGTCATTTCTTTTCTCCATCACCTTGATGCCCATTCTCCTCAGTTTTGGCAAGGACGGAAAGCCTCACCCCAAGGTACAGGAGACCGGTGGGCGGTGGATGGATCAGAAGCTAGAAAGCTTAGGTAAGAGTGTACTCAGGCATGGCACCTTGATACTCGGGCTTACTGGGATTATCTCTGTAGTTCTTATTTACCAATTCACCAAAATAGAGACGGCTTTTGATGTAGAGCGAACGATGGGACGAAAGATTGATTATGTCAACAACCTATTGGAGGTAGGGGAAAGCGAACTTGGGTCTGTTTATACCTACGATGTAATGATCGACTTCCCGGAAGATGGATTGGCAAAGTCTCCAACAATGCTACTGCGATTGGACTCCCTTGCACAGCATGCTGGTGGGTATAAGTTGACCAAACGAACGACCTCGGTATTGAATATACTCAAAGACCTAAATCAAACGCTCCATGACGGTAATCCTTCTTATTATACCATTCCCCATAACCCTGATGAGGTTGCACAGCTGTTGCTCCTTTACGAAAATGCGGGAGGCAGTGAAGCGGAGTATTGGATAGATTACGACTACCGCCGTCTTCGCCTGATGGTGGAGATGAACTCATACGATTCTGGAGAAACGGAGCGAGAGTTGAACGATATAATTGCTTACGCACAGAAGCTCTTCCCCAATGCAGCGGTCACTACCGTTGGAAGTATCCCACAGTTTACCGTAATGATGCAGTATATCGCACGCGGGCAAATGGTTTCGTTCGCCATTTCTCTCCTTATTATAGGTCTACTGATGATGATTGTTTTCGGCAGTGTACGCATAGGGCTTGTCGGTTTAATCCCAAATATCACCCCGGCATTGGTCGTTGGCGGACTAATGGGGTGGCTGGGCTATCCATTGGATATGATGACGGCCACTATTATGCCGATGATCCTCGGCTTGGCTGTGGACGATACCATACACTTCATCAATCATAGTCATCTTGAGTTTGACCGTAAGGGCAATTATAGGAATGCGATCCTTCGTTCATTCCACACCATTGGTACTCCAATCGTCTTAACAAGCGTAGTAATCTGTGCCAATTTCGCTGTATACACCACATCAGAGGGACTCTCCTTTGTACATATGGGCATACTATCTGTGGCAGGAATCTTGTCGGCACTGCTTGCCGACCTCTTTGTGACGCCTATACTCATCCAGAAGTTCCGTCTGTTTGGCAAGGAGACGAATGCTATTGAAAGACCAAAAGAACAAACAAACATAATTGAATCATAATGAGTAATACAAACAAACAGAAGAAGCCGTCGGTATTGAAGCGATCACTCCACTACGCAGGTAAGAAAAGGTATATGCTTCCGCTGGCGATGGTTTTCTCGGCCCTCTCGGGTATTTTGGTGCTGATGCCTATGGTCTATATCCATAAGATTGTCAGCGGGATTATCTTGAGTGGTAGTGTCGATGGGGAAGCCATACGATACTACGCCATTCTGGCAGCGAGTTTTGCTGCAGCAGGAATGCTACTCTATTTCTGTGCATTAATGGTATCCCACCTCTTCGCTTTTGAGGTAGAGTCCAACATCATCAAACTCAGCGTGAAGAAGATGATGGCGAAACCTTTGGGCTTCTTTGCCAATCGTGAAAGTGGCAATCTCCGCAAGACGATTGTCGATGGGGCTGGAGAGACCCACACGATGCTGGCACATCAGTTGCCCGACCTCGCTATGACGATTGTTTCGCCCATCGTGCTATTGGTCTTCTTCTTCCTTTTCGACTGGCGGCTTGGTCTAGTGAGCCTTGTTCCGATGGTCATAACCGTGCTATTGATGGCGACTATGGCGACCCCAAAGAGCAAGAAGTTGCGGGAAGAGTATTACGAGGGACTTGCCAATCTTTCTGCCGAATCGGTAGAATATGTGCGTGGCATCCCAGTCGTAAAGACCTTTGCCCAGAGCGTGGAGAGCTTCGATCGTTTCTACTCACTCATCGTAAAGCTGAAAGATTTCGTGGTGCGGTGGAGCATGGGGTTCAAGAATAAGATGTCGCTGTACGAAGCCATTTCAAGCTCTACGGCATTCTTCTTGGTGCCTGTTGCCATTATGATGATCACCTCGGGAGGTGATATGCGAGAGGTGCTGGGTAATTCCGTTATCTATCTATTAATAGGGCCTGTGTTCGGTGTCTTTATGATGCGAAGTGCCGCCATGCAAAACTTCATCTACTTCGCAGAGTTGGCGTTGGATAAGATTGACACAGCTTTGGATTATGAAGACCTCACTTACGGCGAAGCAACAGCTGTTGGAGAGGGCTTGGAGTTCAGAAACGTCTCCTTTTCATACGGAAAAGACAAAGTGCTGGACAATGTATCGTTTAAGGTGAACAAAGGTGAGACTGTTGCACTGGTGGGAGCTTCGGGAGGAGGTAAGACCACCGTGGCGCGTTTGGCAGCTCGCTTCTACGATGCCGATGAGGGCGACATCTTCATTGGAGGCACCAGTATCAAGGAGTATAAGAAAGAGGCCCTGAGCCAAAAAGTAGCTTTTGTATTCCAAATGTCTAAGCTCTTTAAGATGAGCCTAAGGGAGAACTTATTGCTAGGTGACCCCAACGCCAGCGATGAGGAGATAGAGCAAGCTCTCGTCAGAGCTGGAGCCAAAGAGATTGTCGATAATCTAGAAAAGGGCTTGGATACCGTATACGGCACTAAGGGCACCTATTTTTCAGGTGGCGAGATCCAACGCCTTTCTATCGCAAGGGCTTTCCTGAAGAATGCCGACTTCGTGATACTTGACGAGGCAACCGCTTTTGCAGATCCCGAGAACGAGCATATTATTCAAGCCTCGTTCAAGGAACTATCAAAGGATAAAACCACACTGATGATCGCACATAGGCTCTCCACAGTGGTCAATGCCGATAGAATCCTAGTAATGGAGAATGGCAAAATCGTGGAAAGTGGTACGCATAACGAATTATTAACCCTAGGCGGTGTCTACAAAAAGCTGTGGAGCGAGTATCAAAAAGCCGCCAATTGGAGAATAGGAGGTGACTATGAAAATGAATAAGTTCTTTAAGCAAAAATACGCCATGTCGGAGCAGGGTGCGAAGAACCTGCAGAAGTCTATCTTCTCGCATACCATCCTAAATCTGACCAAGATGTTTCCGCCCATTATCGGATTTGTCTTTTTATTCCAGTATTTGGGCAGTTTGGAGGGTATTCCTGCACCAGTAGAGCTGACCCTAGTAGACTATATCGTCATCATCTTAGTGATGCTGTTGGTGATGTTTTTTGTGGCAAGGTGGGATTACGTACGCCTTTACGACAATGTCTATAATGAAAGTGCCAACTCACGTATCGATATAGCCAACCGTCTGAAGAAACTGCCTCTCTCATATTTCGGCAAGCGTGATGTATCCGACCTCTCGGCGACGATGATGAGCGACCTGAATCTCTATGAGCAGATATTCTCACACTCCGTGCCGCATATCTATGCCACATCCATTTCCACGGTGATTATATCTGTAATGATACTCGCTTATAATTGGCAGCTCGGATTGGCGGCATTGTGGGTCATCCCCGTCTCGCTACTACTCTTTTCACTTTCCAAGAAGAAACAACGGAATGATGTGAATGCCTATGTGAAGACCAGTCGTGACGTGCTTGACGGCTTACAAGAGCAGATTGACCAGATACAGGAGATTAAGTCCTATAATCTAGAAGAGCGGACACTGAACGAGTTCTACCACAAGATGGATGGTAATACTAGGAATAAGGTAAAGATGGAACTCTCCGCTGGTATTGCCACCGCACTGGCTGGTATGCTGATGAAGCTCGGAATCGTCTCGGTGGCGATTGTCGGTGCCAACATGCTGATTGCCGGACAAATCAATATTCTGGTCTATATCGCCTACCTCATCCTCACGGCAAGCATCTACGTGCCTATAGAGGGCATTCTGTCCTTTATGGCTATGATCGTGACACTCGATGGTGTGGTGGCACGTATCAAGGAGATCAAGACTATGCCTATTCAGGAGGGCAAACAAGAGATGAACCCTAGGGATTATAGTATAGATTTCAAAGATGTAGTATTCGGCTACGAGGATTATACCGTCATCAACGGCGTGAGCTTCACTGCGAAACAAGGCGAGGTGACAGCATTGATTGGGGCTTCTGGAAGTGGCAAGACCACGCTGACCAAGTTGGCCGCTCGCTTTTGGGACATACAGCAGGGCAAAATCCTACTTGGTGGCGAGGACATTAGTCAAATAGACCCCGAAACACTGCTGAAGAACTACGCCATTGTCTTTCAGGATGTAGTGCTATTCAATGCCAGTATCAAAGACAACATTCGTATCGGCAAGAAAGGAGCAACGGACGAGGAAGTGACTCGTGTCGCCAAAATTGCCCGCTGTGATGAGTTTATCGATCGTATGCCTGATGGTATTGATACCGTCATCGGGGAAAACGGCGAGCGACTTTCTGGTGGAGAACGCCAGCGGATCTCCATTGCCAGAGCCCTCCTAAAAGATGCACCCATCATCTTGATGGATGAAGCCACGGCCTCGCTAGATGTGGAAAATGAAAGCCTAATACAAGAGGCTTTGTCGGAGCTGATCAAGGAGAAGACAGTCATTGTTATCGCTCACCGCATGCGTACCATTCGTGGAGCCGATAAGATCGTGTTGCTCCATCAAGGTAAGATTGAAGCAATGGGTACGGATGCAGAGTTGCGGGTGCAATCGGCTACTTACAGGAAGATGCTTGAAAAGTCAATGGGATAAATCAACAACAAAATACCAATCATGATGAAAAGAATTATTTTAGCAAGTTTGGTGGTATTGGCTTTTGCCGCCACTGCAATGGCTCAGACGGGCAGAGAGATTGCCCAAAAAGTAAAAGACCGTCCCGATGGCGATACCCGTCAATCGGAATTGGTCATGAAACTGATCAATAAGCGTGGGGCGGTACGCGAGCGGAAGCTTATCTCTTACTCCATAGACGTGGGAGCGGGGAAAAAAGACCGTAAGAGTATCATGTTCTTCCTATATCCCGGAGATGTAAAAGGGACGGGCTTTCTCACTTGGGATTACGACAATCCTAATAAAGACGATGACAGATGGCTCTACTTGCCCGCGATGAAGAAAACCCGCCGCATCAGTGGCTCTTCTGCCAAGCAGGATTACTTTATGGGCAGTGACTTCACCTATGATGATATGGGCAGTCGCAATGTAGACGAAGACTCCCACCAGTTGCTGGGCGAAGAGACTATTGGCGGACACAAGTGCTGGAAGCTGGAATACACGCCTAAAGACAAACGTGAGATCTACTCTAGAAAGGTGGCGTGGATTCGTCAAGACTGCCTTATCGCCGTTAAGGTGGAGTACTACGACAAGATGGGGAAGCTACACCGTCGCCTTGAATTGTCGGACATTGTGAAGGTTTCTGGTTTTTGGATTGCAAAAAAACTGCATATGACCAATGTTCAGACTAATCATCAGACGATTCTTGAGTTTAAGGATCCTAAGTTCAATACCCCTATGAACGAGGCTCAATTCAGTGTAAGCACCTTGGAAAAAGGCCGATTCTAATGACAGATACAACTAGTCATTCAGCAAAATTCTTGTTGCTGTTTATTCTCTTCTTGCCCCTGCATATCGCATGGGGTCAAGAAGAGGTGGCTTCATCGTGGCAAGTCAAAGGATTTGTGGATACCTATCATGCCGTCCGATCCGAAAAACCGAACAACTTTATGTCTTCGCGCACGAGAATAAGGGGAGAGATAGGTAAAAGTTTTGAAGGCTCTTCGCTTTTTGTCTCATTCAACGCAACTTACAATGCATTATTAAAAGAGCGTACAGGTTTTGAACTGCGGGAAGCGTATCTTGACCATAGAGATGACCATTGGGGCTTTCGCCTTGGGCGACAATTGGTCATTTGGGGGGCGGCAGACGGTGTGCGTATTACCGACTTGGTCTCTCCTATGGATATGACAGAGTTCTTGGCACAAGACTATGATGACATTCGGATGCCAGTCAATGCCCTACGCCTTTTCGTTTTTAACGATAAAATGAAATTGGAACTGCTTGCCGTGCCAACCTTTGAAGGGTATAAACTACCTACCGACGCAATAAATCCATGGTGCATTTTACCCAAAGATAGCCCACTGCCTATTGCCTGGGAAGAAAATGGAAGCCACCCCAGTCTTCATTTTGCCAATATCGAGTATGGCGGAAAGCTCTCTTTTACCTTGCCCGGAGTGGACTTTTCGCTCTCCGCATTGCATACGTGGAACAAGATGCCCGTGTTTACGTATCGCCCTACAGATACCCACATTGTCGTTTCTCCGCAATACTACCGAATGGGATTTTTCGGAGGAGACATATCCAAACCTCTAGGGCAACTGGTATTACGAGGAGAAGCAGCCTTCAATGTGGGGAAGCATTTCAGCTATAGACCTGATGCGTCTGATCAAGAACAAAAGGGATTCAACACTGTGAATTATCTCGTGGGTATCGATTGGTATGCCCCCAAAGATTGGGTGGTGATGGCACAGTTTTCCTCTGAAAGCATCCTAAAGTACGAAGACCAGATTGCACAGCCGCATCACAATTCACTCCTTACGCTCAATGTGTCGAAAAAGCTGTTGGATAACACTCTACAACTCTCCAACTTCACCTATTTCGACCTCAATCATAAAGGTTGGTTTAGTCGGTTTACTGCCGCCTACTCTCTGAATGACTTCATTCAGCTCTCTCTCGGGTATGATTGGTTTGGAGGCGATGAAGGTATGTTCAGCACGTACAAAAACAACTCAGAAGTATGGGCGAAGGCAAAATATAGCTTTTAATCGAATGTGATGAGCAAAGCAAACGATACCAGCTGAATAGCACAACAATAGAAACGCAACCCCACTCAGGGTATGTTCGTTGGGGCTGTCTCAGACAATTTCGATGAACGCATCGATCAGAAAATCTTCCACGCTGAGATCGTTGTGGATGTTGCCAAGGTCTCTGCTGAAACGAAAGCTTACCAGCCTATCCCCATCATAGCAGACTTTACAAACGAAAATGGCTCCGACAGTCTGCGGGAGACTATTGAAGCCAATTATCGCCAAGTCAAGCAAGAGGTGCTATCCCTCGTAGACTCTGAGACTGCTCGTATCAAAGCTGACCCAACACTCTCTCACCTCATCAAAGAGTGATTCGTAAAGATAGATGCCAATGCCTTTGAGGTTGCTATTGGAGTGATTACTAGAGGAATGCACTAGTTGGAAGTATGAATAATCATTCATCTCGCAGTTCTATCGTGTCATAAATAACAAGAAGACCGATCGGAAAATCCCTATTTTTAGGTATTGTGTGTTCTGGAAAACTTTGCGAATTTTGCTCGCAGAAGTAGGATAAAGCACTTATTATGCAGACGACAAAGGAACATACACGCAGACTATTGCAAGATACAGCTCGAGAAGCGTTTCTAAGGAAAGGCTTCAAGGCGGTGTCTATGCGTGAGATTTCCAGGCTGTCTGGTGTTGGGCTAAGCAACATATACAATTATTATCCCTGCAAGGATGATTTGCTGGCAATCGTCTTGCGTCCACTTTTGGAGGCGATGACTAATATGCTGGAAAACCATAATAGTGATGAAAAACTTTCACTTGAGATCTTTACCTCAGAAGAGTATTACCGTCAATATATGCAAGAGGTAATGGGTGTGATTACTCGTTATCGCAAGGAGCTTAGGTTGCTATTTCTCGATACTCGAGATACACGATTTGAAGACTATTGGGAGCGATGGATTGATAAAAGTACGATAACCGGAATCGACTATCTAGAAAGGATGAAAGAATTATATCCAGAGCTACATACTAGTGTTTCCCCTTTTTTCATACACTTCATCAGCTCTTGGTGGATCAGTATGATGAGAGAGATTGTATTGCACGAGGAGCTTTCCTCCGAGGATATCGAATGCTTTATCGGTGAATATATCCACTTCAGTATAGGTGGGTGGAAGCGCCTTATGAAGGTAGATCATCAGAGCGGATTATGAGCATTACATATAGTACAAGCAATGAAAGAAGTATGATTTTTGGAAAGGGCGTTGATGCGCATTCTCTCTTTGATGCTGATAAGTGTGGGCAAAGCCGTGGCAATGTCTATTGCACTAAAGCTTGGTACGAGTGGTCAATGACAATAAAGAATGAAATGAATGATACAGACTATCCAAATACAAAGTAGCGGGGGAATTTATTCTAGAGTCCTGCAGTATAAGAGATTTCATTTTAGGAAATCATCCTATCGAGCGAGTCGCCTACAGAGAGATCGGAAGAGCGTCGTGTAGGGAAAGAGTGT
>OMGS01001106.1_pt1 | contig 9872 bp, 10 predicted proteins | sample 1646081 | NCBI WGS metagenome assembly OMGS01 (sample SAMN05578591, study PRJEB25193) | human gut metagenome | biome: Human Microbiome; feature: human-associated habitat; material: feces | host: Homo sapiens | place: USA:Birmingham | reverse complement strand
ACATAGTACTGCCAAAAAAGGGGGATATCATCTACGGAAATAAGAACGGTAATATTCGCCAATATGAAACCATTGTTTTTCGGAAAAAACTTTTTTAAAAACTCCTGCAAGATATTTCTGAATGATTAAGAATTTTCTCGTAAGATAACAGTTGTTATCTATCTTTTTCTTTTTATAGAAAAATTACAGGGGCAAAGCGACTCGCATGAGTCATACTTGCCCCTGTTTAGAACTATCCACTTTCTAGCATGTACCATTTTCTTCACAATTAAAACAATCCTTTTAATGCCGGATAGTATTTTTTGAATTTTCGGTAGCATTTTTCATATTTTTCCACAAGCTCTGTGTCCGGCTCCACAGTTTCCACCACATGGACCAGTTTATCCACAGCACTTTCCACATTTTCAAACTCTCCACATCCGACTGCTGCCAGAATCGCAGCACCGTATCCGGGTCCTTCCTCACTTTCGATCACATCAACTTTCAGATTCATCACATTTGCAATGATCTTTTTCCAGAGCAGACTCTTTGCTCCGCCTCCGCATATTTTCGTGCGTTCAATCTGAATTCCAAGATTTCTCGCCACTTCCAGAGAATCGCGAAGTCCGAATGCAACGCCTTCAAGTACTGCCTGCGTCATCTCTTCACGTGTAGTATCCATGGACATCCCGATAAATGCAGCTCTTGCAGACGGATCATTATGCGGGGATCTCTCTCCCATCAGATAAGGCAGATAGAACACCTGATTTTCACCCAGCTTTACGATATCTTCCTGCTCTTTTGCATACTCTTTTGTCTTTAAAATTTCATCCATCCACCATTTATTGCAGGATGCCGCACTAAGCATACATCCCATCAGATGATAATTGCCATCCGCGTGCGCAAACGAATGCAATGCATTATACTCATCTACACCAAATGTCTTGCTGGATATAAAAATCGTTCCTGACGTTCCAAGCGAAATATTACACTGACCGTCTCCTACTGTTCCGGTTCCCACAGCCGCCGCCGCATTGTCTCCGGCGCCTGCAATGACTTTTACATCTGTACCGAGTTCCAGTTTTTCTGCAATTTCCGGTTTCAAATTACCAACCACTTCATAGCTTTCATAAAGCCCTGGCAGCTGCTCTTCTCTGATGCCGCAGATATCCAGCATCTCTTTTGACCAGCATTTGTTCTGTACATCTAAAAGCAGCATTCCCGATGCGTCCGAATATTCGGTACAAAAAGTACCGGACAGCTTATATGCCAGATAATCTTTTGGCAGCATGATCTTTGCGATCTTTTCATACAACTCCGGTTCATGATTTTTCATCCACAGGATCTTTGGAGCCGTGAACCCGGCAAATGCAATATTGGCTGTATATTTGGACAGTGTTTCCTTGCCGATCACCTGATTTAAATAATCCGTCTCTTCCTCTGTTCGTCCGTCATTCCAGAGGATTGCCGGACGAAGCACATGGTCTGCCTCATCCAGTACCACAAGACCATGCATCTGACCGCCAAAGCTGATTCCTCTGACCTGACTTTTGTCACACTCTGCTGTCAGCTCACGGATTCCTTCCATACTCTGTGCGAACCAGTCTTCCGGATTTTGCTCGGACCAGCCTGGATGCGGAAAATACAATGGATATTCTCTTGATACGATCTTATGAATGGTTCCGTTCTCATCCATCAGCAGTAATTTTACTGCTGATGTTCCGAGATCTACACCTATGTATAACATACGATTCCTCCTGCTTTTCCTATTCGTTCCAGGGATTTTCTGTTGGATATCTGACACCTTTTGGCTGATTATATCCGATCTCACTGACATCCACTCCGATATATTTGAATACTTCAAACAATGCCTTGCCCCATTTTCCAAATGCAACTGCTCCGTGATGCGGATAATTGCCTTCGATCAGAACATGACGGTAAAATCTTCCCATCTCCGGAATTGCGAAAATTCCAATGGATCCAAAGGAGCGTGTCGGCACCGGAAGTACTTCTCCCTGTGCAATATAAGCGCGCAGCTTGCAGTCTGCCGTACTCTGCAGACGGAAGAATGTAATATCTCCAGGGATGATGTCTCCTTCCAGAGTTCCCTGTGTCACCTCTTCCGGAAGCGCTCTCGCCATGATCATCTGGTATTTCATCTCACAGAATGACAGCTTGGAGGACGCTGTGTTTCCACAGTGGAATCCCATAAATGTATCTTTCTGTGTATATGGGAACTTGCCTTCGATATCTTCTTTGTACATGTCATTCGGTACTGTATTGTTGATATCCAGAAGGGTCACAGTATCTTCACTGACAACCGTTCCGATAAATTCACTCAGTGCACCGTAGATATCTACTTCACAGGATACCGGAATTCCCTGTGCTGTCAGACGGCTGTTGACATAGCATGGAACAAATCCGAACTGTGTCTGGAACGCCGGCCAGCATTTTCCTGCGATTGCTACATATTTTCTGTATCCTCTGTGCTCTTCTACCCAGTCTTTCAAGGTCAGTTCATACTGTGCCAGTTTCGCGAGGATCTCAGGTTTCTTATTGCCCGCTCCCAGTTCTTCTTCCATCTCTTTTACGATTGCCGGGATTCTTTCATCTCCATCATGTTTATGGAATGCCTCAAATAAATCCAGCTCTGAGTTTTCTTCGATCTCAACTCCCAGATTGTACAACTGCTGGATCGGTGCATTACATGCGAGGAAATTTAACGGACGCGGTCCAAAGCTGATGATCTTTAAGCTGTTCAGTCCGATGACAGCTCTTGCGATCGGACGAAACTCTGCGATCATGTCCGCACATTCCTCTGCATTTCCTACCGGATACTCCGGAATGTAGGCCTTTACATTTCTAAGTTTCAGATTATAGCTTGCATTGAGCATACCACAGTAAGCATCGCCTCTTCCCTGAACCAGGTTGTCTCCGCGCTCTTCTGCTGCTGCGATAAACATCTTCGGTCCGTCAAAATGTTTTGCAAGCAATGTCTCTGCGATCTCCGGTCCGAAGTTTCCAAGATACACAACAAGTGCATTACATCCTGCATTTTTAATGTCCTCCAGTGCCTGCACCATGTGGATCTCACTTTCCACGATACAGATCGGACACTCATAAATATCCGCCTCTCCATATTTTTCTTTATATGCTTTGATCAGATTTTCCCTTCTTGTCACGGAAAGACTCTCCGGAAAACAATCTCTGCTCACTGCAACGACTCCGATTTTTAATTCTGGCATGTTACTCATACTGTTACCATCCTTTCTGTTTGCTTTTTATTTTTACACAATTGTTATATTTTCACCTTTTAAGCCGTTCACCGCACCCTCAATCTCTGCGTCTTCGTGCGCGATCAGCCACTTGTTCACTGCTGTTAAAAGTCTGCTCTCGCCCTTTGCTTCCGGTGCAAACGGAAGTGCCTCATTCGTTCCCTTCGGAAGTACGACCACACATCGGAAACCGCCTGCTTTTGCATTACATGGTGCATAATGTAACGTAGTCGCATACAATTCCACTGCCGTTCCTGCCGGTACGAAAAACGCCTCCACGAGAGCTGTATCATAGGTATCTTCTTTGATGTCCTGCTGACATCCAAGCAGCAGGATCAAATCTGTCACTGCGATATCAATCTCTGAGGATCTGTGATACTCCAGTGCATTCAACTTCACATTGCTCCCATTACAATACCCAATCTGAACCGGCAGCCCTCCAAATCCTTTTTCTCTGACTGCCACCGCATCCGGAAGTACTTCCAACGCTTCCACAGACGGAACATAAATCACATCTTCCGGAAGCGGCGTGTGTTCCATCTCTTTTAAGATCCGCTCTACCGGAATATCTGACATCACTTTTCCATATTTGGCAAATGCGGTATCTGTAACTTTCTGAATTTCCATAAAAAATGACCTCCAATCAAAAACCTGTCTCCAAGTTTCCCATTGAGGTCATTTTATCAACTTTTTTTCGCTTCTGCGACCTATTATTTATCTATTTTATGTCAATTTCTTGCTCTTTGTTATTGTGAACAGTCACTTCTCTCTTTTTCGATATTCGCTTGGAAGCATCCCGTATTTTTTCTGAAATGATCTGGCGAGCGCCTTGCTGTTTGGAAAACCATTCTCCATAGCGATCTCACTTAAGGTCTTATCACTGTCTTTGACTTCCTTCCATGCATATCTCAACCGGATATCCTGCAGATAGGCTTTAAAATTTACCCCCGCATATTTCTGAAACATCCTTGAAAGATAGGTCGGAGAATATCCAAAAATCTTCGCCAGACTCTCCAGTGTCATTTCTGATGCATAATTTTCTTTAATATAGGATGTAATCGTAGAAAGACGGTTCAGATTTTTATTGTCCCGAAGCTGCGCCTCGGTCACATCAATCCGCTGATACTCAGATACCAGCAAATGCATCACAAGATAAAACAGACCTTTCACTTCCATTTCATAGCCACGCTCTTTTTTTATGTACACCTCATACATCTGGCGGATCAACTCCATCAGCCGTTCATCCCGATCCACCGGATTGTGTGTAAACCAGATGAATCCTTCTCCCGTAAAATAATTCTCAAACAACCGGATCGGTATCTGCAATACAATCGTCTGGTTCGGCTTTGGAGAATGCACGGAATGAACTTCGTTGGAATTCACGATCATAAATTCTCCCTACACAAGAGGATACGGCTTCTCTTTGATATAAAAACAAAGTTCCCCATCACAGACCGCAAAAATCTCCACAGAACGATGCCAGTGCGTCTCACGCTTATAATTGCCATCCTTGCCCTCAAAAATAAACATCTTGAAGGGCAGCCCCTCATCCGGCACGATCAGCTCATGATTGTACTTCATTTTTCTCTCCTCTACAGACCAAATTCCTCGAATAATTTCTGCTGATAATCGTGATCTTCTGCTGCCTTTATAATATCAGCTATCCGGTCTGCCTTAGAAAGCGCCAGATTCAGAGCATTGATTCGTTTTTCTACTGCTTCAGAGCTCTCCTTTTTAGTTATTTCCAAGCGCTTGTTCACTTCCGCATCAATCTCATCTTTCATCAATTCCCGCAGTGCATCACACATTCCTTTTACCTCCTCAAACTTCTGTTTGTTGGCCCGCACGATCAATTCCATGACGGAGCGATACAGTGCATTTGCCTGATTTTTTGAATATTCTTCCAATAATTTTTCTGCGGTCTCATTCTGTTCCAGTTCATTGGTCAGACTTTTCAGCCACAGATTTTCAGCTTCTGTCAGTTCTTTTGTTACAATAATCTGAATCGGAATTTTATCTCCCGTTACATAATAAATCCCGCTTTCCGCTTTTTTTACTTGATATCTCAGTTTTGTTTTCAAGTGGTGCATCAATTTTCGTGGATATTTTCCTGTTACCAGAGTAATCGTAAGTTCTTCTATCGGAATGCTGTCCATCTGACTGGTATCGGATTTGTAAAAACAGGTATACCCATACACCTTATAAAAATCGTCAATACTCAGATAATCCAGGGGACTTTTATATTCCACGATATTATGTTGTCGGAAAATCCGCCCGATATTCTTTCGGATCACCCGACCCTTGTCCTTTTTGATGATCAGAACATCGATTTCTTTTGGTTTGGTCCCCAGCTGATGTTCATTCTCAAAAATCAGATGTTCGGCATCTTCCTGCAGTTCGATCTGTATCTCTGCGAAAAATGCAGGATGCCACTGAAGCATTTTGGCTTCTTCTTTTTGCATTTCCATACAAAACCTCCTTCTTTTTTTCTTTCAGGAGATTTCGCCTTCCGAAAACTCCTGCCTGCTTGATTTGAAAAGCATGAATTTTCTGAAAGGACAGGCGTTTGCCTGTTTTTGAAATGAATAAGATATTCCACATTACACATGTGGAATCAAATGAATGTTAGAAAAATATGCTTTTACCCATTTTACCACATTTTTCTCAAAATCACACTTCCTTTCTCATGAGATCCATAGATGAATTTTCTCCTGTTGTGTGCTATGATAAACAGAGTTTCAAATACGCTTCAGAAAGGATTTTACTTATGAATTATAAACATATTGTCTTTGATTTCGGAAATGTCCTTGCTACCTTTCACTCAGATGACTTATTGCGCTCCTACTGCAATCACGAAGATCTTCCCATTCTGAAAGATGCTATCTATCACAACTGGCAGGCATTGGATGAAGGTAGTATTTCCTATGAAAAATACCAGGAGGAAACACTTCACCTGCTGCCGGACTGCCTTCATGACACTGCCCGCAAATGCTTTGCCACCTGGTATCAACACATGATCCCGATTCAGCCGGTTTGGGATATGATCCACAGATTAAAAGAACAGCAGACAGGACTTTACATTCTTTCCAACGCCCCGATTTTCTTTGAAGAACATGCAGATTTTTTCGAGATTACCCGCTTATTTGACGGTGCCGTCTATTCCGGATCCATCAAAAAATTCAAACCAAATCCGGATATTTACCAACATCTGTTTGATACCTTTTCACTGGATCCGTCCGACTGCTTTTTTATGGATGACAAACCCGAAAACATCAAAGCTGCTCAGAAGCTCGGGATGAATGGAATGGTCTTTACTGGAGAGAATCTCTCAGAAATCAAACATGCCATCGGACTGGAAGAATAACTTCCGCCCGATGGCATATTTCTTACAGATTTCTGATTTTAAATTCTCTCTGCGCTTCTCTTTTCTGGTCTTTTTTCGCGATATCATCCCGCTTATCGTACAATTTCTTACCTTTTGCAAGTCCAACTTCCACTTTTACAAGGCTTCCGTTGAAGTACACCTGGAGCGGAACCACTGTATTTCCCTTTTCCTTCATCTTGCCGAAAATCTTGTCAATCTCCTTTTTATGGAGCAGAAGCTTTCTCGGTCTCAGCGGATCCTTATTAAAGATATTTCCCTTTTCATAAGGAGAAACATGCATTCCATAAATAAACATCTCACCGTTTTCGATCCGGATAAACGCTTCCTTGATACTGCACTGTCCCATGCGGAGGGATTTGACCTCTGTTCCATGCAGTACGATTCCCGCCTCATATTTTTCCAGAATAAAATAATCGTGATATGCTTTTTTATTGTTGGCGATCAATTTGCCTTCTTTTTTTGCCATCGCACTTTCCTCTCTTCTTCCCGTTAAACTCTACTCGTTTTCTTCGCAAAACTCAAAATCAATCGTTCTCTGCAGCCGGTCTGCACCAAGGACACGCACACGGACTCTCTGTCCCAATTTATAGACATTACGGAAATGCTCTCCCACCAGTTCATACTGCTCTTCCCTGTACTCATAGTGGTCGTCCTTCATATTCACCACATGTACAAGACCTTCGATCGTATTCGGTAATTCCACGTATGCTCCCCATTTTGTAATACCGGAGATCACACCTTCGAATTCCTCTCCGATCCGCTCCTGCATGTATTCTACTTTCTTTAATTTTACGGTCTCACGTTCAGCCTCTTCTGCTCTGCGCTCCATCTCACTGGACTGTGTTGCCACCTCCGGCAGAATCTTTTCATAATGTGCCATCCTGTCATCACTTAGTCTGCCGCGCAGATTCTCCTTAATGATCCTGTGGATCTGCAGATCCGGATACCGCCGGATTGGAGACGTAAAATGTGTATAATACTGCGCCGCCAGACCGAAGTGCCCTGCATTTTCCGGTGTATAGCGCGCCTGCTTCATGGAACGCAGCGCCAGTCTACTGATCAGAGCCTCCTGTGGAGTTCCCTCCACTTTTTCCAGCAGCTTCTGTATTTCTTTCGGGCGGATTTCATTCCCCATATGGATGTGATATCCGAAATTATTGATAAACGTACTCAGTTTTTTTACCTTATCTTCCTCTGGAGCCTCATGGGTACGATATAAAAACGGAATCTCTCTCCAGAAATACTCTTCTGCCACTGTTTCATTGGCCGCAAGCATAAAGTCTTCGATCATCTTCGTTGCCACATTTCGCTCATATGGTTTCAATTCCACTGGTCTTCCCTGTTCATCCAGAATCATCTTCGTCTCAGGAAAATCAAAGTCGATTGCGCCTCTCTTTTTCCTGCGTTCCCGAAGCAGCCCTGAAACTTCTGCCATCTGTTGAAACATCGGAATCATCTTTTCGTATTTCTTTCTCTCCTGCTCATCCTGTGCTTCCAAAATTTTTGCAACACTCGTATAAGACATTCTCTGATCCACCCGAATCACCGTCTCTGCGATCACATGATCCACAATCTCACCTTTTTTATCGACAGTCATGATACAGCTTAGCGCAAGCCTGTTCTCTCCTGCATTTAAAGAACAGATTCCATTCGAAAGCTTATGGGGCAGCATCGGAATTACCCGGTCTGCCAGATACACACTGGTCCCGCGTTTCAGCGCCTCCCGATCCAATGCACTTTTTTCCTGCACATAGTTGGTCACATCTGCAATATGCACTCCCAGCTTCCATCCGTTCTCCACTTCTGTCAGAGAAACAGCGTCATCCAGATCCTTTGCATCCTCTCCGTCAATGGTCACCATCTGCCAGTCTCTTAAATCCATGCGCCCTGCCATATCCGCTTCACTTACATCTTTTCCGACACGTTCCGCCTGATTTAGCACCTTCTCCGGAAATTCCACCGGCATATCATAACCTTTCACAATAGACATGATATCGGTTCCCGGATCATTGATATGCCCGATGATCTCCACGACTTTTCCCTCCGGCTTCATATTTTCCCCGCCGTAGGACGTCAGTTCTACCACTACCTTGTGTCCGGTCATCGCACCTTTTTCTTTGCCTGCCGGAATATAAATATCTTTTAAAAATCTCTGATTATCCGGTCGTACAAATCCAAAACTTTTGCTCTTCTCATACAGACCAATCACTTTTGTCGTTCCATGAGATACCACACGCACGATCTTTCCTTCTTTTCGTCTGCCCTCCGGTGACTTGGTAATCAGAAATTCCACCTCATCTCCCTGAAATGCACCGTTGATATTCTCTTCCGGAATAAAAACATCCTCTTCATCCTCTCTGAGCACAAATCCGAATCCGCGAAGATTCGCCTGAAATATTCCTTTTAAATACTGAGGCTGTCCTTTGACATATTTCCCTTTCTTTGAGACGTAAATCTTGCCATCCGCCTCCAGGGCTTCCAATACTTCCTTTAATTCGTTTCTCTGTTCTCTCGGAATCTGCAGAAGCATCGCAATCTCCTTCAGCTTCATCGGTACATAAAGATCGTCACAGATCAAATCATAAATCACCTTTTTTCGTTTCTCAAATGTATGTTCCATTCGTTCACCTTCTTTCATACTTAGTAGTTCCTTTTTTTATATCCTCTATTCGACTTCCGTCAATTTTTCATAAAAGAAAAACACCCTATTTTTGCATAGAGTGTTTTATCGCTTTCTCTTAGTTAAATACTTTCAGATTCAGCACTGCTGCAAGTACTAAAAATAAAATAGCAAGAAACTTGGTAGACTTCACAAGAGCGCCTTCCATAGAACGACCTTTATTCTGTCCCCAATAAGAATCTGCCGCACCACTGATCGTTCCAAGCCCTGCGGACTTTCCTTCCTGAAGAAGAATAATTGCTGACAATGCAATACAATCTATTACAAAAATAATCATTAACACAATTTTTAAAATATCCATACGTTCACACCTCCTGTGGATAACCTTTTATAGTCTAACACAAAATCTGCAATTCTGCAATAGATTTACGTGATAAAGATGGTGGATGAAACCAATTATTTCATCCACCATCTCATTTTTTCAGGCTTTTACAGTCCTGTTTATTTTTTCTTTCTTCTGATAATCACTACTGCGCCGACTGCTGCTACTGCTGCCACCAGAAGTACTGCCCACATGATCACATTGGCATTGTCTCCTGTCTGCACACTCTGA
>OMGS01001104.1_pt1 | contig 9906 bp, 9 predicted proteins | sample 1646081 | NCBI WGS metagenome assembly OMGS01 (sample SAMN05578591, study PRJEB25193) | human gut metagenome | biome: Human Microbiome; feature: human-associated habitat; material: feces | host: Homo sapiens | place: USA:Birmingham | reverse complement strand
GCGTCAGGTGACCGCCGTGGGACAGGTTCATGCCCAGAATGGTATCACCGGGTTTGGCCAGCGCGAAATAAGAAGCCATGTTCGCCTGGCTGCCGGAGTGGGGCTGCACGTTGACGTAGTCGCAGCCGAACAGCTGTTTGGCGCGCTCGATGGCAAGGTTTTCGGCGATATCGACGAATTCGCAGCCGCCGTAGTACCGCTTGCCCGGGTAACCCTCGGCGTACTTATGCGTGAAGACGCTTCCCTGCGCTTCCCGAACGGCGGAAGAGACGAAGTTTTCGGAGGCGATGAGCTCCAATTTGCTCATCTGCCGATCGCTTTCCAGCAGGAAAGCGCGTGCCAGTTCGGGATCTTCAAGAAGAATATGGTCCATTGGACGCTCCGATGAGAGTTTAGAGATGCAACCGCGTGGTTCCCCTGAAAGGGGAGTTACGCCGTGAATTTCTTGAACAGGATGCTGCCGTTCGTACCGCCGAAACCGAAGGAGTTCGAGAGCGCGTACTGCGGATCAAGCTTCTTGGCACCGTCGGTCATGCAGTTGAGGTCGCATTCCGGATCGGGCGTCTCATAGTTGATCGTGCCGGGAACATAGCCGGTATGCAGGGCAAGCACGGAGAACACGGCCTCCACGCCGCCGGCGGCCCCAAGCAGGTGGCCGGTCTGGGACTTGGTCGCGGAGATGGCAATCTGGTAGGCGCGTTCGCCGAAGACCTGCTTGACGGCGCCGGTCTCGCAGATGTCGCCGAGATGGGTCGAGGTGGCGTGCGCGTTGATGTGGTCCACCACGTCGGGGCTGACGCCCGCGTCGGCGATGGCGCGCTGCATGGCGGCGATCATGCCTTCCCCGTCGTCGCGGGGAGCGGTCATGTGGAAGGCGTCGTCGGACGAGCCCGCGCCTATGATTTCGGCGTAGATGGTCGCGCCGCGCGCCTGAGCGTGCTCGAGGCTTTCCAGCATGAGCAGGCCCGCGCCTTCACCCATGACAAAGCCGTCGCGGTCCTTGTCAAAGGGGCGGGAAGCCTTTTCGGGATCGTCGTTGTGCGCCGTGGAGAGCGCCTTCAGCGCGGTAAAGCCGGAAATGCCCATGGGCGTGACGGTCGCTTCCACGCCGCCGGAGATGCAGGCGTCGCAACGGCCCATGACGATCTCGGTATAGGCCGCGCCGATGGCGTGCGTGCCCGAAGCGCAGGCGCTGGTGAGCACCATGTTCGCGCCCTTGGCACCCGTGGCGATGGCAAGCTGGCCCGGGGCCATGTTGGAGATCAGCATGGGGATCATGAAGGGGGAAACCTTGCCCGGCCCGGCCTCGACGAGGCGGGAGTGGAACACTTCGATGGTGTGCAGGCCGCCGAGCCCCACGCCGAGGATGACGCTGACCCGGCCGGCGTTGTCGTCATTGATGACGAGGCCGGAATGTTCCACCAGCATGTTGCCCGCGGCGACGGCGAACTGGACGAAGCGGTCCATACGGCGGGCCTGTTTGGCGGGAATGCCGTAGGCTTCAGGATCGAACCCTTTGACTTCGCCGGCAATGCGGGAATCAAAGCCGGAGGCGTCAAAGAGGGTGATGGGCCCGATGCCCGACTTCCCCGCAAGAAGATTATCCCAGCTTTCGGTGACGTTGCCGCCGAGCGGCGTCAGCGCAGAGAGACCGGTTACAACAACGCGTTTGCGGCTCATAATTCCCTCATGAAGCAAAAAGTGGTCGAGCGCCTTATGATTTGAATCACAAGACGCCCGGTAGAATACTCTGGCGCAACAGGAACGGAAGGAACAACGCCCGCGCGGGCCGCCGTCTCCGCTCTCGTTTCCCGTGCTTCGAACAAAACGAGGCTTAGTTCGTGTGGTTCTGCACGTAGGAGATGGCGTCCTTGACCTTCAGGATCTTCTGGGCGTCGTCGTCGGCGATTTCCACGTCAAAGGCTTCTTCCATGGCCATGATGAGTTCGGTGAGGTCGAGGGAGTCGGCTCCGAGGTCTTCAACGAAAGAGGCTTCGGGCTTCACTTCTTCGGCGGTCACGCCAAGCTGTTCCATGATGATCTTTTTGACCTGTTCTTCAACGGACATGGGGGAATCCTCCCGGTTTTGTTCTTTTTGTGTTGCAGTGGGGCATGATGCCCCGTTCCTTGTGTCGACGCTTCCGCGAAACGGAATCCGCCGGTTCGCGCCGCAAACGCGGCGCGGCGATTAACAGTACATTCCGCCGTTGACGGCGATAACCTGTCCTGTAATGTATCCGGCTCCCGGCGAAGCCAGAAAAGCTACGGCATCAGCGATGTCCTGAGGCGTTCCCAGACGTTTCAAGGGTATGGCATCAATATAGGCGGCGCGGACGTCATCGGGCAGGCTGGCGGTCATATCGGTTTCCACGAAACCGGGGGCGACCGCGTTGACGGTGACGTTACGACCGGCCAGCTCCTTGGCCGCGGACTTGGTCAGGCCGATGAGGCCCGCCTTGGCGGAAGCGTAATTGATCTGCCCGGCATTGCCCATTTGTCCGACCACGGAGCTGATATTGATGATCCGCCCGTGACGCTGGCGGGTCATGATCTTGGCGGCCTCGCGGACACAGACGAATGCGCCGCGCAGGTTGGTCTGGATGACGCGGTCAAAATCTTCGTCTTTCATGCGCAGCATCAGGCCATCTTTGGTGATGCCCGCGTTGTTGACCAGCACGTCCAGCTCGACCTGATCCTTGATGCGTTCTTTGAAGAACGCCGCGACCGCTTCGGCGTCGGCGACGTCAAGGCGAAAGGCACAGGCTTTCCCGCCCGCCGCCACAATGTTCCGGGCCACGGCTTCAGCTTCATCAGCCTTGCTGACATAGGTGAGATACACCTGATATCCGGCCTTCGCCAGCGTCTCCGCAATGGCCTTGCCGATACCTCTGGAGCCGCCGGTCACGAGGGCGGTGGAAAGTTGTTCGCTCATGTCTCTCACCTTAATGCTGTATTCAGCTGTTTGTAGCTCAAAAGAAATCAGAATTCAACACGGATGCCAGCCGGAAAAGCGGCTAGAATTCCAGCAATGCGGCTCCCCACGTGAAGCCTCCGCCGAAGGCGCTCAACAAGACACGTGAGCCCGGGCGGATGCGGCCCTGCGCGCAGGCGTCGCCGATACCCAGTGGAATGGATGCCGCCGACGTGTTGCCGTATTCATCAAGGTTGACGAATATTTTTTCGCTTTCAAGTTTGAGGCGGTCTCCCACTGCTTCGATGATGCGGAGGTTTGCCTGATGCGGAATGAACAGGTCGATGTCTTCGAGCGTCAGCCCGTTGTCCTCCAGCAGTTCGGAGCAGACGGCGGAGAGGCTGCGCACAGCCTGCTTGAAGACTTCACGCCCCTGCATCTGGAGGTAAAAATCGTCCTGAACCGGATCGCCGGGCTTGTAGTTGCGGTTCGTCCCGCCGCCGACGGTAAGCAGGGGATACTGCCGCCCGTCCGCGCCGCACCGGACATCCCGGAGGCGGGGTGCCGAGGGCAGGCACCGCTTGGGCGTCCCTGCTTCGCCGTTCGTCAGCACGGCGGCCGCGGCGCCGTCGCCGAACAGGATGCAGGTTGTGCGGTCTTCCCAGTTCAGGCGGCGCGTAAAGGCTTCCGAGCCCACGAGCAGGACTTTGGCCCCGGGCTTTCCGGCAAGGATGCTGTTCGCCACGTCCAGGCCATAAACGAAGCCGGTGCAGGCCGCGTTGAGGTCGAACGCCATCGCCCCGTGCGAGCCGATTTTGCCGCTGATGATGCAGGCCGTGCTCGGGCACAGGTAGTCGGGCGTACACGTCGCCGTCAGAACATGCGTGATGTCTTCAGCCGCGATGCCGGCATCTTCAAGAGCTTTAAGCGCCGCTTCCGTGCCCGCGTCGGAGCCGTTTTCGTCGTCCGCCAGCATGTGCCGGGCCTTGATCCCGGTCCTGCTGACGATCCATTCGTCGTTGGTGTCCACCAGCGACATCAAGTCGACGTTCGTGATCCGCTTGGTCGGAACATACGTCCCCAAGCCTTGAATATGGATTGCTGTCATGCGGTGTCCGTGCGTTTGTGAGGAGGGCTAACAGGAACGGCCGAAGCGGGTCAGTTCCTCATTGGCGCAGATGGTTTCCATCAGGCGCTTGTTGGTCTCTTTCTCGACGAACAGGGTCGCCATGCGGGTAGCGTTGCAAATGGCCTTGGCATTGGAACGGCCGTGGCAGACGATGGAGATGTTCTGAAGGCCGAGCAACGGGGCTCCGCCGTATTCGGCGTAGTCCACCACTTTGGCGAAGCGTCTGAACGCGGACTTGGCCAGCAGGCTGCCCAGCTTGGGCAGGAAGCCGGAATTGAGCAGTTCGCGCTTGAGCACGCGGCTCAGCGACAGGCCCAACCCTTCGCTGAGCTTCAGGGCCACGTTGCCGACGAAACCGTCGCAGACGGCCACGTCCATTTCGCCTGTGAAGAGATCGCGCCCTTCGATATTGCCGCTGAAATTGAGGTTCTGAGCCATTTTGAACAGCTCGTACGCCTCTTTCACCTGGCTGTTGCCCTTGCCTTCCTCTTCGCCGATGCTGAGAAGGCCCACGCGGGGGGATTCCTTATTGAGGATGTCCCGGGCGAAGGCGTCGCCCATCAGGCCGAACTGAAAGATGTTGTAGGGCTTGCAATCGACGGTGGCACCCACGTCCAGCAGGACGACGGGTTCCTTTTCCGTAGGAAGGAGCGACGCGAGGGCGGGGCGTTCAACGCCGGGGATGCGGCCCATGATGAACATGCCGCACGCGACGGAGGCTCCGGAGTGCCCCGCGCTGACAACGCCTTGGGCCGCGCCGTCACGCACAAGGCGGCAGGCGACCTGGATGGAGGCGTTCTTCTTCCGGCGCAGGATGTCCGAAGGCTTTTCGTCCATGCCCGCGACTTCGGGGGCATGGACGATTTCCAGATCCACCCCCGAGGGGGAGAGTCTGTTCAGTTCGCCGTCAAGTGTAGCCTCGTTCCCGACAAGGAGAATTTTGGCTCCGGTCTGGCGGGCGGCCTCAATCGCTCCGGGGACGACCACGGAAGGACCGAGATCGCCTCCCATGGCGTCGACGGCGATAACGGTCTTATTGCTGCTCATCGGCGGTCTTCTGCTCGACGACCTGACGACCGCGGTAAGTGCCGCAGCTGGGGCAGGCAGCGTGGGGAACCGTGGGGGCTCCGCAGGTGCAGTACACAACGGTGGGGGTGGCCACGCGATCGTGGGACCGGCGCATACCCTTCTTGGAATGAGACTTCTTATTTTGCTGTACGGCCATGACGGCACTCCTTAGGATTCGGCATGGTGCCGAGGGTTTGGCTCTGTCGCCTGTTGATGCGGCTCCGGATGGCATAGCCCAATACGCCCGGAGACACAAGGTTCGGCGGCAAAATCTAGTTCTTTTTCACTTTCAGACCCCGGAGGGCCGCAAGACGGGGATCGCCTTCGTCCCGCACGCAGGAGCAAGAACCTTCGTTAAGGTTTTTCCCGCAGTCGGGGCACAACCCCTTGCAGTCAGGCTTGCACAGAGGACGTACCGGAAGGGCGAGCACAAACTCTTCCCAGAGCAGGCCGGCCAGATTGATCTCCGGCGCGCCGTCCACCAGCTTGACGATGAGCTCGTCGGCCTCGCTGTCGAACGGCTTTTCTTTGCCGTTGCGCGGCTCCGGCTCGTCGTCCGCCTGTGGGAACGGCTCGAAGCTGTCGAAACTGCTGTCGATGATCAGGTGGGCGTCTTCGGCGCAACGGTTACAGGGAACGACGACCTCTCCCTTCAGGTTGCCGCGTACAAGGCAGCCGTCTTCCTGGGGAAGAAGCGTAACCGTGCCCACAAGAGGCTGGACGATGCGGCAATCCATACCGCATTCCGTCATGGGGACCGACCAGATGGCCGGATCGTCCATAACGAACGTCTTTCCTTCAGGGGCGATGTTGTTCAGTGCAATCCGTAGTTCAGCCATGATAACCTCGTGAACGGGACTCCTTACACGGTTGATCGGCTTGTGTCAAGACTATGAGAGCGTTCATGATGGGGAAAGCGAAGGAGGCCGCCCCACGGGAAAACGTTCCCGTCCGGAGGTTCTGGTGTGGCTTCCAATCCCTTGAAATATCCCTCAGGACGCACGGGAGACCGCGTATTTTTTTGAAAGGTGATGAAAAACGGGGGAAAGCCGCGGCCAGCCCGCTGGCGTTTGGGGGAATGTGGTTGAAAGGTACGCTGATTGCCAGGCCGGGGAAATGATTCCTCCGGCAGGCCGGAATCCGTCCATCGGGCACCCATGAAGAGGCTGTGCCCGATGGACATTTTTCCGGGTTCCGCGGGAAACGGGCGGTTGCCTTGCCGCCCGAAAAGGCTTCCCTACCCGCGGGCCCGCTTGAACCCTTCGGCGGAGCGGGCGATGACCTCGTCCTCGACGCAGAACGCCAGGCGGAAGTGGCCGGGGCCGCCGAAACCGGAACCGGGCACGGCGAGGATGCGTTCGTCAAGGAGCTTGTTGACGAAGGCCACATCATCACCGCCGGGAGCCTTCGGGAAGAAATAAAACGCGCCCTTGGGCATCTGGAATTCATAGCCCGCGTCGGAGAGGACGTTGCCCATCATTTCGCGGCGGCGGGCATAAATGTTCACGTCCACCTGCGATCCGAGCGCGCCCGCCATGATATGCTGGCCCACGACCGGGGGGTTCACAAAGCCGAGGATACGGTTGGCGAGCGTCAGGCCGCCCATGAGTTCGGCGCGCTCGGCAAAGAGCGGGGACAGGGCGATGAAGCCGACGCGTTCACCGGCGAGGCACAGGTTCTTGGAGAAGGAGCTTGCCAGAACGGCGTAGGGGTACATGGGCAGCAGGCTCGGCACTTCCACGCCGTCGAAGGCCAGAAAACGGTACGGTTCGTCGACCACGAGATAGAGCGGGCGGCCATTGCGTTCGGAGGCCTTGGCGAGGATGGCGGTCAGGCCTTCGAGCTCTTCGCGGGAATAGACGGTCCCGGTGGGGTTGTGGGGCGAGTTGATGATCATGGCGCGGGTCTTGGGCGTGATGGCCGCCTCAACGGCGGGCAGATCAAGCCCGAAGGTACCCGGCAAGGTCGGGACCTTCTTGAGCGTACCGCCGTGGTTGCCCACATAGGAGCCGTATTCCACAAAATAGGGGGTCACGGTGAGCACTTCGTCGCCGGGTTCCAGAACGGTCCTGAAGATCACGTTGAGCGCGCCCGCGGCCCCGCAGGTCAGGATGACGTCGTTGGCCGTGAGCTCGACTCCCTGTTCCTTGGAAAGGTGGGCGGCGAGCTTTTCGCGGGCCCAGCCGAATCCGTTGTTCGGCATGTAGCCGAGGCTGAACGGTTCGTCCACGTGCTTGACGAATTCGGCCAGCGCCTTGCCCACGGCGGGCGGGGGAGCGAGATCCGGGTTGCCAAGGCTGAAATCGCATACGGCATCGTCGCCGTACTTCTGCTTGAGCTGGATGCCGGCTTCGAACATGCGACGGATCCAGGAGCCGTTTTTGATGGAAGAACTCATCTGGGTGCTGATGATGCTCATGGCTGCTCCGTGTCTCATGACCTGAGAGAAAGTGTTGCGGAGGGTGCAGCGGTCGGGCTGCGTTGTGCGGCGTGGGCCTGACGGATGAAAACAATGCCGCGAATTTTTCTCTATACCCCATCAAAGGCCGCTATGCCAAGGGGCATGAGAGACACTTCCTGTTTTGTGTCGGAAAGCGCAAGCTCTTTTCGCTGACGAGAAGGCGGTGCGCGCGGGTGAGCAGCCGTCTTTTTTCGAAATCAGGGGTGGAATTTTTTTTGCATTTCTGATAGGTAAACTATGTAAAACTCATGAGCGTGTATGAACAGAGGCGACCTTGCTCCGCGGGCAGGGGCTTGGTCCACAAAGCCGGAAAGAGAGTTCAACCATGTCTTTGTTATGGAAAGAAGCGTTCACCCTCGGCGATTTTTCTTGGTCGAACACCAACTCTTTTTCTGATATCATCGAAATTACGGATCTTGAGGCGCTCAAACATTTTCTTGATGCGGTACACGTCAAGTTCTGTCTGCTCAAACCGTGGTGCGAAACGGAAAACTATCCGCTGGTCGACTCGCGTGATCTCCTGCCGTCTTTCGAGGCGGAATTGTGGGAATACAAGGGGCTTCCCGGTTTTTCCATGGTGGCGTTCGCCCGGCCTCTGGAAAGTTTCAGCGAAATTTTCCAATACGACATCCTCCATCCGGTCCTCAGCGCGGTAAACACGGCGGAAGGCGCCTCCTGCCCTTTGGAAACGCACGTCATCGCCCGCAACGTCCAGATGTTCCTGAGCCGCCTGCCCAAAAAACTCCAGGATCCTTTCCGTGATCAGTTCCGGCGTGTGGATACCGCCGTGCTCGATTATTACCCCGCGCTGATGCCGTACCTGCTGGCGATGGATAGGGCCCACGTGTTCGCTACGGACATCTACGGGCACTACCACCTCGCGGGGCTTTTCGCTTCATTCCCGTCCGACATGGACGGCGAGATCAAGCGGTTCGGGCTGCGCACCGGCAAGTTCAAGATCGGCGACAACGAAATGTACGAACGCAACCGTACGTTTGTCTGCCAGTTTTTAATGGAACTGTATGGTTTTCCCATTTCCTCGGAACGCCGGACCTCGGCGGCGCTTTTTTCCCGGCGTCTGCACAAGCTCGGCGAGCGGTTCCTGGTGCGCGTGCTCGGGCAGTCCGACCGGACGATCACAACCATCTGGAACAATGGAGAGAACCGGCCCTACCCGCGTGTTGAAAAAATCGCCCTTGTGAAGCTCGACCCTGAGCAGAAGGATTTGATCCGGGCGTGCGGGGAGGGCGGTTTTTTCGTGGACGCCGAAAAACGCGTGGTGATCATCCGCATTTCCTATAAGCAGCACCGCTACAATGCGGACAACGTGCGGCAGGACCGTGCCCTTTCCGTCGAGCGGCAGGAGCTGATCCACCCGCTTACGGGACGTGTGATGCCGGACGTGAATGTGGTCAAGGATACCAGCACCATGATCCTGCGCCTCAACGACATTGTACGCGGCGAGTATGTGGGCCGCGCGGTCTACAAGCGCAATGAACTGGTGGAGAATACGGATACGGACGAAAATCTCCGGGGTATTTTTGATGCTATGGAGGCACTGGATGCCCCGGTGATCTACCCGGTGCATCCCAGGAATCACGCCAGGGCAGAGCGGCTTTGCAGTCAGCGAGCCTACCGGAACCTGCTCTTGACGCAGCCTGTGGGCTATCAGACGTCCATCTCCCTGGTGAACCGGGCTGAAAAAATCGTGACAGACTCCGGCGGTGTCCAGCGGGAGGCATTCTTCGCCAAAAAGCCCTGCGTGACGGTGCTGGACTATGCGTTTCTCTCCACCATCACGGAAAAGGCGGACGGCACGGTGATCTATGCCGACCGCTGCTCTATCAGCGAGGACAAGCTGGCAAAAATGGGCGTTACATTCAAAAAGATTCCGCGCGATATTAGCAGATTGTAAGGGGGTGTTCGCTATATGGAACTGAAAACATATCAGAAAAAGGTGATAGCGGACTTGACCCGCTATCTGGAACTACTGAACGAAACAAAGAGTGACGCAGCAGCGTTTCGCCTGTTCTGGCAGGAGAAATCAGCCCCGACTTTGGGGCTATACCAAAACGTTATACCCGGTGTCCCGAACCTTTGCTTCAAGGTGCCGACAGGCGGCGGCAAGACCTTTATTGCCTGCAACGCCGTTCGCCCTATCTTTGACGCGCTCCCCGCTACCAAGACAAAGGCGGTCGTGTGGCTTGTTCCGTCGGACGCGATTCTGACGCAGACGGCGAAAGCCCTGAAAGACACTTCCCATCCCTACCGTCAGAAAATCGACGTGGATTTCGGCGGGCGCGTGAGATCGGAAGAGCGTCGTGTAGGGAAAGAGTG
>OMGS01001102.1_pt1 | contig 9921 bp, 5 predicted proteins | sample 1646081 | NCBI WGS metagenome assembly OMGS01 (sample SAMN05578591, study PRJEB25193) | human gut metagenome | biome: Human Microbiome; feature: human-associated habitat; material: feces | host: Homo sapiens | place: USA:Birmingham | reverse complement strand
ACGAGATGTGCGGACGTGACTGGAGTTCAGACGTGTGCTCTTCCGATCTTCCGCCTTGCGCGCCAGCTCCTCCTGCGAAGCGGTGTCGGGAATCTCGCAGGCACGTTGATAGTCGGCATATGGTGCCTTTGCGTCGATCGGAATGGTTTTACCACCAGGCATGTGGATCACCATGTCCGGACGCTGGGTATGCCCGTCCGCGTCGGTGACGACCACCTGCGTATCAAAATCGACATGTTCCAGCAGACCCGCCGATTCGACGATGTTACGCAATTGCGCCTCGCCCCAGGCGCCACGTACCTTGTTGTTGCGCAATGCAGCCGACAGCGAGCTCGTCTCACGGTCGAGCCGCGCCTGCTGTTCCCCCAAACCCTTGAGTTGCTCGCCGAGCGCACCCATTTCACGCTTGCGCCCCTCTTCGATTTGGGAAACCTTCTCCTGAAGGGCGTCAAGATTCTTCTGCACAGGAGCCAGAGCGGAGAGCACCTTGCCCTGCTCCCGCAACTGCCGCTCGCTTTCGGTCTGCCGACGTTCCGCCTCCGCGGCGGCCTTTTCACGCTCACGCTCGATTCTCGTCTGCTCGGCGCTTTGCGCCTGCGCCAGCTGGGATTTGAGATATGTCAGCTGCTGATTCAATCCTTCGGACTGCGTGCGGTACTGTGCCACGGATGTGGTCAGATCGCCGATCTGTCGCCGACCGTCCTCGATCTGTGCCTTCGCCTCGTTCAAGTCGGCGGTACGCGCATCCCGCGCCATGTCCTGCCCTCTGGATCGCCCCGCAAAAAAGCCCGCAGCCGCTCCAAGCGCGGCCACGATCACCATCAGCACCATTACAAACACAGGATTGTCGAACATATGTTCTAGTAAACAGCATGCGGTGGACCACGTGTCGCAGCCACGCCCGAATCCACTCGACGAACCGCATTCATCCGTACGAACGACCATCCGATACCCCGCGCTGGATTATGCTGGGGAGCAGTCGTACGAGAGCGAAGGAACACAAGAGGCTGGTATGGGATTCGATTTGTTCATGGCCGCAGTCGCCATCGTGGTCGCCTCCATTGCGACATGGGGCATTCTCAGATTCTTCCTCGGCCAATCGCCGACCGACGGCAGATCGTCGACGCCACCAACGTCGGACGATCGCAGGGAACCCCCGGCAACCGAAACATCGGCGGACCATGTGCGGAACCATTCCAGCCCCAGCACCGATCCACCATCATCGGAAGCCGAACGGTCCGCCAACAAGCGGCCCGAAGCCGCCCCTGCCGCCAACTCCGCGGAATCCGCCGATGACGGCCAACGCATCGTTCCGCTGCTCGTCATCGCCACGATTCTTACGATTCCAACGTTCGTCGTCACCATGCTCATGCTCGGCAGCGTAACCATGCCCGACTGGCTGACCAATCCATGGCTGCATGCCATCGTGATTACGCCGGTCATGTTCTATTGCGGTGCGCCGATTCATCGCCGCGGCATGCCCGCCCTGCATCAACGCACGCCGAATGCGGATTCGCTGATTTCGCTTGGCATGTCAATCGTCTATGTCTACAGTCTGCTGCTATGCGTGGTGTCTTGGATTTTTCCGGTTGGCTCACGCGATCCGTATTTCGCGTTCGTCGGTGTGGTCGTGATGCTGGCATTGATCATTCGCCTGATTCGCCGGAAGCTGGTGATCGTGCGGTTCCCGATCGAACATCCCGAAGATTTTGAGCAGGCGCTGAAGATTCGCGCGACCAATGCGTCGTCACAGTCAACACATGGAAAAAGCGCGGAAGAGGTTGTCTTCCGCGCCAGAATAGGCCATGTGATCCACACTCGCGTACTACAGATCACCACTGCAGTGACGATGGTCGTCGCCGTGTGGACGTTCGCACTATGGCTGGTGTTCGGCATGCAGCCGAAGCTTGCGGTTGCGGTGCTTATCGCCGCTACCGTGTTATCGGTCGCCGGCCTGGTGCTTGAGGTCGGCGACCGCGTTTCCTCCCTCTGACAAGGAAGGAAACGGTAAGGCCGATGCCGGCGGACCTCACTGAGGTTCGCCGGCAGCCTCTTGTTCCCGCAGGGGAACGGCCCGGCTTACTTGCCCATGTCCGCCAGTTGATCGCTCGCCCATGCGGACAGTTCGAGATGATCGCCGCCGGTCTGATCCACCAACACGGTGTCGCCGTCATGCACCTGGCCAGCCAGCAGCATGCGCGCCAGCTGATCGCCGACCTCGGTCTGCACCAGGCGACGCAGCGGGCGAGCGCCATACGCCGGATCGTAGCCGGTGTTGGCCAGCCATTCGCGTGCCGAATCGGTCACATCGAGCGTGATGCGACGCTCGGTCAGGCGAGCGGAGACCTGCGCCACCTGGATGTCCACGATGCCGCCCAGTTCCTCGCGGGTGAGCGGGTGGAACATGACCAGCTCGTCCAAGCGGTTGATGAATTCCGGCTTGAACTGCATGTGCACGGCATCCATCACGGCCTTCTTCTTGGCGTCCGCATCCAAGTCCGGATTGACGAGGAATTGCGACCCCAAATTGGAGGTCATGATCAGAATCGTGTTCTTGAAGTCCACGGTACGGCCCTGACCATCGGTCAGACGGCCATCGTCGAGCACTTGCAGCAGCACGTCGAATACTTCCGGATTGGCTTTCTCCACCTCGTCGAACAGCACCACCGAGTATGGACGGCGGCGTACGGCCTCGGTGAGCTGGCCGCCCTCCTCGTAGCCGATGTAGCCCGGCGCGGCGCCGATCAGGCGAGACACGGAGGCCTTTTCCATGTATTCGCTCATGTCGATGCGCACCATGGCCTTCTCGTCGTCGAACAGGAAGTCCGCGAGCGCCTTGGCCAGTTCGGTCTTGCCCACGCCGGTGGGGCCTAGGAACAGGAACGAGCCGGTCGGACGATTCGGGTCGGAGATGCCGGCACGCGAGCGCCGCACGGCGTCCGAAACCGCTGCGATGGCTTCCTTCTGGCCGATCACACGCTTGCCGAGATACTCCTCCATGTGCAGGAGCTTTTCATTCTCGCCTTGCATGAGGCGGCCGACCGGGATGCCGGTCCATTCGGATACGATGCCGGCCACGGAATCGGCATCGACGTGGTCGGGCACCATCGGTTCGGTTTCGGCGACCGCGGTGCCGTTCGCGTCATTGTTGTCGGCGGCGGCTTCCGCTGCGGCCAGTTCCTTCTGAATCGCGGGGATCTCGCCGTACGAGATGCGGCTGGCCTTCTCCAGGTCGCCTTCGCGCATGGCCTTGTCGGCTTCTACGCGCAGGTCGTCGAGCTTGGCTCGCAAATCGCCGACCTTGTTGTGGCCGGCCTTTTCCGCATCCCAACGTGCCTTGAGGCCGCTCAGCTTTTCGCGGGCGTCCGCCAGATCGGCCTGCAGCTTCTCGAGGCGGTCCTTCGAAGCGGGGTCTTCGGCCTTCTTGAGCTGCATCTCCTCCATTTCGTAGCGGGTCACCTTGCGTTGCAGTTCGTCGATTTCCTCCGGCGAGGAGTCGAGTTCCATACGCAGGTGCGCGGCTGCCTCGTCGACCAGGTCGATGGCCTTGTCGGGCAGCTGGCGGCCGGAGATATACCGGTTCGACAGGGTTGCGGCGGCGACCAGCGCATCGTCGCCGATCGTCACCTTGTGGTGCGCCTCGTAACGTTGCTTCAGACCACGCAGGATCGCAATCGTGTCTTCCACGCTCGGTTCGCCGACGAAGACCTGTTGGAAGCGGCGTTCCAGTGCCGGATCCTTTTCGACGTTCTCTCGATATTCGTCGAGCGTGGTCGCACCGATCAGGCGTAGTTCGCCGCGGGCCAGCATGGGCTTGAGCATATTGCCTGCGTCCATGGAGCCTTCGGCGGCGCCCGCACCGACGATGGTGTGGATTTCGTCGATGAAGGTGATGATCTGCCCGTCAGACTTCTTGATCTCCTCGAGCACGCTCTTCAGTCGTTCCTCGAATTCGCCGCGATACTTGGAGCCCGCGACCATGGAGCCGAGGTCGAGCGAGATCAGCTTCTTGTTCTGCAGGGTGGTCGGCACGTCACCGGCGACGATGCGCTGCGCCAGACCTTCCACGACGGCGGTTTTGCCGACGCCCGGCTCGCCGATGAGCACCGGATTGTTCTTGGTGCGCCGGCTCAGGATCTGGATGACGCGGCGGATCTCTTGATCGCGGCCGATCACGGGGTCGAGTTTGCCGTCTTTCGCGGCGGCCGTCAGGTCGGTGGAATACTTTTCGAGCGCCTTGTACGATCCTTCCGCGTCGGGGCTGGTCACTTTCGCGCCGCCGCGCACGCCCGGCACCGCCTTGCGCAGCGCTTCGGCGGTCACGCCGTTCTTTTCAAGGATTTCCGCGGATTGGTTCGGCTTGCTTGCCGCGATGCCGATGAGCAGGTGTTCGGTGGAGACGTATTCGTCGCCCATCGCCTGCATTTCCTTTTCGGCCTGCGCGATCGCGGCGGTCAGCTGACGGCTTGCCTGCGGCTGCGATGTGGTCGAACCGCTGGCAGCCGGCAACGCGACCAAGGCGTTGCGCACCGCAGCGCCGATGGCTTGCACGTCACCGCCGGCAGCCTGGATGAGGCCGCGGATCACACCGTTTTCCTGGCGCAGCAACGCATCCATCACATGCAGCGTGTCGACTTGCGCGTTACCTGCCGCGGACGCGCTTTGAATGGCGTCTCCGATGGCTTCCTGCGCCATCGTGGTGAACTTTTGTTCCATATCATCCTCCATGATTCGCGCCGCTCGCGTATCGTCTTCGCAGCTCACTTGCCGCGAATCGACCGCAATCCGGCGCATATGTCGTTGTCTGATATGCTCAACCGACTTCACCGCCATTCTATTCCCAAAACTTGAGTCATCAACACTCAACTTTTGTTTTTCTTTTCCAGCGAATAGTGATCCAGATACACAAAAACCGGCTGATTCATGACGGAAAGATGTCATGAATCAGCCGGTTTTTATGGAAATAAGCTCTTTGTCGGCCAGCAATCAGCCACGCAACACCACATTGCGCAGCGAACCGATGCCCTCGACGTGCACGACGGCCTCATCACCCGGATCAAGATGTCCGGAAGCGTTCGGCGTGCCGGTCATGATCACATCGCCCGGCAGCAGCGTGGTGAAGCTCGAAATCGCGGCGATCTGCTCCGGAATGCCATGAATCAGGTTCGCCGTGGTACCTGACGCCATCTCAACATCCTCACCGTTGAGCGTGAACGAGATCTTCGCGTCCTTCCAGTCCAGGTCATCACGCGTCACAATCCACGGACCGAGCGGACAGGCGGTATCGAAACCCTTCGCACGTGTCCACGTCGGATCGAGTCCCTGCAGGTCACGCAGCGTCACGTCGTTCACGCAGGTGAAGCCAAGCACATAATCCATGGCCCGCTCCACCGGCACGTTCTTGGCGATGCGCCCCATCACCACGGCGACCTCCGGCTCGAAATTCATGTCGTTGGAGCACGGCGGAATCACAATCGGATCGTCCGGGCCAATCACGGAAGTGCTCGGCTTGGTAAAGATCACCATATCCTCCGGCGCATGCTTGATTTCGGAGTGACCGGCCTCATGCATGAACTGCGCATGCGCCTCGTAGTTTTTGGCCAGACCGTACACCTTCGACGGAATCACCGGCGCAAGCAGGCGGATGCCGTCACCGTCGACCGGAAAGCGCTCGCCGGTCGGCTGGACGGCGGCGCCGGACAGTGGATAACCGTCCAATGCCACCAGATAATCCTTGCCGTCGCTCTCGTCGGTCTGCACGAAAGCGTACTGCGGTACATCATTATGCGAAAAACGTGCGATTCTCATGCCCTTTAGTCTACGCCGGTTCAGACGGCCCGCTCGACTTCGGTGCGCGCCTGGAGATTGAGTCGCATACGCAGGGTACCGACCTCCTGCTCCAATTCGTCGATTCGCCGCACCTGCTGGTAGATCATCAGGTCACGTACATCGACGCTGCCGTCACGCGGGGCGGCCGGAAAGGTGATTGCGCGAAGAGGCGCCTGCGATTGCGAAGGGGACCGGTCCGAAGTCACGGTCTGCATCGACGCGAGCACGTGCGCACTGGCGGCATCCAATCGATCATCATATCGCGGACCGGCCATCGCATCGCTCGAGCTCTTACGCCACCTCGCAAAGCAACGCTCGATGCGCTTGTAACCGATCAGCGCCGGGTCGAGTCCCGCCTCACGGAACAGTTTGACCGGTGATTCGCCGGCATGATACCGCCGCATGCACGATTGCTTGAACGCCTCGGAATAGGTGATTCTTCTCGCCGTGGCCTCGGCCACCGCAGGCAATGTCTTCAGATAGGCGACCTCTTCAGGACTGAACATTCCTCCGCCGTTAGACATGACGACCCTCCTCCGTGCTACATGTGTTCACACCCGGGATCAACGTCGAAAACCGCCTCCGTCTTACCGCCTCGATTATTGCCCGATGGAGTTTATGGTAGATGAAAACAAGTCTCATCTCAAGCGCAATTAACTTATACCCCTAACTCCCTCCTTATTACTACCAATTCACCTTATTTTTGTTGATTTTTCAACGACTCACCCACCCTAGTCATCAGCATGTATAAAACACCCTAATTCATCATCCTTTCTTAAGATATTTATGTAAATCAATTGACTTATTTACCGTATTCCATATCACTGTGGAACCTAACGGGAAAAACCTTCCCGCACCTTGCCGAACGACATGCAAAGGTGCCGCCCGCGGTTTTCGCAAGCGGCACCTGATCCGGATTTTCGCCCGGAGTTTTCCGGTCAAGGCGTTCCGGCAATACCCCCTTCAGTCACATCGTTCGGACGTCAGGACTCGACCAGCGTGTTCCGGGACTTGAGCGCCACGGCCGCGCCGGCACCGGCCAGCAGCAACGCCACGATGGTGAACAGCACGGTTCCCGCGGCACCGGTAAGCGGCAGCTGGGTGATGGACTTCACGTTCTTCACCGTAATCGCACCGTCAGCACCGGAGGTGGCCAGTCCCAGCACGTTGCTGCCGTCAGCCAACGCGAAGGTCGCCTTCTTGGCGTTCTGGTTGATGGAGACCTTGATGTTGAATTCCGCCAGGAACTGCTTGGAATAGTTCAGATCTTCGCGGGTCGCGGTTTCCTTGACGGTGTAGGTGCCTTCCGGCAGGGCGAACACCTTGACCTTGCCGTTTGCGTCGGACTTGATGTCGGCGGAGGCGGAGGCGGCGGTGCTCAGCATGTAGCCGTTGTCGGTAGGCACGAACGTAAGGGTGTTGCCTCGCGCGTCCTTCACATTGAAGGTCACGCCTTCCAGAGCGTTCTCTTCATCGCCGACGCCGATCTTGGTGAATTCGAACCTACCGGTGATGAGTTCGACCTCATCGCCGTCCGTCGAGGTGTCCGGGTCGGTGGCCACGGTTGGCGTATTGGTCACCGTCTCGCTTTCCTTGACTTCTTCGTTGATTACGCCGGTGTACTGCACGTAGATGGTCTTGCCCGCATTCGCGAGGCCGGCCTCGCTGGCCGCATAGTTGCTCAGATCGACCGTGAACTGGTCCGTGCCGTTGCCCTTGAGCTCGTTAGCGGTGAAACCACTGACCACGTAGTTGTTGTCAGCCGGGATCTCGGTTACGTTAACCGTCTCGCCATCGACGGTGATCGTGGAGGAACCGCCTTCGACGTACACCTTGATGTCATTATTGACGGTCAGGCCCACGCCCGGCTTATCCATGATCTTGAACATCGAATCGGTCTTACCCAGCATGTTCGGCAGCTTGACCTGGATGGTGTAGTTCGCGACACTGCCGACGCCCATAGCCTGGGCCTTCTCTTCGGCGGTCTTTCCCGGGGTCGGCGGCGTGTTCGACTTCGCCACGACGGTACCGAGGGTCAGCGGATCACCAGACTTGCGGACGAACTTGGTGTAGGTTGCGCCGTTGGCGGTCACCTGCGTGGCCACGACCGTAGGCACGCCGTTCGTGTCGGTAATCAGATACCAGCCTTCGGTCACGTTCAAGGTAACCGTCGACGCTTCAAGCGCAGCGGTCTTCGTATCGGTCGGGGTCAGTCCGGAAACGACCAAGGCGTCAGCGAATGCGCGCAGCTGTGCGTCGGTGAATGTCGCCACGTACGCAGCCGGATTGTCCTTGTACGGGTCCGGAATCTCACTCACGCCGCCCGCACTCTTCGCCGCAGCCTCAACGGCGGTCTTCGCCGCATCGACGGTGTTGACCTGCACCTTGCTCATGGTCGGCGCGGTACCCTGCGGATCGGCGAATTCGGCGAACTTGTATGCCTTGAACTCGGAACCCGCGGCCGCGTTCGTCACGGTGATTTCGGCTGCGGTCGTCGGATCGGCCTGTGCGCTCGCAGCGCCTAGGGCCATGCCGGCCAGCAGCGTCGCCGCGGCGGCCACGCTTGCAAAAAGCTTCCTCGCGTTCATGATGAGAAACCTCTCTTCCTTGTAATTGTTGCTTGGGTGTTCACCATTGATTCGAATGTTGTGCGTTATCAGGATTCGTGTCCGGCCGGAGCACCATCGGCTCGGCCGGATGCGTCCGTTCAGTCATTGGTTGCTGCCATCACCCCCATCAGTACAACCGTTTCTTGCCGCTCCAGATGGAGACGATGATTCCCGCCACGACGGCGATCAGACCGAAACAGCCACCAATGAGCAGCCACTGTCGACCGGTGAGGTCACCTGCCGCAGGGAGCGTCGCAACCGAGATATAGCGATTGACGAACGCAGCCGTCAGATCGTCGGCCGGCTGTTGTTTGTCGGCTGCGATGTCCCGGCCATCGCAATCCTTGACCTGCACGACCTGCGTCACCTTCGCCTCGTATTGGCCGGCCGCATTCTTGGCGACGGTGACGGTGACGTGATATTCGGACTTGTCAAAACGCCAACCGTGCCTGGCCGCAGGCTGTACCTCCACCACCTTGAAGGTGTAGGTGTCGGCACCGTCGTTCAGCGGAGTCGAGAATGTCAGCGGATCACCTGCGGAATCGACGGTGAATGCACCCGGCTTGGAGATATTCGCTTGCAGGTTGCCGATCGAAGTCGTCTGCTTGCCGCCTTCGAGACCTTTCAGCATGGCACCGGTGTTCTGCGCCTTCTGCGTATCCGACGTGATGTCGGTCAGTTCGAAGTCGAAGGATTCCGCATAGTCGTTGCCCTGGGCCTTCTTGCTGAGCTTCACGCCGTCTTGCAGCGTAACCGTGTTGCGTTGATTCCGTACCGTGCATTCGTAGGTTTTCAGCGGCTTCTGCAGGTCGGCGTTCTTGTCGGCGAGCGCCCACAGCTCATTCTTATCGATCGTCACCGTGACGTTCGCGTCGCCGACTTGGGTGTAGCCGTTGACCGCGTCTTCGGTAAGCGTGTATTCGCCTGGCGCAAGTTTGACGAAACCGTCGTTCCATCGATTGTCGGCGTTCAACGTCACTGTGAGGTCGACCGCATCGCCGTAGCCTTTGAGATGCATCTGCACTTCCGTACCGTCGACAGGTTGCACATCGGGCCATTCCTTGGTCACTGCGACGTTGGCGACCGGTATCTGCAGTACCGGATGCCGGTAATTCGCGCAACTCGACCTGTCGTCGGTGGTGTAGCAGACTTGGGCCGTCTTGTTGGACCTGAAGCCGGCCTTGCCCGCCGAAGTGGCTCCGGTATCGGCATCGCCCGTCGCGTCATAGCCGGTCTTCGCATATGTCTGATAAGCGGAGTCGGTCGGTTCCACGTTGTACGACAGCGTATATGTCATGCCGTCCTTGAGCTCGTACGATTCGTTGAATTCGGCCCTGACGATGCCGTTGCCGTCTTCGCTGTACCACAACGCGTAATCCGTATTGAGTACCGGAGCGGTTTCGCCGGCTTTGCCACCGGTGACGTTCAGCGTAACAGATCGGAAGAGCGTCGTGTAGGGAAAGAGTGTAGATCTCGGTGGTCG
>OMGS01001084.1_pt1 | contig 10034 bp, 7 predicted proteins | sample 1646081 | NCBI WGS metagenome assembly OMGS01 (sample SAMN05578591, study PRJEB25193) | human gut metagenome | biome: Human Microbiome; feature: human-associated habitat; material: feces | host: Homo sapiens | place: USA:Birmingham | reverse complement strand
GAGATGTGCGGACGTGACTGGAGTTCAGACGTGTGCTCTTCCGATCTTGATCAAAACAGACAATTTAATATTTGAATATGAGAAACGTGACGAAGAGGGCAATGTAATCGGAACACATCGTGCCATTGACGAAGTGAATCTTGACATAGAGCCTGGGCAGTTTATTGCGGTTTTAGGACATAATGGATCAGGAAAATCCACACTTGCAAAGCACATGAATGCAATTTTAGTGCCAAGCGGAGGCACAATGTGGGTGGATGGAAAGGACACGAAGGAAGAGGAGAATCTATGGGATGTCAGACAGACAGCCGGAATGGTGTTTCAGAATCCGGACAACCAGATTATCGGAACAGTTGTGGAGGAAGATGTCGGGTTCGGACCGGAGAATCTTGGTGTTCCGACAGAAGAGATCTGGCAGCGGGTCGAGAAGAGCCTGTCTGCGGTCGGAATGATTGAGTACCGTCATCATTCCCCGAATAAATTATCCGGCGGACAGAAACAGCGCGTAGCTATCGCTGGTGTTGTTGCGATGTGTCCGAAATGTATTGTCTTGGATGAACCTACGGCGATGCTTGATCCGAACGGCAGAAAAGAAGTGCTGCGCACAGTGGAGGAACTTAGAAAAAGAGAACATGTGACGGTTATCTTGATCACGCATTATATGGAGGAAGTGATTGGAGCAGACCGAGTCATTGTCATGGATCAGGGACATGTTGTCATGGACGGAACGACGAGAGAGATTTTCAGCCAAGTAGAACTGTTGAAAAAATATAGATTAGATGTACCGCAGGTGACAATGCTGGCACATGGATTAAAACAGAGAGGATTAGATATTAAAGAAGGAATTTTGACGACAAACGAGCTGATTGAGGCATTGGAGAAAGCAGGAGACTGGTGGCAGAATCAAAAGAAGACATATGTTGGTCATGCAGAAACGGTTGTCAAAAAAGAGAAAAAAGAGAATCCAATATTAAAACTTGAGCATATCGAGTATGTATACAGTTCTGGGACTGCATATGAAAAGCGAGCGCTGAAGGATATCAATCTTGACATTTATGAGGGTGAATTTGTCGGGGTAATCGGGCATACCGGCTCTGGAAAATCGACGATGATCCAGCATTTGAATGGACTGATGAAAGCGACAAGCGGAGCGCTTTACTATAATGGCGAGAACATTTATGATGAGAAGTATAATCTGCGGCAACTTCGGAATAATGTAGGACTTGTGTTCCAGTATCCGGAACATCAGTTATTTGAGATCGATGTCCTGACAGATGTTTGTTTTGGACCGAAGAATCAGGGGCTTACGGAGGAAGAATGCAAAAAGCGTGCGATTGAGGCACTGGAACTTGTAGGACTTTCTGAAAAATATTATGACACTTCTCCGTTTGATTTATCGGGAGGACAGAAACGCCGTGTGGCTATTGCAGGAGTGCTTGCTATGCGACCAAAGGTGCTTGTCTTAGATGAGCCGACAGCAGGACTTGATCCGAAAGGACGCGATGAGATATTGGATCAGATTGCGTATCTTCAAAAAGAACGGAATCTGACAGTTATTCTTGTGTCGCACAGTATGGAGGACATTGCGAAATATGTGGACCGTATTGTCGTGATGAACAAAGGCAGAAAAATGTATGACGGGGAGCCGAAAGAAGTGTTCGCACATTACAAAGAACTGGAAAAAGTAGGGCTTGCAGCACCGCAGGTGACTTATATTATGCACGCGCTTTCTGAGAAAGGAATGCATGTGAACACGGAGGTAACGACGATTGAAGAAGCAGTAGATGAGATTATGAAAGAGATATAAGATTGGAGAAACAATGATTAGAGATATTACAATTGGGCAATATTACCCGGCGAATAGTAAATTGCACCGCTTAGACCCGCGGGTCAAAATAATGTGTACTTTATTCTATTTGATTTCTTTGTTTTTATTTAAAAGTGTTTTGGGGTATGCGATTGCAACCGTGTTTTTGGCAGCAGTTATCCGTATTTCCAAGGTACCGCTGAAATTTATCCTGAAAGGTTTGAAACCGATCATCATGCTTTTGATGATCACGGTTGTGTTCAACCTGTTTTTGACAAAAGGTGGAGATGTTTTGTTTGAAGCCTGGATTTTTCAAGTGACAGAAGAAGGGCTTCGGACGGCTGTTTATATGGCGGTGCGTCTGATTTACCTGATCATCGGTTCATCGCTTATGACATTTACAACAACACCGAATGCACTGACTGATGGAATTGAAAAACTGCTTTGGCCATTCAATAAAATCAAGATGCCGGTACACGAGATTGCGATGATGATGTCAATTGCGCTTCGTTTCATTCCGATTCTTTTGGAAGAGACAGATAAGATCATGAAAGCGCAGATTGCAAGAGGGGCAGATTTGGAAAGCGGAAATATTATTCAAAAAGCAAAAAGCATGATCCCGATTTTGGTGCCTTTGTTTGTGTCAGCATTTCGACGGGCAAATGATTTGGCGATGGCAATGGAAGCAAGATGTTATCGCGGCGGTGAGGGACGTACAAAGATGAAACCGCTTGTATATCAAAGCAGAGACTATATCGCATATGCCATTACTATTGTGTATATGGTGGCTGTGATCGTAATAGGGAGGTTAGTTCCATTTAAAGTGTGGATATTTTAAAGTATGAAGCGAATAAAGTTGACAATTGCCTATGACGGCACAAATTATTGTGGTTGGCAGGTACAGCCGAACGGAATTACGGTAGAAGAAGTAGTAAACAAGGCATTAAAAAAGTTGACTGGTGAGGATATTCAGGTGATTGGGGCAAGTCGGACTGATTCGGGAGTGCATGCCCTTGGAAATGTTGCAGTGTTTGACACGCATACGACGATTCCACCGGAGCGGATTTCCTATGCATTGAATCAGAGATTGCCGGAGGATATCGTTATTGTAAAGTCAGAAGAGGTGGCAGAAGATTTTCATCCCAGGTACTGTGACTGCAGTAAGACTTACGAGTACCATATTTTAAATATGAGGATTCCGATTCCGACAAAACGGCTTACAAATTATTTTGTATCCTATGATCTGGATGTTGAAAAGATGCGAAAGGCAGCAGGATATCTGATTGGAGAACATGATTTTGTCAGTTTCTGCAATGTGCGGACAGATGTGGAAGACACGGTGCGGACAGTTACTGAGCTTGAGATTTTGAAAGATGGAGAGGAGATTACGATCCGAATCAGCGGAAATGGTTTTCTCTACAACATGGTTCGCATTATCGTGGGAACACTGATCCGTGTCGGACGTGGATTTTATGAGCCGGAAAAGGTGAAAGAGATTTTAGAGGCGAAAGACCGAAAGGCTGCCGGAGTGACGGCACCTCCACATGGTCTGATACTGGCAGAGATTCGATATGAATAGAAAGTATGCTTGAGGAGGAAAGAGTATGAACTATGTAGGAATCGACATTGGATCTACTGCATCCAAGGTCGTAGTGCGTGGAGACAATGAGATGTATTTTGTACTGCCGACGGGATGGAGCAGTAAGGAGACGACAAACATCATACGAGAACGTCTGAAAAATGCAGGGGTTGATGTGACAGCACAGGAGACTAAAGTGGTAGCAACCGGTTACGGAAGAGTTGCGGTTGATTTTGCAGACAAAGTCATAACAGAAATTACCTGCCATGCAAGAGGCGGGCGGGAGCTTGCCAGTGGAGACTGTACGATCATCGATGTGGGGGGACAGGATACAAAAGTTATCCAGGTAAGTAACGGTGTGGTGATGGATTTCCTTATGAATGATAAATGTTCTGCGGGAACTGGAAAATTTTTAGAGATCATGGCAAACAGACTGGGTATTACGCTGGATGAGCTGTTTGACTTGGCAAAACAAGGAAAGAGTATCCCTATTAGTTCTTTGTGCACCGTGTTTGCGGAATCAGAAGTAATCAGTTATATCGGAGAAGGACGGGCAAAAGAGGATATTGCGGCCGGTGTGATTGAATCCGTTGTGGTAAAGGTGGCGCAGCTTGCGCAGAGACAGGCGTTGGCAGATACAATCATATTGACAGGGGGCCTAAGCCACAGCACTTACTTTACGGCACGTTTGTCAGAAAGATTGGGAAAATATGTGATGCCGGAAGAATTTGGAAGATTTGCGGGGGCACTTGGTGCGGCATATCTTGCGGAAGAGAAGAAATAGTATTATAATTGAATAACAGCAGGAACGATAGCATATCCAAGACAGATGTTTTGGCAGGGGAGCGAGTCGCTGCCCGGTACAGGAGATGAAACGATGAAACGATAAGCTGCTTCGAGGTACTTTTGCACACTTCGTGTGCATGGACCTTGCGGTCCGAGTACATCTACGCATCTTACGGAATCACTTTATTGTATTGTTCCTGCTTTTTTATTTTTGGAAAGAAAAGGATAGATTATGGATAATCAAAGATTATGGCAGCATCGCTCGAAAGAGGAAGACAAAGAGGCAATTCTTTCTTTGAACTTACTGGAAAGGGCAAATGTTCCGAAAGAAAAAACGTTGAAATGTATCTATGCGGTCAGTAATCACATAGAAGAACACTATCGTGAAGTTTTTATTCCGAAAAAGAAAGGTGGCAGGCGCAAACTGCTTGTTCCGGATTATCTTCTGCATACGATGCAGAAAAATATTCTGCGAATAATATTAAGTGAAGAGAAAGTTTCAAAGTACGCAAAAGCCTATTGTCCGGGGAGAAGGATTCGTGACAATGCGTTTGCACATGTCGGTGCAGAAACAATTTTGGAGTTGATATCAAAGATTTTTTTGAAAATATTACATATATTATGGTGTACCAGTGTGTTTTTTCGGGAGAATATTATCCGCCGGCAGTGCGTACACTGCTGACCCAACTTTGCTGTTACAGGGACTATCTTCCGCAAGGAGCACCGACATCACCGATGATATCAAATCTGGTGATGTTTTCCTTTGACCAATATATGGGAAAATGGTGTGAAGAGCGGGAAATTTGTTATACAAGATATTGTGATGACATGACGTTTTCCGGGAAATTTGATGTGCGGGAAGTAAAACAAAAAGTAAGAAGTTACATTCAGGTACTTGGATTTGAATTGAATTTGAAAAAGACGAAAGTGCTGAAACAATATAACAGACAATCTGTGACCGGAATCGTTGTCAATGAAAAAGCGCAGGTGTCTAAAACATATCGGAGAGATGTCAGACAGGCTGTCTATTACTGTGGAAAATATGGAGTACAGGAGTATTTACAGAGAACTGGGGCGCAAATGTGGCTGCAAAAAGGAGAAGAGCGGTACCTTCAGCATCTGATGGGAAAGGTGAATTACATTTTGCAGGTAAATCCGGAGGATTGTACGTTTCAGGAAGTTCGGAAGAACTTGTTGAGAATACAAAGGCAGTGCAAAGGAGGAAAACCATGATTACGATTTTTAACAGAAAAGAATTGATTGTCACAGCAAGTATGGAAAAACAGGCGGAAGTCAGGGATATTCTTGCCAAAAACCATATGCCGTATGAAGTGAAGACCGTGAATCGAAGTAGTGGTTCGGCTTTGGGTGGAAGAACGCGTGCGGTAACTGGGACATGCGGAGAAAAACCGGAACTTATGTATGAATATGTAGTGTATGTGAAAAAAGAAGATTATGAAGAGGCTGCTTCTTTGATTAGAAAATAAAATTAGGATGGGAAAATAAGACATGAAATCATTAGTAATTGCAGAGAAACCGTCTGTGGCAAGAGACATTGCCAGAGTACTGAAGTGTAATAAAAATATTTCCGGAGCAATCGAGGGAAATCAATATATCGTTACATGGGCATTAGGACATCTTGTAACACTTGCGGATCCGGAAGGGTATGATAAAAAATTCAAGGAGTGGAACATGCAGGTGCTTCCGATGATGCCTAAGAAGATGGAACTGGTTGTCATTAAGAAAACGGCAAAACAGTACAATGCGGTGAAGACACAGATGTTTCGAAAAGATGTAGGGGATATCATCATCGCCACAGATGCCGGACGTGAAGGAGAACTTGTGGCAAGGTGGATTCTGGAAAAAGCAAATTGCCACAAGCCAATCAAAAGACTTTGGATTTCTTCCGTGACAGATAAGGCGATCAAAGAAGGATTTGCAAAGCTTGTGGATGGAAGGAAATACAATGATTTGTACGCAGCGGCAGTCTCAAGAGCAGAGGCGGACTGGCTTGTAGGAATCAATGCAACAAGAGCGTTAACGTGCAAATACAACGCGCAGCTGTCTTGCGGGCGTGTACAGACACCGACACTTGCGATGATTGCAAAGCGGGAGGAAGAGATTCGCACATTCCAGCCGAAAGAGTACTATGGTGTGACTGTGCAGGCAGGAAAAATCAAGTGGACATGGCAGGATCAAAAGTCGGGAAGCTACCGTTCATTTTCAAAAGAACGAATAGAAAAGCTGGCAGAAGATTTGAATGGGGAAACTATGGTCGTGGAACAGGTGGAAAAATCTGCGAAGAAATCATTTGCGCCGGGATTATATGACCTGACAGAATTACAGAGAGATGCCAACAGGCGATTTGGTTTCTCGGCAAAAGAGACATTGAATATCATGCAGCGCCTGTATGAGAATCATAAAGTATTGACCTATCCGAGAACAGATTCCAAATATATCGGAAATGATGTGGTGGACACTTTGAAAGACAGACTGCGAGCAGTAAGTGTAGGTCCATATAAAAAGCTTGCGGGAAGCCTGATTATGAAGCCGATCAAGGTCAACAAATCATTTGTGGATGACAAGAAAGTAAGCGATCACCATGCGATCATCCCGACCGAGCAGTTTGTGCAGTTGGAGCATATGACAAACGAGGAGCGAAAAATTTATGATCTCGTTGTCCGCAGATTTTTGAGTGTTCTCTATCCGCCGTTTGAGTATGAGCAGACGACATTGCTTGGGAAAGCGGCAGGAGAACGATTTGCTGCGAGAGGAAAAATCGTAAAACATGCGGGCTGGAAAGAAGTCTATGAACTGGGAGACGGAGATGAGACAGATGTGGAAGAACAGTTGTCAGAACAGTCACTTCCGGAAGTGAACAAAGGGGCAGCACTTCCCGTACAACAGGTGCAGATGACCAGTGGAAAGACAAAGCCGCCGGCAAGATTTAATGAGGCGACATTATTGTCTGCCATGGAAAATCCGGTGAAGTATATGGAATCCCGCGATAAACAGGCGGTTAAAACATTAGGCGAGACCGGAGGGCTTGGAACAGTTGCTACAAGAGCGGACATTATCGACAAGCTATTCCATTCTTATCTGATGGAATTGCGTGGAAAAGAGATTTACATTACGTCGAAGGGGAAACAGCTTTTGGAACTTGTGCCGGAAGATTTGCGGAAACCGGAATTAACAGCAGACTGGGAAATGAAGCTTTCCAATATTGCAAAAGGGAAACTAAGAAAAGAAACCTTCCTTCAGGAGATCAAAGGATATACGGTGGAGATCATCGACGAGATCAAAGGTGGAACCGGAACATTCCGACATGATAACATGACAAATAAAAAGTGTCCGGATTGTGGGAAACCGATGCTCGCGGTAAACGGGAAGAATGCAAGGATGCTTGTATGTCAGGACAGAGAGTGCGGACATAAAGAGGTGGTTGCAAGGATTTCCAATGCAAGATGCCCGCAATGTCATAAGAAGATGGAGATCATCAAAAAAGGGGATGAAGAACAATTTGTATGTAATACTTGCGGTCATAAAGAAAAGATGTCAGCATTTAAGGCGAGACGGGAAAAAGAAGGTGCAGGCGTGAGCAAAAAGGATGTACAGAGGTATTTGAAACAGCAAAAAGAAGAGCCGGTGAATACTGCATTTGCAGATGCATTCGCTAAGTTGAAACTGTAAAAACAGAAATGATTGTTATTATATTAACGATAATGTGCTTTGGGAAGAACGTAAACAGATATTCGCAAAGAGAGTCGTAAATAGTTATAATGTGAGAAAAGGTTGAAAAACAAGTATTTGCAAGTCAAAAACCAGAAAAAACTTATTTCTGTACTGTATAAATTGCATAATGAAATAAAAAAATGGAAAATTCATTGTGTAAAAAGTCGTAAATGAGAAAAAAGGAGATAATATATTGACAAATATTTAACGAGGTAGTATACTAAGCCTCGTAGTAAAGAAATACAACACTTACGGAGGATATTGATATGTCAAAGAAGGAAACGAACGTACCAGGAATTATTGATAACGTAGAAGCTCTTGTAGCAAAAATGGAAGCAATGAGAGAAGCACAGAAAGTATTTGCTACATTTACACAGGAACAAGTAGATAAGATCTTTTTTGAAGCAGCAGTAGCAGCAAATACACAGCGTATCCCATTGGCAAAGATGGCAGTAGAAGAGACTGGTATGGGTATCGTTGAAGATAAAGTAATCAAGAATCATTACGCAGCAGAATATATTTACAATGCATATAAAGATACAAAAACATGTGGAGTTATTGAAGAAGATAAAGCTTATGGAATTAAGAAGATTGCAGAGCCAATCGGTTTGATCGCAGCGGTTATTCCTACAACAAACCCAACTTCGACAGCAATCTTTAAGACATTGATCGCATTAAAGACAAGAAATGCAATCATCATCAGCCCACATCCACGTGCAAAAAATGCGACAATTGCAGCAGCAAAAGTTGTATTGGAAGCAGCTGTAAAAGCTGGAGCACCAGAAGGAATCATCGGATGGATCGACGTACCTTCATTAGAGCTTACAAACGAAGTAATGAAGAGCGCAGACATCATTCTTGCAACAGGTGGTCCTGGAATGGTTAAAGCAGCTTACTCTTCAGGAAAACCGGCGCTTGGTGTTGGTGCAGGTAACACACCGGTTATCATCGATGACACAGCTGATGTTAAAATGGCAGTTAACTCAATCATCCACTCAAAAACATTTGACAATGGTATGATTTGTGCTTCAGAACAGTCTGTAACTGTTTTGGAAAAAGTTTATAAAGAAGTAAAAGATGAATTTGCACTCAGAGGATGTTATTTCCTGAAAAAAGATGAGATTGAAAAAGTTCGTAAGACAATCATCATCAACGGTGCATTAAACGCTAAAATCGTAGGTCAGTCAGCACATACAATCGCAGCACTGGCAGGAGTAAAAGTACCGGAAGAGACAAAGATTCTAATCGGGGAAGTGGAATCTGTTGATATTTCTGAAGAATTTGCTCATGAAAAATTATCTCCGGTACTTGCTATGTACAAAGCAAAAACATTTGATGAAGCAATTGCAAAAGCAGAGCAGCTTGTAGCTGACGGTGGATACGGACATACATCTTCTATCTATGTTCATCCGGCAGAGACAGAGAAGCTTGCAAAACATGCAGCAGCAATGAAAACATGCCGTATCTTAGTAAACACACCTTCTTCTCACGGTGGAATCGGTGATCTTTACAACTTCAAATTAGCACCATCTCTTACATTGGGATGTGGATCATGGGGTGGAAACTCTGTATCTGAAAACGTTGGTGTAAAACACTTAATCAATATCAAAACAGTTGCTGAGAGGAGAGAGAATATGCTTTGGTTTAGAGCACCTGAAAAAGTTTACTTCAAAAAAGGATGTATGCCTGTTGCACTTGATGAATTAGGAACAGTAATGGGTAAAAAGAAAGCATTTATCGTAACTGACAGCTTCTTATATCACAATGGATACGTAAAAGGTATCGAAGAAAAATTAGATGAGATGGGAATCCAGCACACATGCTTCTACGAAGTAGCTCCAGACCCAACACTTGAATGTGCAAAAGCAGGTGCTGAGGCAATGAGAGCATTCGGTCCAGACGTAATCATCGCTCTTGGTGGTGGTTCAGCAATGGATGCCGGAAAGATCATGTGGGTAATGTACGAACATCCAGAAGCAGACTTCATGGATATGGCAATGCGTTTCATGGATATCCGTAAGAGAGTATATACATTCCCTAAGATGGGAGAGAAAGCTTACTTTGTAGCAATCCCTACATCTTCAGGAACAGGTTCTGAGGTAACACCATTTGCGATCATTACAGACGCAG
>OMGS01001081.1_pt1 | contig 10043 bp, 8 predicted proteins | sample 1646081 | NCBI WGS metagenome assembly OMGS01 (sample SAMN05578591, study PRJEB25193) | human gut metagenome | biome: Human Microbiome; feature: human-associated habitat; material: feces | host: Homo sapiens | place: USA:Birmingham | reverse complement strand
GGCGACCACCGAGATCTACACTCTTTCCCTACACGACGCTCTTCCGATCTTCCGCCTCCCGTTGCGCCTTGTCCCCTTCGAAACGCAGCTCCGGCTTGGCTTCCATGCGGCTCAGGCCGTACCAGGCGAGATTCACGATGTGCGCGGCCAGCTGCTCTTTGCTGAGCTTGCGCTGGTCGGCCCAATACTGGCAGGTGTATACGGTCATGCCGATGAGCATCTGCGCATAATATGGCACGCCCTTGGCGGGCAGGTGCTGGCGTTTGAACGATTCGGTGAGCAGGTCTTCCACGCGAATGCTGATATCGCCGAGCAGTGAGCTGAACGATCCGGCCGGATCGGTTTTCGGCGAATCTCGGGTGAGCACGCGAAATCCTTTGGCGTTTTCCTCCACATAGGTGAGCAGGGCCAGTGCGGCACGTTCCACGATTTGACGAGGGTGCGCCTGTTGGTCGGACAGCGCGTTGACGAGTGTGTCGGTGAGTGCGCGCATCTCACGGTCCACCACTACGGCGTACAGGCCTTCCTTGCCGCCGAAATGTTCATAGACGATAGGCTTCGATACCTTCGCGGTCGCGGCGATCTCCTCTACGCTTACCGCTTCGAACCCCTTCGACGCGAACAGTGACCGACCGATTTCGATGAGCTGCTCACGTCTTTGAAATGACGTCATCCTGGATGTACTGGCCATGCTGTCCAGTTTTTCACGCCCCGTGGATGAGCTCCTCCGAGTGTCCGATTCTCCAGAATCGGACACATAAGGTACCCGTACACGCCCTTGCATGTCCGATTCTGGAGAATCGGACAACTGTGGGGAAGCGGAGCGTATCTGTTTGTCTGATTCTGGAGAATCGGACATGTAGGATGCCTGCATGTGCCTCTGAGTGTCCGATTCTCCAGAATCGGACAGGTGAGGATGGGGCGATGTGTCCGTTGCGGTTTTTAGGCTGGGATTATGGATACCAATGTGATTATCGCGATTGTCGCCATTGTTGTGATTGCAGCGCTGTTGCTGCTTGGTGGTTGGTGGTTCGGCAAGTCGCGCAAGAAAGCCGTAGACAAGTCCGTTGAGGATGCCAAGGCCAAGGCTGATAAGCGTCTTGCCCAAGAAGTCCAGAAAGCTGAGACGGCCCAGGAAGCCGAGGAAGTCCAAGAAGCCCAGGAAGTAGCGGCCGAAGTCCCTCCGATCGCCTCGACGGAAGAAGCGAAGGCCGTGCCGGCGGTGGAAACCCCGGAGTCCACGGGCTCGCGCATTCAGCGTCTCAAGGCCAAGCTGGCCAAGTCAGGCAATCCTTTTGGCAAGGTATTGTTCAACATCCTCGCCAAGGACCATCTTTCCGAGTCCGATTGGGAGGATGTCGAAGACACCCTGCTACTTGCTGACGTCGGCGCCGAGGCCAGCGAACAGTTGGTTGAGGAACTGCGTAACGATGCCCGCATCAGCGGTCAGTCCGATCCGTCCGAAGTGCGCAAAGCCTTGAAAGACAAACTGCTCAAGCTGGTCGGCACCGATACGGATCGTCGTCTTAACGCCGACAAGGAAGGTGCGAACAAGCCGAGCGTCATCATCATGGTCGGCGTGAACGGCACCGGTAAGACCACCACTGCGGGCAAGCTGGCTCGTCTGTTCGTGGCCGACGGCAAGCAGGTGATGATGGGCGCCGCCGATACGTTCCGTGCGGCGGCCGCCGATCAGCTCGAAACCTGGGGCGCGAAGGTGGGCGTACCGGTCGTGCGCTCCGACAAGGATGGTGCCGACCCGGCGTCCGTCGCATTTGAGGCCAGTGAACAAGCCAAGGAAACGCATGCCGACGTACTCATCATCGATACCGCCGGCCGCTTGCAGAACAAGGCGAATCTCATGGACGAGCTTGGCAAGATCCGCCGCGTCACCGAAAAGAACCTGCCGGTCGACGAAGTGTTGCTCGTACTCGACGCCACCACCGGCCAGAACGGCATGGCGCAGGCGAAGGTGTTCGCCGAAGCGATTGGCATTACCGGCGTGGTGCTGTCCAAGCTGGACGGTTCCGCCAAGGGCGGCATCGTGATTTCCGTACAGAAGGAGCTCGGCGTTCCGGTCAAGCTCGTCGGCTTGGGCGAAGGTCCGGATGATCTCGCTCCGTTCGATCCGGAAGGCTTCGTCGACGGCATCCTCGCCTGAAGGACGGACGCCCCGAATGCAAACGGCCGACCCTGCGTGAAGCACGGTCGGCCGTTTGGCATCTTGTGCAGTTCTTCGGAACGGCCTTGCCTGCCATGCCCTCGCTGCTATGCCTGTGCCGGTATGCGCTTGATGGTAAGTTTCAGCAACAGCGGAGCGACCAGCGTGACCAGTGAAATGATGAAGATGATCGTCGAGTAATACTCATTGCCGAGCACATGCTCGTTGAAGCCGATTTGCGCCGTGATCAGCGCCATTTCGCCACGCGGCACCATGCCGGCGCCGATCATCACCGACGAGGCCGCACCGAAGCCGGCCATTGCGCCGCCCAGGCCGCAACCGACGATTTTCGTAATCACGCCGAGAATCGTCATGATCACGATGAATACGATCATGCGTGAATCATCGACCGCGGTCGTATTCAAGCCGATGCCCACGAAAAAGATCGGTACGAACAGCGTATCCCCGACCGGCTCTATATAACGGTCCGTTTCTTCGGCATAGTCGCTGTTGCTTACCGCGATGCCGGCGAAGAATGCGCCGACCGCGTAGCTCAGTCCGGCAAGATCCGAAGCCCACGCCATCGCAAGGCAGATGATCACCGCCATCACCGCGATGCCGGACGGCGCCTTCAGCACGCCCGCAAGCGTCATGAGCGCCGGTGCGATCCATACGATCACCACCACGGCCCTTACGAAGAACGCCGCCTGCTTCAGGATGATGAGTCCCAGGTCGGCCACGTTCACGCTACCGGTGTTCACCAGCGTGCACATTACGGACAGCAGGATCACGCCGATCACGTCGTCGGCCACTGCCGCGCCCAGAATCGACACGCCTTCCTTCGAATCGAGCAGTCCTGCCTCCTTCAGCACCGCCACCGAAATCGACACGGACGTCGCGGAGAACACCACGCCGATGAACGCCGCAGGAATCGGCTCGAATCCGAACGCGAGGCTCACCCCGCCCATGACGACCACCGGGAACACCACGCCCATGCATGCGATGATGATCGCCGCCTTCGAGTATTTCTTCAGCAGCTGCAGATCACAGCCGACGCCGCCCAAGAACATCAGAATGATGATGCCGAGATCGCTGAACAGCGAAATGTAGTCGCTTGAGTGCAGCACATTCAGCAATGCCGGCCCGCAGACGATGCCTACGAGAATCTGTCCGATCACCTCCGGCAACTGCAGTTTTCTGCAGACCAGTCCTGAACAGGTGGTCAGCGCCAACATGGCGCACAACGAGACGATGAACGTCGCCATATTTTCTCCGTCTTCCTCACGGTACGACAGTGCCTTGTGCACTGCCGTTCTTGCGGATATTCCGTGATGCCTGTCTCCCCGCAACGTATTTCGGCCATGCCGTAAACGGGGGTCTGTTGCGATGTCATGGGATTCGTGCGTACTCCTGCCCTCCGCCAGGTCACATTGTATGAGAATCCTGATTCCATACGATTGCCGATACGAAAAATAGATGAAACATTCGCTGCGGCCATGATCGTGAGGGGTTGTTCAAGGTTGGTTTTCCGCCTTTTTCGCGGTATGTTTCGCGGGGGTATGCCAAAGGTAATCTGCTAGATTGCCGTATATGGCGTTACGTCTCCGTAACACTTCGTAACGTTTTCAAAACGAGGGCGGCGTTCCATACCGTTCTGTCAACCCCACACGATGGGGTCGGAAATTTTCGAATTAGGTAAAGAAAAGAGAGGGAGGGTGACATGGGCCAGCTTGATTCTGGAAATGCTGCGTGGATTTTGACTTCCGCGTCCCTTGTGTTCCTCATGACGCCTGGTGTGGCGTTCTTCTATGGTGGCATGGTTCGTGCGAAGGCCGTATTGAATATGATGATCATGGAGGCGGCCGCATTGTCCGTCACCATGATCATGTGGGTGCTGTGGGGCTGGTCCATCGCCTACGCAGGCTCTTCGGTCGGCGGCATCTTCGGTGATCCGGCAACCGGCTTCCTGCTGAAGGACACGATGGTTGCCGATGACGGCGTCTTCGGTTCGGCCGCGCTGAACTCCAACAACTATCCGGTCAGCGTGGATGTGGCGTTCCAGTCCGCGTTCGCCATGATCACCGTCGCCCTGATCTGCGGCGCCATCGCCGAGCGCGTCAAGTACAGCACTTGGATGATCTTCGTCGCACTGTGGATTACGTTCGATTACGCTCCGCTCGCCCACATGGTGTGGAACGGTGGCCTGCTGTCCGCTGACGGCGCCATCTCCCAGGCCATCGGCGCTGCCGCCCACGACTTCGCAGGTGGTACGGTCGTTCACATCAACGCCGCAGTCGCCGCTCTCGTCATCGTACTGATTATCGGCAAGCGTAAGGGCTTCGGCACTCAGCCGTTCCGCCCGCACAATGTTCCGTTCGTCATGCTCGGCGCCTTCCTGCTGTGGTTCGGCTGGTTCGGCTTCAACGCAGGTTCCGCCTTCGCCGCCGACGGCACCGCCGGCTACGCCTGGGTTTCCACCTCTGCCGCAACCGCTGCCGCAATGCTTACCTGGGGCTTCACCGAGAAGATCCGTACCGGCCACTACACCGCTATGGGTGCCGCTTCCGGTATCGTCGCCGGTCTGGTCGCCATCACCCCGGCCGCCGATGTGGTCTCCCCGCTGTGGGCCATCGTGCTGGGCGGCATCGCGGGCGTGCTCACCTGCCTCGCCTGCGGCCTGAAGTTCAAGTTCGGCTATGACGATTCGCTTGATGTTGTCGGCGTCCACGGCGTCGGCGGCTTCACCGGCACCGTGCTCATCGGTTTCTTCGGTGAGGGCACCGGCCTGTTCGCTGGCGGTGATTGGCGTCAGCTGGTCGTGCAGCTGCTCGTGGCGATCGTGGCCATCATCTGGTCCGCCGTCATCACCGGCATCATCGCCTTCGCTCTGGAGAAGACCATCGGCTGGCGCGTCACCGAAGCCCAGGAAGTCGGCGGCATCGATCTTGCCGACCAGGGCGAACGTGCTTACGATTTTGCTGGTACCGCAAGCTCTGTTCTCAAGGAGGTGAAGTGAGATGAAGCTCATTACCGCTATCATCCAGCCGCATAAGCTTGACGATGTCAAGGAAGCCCTCGCTGCCGCAGGCGTGCACGGTCTGACCGTGTCCGAAGCCAACGGTTACGGCCGTCAGCGTGGCCACACCGAGGTCTATCGTGGCGCCGAATACACTGTGGACCTGATTCCGAAGATCCGCATCGAGGTGCTGGCCGATGACGCCGACGCCGAGACGCTGGTCGGTGTGATCGTCAAGTCCGCCGGCTCCGGCACCATCGGTGACGGCAAGGTGTGGGTTGCACCGCTCGACTCGGTGACCCGCGTGCGCACCGGCGAGACTGGCTCGGCTGCCATCTGATCCGCATCGGTTCGGATAGGCCGTATTAAAGACCCCCGGGTTATTCTCGGGTTATCAATAAGACAGATCCCCGTACGTGCTATGTGCCGTGCGGGGATTTTCGTTTCCCTCCATCCTCCTTCTGATGGCGAGACGCCGTACGGGGCGCGGCGGAGGGGCGCAATCGTCAAAAGGACTTGCACTATGACTTCTGCAGTCGATGGTCTCAAGCAACGTTTCATGGCCATGAGCCAGCCGGATGCCGACGGCGTGTACCGCGATGGTGCGGCGAAACGCAAGGCCCGTACCGATCTGGCCATGGCTTGCCTCAAACAGCTCTGGCAGGAGGCTCTCGATGCGGTCTCCTTCGAAGTGCCCGCCACTGGCATCGGCCTTGGCGCGGTCGGCTCGTTGGCTCGCGGTCAGGTTGGACCGGGCTCCGACCTTGATCTGGTGGTCATTTATGAACCGCACGCCCTGACCGATCGGCAACTCAACGAGCTCGCCAACAAACTGTGGTACCCGATTTGGGATTCAGGGCTTGACCTCGACCAGTCCGTCCGCACCCGTACCCAATGCGAGGCCGTCACTGACCATGATCTGCCTGCGGCCATGGGATGGCTTGACGTGGTGCCGATTGCGGGAGATACGCAGCTCATCGAAACCACGGCCACCTCCATTCTCGAACGATGGCGCAAGGCCGCCCGCAAGCGTTTGCCGGAACTGCTCGGTTCCGCCACGTCCCGACTCAACGAATTCGGCCGTATGGCCTACATCAACCAACCCGATATCAAGGAGGCCCGTGGTGGTCTGCGCGATTCGGTGCTGGTCGCGGCGCTTGCCGCCTCCTGGCTGGCCGACCGTCCGCACGGCCGGTACGACGATGCCGTCGAACGCCTGCTCGACGTGCGTGACTGCATTCATCTGGTCGCCAACAAAGACACGAACATGCTGCTTTCGCCCTATCAGGCCAAGGTGTCCGCAATGCTGGGCCTTGCCGACCCGACGTTGCCGGATGGCGAACGCGAAGCCAAGTCGATCGACGATTTGCAGACGCTGCTTGCCCGGGTCGGTCGCCAAATCGCGTTTTCCTTGGATTCCACCGCCTCGCGGGCCGAGCATTCCCTCACCCATGAGAAGCCGAGATTCGCTTTCTTCCAGGTGTTCCAGCCACGCGGCGGCGGCAGGCGGCAGGCGCCGACCTTCGATGTGATCGCCCCCGGCGTGGCCAAGCATGAGGAGGAGATCGTGCTGGCCCCCGGTGCCGATCCGAAGACCGACGCGAAACTCGCGTTGCGTGTTGCCGTCGCATCCGCCGAGTTCGGGCTGCCGATCGCACCTGGCACGTTGCAGAATCTCAGGAACTGCCCCATTCGCGACCGTGATTGGGATGAGGAATCCCGCAAGCTGTTCGTGCGCCTGCTCGCCACCGGCCCGGAACTGCTCAACGTGTGGGAGGAGATCGATTTCGTGGACATTCCCGGCCGTTGGATTCCCGAATGGCTGGGCGTGCGCAACCGCCCAAGCGCTTCGGCCGCGCACCGATACACCATCGACCGTCATATGGTTGAGGTGACCACGCGCCTTGGTCGCGAAACCCCACGCGGCAACCGGTATGACGACAGGCATTACACGGCCCTGCTGCTGGCCGGCATCCTGCATGACATCGGCAAGCGCCCGGGCGTTACGAACCATGCGTCCGAGGGTGCACGTCATGCCTCCACGGTGCTTAAGCGCATGGGTTTCGACCGTGACATCATCTGGTGGGTCACGTTGCTGGTCCGTGAGCATCTGACGCTCTCGGAATTCGCGACCGGGCAGAATCCCAACGATCCGACGGTCGGCGACGAACTGGCCTCTCGCATAGATCATGATCCGGTGCTGCTCGACATGCTGTTCGACCTGACCCGCGCCGACGGCTCCTCGCTCGGCGCCACTTCGGGCGAGACCATTTCCAAACAGTACGGTTGGAGCAAGTGGCGCGAATCGCTTGTGCGCAACATGTACAACGCCACCCGCTACCACATGTGAGCCGGCAGTTTCCGCGCCGTCGCGATTCTTGATTCGAACATGACGTTTCATGGCGAAGGCTTTCGTGCGTTGCGCCGTGAAACGTCGTGCAACGCCGATTCACCAAAATGTGGGGAACATAGCACCTTCCGTTCACTTCGGCAAATCGGCCGCTGACGCACTCTCCAGATTCGGTGGATTGTCCCCAAGTTATCCACTCAGTTGTCCCCATGTTGTGGAAAACCATGCCGCTTGTCCACGTAGTTATCCCCAAAATGTGCATAACTCGCTGATTTCCGGATTCGTTATCCACAATACCCCTTGCGTAGCGTGTCGCGGCCCCATCAGGCATGGAGACAAGGGAAACGAAAGCGCACGCCATCCACACGCAATCGAACATGGGGAGATTCGGACGCAATCCATCCACACCACCGTTCGTGACTATGCACAGGTATTATGGTTTTCCTCGGTATCGAATCGATACCGAGGAAGCACTGATAATTGCGGTTGGTGAGCATGGCAGAAGAGACTACTTGGAACGGCGCCCCTGCACAGGGTCGGCGAAACGGCGGATTCACGCCGAGCGGAGGCAACGGCTTCAGCGGCGGCAATGCCGTACGCGACATGATTTTCGACCGCATCCCACCGCACGACGATGACGCGGAAATGGCCGTGCTCGGCGGCATGCTGATGAGCAAGGACGCCATCGGCGAAGTCTCCCAGACCATCGACGTCACCGATTTCTACCAGCCGCGCAACCAGACCGTCTACGAGGCGATCATCAGCCTGTTCGCCGCCTCGCAACCGGTCGACGCGGTGCTCGTGGCCAACCAGCTACTGAAAGACGGCGATCTCGAAAAAGTGGGGGGAAGCGACTATCTGCATAGTCTCGTCGCTTCCGTACCGACCGCCGCGAACGCGACGTTCTATGCCGACATCATCCATCAGCGCGCCATCCTGCGCAACGTGATCGCGGCCGGCACCAAAATCGCACAGCTCGGCTATACCGCGGAAGGCTCCCAGGCGGAAGACGTCGTCAATCTGGCGCAGGCCGAAGTCTATGAGATGTCCACCGGTAAAGTGCGACAGGATTATGCGGCCATCGGCCCGGTAATCGGCGACACCCTCGACCAGATCGAACGTCTGCAGAACGGTGAGGTCTCACGCGGCGTGCCGACCGGATTTCGTGACATCGACGATGTGACGCAGGGTCTGCAGCCGGGACAGATGATCGTCGTGGCGGGCCGACCGGCCATGGGCAAGTCCACGCTCGGCGTCGATTTCGCGCGTGCGGCGTCGCTGCACCACGGCATGACCACCGTCATCTTCAGCTTGGAAATGAGCAAAACCGAACTGGCGCAACGTATCATCGCCGCCGAAGCGAATATTCCGCTGGCCGCCATGCGCCGCGCCGACGATATCACGCCGGAACGCTGGAACATGCTCAACAATCTGCAGGACGCCCTGCAGAACGCGCCGCTGTTCATCGACGACAGTCCGAACATGAGCCTGATGGAGATCCGCGCGAAATGCCGCCGCCTCAAGCAGACGAACGATCTGAAACTCGTCGTGATCGACTACCTGCAGCTCATGACCTCCGGCAAGGCCGTGGAAAGCCGACAGCAGGAGGTGTCCGACTTTTCGCGTGCGCTGAAACTGCTCGCCAAAGAGCTTGAGGTGCCGGTGGTGGCGCTGAGCCAGCTGAACCGTGGCCCGGAAATGCGTAACGACAAGAAGCCGCAGCTGTCCGATCTTCGTGAATCCGGCTCCATCGAACAGGATGCCGATGTGGTGTTCCTCGTGCACAGGCCGGACTTCTACGACAAGGAGGACCGCCCGGGCGAGGCCGACATCATCATGGCGAAGCACCGTAATGGCCCGACCGACACGTTCCATCTGGCGTTCCTTGGCGCGTATTCGAAGTTCAAGGATATGCCGCAGGACTACCAGCAGGAGGTGTGATATGGCTTGGAACTCCTTTGCGACGCCATTGATCGGCAAGGCCGTTCGCGCGGCCTCCCGTCTCGCACATGGTGGCGGCAGCGCGTTCCCGGGCAAGATCGTCGAACGGATCGACCCCGGCTTTCTGGCACGTACGCTGGACCGCCTGCCGCTTGGCGTGGTGCTGGTCTCCGGCACGAACGGCAAGACGACCACCACGCGCATGGTGGCGAGCATGCTGGAATCGTTGGGATTGAAGGTATTCACGAACCCGACCGGCTCGAACTTCACACGTGGTGTGGTCTCGTCGCTGCTGAGTGAGGTCTCGCTTTCCGGCAAGCTGGATGCGGATATCGCGGTTTTGGAACTCGATGAGGCGTATGCCGTACATTTCGTCAGGCAGGTGCAGCCCGATTACTGTCTGCTGCTCAATGTGATGCGCGACCAGCTCGACCGCTTTGGCGAAATCGACAACACCGCACGATTGTTGAGCAAGGCCGCGGAAGCGACCACCGGAACCGTCGTACTCAATCGCGAGGATCCGCGCATCGCACGAGATCGGAAGAGCGTCGTGTAGGGAAAGAGTGTAGATCTCG
>OMGS01001063.1_pt1 | contig 10202 bp, 9 predicted proteins | sample 1646081 | NCBI WGS metagenome assembly OMGS01 (sample SAMN05578591, study PRJEB25193) | human gut metagenome | biome: Human Microbiome; feature: human-associated habitat; material: feces | host: Homo sapiens | place: USA:Birmingham | reverse complement strand
CACTTGCTTTAGGGGCGTTAGTATTATTTAAACCAATGCCGCCAAGAAATCCCCCTGATCCTTGCTGGTTCCATGTAGCCATATCATCACCTTAAAATAATGAACCAAGAACACCAAGACCACCACCTATCGCCGTTCCTATTCCGGGGCCTCCAAACATTGTTCCTATCTGAGCACCTGCCATAGCACCACCTAATCCACCCATAATTCCTTGTTGCATAGATGAAGGACGGTTAGCCATAGCCGCTTGAGCCGCCGCATTCTGTTGTAGTAACTGACCTGTATTATTGGCGTAACTTTGACCTGCGTTTGCCTGACCTTGCAATGCACCTAGACCAATATTCGCCAAATTCTGATAGTTGTTCATTTGATCAGAAAGCCAGCTTTGTCCTAACATTGGCGCAATAGAAGCGAGTTGATTGCTTGTCGCAGTGGAACCAAGTCCACCCATAGCTTCTGCACCTGCTAACTGCTGGTATCTGGCTGGGTTTGCTAAATCATTAAACTGTTGAGAGTTGTAGTATTGGTTTAGTGCGTTTCCTTGTCCCTCTAATGTTGACAGGTTTTGCATTTGTCCAATGTACTGTTGCGCCATAGGTGTAAAAGGTGCCAAGTTATTCATGGTTGTCTGCCATATTTCACGCTGTAACGCTGTAGCTTCACGAGTCGCATCAGCTTGAGCACCTGCACCACCATCACCGCCACCTTTCATATATCCATGCATTGGTAGCAGTGAGTTTCTGAATTTCTCTGAAATAATCAGCATTTTAATAACTCCTCGTACTGTTCGCGTTTGAGTTGATAGATGGTGACACCTACTGGTTTGCCATTACTGATATACGCATCATCCAAATGACCGACACGAGTAGCACCAAGCATTTTCACAATGACGCGACCGTATTTTGTGGTATCGGGAACCATAGTTACTGAGTTAGTGAATTGACTGTTTCCCAGCAACCATTTGCAGAATAATTTATGTGCATCAAAGGCGTATTTACCACGGAATCCGGCATCAAAGATGGCGTGACACTCAACAACTGTATGCCAAAAATTACGCACCTCGAAAACACCAACCAATAGAACTCCTTCATAAATACCCAAGTAAAGCGCATCGGGCTTAATGAAATACTGATCATTGCTATCAACGATATTCCCCGTATTCGACTTATCATTTAAAAACTCAGATAGCCGAATGGGGTTATCAATAATTTTAATTTCCATTAGTCTATTAATCCGTGTGAACGAAGCGCATCTTCGAGCGCCTTGATTCGTTGTCTTGCCTCGACTAACCCATTAGCCAAAGTTTGTATTTCTGACCGTGTGTAATCGGCGCTGAATGAGTAGGATTGGTTAGCATTAAACGAGCCTTTAAATGCCGTACCTGTTGCTGATGTAAAGCCAGTAGCTCGAGGACCAACAACTTTAATTCCGTTTACTGAGTAGGATGTTGAAACATCGATAGGAGATGAAAGCTTCTGTTTTTCTGTTTTACTGAGAGAAACGTAATCAACTTTGATTTCAGATATTTGACCATCGAGGTCTTGTATCTTTATTTTCAACCCATCAACGTCTTGCTCAACATTAAGGACTCTTACCTCTAACTTAGATAAATCCTCTTCCGTTTTCGTTATCCGCTCTTCATGGTCAGCCAACTTAACGCCATGCTCAACAATTGTTTGTTCGGCTTCACCAAGTCTTTCCTCATGATCTACAAGAACAACATCTTGCTCATCATTCCTCTTTTGAGCATCGAAAGCTTCAGCGCCAGCCTCATTTGCACGACCAGCCACCTTCGCCATATCATCAGCACCGCTAAGCACTATTCGTCGATATGTTTCACTAAAGTTAGTCGGTAGGATATCTGGAACAATGTAAGAGGATTGAATTTCTATTGGTTTAGAAAGGTCTTCATTTGTCATCATTCAACCCTCATCGATAGATCGCTCAGTGTTACGGGCGACTTAGTGATAACGCGAACCTTAAACCCTATATTCTTCCTCACTCTTCCTACTCGTCGCCATAACACACGGCGGTCATATTGGAATGGTGAGTTTTGCTCAATCATTTGCTCTCGACCAAAGTTAATACCATCAGTTGTTGCAGAGAGAAATAACTTATCGGCAATCTGAGCAACGCCTGTTGATGCTTCAAGCTCTAAATCGAACACCCTTGCGTTATCGGCTTTAGCCATAGGCGTGTATAAAATATGCTCTACTTGCTTGTCGTACTGAGATGATTTATTGAAAGCAAGATTACCAATAACTCCCTCATTCTTATCCGCGACAGTGATCTGATTACCTTCATACATAAAATCAATTGCACGATAGGTTTCTTCATACAGTCCAGACTTTAGAATGCACCACTGTGGATACTGCTGGCTTCCTGATGCGTCAAAGCAAAGTGTATGCCGCTGTAAGTGAACAATGAGCAACTCATGACCATCAAATCGAATAGACTCAAGAACCGCATGTGATAAATCTTCTGATGTATAACTTCGAATGATTTTATCAATACTTGCTGTGGAAATTTGGCTAGCCGTTCCAGCACCAAGAATATAAATAGAAGGCGCGCCGTTTGCAGGGTTACTGATGAATGCGAATGATTCTCCAAACTTACACTTAGCATCACGACCAGCAATACCCATCTGAACAAAATAAGATGGTTGTGGCGCATATATTACTTGTGACGCACTCGTTGAACCGGTAATGGTGAAGTATTCGATGGTTGACGAACCAAAACAAAGCACCATGTCACGCCAAGAATCGATAGCAATGATGCCGTCAGGCTGTGATTCAGCTGTGTAAAATGGACGATAGCGATCAGGTTTAGACTCATCTTCTAAGTCAGTAACTCCGAACCTTTCACCTCCTTTCTGTAACCAAATATAACGCCCTCGGTTACGAGCAACATCAACAACGTCACCTAATTCGTATTGAGGGTATCTTTCAACTACCTCTAACACTTCTTGTGTCATTACAAATTCAGTAACGTCTTTGGCTGTTTGTTCGCTAGATTTAGCAAGGTTCATTTTATACGTGACTGTAATTTTACCACCTGCGCGCTTAACACCTTCTACCAGAACGTCGGTAAGATAAGGTTTCTCGTCATCTTCCTGCTGAGATAATTTAACGCCCATCATTTGCTCAGTAATAAGCATCTCATTACCGGTTTTACCATCAGAAGTTTTAGGCGTGATTTTTAACGTTAAGAACCCATCTAGATCACTCTTTGTGAGCGGTACAAAATCATCATTACCGTCTTTGTGAGTCCATTTTTTAACGTCGCGTTTATAGCCTTCGGTAATTACCTTTTCCTCAGGCCAGTTAGATAACTCTTTGACCTCACCGTCATAGCGATAGAGTTTTAACTTACCTCCTGATGCTACTGCTTGACTGTAACCAGAATGCGCCATAGTCACCCTGTCTTTACCTTGGATGTCAGCAATGGCATTCTGCCCACGATAAAGCTTATTACCACACACACGATAGACCGTGTTGTTTTTCGTGTTGTACTGAACACCACGAGATACACCATCAACACTATGACGTTTTTCTAATGCAGGAAACGAACGCAAATAACCGGACGCATTCAATACCTCTTTCGGTGTGGCCAACATGTTAACTGGCAGACCATCGATGTAATCTGCCGTGTTCGGGTCTTTTCGCAAACCTCTAGCAAGAGGTATCTGGATCCTTGGCATTTGGTTTTCTCCTGTGGAAGTATCGATGACCAGTCATCGTTAATAATCGATTACCTGAGCCAATAGGGAAACCATCTGGATGATGAGATCTGGCATTTTTAGCTCTCTTTAAAGCACAGCTTCGCATGAGTCTTTCTTTGCCATATCTAGCAGTTGTAATGACCTTATCAAGCGGGGCAATTTGGTAATCAGGTGCAATGCGAGTAGCTAAGTTGTAGATAACTGCGTTAATGGCTTGCTTGTTTAACCCGTGTTCATCACCTTGATCGATAGGAGTGTCTTCATCAGCGAACTTATAGCCAGTATGAATTCCTGCACCATCTTCAAACCATTCGTACATCATTGACTCTAAATCAACCACGCCATCTTCTAATGACTGAGGCTCGATATCGGTTAATGTAGCATCGGAAGCAACGCCTAATTTACGTAACGCCGCTACAACTAACTCACCCTTCGTTGTGATCTGCATCTTTCACCGCCTTTTTCTTGGTAGCGGGTTTCTTTTCTGGTTCTGGTAGTTCCTGTGTATCATTTGGGTTTTTATGCCAACCATCACTGAGATAGTTTTCCACCTCATCATCTGGAACTGTAATAATTTGGAGCTTCATACCCCAAACTTTCACATCACCATTAGCTTTATAAAGCATCGTTTTCATTGTCATCTCCAATAAAAAAAGGGAGCCGAAGCTCCCGAATAACAACGAGGGTTTATTTTTGACCAGTCAGCCCAACACCAACTGCTTCAGGTCGTTTTGTACATGCAGAATACCAAACCGCAATACGACATTTACCTTCCAGTGTTGAGATATCACCCTGATATGCAACAACTCCATTTAAACCAACAGAAGGAATGTTAAATGCCTCTGTCTTCATGCCACTAAACAGTGCATGGTTAAGCGGGATAGGTTGGGATAGCAGAGTAATTGAATCATCAGCCCAGAAGATGTTTGTCTTAGACGTTTTCACGTTAAGGACATTAATTGCCGCGCCATTTGCAAGAGATGTATTCACGTTGGCATATGCACGTTGTTCTGGTTTTAAATCTGCATCATCAAGCGCAATCGGCTTAGGCATAATGGTAATGTTGTTACCTTCAACACCAACAACAGCAAATGTTGCATCCTGAGTCAGTAAGTCTTTCGCCATTTGCGAGATGAACTTAACACCAGCAAAACTAATCTTATCACCGCGTTTAAATGCTGAACCGTCACTAACTTTAACTACTGCTGTGCGGTTATCAACGTTCTCACGGTTGCCATCAGTTACATCTTCTTTCCACGCCTCAGGTTTGAACTTCTGAGCACCATCGACAGTAACACCCGTTGCTGTTCCTGCTAACAGTGTTGGAAGCTTAGGCGAGCGAAGAACATCTTCAAAACCTGCAACTTGCTTTTGAATGGTTCCTGATTTATACGCTTCCTCTTGAATACGGCCATACAGATCCTTGCCAACCAAGTTATAACCAGCTTTGAGATAATCATCAGGGTTAAAGAAGTAACTCAATCCTTCATTGCGGTTTAATTCACGAGAGAAGATAAGAGATTCAGCCTGCGATACAAAACCCCAAGAATCCGCACCGTTAGATAAATCACCAGCATCAGCAATAACTAATGAGGCAGTTTCAGCTGCCTGTTTAGCAATGGATGTTTCGACGTTATTTGCCAGCTTAAGGCCTGATGCACGAATACGACGACGTAACGACGTTTCATCACGAACATCATCAGCACGTAAACCGAAGAAATCGTTATCAGGAACGCCCATGTTACATTTAACAGACAATTCCAAGATGCCAGTTTCTTTATCTGTTAAATCCCACCCTTTCTGCGTTGGCGCTTCTTGCTCTACTGGCATCCAGATAGTGTTTTGTGAACGTTGCATATCACCGGCTGGAGGTGTGTATTTACCTACACGCTGAGCCATTGGACAGTTATTTTCGATAGTGTTTACTACTTCATCCACCATATAGGTGATGATTTGACCTTCATTTAAAGCCATTATTTTATTCCTTGTAATTTAGCCTTGATAGCGCGGTACTTTTGAACATCACCTTTAATTGCTGCATCATTCATTTGCTTTTGTAATGCCGCGACATTTGCCGCTGTAACATCACCGCTAATTGGTTCGTCGGCAGGTGGAGCTGATGAACGCTGTGTACCGCGAGGCTTGAGAGTTAAACGATCAGCTAATCGAGTGAGTTCGATAGTGACTTGAACAGGGTTTTTGCTAAACAATTCTTGCGCTTTTTCTGGGTTTGCACCTAGGTAGTAAATGATAGCGGCTGATTTTTCTGGAAAGTTCTGCGCGATACCCTCATAAACACCTTGAGGTAATACTTGCAACGCTGAATCTTCCTTTTCCTGATAGTCAGGCAGGTTTAACTTCTCAGCCGCATCATAATGAGCCTTGATTGCATTAGCGATTTGTTGACCTTGCTGTGTGTATTCCTGAGTTTTACGACCCTGATCCGCCACAGCTTTACTTCTTGCATCTAAAGCCTTGTTTTGCCATTTCAGCAACTCAGCCTGAAAAGCAGCGTTAGCCTTATGTGTGTCATAGTCATATTTACCGAGTGCCTCATCAGATAAAAAATCATCCAGCTTAGGCATTTCTGGTAGCTCAGGATTTACCCGCAAGTTTTCAGGAAGTTCGCCATTTTCAATTGCTGCTATCTGTTGCTCAATTTCTCGCTGACGTTTACGAGCGATGCGCTTCGCTGCTTGGATAGCGTTATTGCTTGGTTTTCCTTCCTGTGGTTTCTCATCGTCTTTCAGGACAATCTCGAAGCCTTCCTCCTGTCCTGCTGCTGAGTTGGCATTTTCAGCAGACTGACTTTCTACGGATGCCGCCGCCTGATCGTCGGGCAGGTTTAATTCTTCAGAGTTATTCTGAATTTCGGTGGTTGTACTCATGATATTTAACTCTCTTACATGGATTGAGGATTATTCTCGACGTTATTGTCGGTAGGAATGTTTTGTTGTTGCTGTTGTGCAACCTCGTTCAGAAGTTTAATGGCCTCTCTTACTGCCGATTCATCTATGTTTCTAGCCTGAGCCAGTTTATAGACTGTATTAGCTTGAGACTCCATTGCATCTTGCTGAGCGGTAAATGCTTTGATTTGAGTTTGCGCTGTTTCGTTATTAGCTTTGGTTTGCTCTGCTTGGGCCGCGATGATTTGCGCCTGAGCTAACATAGCGTTAGGATCTTGATTGCTTTGTGCTGCTTGCTGAGCTTCCATTAACCATTGTTGCTCTTCCTCGGTCTCTGGTTTCTTCAGGCCATTAACAATCAATTCCTTGTTGGCGTAATCTCTGATGTATTCAACGCCCTTACCTTCCATCATATTTGCATACGTAAGCATCATGACATTCCACATTGGATGCTCCACTGGAACCTTGACGATAAGCTCGCCTATCTCAGCCCTAGCAGCATCTTTTTGCGATTGGAAAGATGGCCCTACATCAGTAAATGTTTCGTACTTGCCTCGGATATCATTGCGAACAATCATTTCACCTTTGCGGAAGTCTAATTCTTCCTGCATTAGCTCAATCTGATTCTCACCACCATCCTCTGCGGTTGTTGTTACTATTCGATTAGTGTCGTATATCTCAGCCGCGATTGACGCGTAAATTTCACCATCACGGCGCATTGCGATAGCTAAGTTATCCTGAAATACATACGTTTCTAGGTCGATGCGACTATTTAGTTGATTAACGGTATCGAACGCCACTTGTCCATTAGCTGCATCAGTATCAACGCCGACACGAGCAGTTGATTTAGCTGCTTCCGTTGCAACTTCTAGTAGTAATGCGTCAGCTTGTGAAACCTCAGCATTCTCCATATACGCAACAGGAGAGGGAGGAAGATCAGCATTGTTCTCATCAGTACGGTTAATTAGATAGTAAGGGTAGTCATCCTCACCGCTATACATGTGCTCATACCCTGCTATTTGCTCAGGGTGAAAGAAAGGCTTCTTCTTAGGTGATTTAGCTGCGGTGTCAGCAGACTTGGATAATATAAAGTTACGCAACCGTTGAGCATCTTTCGATAGTCTAACAACGCCTTCATACAGTTCATTATCATCAAAGAATGACCACTCACCATACACAGGAACAATTGGAATATGCTCGCCAGCTATCGGCATTCTATCTTTCAGGATACCAGTGCTAGTGATGATTGACTTATAGACTCTGCGCTTCTTAACTTTACGCTCACCTACTTTTTCATAACCAGCATCAGCCAGTTCATCAATCTTTTCTTTCGCTTCTTTTGCTGAATAAGTTTGAAGGTCATTAGTTAGCGGATCACGATAGACAAATACTAACTCCCTCTTTTCCTCAACTTCGTAATACTCAGCAACATGAATTGTCTTTCCATTCGACCAAGTGAAAAGTAAGTCATTGTTCGGTGATTGGAATGATGGTTGAATGTCAGGATCTAACCCGTACTGCTCAGCGAACGCTTCCCATCCATTAATATTCATTGCGTGAATGATAGTGCAATTCTTAGCGTCCGACTTATCCATTGCCTTGGCGTTACAGTCCCAGATAACGTGAGTACAAGACTCATGCATTGGAACTCGTCGGATAATCTGATTATTGCTAGTTGGGCTATCGTCCTCATATTCAGTGACGAGCCTCCAAGCACCATAACCACACTCAATTTGCTCTCTCACTGCCACGTTAACGGCAATCTTTGAGCTATTGTTTCGCATGTCAGTTCGATACATACCCATAAGAATATCGGCGGCATCGGCTGGCGCGTTATCCTTCGGTCGATACTGAACCTCAATAGGATTCTTGCGCATCTCAGCGACGAGCTTACGCACCATAGGGCGCACGACATCGAATTGTCCGCGATACTGCAATGTGACATAGTTTTCCAGCCAGTCGTCCCACTGACTAACGCGGCTAAAGAATAAATCGTTTCTCGCCTCCGTTCTGGCATTTTCAGATGCAGAGTAATCGAGGTCGAATTTGCGAAGTATTTTCTCAAGCCGCTCGTTTCTATCGACCATCTCTATCTCCTAATAGGTCTAATTGGGGCGGGAATTCTCTTTTCTTTAGGCTTTTTGATATCACGCAACTGCTTAGCGAAGCGCCTCATCATGTAAGCGTAGCGAACAGCATCAAGCACGTCGTCGTTTGTTTTGACTATCTTCCCGTTTTCATCACGGTGATATAGCCTGAACTCTTCAAAGAATGGCTCGCAGGTATTAAATACTCTAAATCTGTTATCAAGCATCAGATCACGTAATTCATTAATGCCTGACTCTACTGAGTTGCCACCCTCTGCAAATGTTGCGTGCTCCTTTAGCATTAAGAAGCCAGCATCCGCATACTGAGTTTTTAGCTGCTCACCACCGCCTTTCTCGTGCTGATGTCCATCATGCGGCCATGCTACAGGAACTTTATTAGCCCAGGGTTTAACAGCGCCCCACGCTTGAACTGCTGTGTTTTCCGATTTCTTCCACACTCTAGCGAGATAAAAAACATCCTCATCTTTATCCCACCACAACTGGATATGAGCCTGTGGGTGATTCCAGCCGAAATCCTGACCATCGATAACGTAAAAATGTTCAGGACATTCGAAAGGCTGGCACTTAATAGACTCTTCAGGTATTTGGTAAATTCGACCGCTACCCATTGTTGGAATACCACGAGCACGAGCCTCTCTTTCATGTTCAGGATATGAAGCAACAATCCGTTCTTTCTCTTCCTCGGTGTAGTGTTCAGCATCATAGATAGTCATGTTGACTACTTTCTGAGCTTTAGATGGATTCTTGAGAAACTTCTCTACTACCGTGGACATACCCATTAACGGGGTGAATGTTAGAATTGAAAACTGACCGTATTTGTTTGTGCGGGTGAGTCCTTCAGCGTAAATGGAATATGGCGGCTCTTCATCGAACCACACGCCATGTATTGTGTCACCCTGCCATCTAGCTCGACCTTGAGAGTAAGGTTTGAAGTAGCAGATTGACATCCCATCTTCCACACCTTCGGCGTTGCGGTGTCGGATAAGTATGTGATCTACAAGATTTGGGTAAAACGGTGATTTTTTCCAACTAATAACATCTTCTTTTGGAATTGAGCCGTAACCTATCTCGCCTGCTTCCTCTACTCGACCACATAAGATACGCTGAGTTGTTTTGGTTACTGTTTCGTTGGTCTCACCACCAACCCACCACACATTAGGCTCAAGAAACCGCTTACCTTTCCACTCTCCTTTCCAAGCACCATCTTCAGGGTAACCTTTAGTGCCTGGATATCTTCCGGTTAAGTGAAATGCAACCTCGGCACCACCTGTATATGACTTACCCAATTGGTTACCAGCCATAAAGCAACGCTCGAAATAATTACCACCTGCCTCAATAAATTCTCTTTGCTTGTCATAGGGAGAGTATTCAAATAAGCGGTGCGTTTTCCTGTACTCTTCCTCTTCTTCCAATAACTCAAGCAATTCGTATTGTTCGTCGTCGCTCAGGTTATCAAGTATCTGATCC
>OMGS01001055.1_pt1 | contig 10266 bp, 7 predicted proteins | sample 1646081 | NCBI WGS metagenome assembly OMGS01 (sample SAMN05578591, study PRJEB25193) | human gut metagenome | biome: Human Microbiome; feature: human-associated habitat; material: feces | host: Homo sapiens | place: USA:Birmingham | reverse complement strand
AATTTATAGGACAAATTGCAGGGGTAGATATAACAGAGGAAAATGCAGCTGATGGTACTCAAGTAATTTCACAAAGTAATAATTCTATAAATAAATATATGGGTAGAGACTTTGAAGCTGTTTACTGTGGATTAGGATCAGTAGAAGACTTTGCAGGTAAAGATTTAACTGGAAAGGTAGCTATTGTTGATAGAGGAACTCTTACTTTCTTAGAAAAAGCTCAAAATGCAGGAGCTGCAGGAGCTGCTGGCGAACCCTGCTGCGCTGCCCGACCTGACCGGCTGTAAAATCAACCATAAAGTGTTCGGCGCAGGCACGGTCCGGCCCGCCGAGGGTCAGTTCATGGTCATCGACTTCAACGGCACGCTGAAGAAGTTCAGCTACACAGCCTCGATGAACAGCGGCTATCTCTCCGCCGAGGACCCCAACGTCGAAGCCCGCCTGCAGGCCTACCAGAACTACAACAAGGACAAGGACCGCCTGGAGAAGGAACTGAAGAACCTGAAGGCGGAATTGGTGAAGCTGTAATCGGAAACCGGCCCGGCGGGCGAATGCTGTTCGCCCCGGCTGCGTTCTGCAATAAAAAAATCCCTGCGTCTGAATGTGACACAGGGATTTTTTATTGGAGCGGCTGATGGGAGTCGAACCCACCTATGCAGCTTGGGAAGCTGCCGTTCTACCGATGAACTACAGCCGCATCTGAGTTGTTATTATACCAGACCGCTTCATATTTTGCAACCCCCAAATCTTCTCCGGCATGAACGCCTTTTCGAGGACATAGATTCTACCATCGAAGCAAAGGGGGATCACCATGAAAAAACTCGTCGTGCTGCTGTGCACCCTGCTGGCGCTGGGGAGCAGTGCCCAGGCGCTGGAAGTATCCGCGCCCTCGGCTCTGCTGATGGAAAAGGAGACGGGCACCGTCCTCTTCGCCAAGGACGAACATGCCAAGCTGGAGCCCGCCAGCGTCACCAAGGTCATGACGCTGCTGCTGACCATGGAGGCCATCGACGCCGGACAGCTCCACTATGACGACGTGGTCACCGCGTCGGCCCACGCCTGCTCCATGGGCGGCAGCCAGATCTGGCTGAAGGAGAATGAGCAGATGACGGTCAGCGATATGCTGAAGGCGGTGTGCGTTGTCTCTGCCAACGACTGCGCCGTGGCGCTGGCGGAGACGGTGGCCGGCAGCGAGGAGGCCTTTGTGGAGCGAATGAACCAGCGGGCCGCGGAGTTGGGCATGGCCGATACCCACTTCTGCAATGCCACCGGCCTGCCGGCGGAGGGGCATGTCACCTCCGCATACGACATCGCCCTTATGAGCCGGGAACTGATCCGAAACCACCCGGACATCCGCCAGTACACCACCATCTGGATGGATTCCCTGCGGGACGGGGCCTCCTCCCTGGTGAACACCAACCGCCTGATCCGCTTCTACCAGGGAGCCACCGGCCTGAAGACCGGCTCAACAGACAGTGCGCTGTACTGCCTCTCCGGTACGGCCGAGCGGGACGGCATGGAGCTGATCGCCGTCATCATGAAGGCACCAACCTCCACCCAGCGGTTTGAGGATGCCACCAATCTGCTGAACTATGGCTTTTCCACCTACACGCTGGAGAATGTGGTGCCGGAGTCCGCCCTGCCGCCGGTGCCCGTGTCCCTGGGGACCCAGGCCACAGTGCAGCCGGTGCTGGGGGAGAACACGCACCTCCTACTGGAAAAGACCAAGGCGGGCAGCCTGCAGCAGCTGGTCACCCTGGCGGACTCTGTGGAGGCGCCGGTGGCGGCGGGCAGTCAACTGGGGACTCTCACCATCACCTCCGGGGAAGAGGTCGTGGCGGAGCTGCCCATCCTGGCAGGAGAGGAGATCCCACGGGTCACCTTCGGCCAGATGCTGGTCCAGATGCTGCGGACGGCCTTCCTCTGCGGCTGACGGCGGCGGGGGGCGCTGCGCCCCCTGAAATCCCGGCGGATTGCGACCGCTTTCCCTTGTGTCCCGTTTCGGAGCATGGTATAATAAAGCAACAAACCCGCGCAGCTTTACGAAAGAGAGGCCGGTCATGATGCTGGATGTCAAATCGTTCCAATTACAGTCTTTTCTGCCCCTGCCCTATGAGGAGGTCCTGGCGCCGCGGCTGAAGCGGGCCCATGAGAAGCTCCAGAGCGGCAGCGGTGCCGGCGGAGAGTTCACCGGCTGGGTCCATCTGCCCCGGGACTATGACCGGGAGGAGTTCGCCCGCATCCAGGCGGCCGCGTCCCGGATCCGGGCCAACTCCCAGGCCCTGGTGGTCATCGGGATCGGCGGCTCGTACTTAGGCGCCCGGGGTGTCATCGACTGCCTGCGCTCTCCCAATTACAACCTGAAGCGCAAGGATACGCCCAACATCTACTTTGTGGGCAACGGCCTTTCCTCCGACGCCATGGGGGAGGTGCTGGACCTGGTGGCGGACGTGGATTTCTCCGTCAACGTGATCTCCAAGTCGGGCACCACCACCGAACCCGCCGTGGCCTTCCGCTTCTTCCGGGCGGCCTTGGAGAAGAAGTACGGCCGGGAGGGTGCCCGGGAGCGGATCTACGCCACCACGGACAAGGCCCGGGGCGCCCTGAAGTCCCTGGCGGACAGCGAGGGATGGGAGACCTTCGTGGTCCCCGACGACGTGGGCGGCCGATACAGCGTGTTGACCGCCGTGGGCCTGCTGCCCATCGCCGTGGCCGGGGTGGATATCACCGCCCTGATGCAGGGAGCGGCGGAGATGATGGAGACCTGCACCGAGGCTTCCTTCCGGTGCCCTGCCTGGCGGTACGCCGCCATCCGGTACGAGCTGTACCGGGCGGGCCGGTCCATTGAGCTCTTGGCCTGCTATGACCCGGCGTTCCGGTTCATGGCGGAGTGGTGGAAGCAGCTCTTCGGCGAGAGCGAGGGCAAGGAGGGCAAGGGCCTCTTCCCCGCCAGCGTGGAGTTCACCGCGGACCTCCACTCCATGGGCCAGTACATCCAGGAGGGCAAGCGCCTGATGTTTGAGACCGTGGTGCGCCTGGGTCCCTCCGACCGACAGCTGACAGTCCCGGCGGACGAGGCGGACGGCGACGGGCTGAACTTCCTGGCGGGCAAGTCCCTGGACTTCATCCGGGATCGGGCCATGGAGGGCACCCTGCTGGCCCACACGGAGGGCGGCGTGCCCAACCTGATCGTGGAGACCTCCGGCAGGACGCCGGCAGACCTGGGGCAGCTGATCTACTTTTTCGAGTACGCCTGCGGCCTCTCCGGCTATCTGCTGGACGTGAACCCCTTCGATCAGCCGGGGGTGGAGGCCTACAAGAAGAATATGTTCGCCCTGCTTGGCAAGCCGGGCTATGAGGACCGGCGGGCGCAGCTGGAGAGCAAGCTGGAGGGGTGACCAGCCTCGGATTGGGCGGCATCCGTCCTGCCGCCCACTGTCAATCTCCATTATGAACAAAGTTTGAATCTTCATTTCTCCATTGTTTTTCACGCGATCTTGTGGTATGCTTAACATACCGAATTTCCCCCAGCGACTTTAATTGACAGGAGTGATTACTATGGTCAGACTGATTATGGGCGTGAAGGGCTCCGGCAAGACCAAGCAGCTCATTGAACTGATCAACAACGCGGCGAAGGACGAGCCCGGCAACGTGGTTTGCATCGAGGCTAACCGCACCATGACATACGATATCCACTACCACATCCGCCTGATCGACGCCCAGGAGTACAATCTGGACAGCTACGAGCTCTTCCGGGGCTTCATCAGCGGCCTGTATGCGGGCAACTATGATATCTCCCATGTGTTCATCGACAACCTGTGCAAGACCATCGGCCGGGAAGTGGACAAGGACACCGAGAATTTCCTGAACTGGCTGGACGCCTTTGGCGAGAAGAACAACATCAAGTTCACCGTCACCATCAGCGCCGACCTCTCCCTGGCTACCGACGGGATGCAGAAGTTCCTGTAAGGCTGCTGCGCTTTCCCATATACACAGACGCCGCCTCTGCCAACTGGCAGAGGCGGCGTTTTTCAGGTTTCAGATTTGCACCTGGGAGGATCCGGCGTCCAGCCCCTCCAGCAGATTGTAATTGTCATAGTCCGCCACAGAGGACAGGTCGCTGAGGCACAGCTGGTCCACGCCGAAGAAAGCAGCCATCCGGGCCCGCTCCAGGGCGGCCTCGCCGTTGAGATACCACACCGCGGTGTCCCCGCTGCCGGAGGTGAGATAGGCGCAGGCGTAGCGGTCGGAGTAGTAATCTTTCGTCTGGGAGGCGGACAGCAGCTGCTCGATCTCGGCGGCGGAGGCCTGGCCGGTGTGCCGCCCATCCGTCCAGGCGGAGCCCGTGGTGGTCAGCAGCAGGCTGAGACAGTCGGAATCCACCTGGTCCGCCAGTTCGGCCAGGGCGTAGTAGACCTCCTCCAGCGGCGCCAGGGGGGCGATGGGGAAGTCCTCGGACACGTCGCCATAGTCCGTCACCCGTACCACCAGCTTGTCGGCCGGCTCACTCAGGGCGGCATAGTCATAGCCGTTGTATGCGGCTCCCTGCCAGACGGGCGCCTCCACCATCAAATAGAGCAGCCGGTCCTCTCCCAGTTCGGCCCGCAGCGCCTCCGCCAGCGCGGTGAAATCCTTCTTCTGGGCGGAAGAGAGCTCCGCCAGGTCCAGAAACAGCCCCTCATAACCGCCGCTCTCCACCGCGGCCGCCAGCACCTCTGCGGTGTGGCTGGGGTCATCCTTCAGTGCCGAGGCGCTCCCGCCCACATGCAGCAGCGGCACGGCACCGGCGGCGGTGATGGTCTCCTGCAGGGCGGCTGCGGTCTCTGCATCGGGGGTGCCGGCGAGCCGGGACTCCCCGGCGTAGATCAGCCGGGCGCCGCCCACCGCCACGGCGCCATAGCCGGTCAGGTCTGTCAGACCCTCCGCGGAATAGGCGATGCCGGTTTTCTCCGGGGCCGCGGCGTGATAGCTGTCATACAGCCGGATCAGCATGACCGCCGCCTGCTCCCGGGTGGCAGTCTGATCCGGGGAGAAGGTGGTGGCCGCAGTGCCGTTCACCAGCCCCAGCTCATGGGCCATGGCGATATAGCCCACGTTGGTGGTCACATCTCGGAAGGGCATGGGCAGGTCCTGGGCCAAACCGGCGATGGTGCCGTAGCCCATAGCCCGCACCAGCATGACCGCCAGCTCCTCCCGGGTGATGGGCTCCCGGGGGCGGAACGTATCCGTCTGCCGGGTGATGGCCCCGTTCGCATAGGCGGTCTCCACCGCGCTGTAATACCAGGCACTCTTGTCCTGGTTGTCCGTATAGGACCCGGCCTCCGGTGTTACCATCTCCCAGCCGAACAGGCGGCACAAGGCCACCACAAAGGCCCCCCGGGTCATGGGAGCCCCCAAGCCGAAGCGGGTGGGCGTCTGCCCCTGGAACAAGCCCAGGTCCACAGCCCGACGGATGGAGTCCGCCGCCCAGTGGCTCTCCGGCACGTCGGAAAAGCCGGTGGAGGCCGCTGCCGCGGGCGCCGGCAGCGCCGCTGTCACCAGCAGGGCGCAGAGCAGCGCGCAGGAACAGAACCATTGCAGTCGTCTTTTCATGTTGTCATTCTTCGCTCCTTTAGCGTCAGATTTCTTTCAGATTCTGGCAGAGATGCCCGGATTCGCCCTCTGTCGGTATGCCATTGTACCAGAATCTGCCGCCGCCGTCAAACGAACGGTGTCGGAACGCAGAAAAACCTTTACGTTTCACCCCTTGCCTGCTATAATAATTTAGTTATGATGTTTTTTTATTACCTTTGAAAGGGAGGGAACGTGCCATGAGATTCAAAAAATGGAACATCGGGACCCCGGCTGAGCGGGACGTTGCCCTCCTGCGGAGTGCCGGATACCCCTATCTCCTCTCCACGGTCCTGGCGGCCCGGGGTGTCACCACTGCCGAGGCGGCGGCCGAGGCGCTGGAGCGGGACAGGAGCCTCAGCATGTCCCCCATGCTGATGCGGGATATGGACAAAGCCGTCGCCCGCATCCAGCGGGCGATCAGCCAGGGGGAGACCATCGCCGTGTTCGGCGACTACGACGTGGACGGCATTACTTCCACGGTTCTGCTGATGGACTATCTCAAAAGCTGCGGCGTCCGCTGCCTGCGGCATATCCCCCGCCGGATCGAGGAGGGCTATGGCCTGTCCAAGGAGGCCATCCAAGGCCTGCGGGACCAGGGCGCCACGCTGATGATCACCGTGGACTGCGGCATCACCGGCAACGAGGAGGTGGACTTCGCTGCCTCCATCGGGCTGGATGTGGTCATCACCGACCATCATGAGTGCAAGGAGGAGCTGCCGCGGGCGCTGGCAGTGGTGGACCCCCACCGCAGCGACTGCCACTATCCCTTCAAGCATCTGGCGGGAGTGGGTGTGGCGCTGAAGCTGGTGCTGGCCCTGGGGGGCGAGAGCCGGGAGGATGCCCTGTTCGCCCGGTACTGCACCCTGGCGGCCATTGGCACCATCGCCGACGTGATGCGGATGGAGGGGGAGAACCGCACCATCGCCTTCTGCGGGCTGGAGGCCCTGCCCCACACAGACTTCGTGGGCGTCCACGCCCTGCTGAAGGAGGCGGGGCTTCTGGGCAAGCCCATCACCTCTGTCCAGATCGGCTTTGTGCTGGCCCCCCGGATCAACGCCGCCGGCCGCATGGGCGCGGCGGATCTGGCCGCGGACCTGCTGGAGACCGATGACCCCGCCCGGGCCGAGGAGCTGGCAAAGGCTCTGTGTGACCTAAACCGGGAGCGGCAGGCGGTAGAGCAGGCCATCTGCGCCGACGCCACCGAGAAGATCGAGCGCCTCCGGGCCGAGGACCGCAGCGCCCTGGTCCTCTCCAGCGAGGACTGGCACCAGGGCGTGGTAGGGATTGTGGCCTCCCGCCTCAGCGAGAAGTACGCCTGCCCAAGCTTCATGATTCATCTGAAAGACGGCGTGGGCAAGGGTTCCTGCCGGTCCTACGGCGGGTTCAACCTGTTTTCCGCGCTGGAGTCCTGCGCCGACCTGCTGGAGGGCTTCGGCGGCCACGAGTTGGCGGCGGGCTTTACCATCTCCGAGGAGAACATCGACGCCTTCCGGGCCCGGATGAACCGGTATGTCCGCTCCGCCTCCGGCGGGGAACGGGCGGTATCCTGCCTGGACGTGGACGCGCCCATCTCCTGCCCCGGCGAGGTGACGCTGGCGGAGGTGGAGCAGCTGGACCAGCTGGAGCCCTATGGCGCGGGTAATCCCCGGCCGGTGTTCGCCCTGCTGGGCGCCACGGTGGACGTCCTGCAGCCCGTGGGCCAGGGGAAGCACCTGAAGCTCCGCCTCTCCAAGGGCACGTGCCGGTTTGACGCCATCTTCTTCTCCATGACGGAGGAGACGTGCGGCGTGGCGGCGGGCATGCGGGTGGACGCGGCCTTTTATCTCCAGGCCAATACCTTCCGGGGCAATACCACCCTGCAGCTGCAGCTCATCGACATCCGCCCCTCCCTGACCCCCAGCCGCCATGAGGCAGCGGACCTGGACCTGCTCCACCGCCTCGTGGCGGGAGAGGGCCTCACCGGGCAGGAGCGGGCCCGGCTCCAGGCGTCCCGCAGCCAGTTCGCCGCCTTTTGGACCGTGCTGGAGCGGCAGCTCCGCCGGGGAAAGGCGGAGGAGGAGATGCTGCCCTTTCTGCGGCGGCTGTCGGCACTCTCCGGCGGGTGTGAGAGCTTCCTCCGGGCCGGCCTGGCCCTGGCCGTGTTCCAGGAGCGGGGCCTGATCGCCCTGTCCGTCCAGGGGGACCAGGTGACGCTTTCGCTGAATCCCATCCAGGGGAAGGTGGATCTCTTCGCCTGCCCCTATCTGTCCCGCCTGCGGGAGGACGCCGCCGGCAAGAGTGGAGGTGTTGTGTCATGACCATTCAGGAACAGTATGAGAACCTGGAAAAGACTGTCCGGGGCTACAATCCTGCGGCAGACTTCCAGCACATCCGGGCAGCCTTTGAATTTGCGGCAGAGGCCCACAAGGACCAGAAGCGCAAGAGCGGGGAGCCCTATATCATCCATCCCCTGGCGGTGGCGCAGATTGTGGCGGAGGAGCTGCGGCTGGACAGCGAGTCCATCGAGGCCGCCCTGCTCCACGACGTCATCGAGGACACCGCCGCCACCCACGAACAGGTATCCAAACTCTTTTCACCCACCATCGCCGACCTGGTGGAAGGCGTCAGCAAGCTGACCCGCATCCAGTACGCCACCAAGGAAGACGAGCAGATGGAGAACCTGCGGAAGATGCTCATCGCCATGAGCAAGGACATCCGGGTGATCCTCATCAAGATCTCCGACCGGCTCCACAACATGCGGACCATGGAGTACCAGTCTCCCGCCAAGCAGAAGCAGAAGTCTCTGGAGACTATGGAGATCTACGCCCCCATCGCCCACCGGCTGGGTATGCAGCGCATCAAGTGGGAGCTGGAGGACCTGTCCTTAAAATATCTGGACCCCATCGGCTACGAGGAAATCGTCTCCAAGCTGGAGGCCAAGCACCAGGAGTACGAGGACTTCATGCGCCGCATCCAGATCCAGATCGATGACCGGCTGAAGGAGCTGGACATCGATCACATCGTCTACGGCCGGATGAAGCATCCCTACTCCATCTACCGGAAGATGTTCAACCAGAACAAGAGCCTGGACGAGATCTTCGACCTGTTCGCCTTCCGGGTGATTGTGAACACGGTGGGGGACTGCTACAACGTTTTGGGGGTCATCCATGATCTCTACAAGCCCATTCTGGGCCGCTTCAAGGACTATATCGGCACTCCAAAGCCCAATGGATATCAGTCCCTCCACACCACGGTCATCGGCGCGGACGGCCTGCCCTTCGAGGTGCAGATCCGCACCAAGGAGATGCACGAGATCGCCGAGTACGGCGTGGCCGCCCACTGGAAATACAAGCAGAACGGCCAGGGCGCCGGCACCGAAGGGCGCTACGAGTGGGTCCGCCGTTTGCTGGAAAACCAGGAGGGCGCGGACGCAGAGGACTATATCCACTCTCTGAAGATCGATATGTTCTCCGATGAGGTGTTCGTCTTCACACCGGGCGGCGACGTGCAGAACCTGCCCGCCGGCGCCACGCCCATCGACTTTGCCTACGCCATCCACTCCGCCGTGGGCAACCGGATGGTGGGCGCCAAGGTGAACGGCCGGATCGTCACGCTGGACCATGTGCTGAAAAACGGCGACATCGTGGAGATCCTCACCTCCAAGAACGCCAAGGGTCCCAGCCGGGACTGGATGAAGCTGGCCAAGAGCAACCAGGCCCGCACCAAGATCCGCCAGTGGTTCAAGCGGGAGAAGCGGGAGGAAAATGTGGCCCACGGCCGGGCCATGTTTGAGGGGGAGATCAAGCGCCTGGGCCTCACCATCGCCATGCTCACCGCGGAGCACATGCTCCCCCACATCCTGGAGAAGGTCCGGTTTAACTCCCTGGAGGAGATGTACGCCGCCATCGGCTACGGCGGGGCCTCCGCCCAGAAGTGCGCCAACCGGGCCCGGGAGGAGCTGGTCCACCAGGACCGCCAGCAGGCCGAGCGCCTGGCCGCCGAGCGGGCGGAAAAGGAGGCTGAGGAGAAAGCCGAGGCTCCCTCAGCCCTGGACGCCGGGGTAGCCCGAGCGGGCAATAAGAAACGCTCGGTCTCCGGGGTCATCGTCTCGGGGATGACGGAATGTATGGTGAAGTTCGCCAAGTGCTGCACCCCCGTGCCCGGCGATCCGGTGGTGGGCTTTATCACCCGGGGCTTCGGCGTGTCGGTCCACCGGGCGGACTGCCCCAACGCCTCCGACGCCAAGCGGGCGGAGGAGCCGGGCCGCTGGATCAGGGTGGACTGGGCCACCGGGGAGCTGGCCACCTACCAGACCGCCCTGGACATCTCCGCCAAGGATCGGGACGGCCTGACCCTGGACGTGGCCATGGCCCTCTCCGCCGCCAAGGTCAAGACCACCAGCCTGTCCGCCCGCTCCATGCCGGACGGCTACGCCACCGTCAGCATCGTCCTGGAGGTCAAAAATCAGGAGGAGCTGACCAACGTCATCAACAAGCTGGGGCAGATCTCTGGGGTCTACCAGGTCAAGCGGGCCTCGGGTTAGGGGCCCCTGGGGGCGGCTGCCCGCCGGGGGTGCGGCTCCCCGCCGCGGGGGCGGAGTCCCTCCGGGGGGTGCCTGCCCGGCAGGGGCAAGGTCCATTTCTTTTTCTGCGGAAAAAGAAACGGGCCTTGACT
>OMGS01001048.1_pt1 | contig 10290 bp, 7 predicted proteins | sample 1646081 | NCBI WGS metagenome assembly OMGS01 (sample SAMN05578591, study PRJEB25193) | human gut metagenome | biome: Human Microbiome; feature: human-associated habitat; material: feces | host: Homo sapiens | place: USA:Birmingham | reverse complement strand
GGCGACCACCGAGATCTACACTCTTTCCCTACACGACGCTCTTCCGATCTACTCCAATCAATGTTCCATTATTTTGAACATAGTATAAATGAACATAATATAAACCGGTTGAATTCTTATGATCACTTGCTTTAACGGTAACTTTATAGGTTCCATTGGCTTGCTTGGTCGCCGTATACCAAATAATATCATCTTGACCATTGATACTGGACCAAGTCGGTACTTTCACTTCACGAACGCCATAAGGACTGGAAACGCCTGAGACAATCACATCAAAGGTACCAGTATCTGGATTATTATTTTGAATGGTAATTTGTCCTTGTGGCTTAGCTAAAGAAACAACTGTTTGTGTCCCTGCTACACCAACAATTTGTCCATTATCCTGAATATAATACAAATGAACGTTATATATACCTGTTGAATATTTGTGATCCCTCACTTTAACGGTCGTCTTATAAGTTCCATTGGCTTGCTTAATCGCCGTATACCAGATAATGTCATCTTGACCATCTACATTAGACCAAGTCGGTAATTTTACCTCGCGAACACCATCTGGGCTGGAAACACCTGAGACAATCACATCAAAGGTTCCTGCATTCGGATTATTATTCGTAATTGTCAAAGTACCTTTAGGACGAGCCATCGAAACAGTTGTCGTTGTTCCAGTCACTCCTACTAACTGACCATCATGTTGAACATAATATAGATGAATATTATATTCACCTGTGGATCGTTTATGATCAGTTGCTTTAACAGTCACCTTATAAGTTCCATCAGATTGTCTAGCAGCTGTATACCAAATAATATCGTCCTGACCATTGACACTGGACCAAATTGGCACTTTCACTTCACGAACGCCATAAGGTGCACCGACATTTGAGACAATCACATCAAAGGTTCCTGTTTCAGGATTATTATTGGCAATAGTAATCGTTCCGGATAAAGCATTTTTTGCAATAGGTGCATTACCAGTAAAACGTCCAGTATAATCCACGCTTTGATCAAACACGTGGCGGCCAGGTAGCAACTCAGCTTGCGAAGTAAACTGCCAAGCCCCTGCTTCACTATTATATTTCAATGTTTTTGCATCATCAGCACTTAATTTTGAAGTTGGATATTGCGCTACCCAGAAATTCTCTAAACCAAATCTCTCTGTTTGGATTGGTCCTTTCGTTCTGAGATTGTTTCGATCAAGCCAACTTGCACTTGTATAGTACATCAAATTGGAAAAACCCATACGCCGCATTTCATCCGCCCAAGCTTGAGTGCTTGTATTGATATTCGAAAGCATATCGGAATCTTCAATATCATTTACCATAACAGTTGATGACGGAAGATTTAATCTCCTTGCTTCCTCTGCAAAATAGCGCGCTTCTGCCCTTGCTTCTGCTTCATTAGTATAGTGAGAAAAAGCATAAGCTGATACTTGCATACCCGCAGCTTGTGCATTTTGTGCTTGAGAAATTGCATAAGGATTTTTATAGCTCGTTCCTTCTGTTAGTTTAACAACAGCGCCACTTATTCCTTTTTCAGCTAAGCGCTGATAATCTTCTTTGCTGATGTAACCATTATGACTACTGACATCTACAAAAGTTGATTTTTTCACTTGTGCATCAGTATTACTCCTAGCTGTTGCTTGATTATTTTGCGCAGCAAAAAAAGTTGATTTATTGTCTTTTTTAGTTTCATTTGCAACTACTGGATTTTCTTTCACAACTGATTTTTCTTTAGACGCTTTAGCATCAGTTAAAGCAGTCGAGGAATCAGTTACTTCATTTTCAGATGAAGAAGATGAAGTTACTTGATTTACTGGAGATGTATGAGTAGCTTCTTTTGTTTGGAATTTAGGTGAAGAATCAGCTTCTTGTTTATTGAGCTCTACTGTTGTTTCTGAAGTAGAAGCTTTTACGGATTCAGCGGCAAAAACTTGATGCGAACTAGCTGCAATTAAAATAGCTGTGCTTGTTAAATAAAATAAACTTTTCTTTCTCACTTTTGTTCTCCATTTTAAAATCAGCCTGCTATAAAAGTCTAGCAAGCTGATCACTTTTTATAAGAATTATTTCACAAAGTCTAATAACGCAAGGAAACTTTCTGCTTCAAGTGATGCACCACCAACAAGAGCGCCATCAACATCTGGGCAAGCCATGTATTCAGCAACATTGTTAGGTTTTACTGAGCCGCCGTATTGTACACGAACTTTATCCGCTACTGCTTGGCCAAAATCTGCTGCAACTGTGTCACGAACAACTTTACACATTTTTTGTGCGTCATCTTGGCTAGCTGATTTACCAGTACCAATAGCCCAGATTGGTTCATATGCGATAACAAGTGAAGAAACCTGTTCTTCTGATAAGCCAGCAAGAGCGGCTGAAACTTGTCCACCTACGAATTCAGCAGCTTTACCTGCTTCATAAGTTTCAAGTGTTTCACCACAACAAATAATTGGAAGCATACCATTTGCAAAGATTGCTTTTGCTTTTTTATTGATATCTTCATCTGTCTCATGAAAGTATTCACGACGTTCTGAGTGACCAATTACAACATAATCTGTGCCCATTTCAGCCAACACTTTAGGGCTGTTTTCACCAGTGAAAGCACCAGCATCTTCAAAATAGCAGTTTTCTGCGGCAATTTTAAGATCAGAACCCTTAGCAGCTGCAAGAACTGTTGACAAGTCAAGGGCTGGAGCTGCGATACCAGCTTCAACAAGTTCTGATGAAGGCAATTTAGAAGCTACTGCTTCAACAAATGCTTTAGCTTCTTCTGGATTTTTGTTCATTTTCCAGTTACCAGCGATAAATGGTTTACGTGACATTTCACATACCTCTTCTTTTTTTATTTACATCTATCATTTTACCATAATTTAATAGAGAAATAAAGACTGAGTCTAATGAAATCATAAAAAAGAAAGCCCCGCAATAGCGGAGCTCGTTTGTCTGACTTTAATTGTTCATCTGGGAACTTAACTGAATTAAGCTTCGATTTCTGTAACCATACCTGAACCTACAGTACGTCCACCTTCACGGATAGAGAATGTAGTTCCTTGTTCTACGGCAATTGGGTGGATCAACTCAACATCAATTGTTACGTTATCACCAGGCATTACCATTTCAGTACCTGCAGGAAGTTCGATTGAACCTGTAACGTCTGTAGTACGGAAGTAGAATTGAGGACGGTAGTTGTTGAAGAATGGAGTATGACGTCCACCTTCTTCTTTAGTAAGGATGTAAACTTCACCTTTGAATTTAGTGTGTGGATGAATTGAACCTGGTTTAGCAAGAACTTGTCCACGTTCGATTTCGTCACGTTGGATACCACGAAGAAGAACCCCTACGTTATCTCCAGCAAGACCTTCGTCCAATTGTTTACGGAACATTTCAACACCAGTAACAACTGCTTTTTGGATTTCGTCACGAATACCAACAATTTCAACTTCATCATTGACTTTAACAGTACCACGGTCGATACGTCCTGAAGCAACAGTACCACGTCCAGTGATTGAGAATACATCTTCGACTGGAAGAAGAAGTGGTTTGTCAGTGTCACGTTCTGGTTCTGGAATGTATTCATCAACAGTATCCATCAATTCCATGATGATGTCTTCATATTTTTCATCACCTTCAAGAGCTTTAAGAGCTGAACCTTGGATAACTGGGATTTCATCACCTGGGAAATCGTATTCTGAAAGAAGGTCACGGATTTCCATTTCAACCAATTCAAGCAATTCTTCATCGTCAACCAAGTCAACTTTGTTCATGAAGACGATAAGGTATTTAACACCTACTTGACGTGAAAGAAGGATATGTTCACGAGTTTGAGGCATTGGTCCATCAGTTGAAGCTACTACAAGGATAGCTCCGTCCATTTGAGCAGCACCAGTAATCATGTTTTTAACGTAGTCCGCGTGTCCTGGAGCATCGATGTGAGCATAGTGACGTTTAGCAGTTTCATACTCAACGTGTGCAGTGTTGATAGTGATTCCGCGTTCGCGTTCTTCTGGAGCAGCATCAATAGATGAATAATCTTTTGGTTGGTTAACTGAACTTGGAAGACGACGTGCAAGTACAGTCGTGATAGCTGCAGTTAGGGTAGTTTTACCATGGTCAACGTGTCCGATTGTACCGATGTTAACGTGTGGTTTACTACGATCGTATTTTTCTTTTGCCATTTGAGTAAAAGCCTCCAATAAAATATATTTTATAGATAGACAGTAGGCAATACAGTCTAACTTTCCTTACTATTTTATCAAATTTTCTTCAAATTGCAAGTGTTTTACGCCTTTTTTATCAATTTATTCTTTGTCCAACTTGTAGTATGGTTGATTTGGTATAGAAGCTCCAATGCTTGATGCATAAATCCACTCCTTACCTTCCAACTGTGCAAAATTTTCAGCTTTTCCTGTTAGGATAACGCCTGAGAATTCTAATTTTTCTAAGTCTTCTTTCTTAGACAAGTCTAGCTTACCAAATTTTTTCAAGTAGGTTTTAATGTCATCTGACGGAATTACATTATTGTAGGTACTTTTTCCAATGTCAGTCGCAATATATTTTTTTAAATTAACCAAGAATCCATCTACATCTTTCATTTGGGCAAGTCTGTTACTCAGTCTCTCTCCTTCTTTGAGATTTTTAATAGCTTCTTCTGCTTCCTTTTTGTGAACATATTCTTTTTTCGTTAGATAATCTGGACTCGTGCCGTATAGATTACTTGGTTGCCACCAACTTGGATCACCTGTTGAATTTGTACCAATCCAATACCAATTGGTTTTAAGATTCTTAGGAATCATTGCTCGAATTTCTTTTAAACTATATGGTTTATCAAAAGTCAGTGCTACCTCTACTAATTGATTTTGCATATCTTTTACGTAAGGAAGCTCTTTAGTTGGTTCATGGACAGATTCTCCTTTCTCCTCTTTCACATTTTTATTGTAGAATTGTGGCACTTTTTGGTTATTTTCTATTTGAATAGTTGCCCCAGATTCTGTATATCTGCCAGAATTTGCATGAAAATGGATTCCTCGATTGATATTAAAAATTCCAAAATCTGCCTTATATTCACCATAGTCGAGTGGAATTCCATAAATATCTTTAGCTTGTCTACCTTTAATACCACCATGGAGCATGTCCCCACCATTAGCAGACCAGGTATAAGTTTCAATATTAGGAAAGGCAACGCTTTCAACTAGTTGTACCTCATTGACTACCTTCCAAGCTTGGTTGCTGATGAGTTTTCCCGTAATCATACGAGCACCAATATATATTCCAAAAAATACTACCACTACTGTTGTTGACCAGAGAATGATTCGCTTTCTATTTCTCTTTTTGTTTTTCTTTGCAACGATTTCAAAAGTTTCCATGATAATATCCTTTCTTTTCCAAAACCTGTCGAAGTTTATTTCGACTGCGCATGAGCTGAACCTTGACCTTGCTGTTAGAATAATGAAGCACTTCTGCTATTTCGCCTGTTGAGAACCCTTGAAAATAATAAAGATCCAACATGATTTTATCCCGCATTGGCAACTTTTCCACCTCCTCCATGAGAAAGTCGTAGTCTGATCCTTCAACAATCAATTGATTTCCCTTTGTAAAAAAATCTCGTCTCAGGATTTCCATATAATGCTTATCACGCCGGTATTTATCAATATAACGGCGAATAGACACACGATACATCCAAGCTCGCATTTTTTCAGCAGGGATGACAAAATCAGACTCTAGCATTTTGATAAAAACATCTTGAACAACATCTTCTGCTTGCTCTTTTGGAACGCCTGAGCCTTGCAGATAATAGACGATTTCTTTCGCAAAGGCAATCAAGACTTTTTCATAATCATCTAATTTGATATTCTCATCCCCCTTCCTTCACTAGTATAACGAATCGAAAGCGTTTCCGGTTACAAAAATATAAAAAAATCGGACTATTTCCGATTTTTTATTCTTCATCAGCCTGAATTTCTCAGTCCAGTCGCAATTCCATTGATTGTGACGTGAATCAATCTTTCTTCGTCAGGAGATAACTCCCCACGGCGTTGGCGTTTGATGAGTTCTAGCTGAATATAATTCAAGATATTAAAATAACGCATGCGGTAATCCAAACTATCTCGCAAGTATGGATTTTCCTCTAACAGTTCATCATAATCTTCAATAGCAAGAATGACATTCTTGGTCAACTGCCACTCATCTAAGATTGTGTAATAGATTTCTTGAACTTTTTCATCTTCGCATAGTTTTGCATATTCAAAGGCGATATTCATATTTGACTTAGACAGCACCATGTCCACATTGGACAAAAGCGATTGGAAGAAAGGCCAGTTTTTATACATCTTTCTTAAAAAAGCTAGATTTTCTTTTGGATTTTCATCAATAAATTCTTTAAAGCTGGATCCAACACCATACCAACCAGGAAACATCACTCGACTTTGGGACCATGAAAAGACCCACGGAATGGCACGCAAGCCACCTATTTCGGTAATTGTCTTACGCGCAGCCGGTCTTGAACCAATATTAAAACTAGAAATAGCTTTAATCGGGCTTGATTCAAAGAAATAATCATAAAAATGCTCATTGCCAAAAACCAGGTCACGATAAATTTGATAACTCCGTTTTACTACTTGATCCATAATATATTCATAACGATTTGAAGTGTTGGTATCACTTTTTTTCTTAGTAATCATACGGTTAATCGTTGCCGAAACCAGCATTTCTAAATTGTAATAAGCAGCGTCTTTATTTCCGTATTTATTGCCAATAACTTCTCCTTGCTCTGTCAGGCGAATTCGGTCATTGATACTGCGGAGAGGTTGAGCGGTGATAGCTTCATAAGTAGGTCCACCACCACGACCGACCGTTCCACCACGACCATGAAAGAATGTAATCTTCACACCAAATTCATCTCCGATAGCGGTCAATTGCTGTTGAGCTTTATAGAGAGTCCAGCAGGATGACAAGTAACCACCGTCTTTATTGCTATCCGAATAACCAAGCATGATTTCTTGATAGTTATTATTGGAGGCGATCCATTTCTGAGCAATTGGAAGAGATAAATATTTCTTCATCGTATCATAAGAATTATCCAAATCCTCAATCGTTTCAAAGAGTGGCACGATCTGCACACGCGCAAATTCCCTATCAATAAGACCAACTTCTTTATGCATAACCGCCAACTCTAAAAGGTCAGACACACTTGTTGCATGAGAAATAATGGTTTGCTTAATGACAGCATCCCCTAGCTTGTCTTTCAACTCACGTGCTGTCTGAAAAATTTCTAATTCTTTTTGTAAAAGATCTGATTTTTTAGCGTGTGTTGCAGAAAGAATCCGTGGATCATAGAGAAGTTCATTCAGCAGAACATGACATTTTTCGTCCTCAGAAAGCTCGCTGTAATTCTCCACAATTCCTGCACTTGCTAACAACTCCGCAACGCAGGCTTCATGAACACTGGAATCTTGACGCATATCGATAGAAGCAAGGTAAAAACCAAATACTTCTACCGCTTGCAATAATTCAGTAAATTCGCCAGAAATCATTGCTTCGCTTTTATTTTCAAGAAGAGATTGTTTAATCGCTAACAAATCATGTTTAAATTCTTCAATTTTGTGGTAATGAGGTTCTGTCTTTATCTGATCAATAAAGTAAGCCTTTGTATTCTTTAATTTTGTTTGAATATAGTATAAAGCGCGACGATACAATTCTTTTTCGCGGTAAATAGAATTATCCTCTGATAAATAAGCCATTTCTTGTACCGCTTCACTGACTTTTACGATACCAGTTGACAAAGAAAACTCACGATATAGGTTAGCAACTTTTGTATCGTAATAATTCATAATCACTTCGCATTGTGTCAAAGCTGATTTTTTAAGCGTTTCAGATGTAACATACGGATTCCCATCTCGGTCGCCACCAATCCACATTCCCATTGTAATAGGGGTTGGATTTTTTAAGTCAATTCCATGTTTTTTGGCTAGACGCTTGTATTCTTCTGTTAGATTGGTCACTGCCTGTAAGAAAGAACTGTTGTAGTATTCCATCACATTAGTGATTTCATTCGTCACTTTTAATTTTTTCTCACGAATCATATCCGTGCGCATGATAATTTCTATATATCGCCGAAGATCATTATGCCATTTTTCTTCATTGAGCAAGCCCATTCGCACATCACGGTATTTACGTAACAAGACATGAATGTGATTGGTTAAATCCAACATAGTCGTCCGTTGCACTTGAGTTGGGTGAGCTGTTAAAACAGGTACAACATTTAAATGCTCTAAAATTTCAGCAGCATTTTCCTTTTCAGCAACTAAATCAATCGTTGTGGATAATTTTCCGAGATAATCTTGACCAACATTGTTTTGATAGTTAATCTCAAAAGCTAAATCAACGTCTTCTGAAATATTGATCAAAAGAGGCAAGATAGAAAAATAACGTGAAATATAGGACATTTCCTTGTTCGACAGATTCTGAACAATTTCATTTAATCCTTCGTAATTTCCAACTGTTGCCAATTCTTTTAAAGCGATGATTTTTTCAAAGGTTTCAGGACTTAACATATTTTGTGTAACTTCTTCCAGTAAGTCCGTCAAAATCGTAACTTCTTCTTGGATGACTTCCTTATTATTGTAATTTTCTAATTTTTGAAGTGACATGATCTACACCTTTCAGTAAGCTTTTGCACAATCTCAAGTTAGCGAACAACTCTTAAACCGTGATTGGTTTCTTCTATTTCCCTATACAAACTTTCTCGTTTTTCATTGGCATCAATATTTAACACAAAAGCAATTGCAACAGATAATACCAACAGGCTATTTCCACCTTGTGACAAGAATGGGAAGGTCACACCAGTCGATGGAATCAAACCTGAAATTCCCCCAATATTGACAAAGGTTTGCGTCAGTAACATTCCACCAACACCAAGAGCCATCATAGAATTGAAAGGATCTTTCGCTCGTATTCCCACCAGAATGATCCGTAGAATAAGGAAAAACAAGAGGGCTAAAATCAAGCTAGCGCCAATAAAGCCAAATTCTTCAATAACAATGGAAAAAACGAAATCTGTCTGTGCTTCTGGCAAATATCCGCGTTTCTCAATAGAGTTTCCCAATCCTAAGCCAAACCAACCGCCATTACTCATAGCATAATAGGAATTAGCTAGCTGGTGACCTGCACCTGACAGATCCTTAAATGGATTAAAAAAGGCACTAAATCGTTTTGCTACATACCCAAACACAGGAACCTTAGCGACTTTTTCCACACCAATGAGCCAAATACTGGTTAAAACAACTGTAGAAAGAGTGACCAGCACTCCGAGAAGAGTTGAAAACCAACGATAACCAATCCCACTAACCGTTACCATAATCATGGTCGTCAGCAAAAGAATGGTCGCATTTCCTAAATCAGGCAAGGCAGCCACGATTCCGATTAGCACGATAGCAAGAATGCGCCAATCGTTCAGTGCACGCGGAATCAGTTGATTTCGTGTCAAAGCCTGATAGTCATAAGTTGCGATTTCATCTTGCTGATGAGAAAAACGCAGCGCTAGGAACCAAACCAGAATGATTTTTAAATATTCAGCTGGCTGAATGCTAAAACCACCAAAACGTAACCAACCGTGTGCTCCATTGATTCGTGCACCAAGGACACGTGATAAAATTAAGAGCAAGATTTCCACAAAAATAACAATGACAATCAATCGATTGTTTTTCAAGAAATCTAACTTTATTTTATAAATTAAAGCAATAGCAAGCAAACTGATTATCCAAAAAATTCCTTGATTTAAAACAGATCTGAGAGAATTGGCTCCTACCTGTACTAGAGTAGCACTTGACGTCGAATAAACAACTATCAGTCCTAAAATAGATAAAATCAAATAAGGAATCAAAATGGAATAATTCAGTAGGTGGCGTTTATCAATTTTCATAGTTCACCTATTATTTTAAAATTTTCACCGAACATTATACCATTTTTCAGGGTAAAATAAAAGTATTTAACGAACGGCGTTTTCGAAATCCTTTTGTTATCTAGGCTAAACTTTAACTAAAAAAAGAACAAGGCTATGAAATTTACTGTCACATTTTGAGCTTGAAAAAGTATTTATACACAAATAGCTTGATCGTACTCAATAAACCGCTTTCTTTAATATTTCAATTTGATGACAAATACTTATTTTCTACTAATTTATTTTGCTTTTTATCTGACTTTACGTTAAAATAAATTTATATGAGAAAGAGGATTAAACCGCTTGTTGTCAGATCGGAAGAGCGTCGTGTAGGGAAAGAGTGTAGATCTCGGTGGTCGC
>OMGS01001045.1_pt1 | contig 10306 bp, 4 predicted proteins | sample 1646081 | NCBI WGS metagenome assembly OMGS01 (sample SAMN05578591, study PRJEB25193) | human gut metagenome | biome: Human Microbiome; feature: human-associated habitat; material: feces | host: Homo sapiens | place: USA:Birmingham | reverse complement strand
CACGCCGCCGGAAAAGGACGGGCAGGCCACCCCAATCCAAACCCTCAGCAATGTTGATCTGGAAATATCCGATCTGGAATATGCGTTCCCGGCTGATGCCGCGGCCATGCTCCGGTTCAAAGCCACTTGCGCCATGCCGCTTTCCTTTGGCGAGGGCAGCCCCCGGTTTGTCCTCGGTGTGACGGCCCGCACCACTCAAGGCACGCTCGCCATTGACGGCGTGGCCTCCCTTGACGGCACTTTTTTACTGAAACGCCAATCCGTTCCCGTCCATGCCCTGCTTCCGTTCAAGACGGAAGCCCCTTTGGGCTCCCTCTTTCAAGGTGCCCCTCTCCCGCAGATCGCCATCAAAGGGGCCAGCCTCAAAGTCGAAGGGGATCAGGCCACGTTGGACGGACGGCTGATCTTCGGCGCGGATTATGTGCCGACGCTGCGGGGGACGCTCGCCCTCAAGCACCTCAGCCTTCCCCGCTGGTTCGGCTTTGCGCGGGATCTCCCGCCGGGCGTGCAAGTCGCCTTGGATAACATCTCGGGAACGCTTCCTTTTGAGCTGACCCCGCAAAAACTCGTCGCCTCTTCCGTCACCGCGACGACGCTGAATACCGTCTTTGCGGGAGGCGGAGGCGTCAGCGATTTTTCCAACCCCGTCATTGCGCTGCACCTTGCGACCAAAGACGCCCCATTGAACCGGGTATTCCCCGAAGTGGAAAACAAAGCGGTTTCCGCGCCGTCCTACAAAGTGCCGCCGCTTCTCGGAGGAGACGATTCCAATGCGGCGGTGGGCTATGACATCCATTTGGAAGCCGCCCGCGCCACATTCTGGAAGTGGGCGGCCAACGGCGTTTCCGTCCGCATTACGCCCGATCCGGCCAGTAGAACGGAACAGACCAAAGTCGCCATCCGCTGCGGCTCACTGTACGGCGGATCGGCACAAGGCGATCTCATCCCCGGCGACGTCATGGCCCTGAACCTCACGGCCAGCGGCGTCAACGTCGACAGCCTGTTCAGCCCTGCAGCGGGATATCCCGTTCTGAAAGGCACATTGACAGGTTCGGCCAGCTTTACGGCACGGCCGACTTCGCCCGCCGCTTTCCTCTCCTCGCTGAAAGGCAAGGGGGAAGTGCTCATCGAGAAAGGCAACCTGTCGCTTTCTCGGGCCAAAAAAGAAAAAACTCTCGCCTTCTCGCAATTGCGCATCTTCTTTCAAGGGGCGGGAAGCCGGACGCAGGGAACGCAGCCGCGCTATGCCTATACCGGGAAATGGCAGGGCAGCCTGACGACGGCGGCCGGGCAGAGTTCACTCGACCTGACGGGAGCGATCCAGTTCCCAACGAGCGGCCCTTTCAATCTTTTCACCGACGCCGTTTCCGCTTCAGGCAAGCTCTCAGCCAACGGCATCGGCGGGCAGGCTTCAGGCAAACTGTCCCTCAATACGCAAGCCAACACGCTGGAGGCTAAAGAGCTCTCCGGGCAGCTTCTTACGAAAGACGCCTCCGCCTCGTTCACCGGTTCCCTAAACGGAACCCGTCTGGATGCCAATCCGGTATGGGACGCTTCATTGTCCGTTTCCACGGGAAACCTCCGTGCCCTCCTCGCCCAATGGGGCATGTTGCCCTCCAGCCTTCCCCAACAGGCGCTCAGGCAGGCGCAGATCAAAGCAAAAATCCGGGCGGACGAGTCCATACTGCGCCTTTCAGAGCTTGAAGGGCGCGTCGATGATACCCGCCTTGCCGGTCAAATCGAAGGCACCAAAGGAACGCCGCCGCACTGGACCGCCAAACTCCGGCTTGGGACATTGCGTCTGGGGGACTATCTGCCCGCGTCTTCAAGATACGCACAGCCGAGTACACCGTGGCAGACCGAATGGCTCAGAAAAGTGCAGCTGGATGGGGATCTCAGTGTGGAACGTCTGGTCATCGCCCGCATTCCGCATGAAAACCTGACCGTTCCCGTGACCATCAAAAACGGCGTGCTCACGGCCGACCCCATCAAGGCCCGTGTCGCTGGGGGAACGGCGGGGGCCGGATTGCGCGCGGAGGCCACTGCGCGAGGGTTGCTCGCGCGATTGCGGTATACGCTGAGCGCCGTCAATGTCCTGACGCTGTGCAAAGAACGGGCGCAGGAGCAACTGCTGTCCGGCACGGGAAGCCTTGACGCGGACGTTTCCGGCCTGCTCCGCTCCGGCGCGGATATCCCCGCCGCCCTGAGCGGCACCCTCAATTTCGTTATCCGGAACGGGGAATTGGATGCGAAGAAACCCGGACCTATGAGCCGTTTCAGTTCCCTGAGCGCTTCCGGGGCGCTTTCCAAGGGAATCCTGACCACGCGCGATCTCAACCTCTCCGGCGGCCTGTCCGTCCGAGGCCAGGGCAGCATCAATCTCATCAACAAAACGCTCAACTATGCCTTGAACGTAACCGGGCCCGGTATCCCGGAAATTCCAGTACGCTACTACGGCAGCCTCGACGCGCCGCAGCGCAGTTTCAACGCTACCGGCATTTTAGCCAATGTCTTCAACAGTATCGGCAGCGGAGTCCTCAACATTCTGGATATTGTGGTTTCCGCCCCGCTCCGCCTGCTTGCACCGTAACGGAAAGGGACCGAATCGCTTCGGTCCCTTCGATTTATTCACCGATGGTGTACTCAACCCACGGCAGGCTGACCACCCGCACCTGCTTGAGGAAGGCTACAACATCATCGGGGCCATGATAGCGGGTCACCTTGAGATCGTCGTAACTCAGCATCGCCACCGGAACGCCGGGAAAGAGCGCTTGGGCGCGTTCCGAAAACGCTTCCAGTTCGCTGGGATTCATAAACAGCTTGGGGTCGACCAGCACCACCGCAAAATCCAGACCGCATTGCGTCACCCGCGCCGCTTGCAATTTCGGCATCTTCATATCCTTTAGGTTTCTGTTACGCCTTTTCAGGGAAAAACCTCTCCACTGAGGTGAGGTCTCCCGTTTGTACGTCTTCTTCGCGCAAAAGGCTACGGTCCGTACGCCACCCCCGCATATTTTCATTTGAAACATCCCCGATCCGGGCTACAGCCAAAAGAACACCATGCTTAGAGGAGAACGCCATGCCCAATCATGCGGCCTTCAATTGGAAGTTTCACAGGATCGGCGGTCTGGATCAGGTGACCTTGCGGACGCCTGAAGAGCTGCTGCACCTCAACGAGCTTGACCCCAAACTCTGGGTCGCGCTCAGTTGCCCCATCGACAAACTCCAGTTCGACGCACGGACGCTGGAACTGCTTGACGCCGACAAAGACGGACGCATCCGCATTCAAGAGGTTCTCGACGCCGTTCGCTGGACTGTGGACCGCCTCAGCGATCCGGCGCTGCTGGCCGAAAGCCGTCCGGAGTTGGCCCTTGAGGAAATCAGGCAGGTTACGGATGAAGGCCTCCTGCTTTATTCCACAGCAAGCCGTATCCTCACGCAAAGTGGAAAAGAGGGGGCTCTCACGCAGGAGGATGTAGCGGAAGCCATTGACGCGGCTACACAGACCGCCTTCAACGGCGACGGCGTGATGACGCCGCACCCTTCCTTCGATCCCGATATGAACCGCTTCATCGAAGACATCGTCGCAACGACGGGCGGAGCAACCGACGCCGGAGGCCAGCAAGGCGCCACGCTCGAACTGGCCCAAACGTTCATGCGCAACATACAGGATTACAAGGCATGGTTCGACGAACTTGCGGCCTATGCGGACACGTTCCCGCTTGGTTCCGGTACGGACACGGCCTTCCAGATTTTCCAGTCCGTACGACCCAAAATCGATGACTACTTCACGCGTTGTCAGCTTGTCGCCTTTGACGTTCGGGCCTCGGATGCGCTCAATGCCCCGGAAACGATTTTTGCCCAGCTTGTCGATCACGACCTCAACACGGATGACGAGGCCATGCGCGAACTGCCCCTCGCGCATATCGTGGCGGATCAGCCGCTTCCTCTTGAAAAAGGCCTCAACCCCGCATGGCGCGATCAGATCATCGCTCTGAAAGATACGATTGCCGTTCCTCTCCTCGGCGTACGGGACGAGCTGACCTCCGATAAATGGCAGACCATCAAAACGCGTTTCGCCCCGTATGCGGAACTGGTTGCCCGCAAGCCCGAAAGCGGCGTGGAAAAACTCGGCATGGGACGGCTTGAAGAACTGCTCTCCAGCGATCTCCCATCTCGTTTCGAGGCGTTGACGCAACAGGACGAAGACGCGGCGGGCCATCTCAGAACGCTCACGGACGTGGAGCGCCTCGTCCTCTACCATCACCACCTGCACCGGCTGTTGATGAACTTCGTTTCCTTCTGCGACTTCTACGCCCTTTCACGGCCTACGACCTTTCAGATCGGCACGCTGTTCATCGACGGCAGAGGTTGCAATCTCTGCCTGCGCGTGGATGACATCACCAACCACGCGGCACAGGCCCAGCCGAGCCATCTCTGCCTTGCCTATTGCGAGTGCTCACGCCTCGACACGGGCCAAAAGATGAATATCGTCGCGGCGGTTACGGCGGGTGACTCCAACCTGCTGCTACCGGGGCGGCACGGCGTTTTTGTGGACACGCAAGGCCAGAGCTGGGAAGCCGTTTTGGTCAAGCTGGTGGATAACCCCATCAGCATCCGTACAGCCATGTTCGCGCCTTACAAACGGTTCGGGCGCATGATCACCGACCAGCTCGAAAAGCTGGCGTCGTCCAAAGATTCCGCGCTCATGTCCGATGCCTCCAAATCCATTGATAAACTGACCACGGATGCCCAGAAGGAAGCCAAGCCGTTCGACATCGGGCGGAGCATGGGGATCTTCGCGGCTATCGGGCTCGCCCTCGGCGCCATCGGCACGGCGCTCGCCAGCATCGCGGCGGCGTTGTTCTCTCTGGCATGGTGGCAGTTCCCCCTGCTGTTCGTGGGGATCTTCCTGTGCATATCCGGCCCCTCCATGTTCCTCGCGTGGCTGAAGCTGCGGCGCAGGACGCTCGGGCCTGTCCTTGATGCCTCGGGATGGGCGGTGAACAGCCAAATCCCCATCAATTTCATGCTCGGCTCCTGCCTGACCGACGCGGCGGCCTTGCCTCCCAATGCCAGCCGCTCCTTTGACGATCCTTTCCGCAAACAGAGCCGCTGGAAAAAATGGGCCGTGGCGCTCGGCGTCGTCTGCCTCGCCGCACTGCTTGCCGGAGGCGGCTATTGGGGCTGGAAGGAGTATCAGAAGCGGCATCCGGCAAAGCAGGAACAGACTAGCGACATCACCGCTCCCAAGGCTCCCGCCCCTTCGGCCAAGTAAAGGGGCTTGCCCGCCCCGTGCTCACAGGCTATCTGTAGAAACCGGCCTCCGACGGAGGCCGGCTACGGAGCCTTCGATATGAAAACAACGTCCTTAAGAATACTGCATACGTCCGACTGGCATATCGGGCGCACCCTCTACGGGCGCAGGCGCTACGAAACCTTTTCCGCCTTCCTCGATTGGCTGGCGGATACGGTCCGCGACCGGCACGTTGACGTACTGATCGTCGCCGGAGACGTGTTCGATACCAGCGCCCCAAGCAACCGTGCGCAAGAGCTGTATTACCGCTTCCTCTGCCGGGTCATGCCTTTCTGCCGCCATATCGTCGTGGTGGCGGGCAATCATGACTCGCCCTCCTTCCTGACCGCACCGAAAGAGCTCCTGCGCGCCCTCAACGTCCATGTTGTAGGCTCGATCACGGACGATCACGGACACGAAATCCTTTGGCTCGACGGCCCGGACGGAGAGCCCGAGCTCATCGTCTGCGCCGTCCCCTATCTTCGGGATCGGGATATCCGAGTGGTCGAGCCCGGCGAAAGCATTGAAGACAAGGAACGGAACCTCATCGACGGCATCCGCCGCCACTACGCCGCCGTCAGCGCGCAGGCCGAAACGTACCGGACGCGACCGGATCTCCCCGTGCTCGCAACCGGGCACCTCTTCGCGTCGGGCGGCCAGACCGCCGACGGCGACGGCGTGCGCCAGCTCTATATCGGATCGCTCGCACAAGTGACCGCCGACTGTTTCCCGGACACCATCGACTATCTCGCCCTCGGGCATCTGCATATCCCGCAAAAAATCGGCGGCTCCGAAACCCGGCGCTACAGCGGTTCCCCCGTGCCCATGGGCTTCGGGGAACGCGGCGCCAAGAGCGTCTGCCTCGTGGATTTCGCGGGCCGTCAGGCATCCGTGGAGTGCCTGCCCGTTCCTGTTTTTCAGGAACTGGAACGCATTGAAGGGGCATGGGAGGCCATCGAATCCCGGCTGAAAGCCCTCGCCGCCGGGGGCGGGCACCCGTGGCTCGAAATCATCTATACGGGCAACGAACTCATCAGCGATCTCCGCGACAGGGTCGAAGCGCTTACGGCGGGAACGGACATGGAAGTCCTGCGCATCAAGAACGCCCGGATCATGGAACGCGCCCTGGAACGGGATGACGATGCCGACACGCTGGATACGCTGGACGTATACGAGGTGTTTGAGCGCTGTCTCGCCGCCCACGGCGTACCCGACGAGCAAAGGCCGGTTCTCCGTCTGGCCTACAGGGAAACCGTCGCCTCATTTCTCGAAGAAGACCCTCACGCCTAACGGAAACACCATGCGCATTCTCCAGATCCGCTTCAAGAACCTCAATTCCCTTGCTGGGGAATGGACCATTGATCTTACGCACCCGGCTTTTCTGTCGGACGGCATTTTCGTCATCACCGGCCCCACGGGCGCGGGCAAGACGACCATCCTCGACGCCGTGTGCCTTGCCTTATATGGCCGCACGCCGCGCCTGCCCCGCGTCACCAAAAGCGAAAACGAAATCATGTCCCGCCAGACCGGGGAATGCTTCGCCGAAGTCACCTTCGAAACGCGGGCGGGTACGTTCCGCTGCCATTGGAGCCAGTGGCGGGCGAGGAAAAAAGCCTCCGGGGAATTGCAGGCCCCCCGCCACGAACTTTCCGACGCCGCTTCGGGCCGGATCCTCGAGAACAACATCCGGGGGGTGGCCGACAAGGTGGAAGAAGCCACCGGAATGGACTTCGAACGCTTCACGCGCTCCATGCTCCTTGCACAGGGGGGCTTCGCCGCGTTCCTGCAGGCGCCTGCGGATCAGCGCGCCCCCATTCTGGAACAGCTCACGGGCACGGAAATCTATTCGGATATATCTAAACGCGTGCACACGCGGGTCGTGCTTGAGCGTACCAGGCTCGAAACGCTGGAGGCGGAGCTGGCGGGCATCCACCTCCTTGAAGAAGCGGAAGAACAGCGCCTCCATGCGGATCTGGCCTCCTTGATCGAACGGGCTTCCGAAGCGGCGCGGCAGTCCGACCGGACGCAACAGGCCCTGCTCTGGCTGGAGGGCATCCGTACCCTTCAGACTGAACTGACCATGCTGGAAAACCGCAAGAAACAGCTTGCGGAACGGCTCGAAGCGTTTCAGCCGGAACGCCGCAAGCTGGAACGCGCCAACAGAGCATTGGAGCTTTCCGGGGCGTATGCCGGGCTCGTTTCCCTCCGGAACGCCCAGGCGCAGGATCTCCGCCAGCAAAAGGAATACGGCGAGGCTTTGCCCATATGTGAAGCCGAATTGCGGCAAACGGAAACGGCGTTCGCTTCAGCCGGGACAGTGCTGGAACAAGGCAAACGGGAACGTGAGCAAGGCTTGCGGACAATCCGCGCCGTGCGGGAATATGATGTTAAAATCCTTGAAAAAGAGACGGCCCTGTCCGCCCTCAAACGGGAACTTGCCGAGCGGGAAAACGCCTTTACCACCGCGCAATCGACCCATCAAAGCCTGAACGCGCAATTGGCCGACACCCGAGCCAGCCTTACGGAGGTGCTTGCCGCCCTGCAACGTACGGCGGCGGATCAGGGGCTTGTCGAAAACCTGTCCGCCATACAGCACTCCTGCGGACAATTGCGGCAACTGGCTGAAACGGGGCGCGAAAAGAAGCATGCCGTCGAAACGGCTTTGGCCCGCCAGCAAGAGACGATCAAAGCGCATATGGACGCGCTTGCCCTCAAGGAACGGCAGGAGCGGGAAACGGCCTGTCTGGAACAAGCGGTCGCCTTGCGCCGGAAGGCCCTGGCGGAACTCTTGGGCGATCGGAGCGTCGCCGACTGGCGGGCAAGCCTCATGAACACGGCAACCCGCGGCGGTCTGCTGGACAAAACCGAGGAGGCGCTGCGGCAATACGAAACCAGCCTTCTGGGAATCAAGGCACTTGAGCAGCGGCAAGAAAAACGTGCCCGCGATGAGGCCGAACTCACGCAGCGCCTGCAATCCGCCGAAAAAGAACACCGCCGTCTGGAGGCGGAATGTGAGAAACGGGAAGCCGAACAGGCCGAATGCTCTCGCCTGCGGTTTTTTGAAGAAGCGCGGAGGCATCTCCATAACGGGGAACCGTGCCCATTATGCGGAGCCACGGAACACCCCTTCACCGGATTTTCCGTGCCCGCCCCCGCCGGGCCGGAGGAACATCTTGCGCGGCTTAAGGAAGAACTGAAACGCTCCGGAACAGCTTTGGCCTCCCTCCAAGGCGATCTCGCCGGGCTGTCGCGTGAACGGGAATGGGTGACGGAACAGCTGCAAAAAGAAGCCGCCGCACTGTCCGAACACGAAACGCACGTGCGCGAATGCCTCGCCGCGCTGGCACATCCCTCCATCACCCCCGCCACGCCAAAGCAGCCGCTTCCGGCCGCCCTGCTCCTTACGCTCCAAAATCTGCGGGAAACGACGGAGACAGAGCAGCGGCTGGCTGAACGCATCCTGCAACAGGCTGAACAGGAGGACGCCGGGCTGCAAGCCGACATGACGGCATGGGAGAAGGCCCGGCACGAAGCGAACCGGCTGGAACTGGCCCTGCAAACCGCCCTCCACAACAAGGACAGTGCCGAACAGGAAGCCGTGCGCACCGAACGCGAGCGGTGTTCGCTTCTGGAGCAGTACACGGCATTGCGTCAAACCGTTTTGCAGGGGCTGCAAGCTTACGGCATCGAAAGCCTCACGGTGGATGGGCTGGAGACTTTGCTCCACAACCTGTCTGAACGCCGTGAACGCTGGGTATCCCGGGAAAAGCGGCGTGACCTCTTGCAGCAAAAAATGAGCGCGCTGGAACTGGAGTCCCGGCATCTCGCTTTCCGGCTTCTCGATATGGAGAAAGATCTGGACAAGCAGCGGGAAGCGGCCCGCTCTCTGTCGGAGGATCGGGAAAAGCTGCGGCTCGACCGGAGGCGGCTGCTTGGGGACAAATCCCCGGATGAGGAAGAGAAACGGCTCAACGGGCTCGTCGAAGAAGCCGAAAAGCGGCTTGAAGGCGTCCGCCAAACCGTCGATGCCGCCAAACAGCACCTTGCTGGGCTGACCAGCAAACGGGAAACGCTCGATCGCTCGATCGCGGAACGTCAGGCACAAATTGGGCCGCTGGAAGAGGATTTCCGGCTTCGCCTCTCACAAACCGGCTTCGCCGACGAAGCGGAATACCGGGACGCCTGCCTCACTGAAACGGTGCGGAATACCTTGACTCAGAAGGAACAGGGGCTGCTCACGGAACGGGCCGAACTGGAAGCGCGTCTGGCCGACCGGATCGCGCAGTTGGCCGCCGAACGCGAAAAACAGGTGACGGATCGCACACAAGAAGAACTTGACGAAACGCTGGCAACGCTTCGGGATACTCTCAAGAACCAGCAGGAAGCCATCGGCGGCCTGCGGCAGAAGCTCCACGATAACCACATGGTCAAGCTGGCGCATCAGGAGCGCACGGCGGCGGTGGAGGCGCAGCGCCGCGAGTGCCGCCGCTGGAACGATCTGCACGATCTCATCGGCTCCGCCGACGGGAAAAAATACCGCAATTTCGTGCAGGTGTTAACGTTTGAAATCATGATCGAGCACGCCAACCGCCAGCTACGGCGCATGACCGACCGGTATCTGCTTCTCCGCAACAAGGAGCAGCCGTTGGAGCTCGACGTCATCGACGGCTATCAGGCCGGAGAAGTCCGCTCCACCAAAAACCTGTCCGGCGGCGAGAGTTTCATCGTGAGCCTTGCCCTCGCCCTCGGGCTTTCGCAAATGGCCAGCAAGACGATACGGGTGGACTCCCTTTTCCTCGACGAAGGGTTCGGCACGCTGGATGAGGATACGCTGGACACCGCGCTGGATACGCTGGCCGGGCTGCACCGGGACGGCAAGCTCATCGGCGTGATTTCGCATGTGGCGGCCTTGAAGGAGCGCATCGGGACGCAGATACAGGTCACTCCCAAAACCGGAGGCCGCAGCGTCGTCAACGGCCCCGGCTGCTCTTCGGTATAAGACATGGCCTA
>OMGS01001038.1_pt1 | contig 10356 bp, 9 predicted proteins | sample 1646081 | NCBI WGS metagenome assembly OMGS01 (sample SAMN05578591, study PRJEB25193) | human gut metagenome | biome: Human Microbiome; feature: human-associated habitat; material: feces | host: Homo sapiens | place: USA:Birmingham | reverse complement strand
ATCTACACTCTTTCCCTACACGACGCTCTTCCGATCTATCGGATATATCTTCTATGAAGCTCCAAGAGAAGAAAAGAATTTTGCAACACTACTGGATATGATAGATGCTTCAGAAGTCAGAGAAGATGATGAAACATATATGAATCCCATTGATAGACTCTTTGAAGCACTGGAAAAGAAAGAGCCTACACACTTTGCAGTGAAGCAATATAAAAAGTACAAATTGGCTGCGGGAAAAACAGCAAAGTCTATTCTTATTTCATGTGGTGCAAGGCTTGCTCCTTTTGATATTAAGGAACTTAGAGACCTTATGAGTGAAGATGAGCTTGAGCTTGATACGTTAGGAGATAGAAAATCAGCACTCTTTGTTATTATTTCAGATACAGATGATACGTTTAACTTTGTTGTATCCATCATGTACTCACAGTTATTTAATTTGCTTTGTGATAAGGCAGATGATGTATACGGCGGACGATTACCTGTCCATGTGAGATGCTTGCTTGATGAGTTTGCGAACATTGGTTTAATACCTAAGTTTGAGAAGTTAATTGCAACAATCCGTTCAAGAGAAATATCAGCAAGCATCATACTTCAAGCACAATCTCAGCTAAAGGCAATCTACAAGGATAATGCCGATACAATCGTAGGTAACTGTGATAGTACCTTGTTTCTTGGTGGCAAGGAAAAGACCACATTAAAGGAACTTTCTGAAACACTGGGAAAAGAAACGATAGATTTATATAACACATCGGAAACAAGGTCAAATCAAAAGTCTTTCGGACTTAATTATCAAAAGACAGGTAAGGAACTGATGAGCCAAGATGAGATTACTGTAATGGACGGTAGTAAATGTATTTTTCAGCTTAGAGGTGTAAGACCTTTTCTTTCAGATAAATTCGACATCACAAAGCATAAGAACTATAAGTTCTTAGAAGATTATGACAAGAAGAATGTGTTTGATATTGAAGAATATATAAAGAGAAAAGGCAAGGTTAAGCTTAATAGAAATACGGTAATTACAAGATTGTAAGATTTACTGTTATAACTATATGGTCGAGGGTATATTATGATATAATAGAGCTAGATAAATTTGAATTTGTGGAGGTTTTCTATGAAGTATGAAGAAATTAAATTAAATATTTCAAATGATAAAATTAGCAATTACAAAGTATTTAAAGGGATGAAGCTGTATTCTGAAATATTTAAATCCGAAGATGAAAATAAGTTAATAAATAAAAGAGTATTTGTAACTCCAAAGGGAAACTATGTTTATTATGAAAGGACAGATATAAATTGGAACTATTGGTCAGATAAAACAAGATATGATTCGAGTTTTGAATTAAGTGATATAAAACATAATATAGTATTTGAAGTATCAACAGAATTGACTAAGTTTACAAAATATTTAGGAGAAGAAGTAGTCGAAAAAATTATGTTTAAAGAAAAAAATGGAGAAATAGTAGAAGTACTGGATATTTAGTACATCTTGAACTCCCTATTTATTAGATTAAGTAAATTTGGAATTTTGGAGGTATCCGTTTATGAAATGGTATAATTATACGGCTAAACAAGAAAAAAGAAATTTTCAAAAAGTAATTGCTGTATGAGTAGTAGGTGCAATTTTAATTCTACTTATTCGTATAGTTTTTCATACTATTTTGTAAGTAAAATATAAATCCCAGTTTGTTGAACTGAAAAATTGAATACTAAATGCGTAAGACGATAGAAAAGAAAAAAATCTATCGTCTTTTTTCATACCTATTTTCAATTTATATTGCGATCAATAAATAGGGGAAACTCGCTAATTAGCGAACTAGTATTTCAAGTACCTTTCACTAATATATACACGACAAAATGCTAATTCCCTTAAATATGTTAAAGACAATAAAGGAGATAAGATGATAAGGATCAGAAGTCCCACTAAGAAAAAACTAAATAGAAAGAGTATCAGCGATTGGAAAAGTAATACTTCTGGTCGCTTTTTTTATTGAATTGAAAAGGAGAAATTTAAAAAGATGAAACAAGAAATGATTAACATCAACGCCAACTTAGTGGCGGAACCTACTTTCTCAAACTTTGAAAAAGACGGAGAAACGGTAGAAGTTGCAAATTTTACGCTTGTAAAAAAGTACGGTAAGGGAAAGGAGTACATCAACTGTGCAGCCTATGGAGAAAAAGCTGAGAAAGCAAAGGACTTTGAAAAAGGTGATTTAATCCACATCTTTGGTTACTTTAAGAAGCGTGAAAAAGAGGGAAAGACTTACAAAAACTTTGTAGTGAAGTCCTACAACAAAATTGAAAAGAAAGAAGAAAACGAGGAGGAATAACTTATGGCATTTTTTACACAGGCAGTTAATGTATTAAAGATTTTGGTTATGGCAGTAGGTGCAGGACTTGGAGCATGGGGCGTTATCAACCTGATGGAAGGATATGGTAATGACAATCCCGGTGCTAAGAGCCAAGGCATTAAGCAGCTTATGGCTGGAGGAGGTATCGTTCTTATCGGACTTAAGCTCATTCCACTACTTGCCAATGTACTCAATTAAGAAGAAAAGGAGAGCTTAGATGTTTGGAATATTCGACAAGATAGAAGAATTCTTTAAGGAACTTCTACTGGGCGGTATCCAAGCAAACTTAGAGTCCATGTTTCTCGACATCAACGACAAAGTTGGTGCGGTTGCAACAGATGTAGGGAAAACGCCTATGGGGTGGAACGGAGATGTATTTGCCTTTATCAAAAGCATTAACGATTCCGTTATCATTCCAATAGCGGGACTAATCATCACAGCAGTTCTTTGTATCGAGCTTATCAATATGGTAATGCAAAAGAACAATATGCACGATACAGATACCTTTGAATTTTTCAAGTACATCATCAAGATGTGGATTGCTGTATGGTTAGTATCCCATGCCTTTGAGTTTTCAATGGCAGTTTTTGATGTGGCACAGCACATGGTAAATAAGGCGGCAGGGGTTATAAACACCTCTGCTACCGTTTCCGGAGATCAGATAGTGGCAATGATGGATACCCTAAAAGAAAAGGGACTTGGAGAACTTGTCATGATTCTCTTTGAAACCTCACTCATCAAGGTTGCTATACAGGTAATATCCGTTGTGATTATGCTTGTAGTTTACGGAAGAATGTTTGAGATTTATGTTTACTCATCGGTTTCAGCCATTCCATTTGCCACAATGGGAAACAAGGAGTGGGGACAGATTGGAACAAACTACATCAAAGGACTATTTGCACTTGGACTACAAGGACTCTTTTTAATGGTTTGTCTTGGAATTTACGCAGTTTTAGTTAAGACGATTAAGATAACAGATATACACACAAGTACCATGACGATACTTGGCTATGCGGTTTTGCTGGGGTTAATGATGCTAAAGAGCGGAACACTGGCCAAAAGCGTATTAAATGCACACTAAAAGAAAGGAAAGATAGTATGGATAAAAGAAAAACAGTATTTACAACAGTAGTAATTGGAGCAGGTATTATGGCGATAATTGATAGGATCAGGCTTCATAATAAGGTGGAAGAATTGGAAGAAAAAACAGAGGACATTGGTCGCTGCCATAACGATTTTTACCTAATGCAGCAAAGATATAACAAGAACATAGACGAACAGCTTGCGACTATTCAGGAAGAAATCGGCTCTGTATATGAACACTTTGAGGAGCTGTCAAAGGGTAAAGAAGATGGGAGGTAAGATATGGCATATGTACCAATCCCTAAAGACTTAAATAGGGTAAAGACAAAGGTTGCTTTTAACCTAACGAAAAGGCAGCTCATAGGCTTCACACTTGCAGGACTGGTTGGAATACCAGTCTATTTATTTATGAGGAAGTTTGTGCCAAATGACATAGCTGTCATATTCCTTATCGTGTCCACGCTTCCTATCTTTTTCATCACACTATTTGAAAAGGACGGACTGACCTTTGAGAAATATTTTAAGCACATCTACCTTCATAAGTTTTATCAGCCAAAAAAGAGAGTGAGAAAGGAGGTTTACATTGAACAAGAAAAGAAAAATTCAGCAAATAAAACTCATGCAAAACGAAAAGGCATTGAGAAGTCAAAAGCGGGACTTAAAGAAAAGTAATTGCAAGTCAAAAAAAGATAAGGGAGGAATCCTTGACCTTATCTTTAAGAAAGAACCGAAAAGATATACGGTAGAAGATACCATTCCCTATCTAAGGCTTTTAAAAAGCGGAATATGCCAGCTTGATGAAAGGCACTTCAGTAAAAGTATAGCCTTTCAGGACATTAACTATCAGCTTGCTTTAGATGAAGATAGGGACTTGATTTTTAATCAGTTTGCCAACTTTCTAAATTCCTTTGATCCGAGCATCAGCATTGAGTTTTCATATATCAATCAGCTCGGACGAAACGAAGAAATGAAGTCGGCAATTCAGATACCGGATAAAAAGGACGGTTTTGACGATATACGCTTTGAATTTAGAGAGATGCTTAAAAGCCAGATTGTAAAGGGAAATAACGGGCTTAAAAAATCAAAGTATGTAACCTTTACAGTGGAAGCGGATAATTTAGAGCAGGCAACATCAAAACTTGAAAGACTGGAGATAGATATATTATCTAATCTAAAGAGCATGGGTGTGAGAGCAGAAAGCCTAAACGGAGAAGAAAGGCTAAAGATACTTCATGATGTTTTAAATCCGAATAAGACCTTTGAATTTTCCTACAAAGACCTAAAGAAAAGAGAAAGCACAAAGACATATATTGTGCCTGATGAGTTTAACTTTACACCGAGTAGATACTTTAAGTTTGGCAAATTCATCGGAGCAACGAGTCATTTTCAAATCCTTGCCAGTGAGCTTTCAGATAGGATGTTATCCGAGTTTTTGGATATTGACGATAACATCAATATTTCCTTTCATATTAGGGCAATCGACCAATCGGAAGCCATTAAGATGGTAAAACGAAAAAACACTGATATTGATAAGATGAGGATTGAAGAAAACAAAAAGGCTGTAAGGTCAGGATATGACATGGACATTCTTCCAAGTGATTTAATTACTTACGGAGAAGATGTAAAGAGCCTATTAAAAGACTTACAGACAAGAGATGAGCGAATGTTTGTGGTAAGTATCGTCTTTATGAACTTTGCAAGGACAGTGCAAAAGCTTGATAACACGATTGCTCAAATAAGCTCTATTGCAAATAAGCATAACTGTAAGCTGAAAAGACTTGACCATTCTCAGGAACAAGGTTTAGTGAGCGTGCTGCCTCTTGGTGTAAATAAGATTGAAATAGATAGAGGACTGACAAGCTCATCAACGGCAGTATTTATGCCATTTACCACAGAGGAGCTTTTTATCAATTCAAGCAATAGTCTTTACTACGGACTAAATGCCCTAAGCCATAACCTGATTATGGCAGATAGAAAGAAATTAAAGAACCCAAACGGTCTAATCCTCGGAACTCCAGGCAGCGGTAAATCCTTCAGTGCCAAAAGAGAAATGGCAAATGCGATTTTAGTAACAGATGATGATGTGATTATCTGCGATCCGGAAGGAGAGTATGGAAACCTCGTAAGGCAGTTTAAGGGAGAAGTCATTAAGGTCAGCAGTAAGTCGAAGGATTACCTGAATCCCCTTGATATAAATTCAAATTATGGAGATGGGGACGCACCTCTTAAAGACAAGGCAAATTTTATCATGAGTATGCTTGAGCTTGTAGTAGGCGGTAGTGGTCTTACAGCAGAAGAAAAGTCTGTAATAGACAGATGCCTGCCAAAGATTTATGAAAAGTATTTTGAAAATCAGACTCCTGATAATATGCCAATACTCCAAGACCTATACGATATGTTAAAAGGGCAGGAAGAAAAGGTCGGTAAGAAGCTGGCAACAGAGATGGAAATCTATGTATCGGGGTCTCTCAATGTCTTTAATCACAGGTCAAATGTGGATTTAAATAAGAAGCTCCTTTGTTTTGATATTAAAGAACTTGGAAGCCAGTTAAAGAAAATAGGAATGCTTGTCATTCAGGATCAGGTGTGGAACAAGGTATCCCAAAACAGAGGAAACAAAGCAACAAGATACTATATCGACGAGTTCCATTTGCTTTTAAAAGATGAGCAGACAGCATCGTATTCGGTTGAGATTTGGAAGCGTTTTAGAAAATGGGGAGGTATCCCGACAGGTATCACGCAAAATGTCAAAGACCTACTTATGAGTAAGGAAATTGAAAATATCTTTGATAATACGGACTTTGTCTTAATGCTAAATCAGGCTTCGGGAGATAGAGAAATACTTGCAAGAAAACTTAAAATCTCACTTCCACAGCTCAGATATGTTACTAATTCAAATGAAGGCGAGGGACTACTTTTCTTTGGAAATACCATTGTGCCTTTCCTTGATAAGTTTCCGAAAGATACAATCCTTTATCAGAAGATGACTACCAAGCCGGAAGAAGTGAGGTAGCCTATGGGAAAGAAGCTGAAAAAGGACTTTAAGGAAAGGCATAAGGCAAGCCTTGAAAGAGAGATGTTTCATAGTAAAACAGATACGATACCTGAAGAAAGTAAGCTAAAACATAACGATGATTACAGAGGTAAAATCGTTCATGAGAAAGAACGGTTTCAGGATAAAGTGCATGAAAAAACAAGTAAGGTAAGTGCTGATAATGAAAAGTCTTATGGAACATCCAAGAGAAACAAAAAATATAGAGCTTCAGATAAGGGAGACGTAAATTCCGCAATTGAAACGGGAAGATCAGATTATATTACGGAGGTTAAGGATGGAAAAATCTATGATCCTTTAGGAAAAGACCTTGATAATGATGGGTTTATAGACAGATACGACAATGACTTTAGGGATAGCGATTATTTTGAGTCAACCTATGATGTCGAGGATAATCTTCATCATAAAGCAGAAAATACAAATAGCTTCTCAAAAAGCCAAAAAGCTCAAAAGAAAAATTATAAGAGAAAAAACTATACCGAAAGCCTTTATACAAGGAAAAAGGATGATGTGTTAAAGGAGAATAAGCCTGATGATAAAAAGGCGGGAAAAGATGCTGTCAGCGGAAAAGCTTATAGCAGCCTATCAAAAGACCAAAAGAAAAAGCTAAAAAAAGACATGGTAAAGGTATCTGCCCTTTCAGGACTTGCTAAAGGAAGTGAAACCGTAAGAGATTACTTGTCTCATGGAAGTGATGAAAATCAAGGAGTGGAAGCAGGAGAAAAGACAGCAGATACAAGCTCCAAGCTCATTCATGGCATAAAGAAGTATTCTGATAAGAAAAGAGCTAAAAGAGGCTATGACCTTACAAATAAGGACTATAAAATCAGAAAGCGTAAGTCAAAGTTGGAATTTCGTGATGCCAAAAAGGAACTGAAAAAGACGGATGAGTATAAAAGAGCAAGTGCCTATAAAAGATTTCAAAAGAAAAATCAGGTAAAGGCAGCAATTTCTCGTGAGAATAAGTCAAGGCTTAGAGATCGAATTAAAGAGGGACTTATCGGAACACTGAAAAGCTCAAAGGATATGATTATCCGAAAAGCAAAAGGACTAATGCTTATTTTCATAGGTATCATTATCTTAGGGACTTTTGTGATTAACTTTGCAGGAACGGGAATGACAGGCTTTATGAACTCTACAAGCTCTGTGCTTACAACAAGCTATTTATCAAAGCCAAATGTCCTAAGTGAAATCAATCAGAACTTTTCTGCTATGGAAAAGGAACTTCAAAATGAGGTTGATAATGTCAAAAGTAACCATCCCGGCTATGATGAGTACATCTTAAATAACACAGAGTATATCGGTCATAATGTTCATGAGCTTTTATCCTACATTACATCAAGGTGCGGAGAGGTAAAGAGTGTATCGGAAGTAGAATCCATATTAAAAGAATTATTTGAGTCCATGTATGACCTTGAGTATAGGGAAGAAATTGAAATCAGATACAGGACAGTTACAGAAACCTATACCGATGAAGATGGCAATGAATATACCGAAAGCCACGAAGAACCTTATGAGTATAAAAAACTCATCGTAACGCTTCATAAAAAAGAGATGGACAGTATTATCCGAAAGGTCTTTGCAAACTATCCCGATAATCTAAGGCACTATGAGGCCTTGTTCCTTGCACAAGGCAATATGAGAGAAGCCTTTGGTAATTCTGACCTTATCAGTGCAAATGGAGGTATCGGCGGTGGAAAAGAGTATGAGGCATCTACAGAAGTACAAAAGAAGATTGTTAATGCTGCATACATTACGCCATCTCCGGGTGCAGGCTGGTGTGCCATGTGGGTATCACAGGTCTATCAAAATGCAGGACTTGGATATATAGGTGGGAATGCCTGTGATATGTACCGAAACTATACCTTTACATCAGACAGGTCAAAGCTCAAGGTCGGAATGCTTGTGGCAGTCGAAAGCAGCAGTAGCGGAAGCAGTGCAGGGCTTACCTATGGTCATGTAGGTATTTACATTGGAGATGGAAAAGTGATTGATAACATCGGTCGAATAAGAGTAACTACCTTAGATGATTGGATAGCAACATTTTGTAAGCACCATCCCGTAGGATTCGGTTTTCCGCCAAATGTAAAGAAATAGGAGGTAACAATTTGAAAAAGGAACTGATAGCAGTAAAAAACAGAATAAAGAAGTTAAAAGATAAAAAGGCTCTGATTGATGAAGAATTGGAGCCTTTATTCATTCGTGAAGAAGAGCTTGAAAATGAAGAAATCATTGCCATTTGCAGAAAGAATAACATCACAATCAGCGATTTGATGGCAAAGGTAAACAGACAAAAAGCAGAAATGAAAAAGGAGAAAACAAATGAAAACCAGTTTGAAAAAGAATAATAAGTTTTGGACGGTAGCACTTGCGGTAATTGTAAGTATTAGTTGTATTTTAGGTCTTTGGACGGTTGTTTATGCACAGGAGCAAAAATCTGAAGCTCCAACAAAAAACGAAGCTGTTCAAACGGGAGTTGAAGTAAATGTAAGGTATATCTTTGAAGATGAAAAGGTCTTTAAGGAAGAAAAGATAAAGGCTGAGAAAGGACAACTTATTGATAGCGGAGATCTTCCAATGCTCCCAGATGATATGAAATTCATTGATGAGTTTCTGTTTTATGAGGTAAAGGGAGATGGAAAAGATGAGATTATCCGTAAGGTAGCAAAGATAGAGGTTAAGAATAAGGAAACGCAGACGGAAGAAGAAAAGCCAAAGCAGGATAAATGCACTCAGACGGAAGATAAGGGAACGCAGACAGAGCTTTCTAAAGACGATATTTCAAAAATAGAAAAAGAGGCAAAAGAGCTTCAGGATAAACTTGATAAGTTAAATTGCGAACTTAAGGACAAAGACAAATTAAGTGATAAGCAAAAGAATAAAATTAAAGACCTTGAAGATGAAATTGATAGCCTGAAAGAAAAAATGAAGAAAGATAAGGGAAATAAGGACTTATCAGAAGATATGAAAAAGGAAATAGATAAGCTGACGGAAAAGGTGAAAGAGCTTGAGAAAAAGGCAACTGAAACAAATAAAGCTCCTGTAACATCACAATCAGTTACACCGATTAGTCCTATTTCCGGAATTAAGACAAGTTCAGGTATTTCTCCTCAAACACCACAGACTTCTGTAAGTAGTACCGGTAAAGGCTCATCGGATTCGGTAAGCTCAGGTAATACTACAAAGGATACCGGTAAAGGCAAAACGGAAGTAAAGGAGAAAGAAAAGGAAGTTCGCTATCCCAATAAGTTAACGGCAAAAGCTCCTGCGAATAACAGTCAGGATTCATTAATGGGGTCTGCAAGTAAGAGTGTAAACACCAACAAGGGAGTAGCTTCATCTCCGTCAAAGGCGAGAGCATCCGTTACGGAGAATAAAGATAATGCAAATAAGGAATATCCGATTCATCATAGCGATGATAAGGATAATAAAGAAACTGATAAATATTCGGCTGATGCAAGACAGTTTATTACCTTTCAGACTAAAAATGGTAAGACCTTTTATTTAATCATCAATCATGATGAAGATAGTGAGAATGTAATGCTTCTTACGGAAGTATCTGAAGATGATTTGCTTAACATGGTGGAGAAAAAAGAAGCACCAAAGCAGGAAGTAGCAAAAGAAGAACCTGTTAAGGAAGAAGTAAAACCTGAGAAGAAGGACGAAAAGAGTAATTTAGGAACCTATATTATTTTGCTTCTTGTAGTAGGCGGGGCATTGGGGGCAGGCTACTATTTTAAGGTTGTGAAAAAGAAAGAAGATAAAGAACTTGAAGCCTTAGAGGAGGAAGATGATGATTTCTTTTCTGAATCTGAAAGCGAGGAAGATCGGAAGAGCACACGTCTGAACTCCAGTCACGTCCGCACATCTCGT
>OMGS01001036.1_pt1 | contig 10372 bp, 9 predicted proteins | sample 1646081 | NCBI WGS metagenome assembly OMGS01 (sample SAMN05578591, study PRJEB25193) | human gut metagenome | biome: Human Microbiome; feature: human-associated habitat; material: feces | host: Homo sapiens | place: USA:Birmingham | reverse complement strand
ACGAGATGTGCGGACGTGACTGGAGTTCAGACGTGTGCTCTTCCGATCTGTGATGCTGCCGTCCAAACTCCAGGCGGTCGTCTACGAGAACCGTCGCGTGAGGACCGTCGACGGCTCATGGGCGGATGATCCGCGCGGCCCGGTCAAGACGACCGTGCAACTGTTCGGCCGTGCCGCCGACACCGTGCACCGCATCGACATGAGACAGGGCGATCCCGTCATCGCCGGGGGAACCCTCGGCGAGCCGTCCGCGTTCGTCAGCCCGAAGGACGGCGAGATGGCCGGACGCAACGTCATCAATGCGCAGTTCCTCGTCTTCGACTCGATCATCTACCAGCGCAGGAAGGACAAGGCCGCCCAAAGCCGGCCATCCCAACCATCCATGGGGCCGGCCGGCCCCGCCGTCGGCCAGGATGCCGACGGGGAATGACGGCGGGAGGTATGCGGATGGACGTCGATCCGAAACTCCAGACCAACAGGGTATCCGACCTCGGGCGGACGGTCAGGCCATCCACCCGATACGCAGTCGCCGCCGTGGCCGCCGCATTGGCGGTGCTCGCCGTGTTCGCCCTCATCTGTTCGATGGCGGGCCACGGGTTCGACATCCTCGCTTTGTTCTACATCCTCTCGCGCCAGTGGGGCTTTTCCCATGGCCAATGGGTCTTGGCCGGACTCCTCATCGTCTCCGCCATGATGCTCGGCGGACCGTTCCGCTGGCTGCTCGTCCGCAAGGTCGCGCCGAGGATCACCGGCAGCGCGCACCGTACCAGGGTCGACGTGTACGCGCCGGCCATGGGTTATGGCGACGCCGTGGCCAAGGTCACCAGGGCACGGGCCGAGACCATGGCCCCGAGACTCGTCAGGGACTATGATGCGAAAGTCATGGAGCCCGGCTATCCGCTCGGCCGCAACATCGTGGACGGCACGCCGATGAGCACCAGCTGGGAGGACATGGTGGCCGTGATCTCCGGACCCCGTACCGGCAAGTCCATGTGCTACGCGATCCCCGCGGTCTGCTCCGCGCCGGGCCCGTGCCTCGCGACCTCGAACAAGGGCGACATCCTCGACGTGACCCGTCCCATCCGCATGCACGATCATCCCGACGGGCATATCTGGGTGTTCGACCCCGAACGCATCGCCGAGCCCAACCGCACACGCACCACCTGGGTGTGGAACCTGATCGACTCGATCCGCACCATCGCCGACGCGAAACGCATCGCGGACTGCTGGCGGTACGCGTCCGGCCAGCCGTCCACCGGCGGCGACGACTTCTTCCCGGGCACCGCGGCCCAACAGCTCGCCGACTACCTGTTCGCCGCCCACCTCGGCGGCAGGACCGTCGCGGACGTGTTCCGCTGGGCGTCAAGCGAACGCAACACCGAACCCGTGACCATCCTCGCCCAGCACGAGGAATACGGCGAGATCGCCAGCCGTGCCGGCTCGGTCATCGCGTTGACCCCCGAGACCCGTAGCGGCGTGTTCGGCTCATTGCAGACCATGGTCGCGTTCCTCGCCGACCCGGACATCATCGAATGGATCCTGCCGCGCGAGGGCGACGGCACGCCGGAGGGCCGCGCCGTGTTCGACCCGCTCGCCTTCGCCACCAGCGAGGGGGACACCCTGTATCTGTTGAGCGCGCAGGGGCGTCCGTCGACCGCGTTGACCGCGTCCCTGACCGCGGTCGTCGCGTTCACCGCGTTCCATTACGCGCAGTCCGAATGCGTCGACAACGATCGTCGCCTGCCCAGGCCCATGTGCTGCGTGCTCGACGAGGCCGCGAACATCTGCCGTTGGCCCGAACTGGCCGACGTGTACTCGTACTTCGGGTCCGCGGGCATTCCGATCATGACGATCTGGCAGAACCCCGACCAGGGCAAGGCCGCGTTCGGGGAGACGAACTTCGGCAGCCTGTTCAACAACGCGAACATCACCGTCTACCTGGGTGGCGTCAAGGACGCGAAATGGCTCGGCGAGATCAGCAGCCTCGTCGGCCAGAGGGAGATCGTGCGCGGCAGCCTCAACGTGGACGGGCGGGGCCGGCGCAGCGTGAACAACAGCATCCAGAGGGAGAACATCCTGGACGTGTCCGACCTGGCCGAATGGCCCATAGGCCGCGCGCTCGTGCTCGCCTCGCAATGCCGCGCCCAGATCGACCGGACCATGCCGTGGACCGAGCGCCGCGTCTGGGCCGATCTCGTCGCCAGGGCCGGCCGTCAGGGCCGACGGACACGGGCCATGTGACATGGGACTCAAAACGCTCATCGAAAGGATAGCAATGCCGTTCCAGACACCATCACGGAACAATCCCGCCGAAGACAGGGAATCCCGCCAGGCCCGCCCGGAAACCGTCCCGGCGGGCATCGCCCGGCCCGGGACGCGGGCCGGCGAGCCCGGGATCGACATGGGGGAGAGCATGCCAGAGGTTCCGGCCCCACCCGCCGAAAGGCCCGGCCCGGCGGAGTCCGAACGGGAGCGGGAGAATGCCCGGTCCGGGCCGGATGCGGATCAGGCGGAACGCGACAGTCGGGCCATGCAGGCCACGGCCGCCGTCGACCGTGTCGCGGACGCGACCAAGTACGGTCTGACCATCCCGTTCCTGCGCTGGCTGCTCTCCTACAAGGCCGGACTGACCGTCGAACAGTTCGCCATCGCCTCCGGCGAGGATCTGGCCCTGGCCGACGGGGAACGCGTGCAACGCGCGGCGACGCCCGCCGTCGGATCCCCCGATGAAACCAGGCATGCCGGATCGGATCCGGCCGGCGACGGAGGGCCGCAACATGGCGGGGAGGATGGCGTGGCGGAGGATGTCCTGTCCATTCCCGAGTCGAGGGAGCTGGAAGGCGACGCCGCCGAACGCGAGGCCATCGTCGGACAGTTCGGCGCCCGCCCGTCGATGAGGGACACGTATTATCCGAACCTCGCATGCTTCGTGGAACTGCATGTCGCGAACATGTGGCCGTACCAGCAGAGCGTCACGAGCAGGTTCCTGTGGGTGCCGGACTGGTGGCGGTACCCGCCCCTCATCTACCAGCTCGACGCATTGTGGAGGGCGTACGAGAACGCGCGGAAGCAGCCGGGCCAGATGATGATCTTCAACATCCAGGCGTTCGGCCTGTTCGACCGCGTGTTCAACAAGGACACCGGCATCGTCGCCAGCCTGGGCATCGATGACCGTGCCCTCTCGACCGCGGCGAACACGCCGCTGCCGTGCATCCGCCCACCGAAGGGATGGCGGCGCAAGGCCATGGAGCCGCTGCGGCCGGTCCGTCCCAGGGAGATGGAGGAGACCATGCCCGCCATGGACGCTGAACGGACGCCGCACAGGATGCCCGTGCGACGGCCGGCCATGCGCACGGCGGATGCGAACGGGAACCGGCAGGAAGGAGAACCGTGATGTCGGCGATGGACCCGGAGGACGCGCTCGACCAGCTGCTCAACAGCACCTGGAGCAACATGGCCCAGCAGTTGGGTATGCTGCACCGCTCGTTGAGCGTGGACATCCAACAGCGGCAGAGGGAACGCAGGGGCGAACATGCGCGGCAGGCGAGATTGCAGGCCGCGGAGATCAAGGAGATGGAGGCCAGGCGCGCCCAACTGCTCTCGTGGGAGTCCGCGCACCGGCGCGAACTGAACAATGGTTTCGAGTCGGTGCTCAACGCCACCGTGCTCGGACATAAGGGCTGCGCGCCCCTGAGCGATACGAGCCTGTTGAAGGCATGGAACGTCAGTGAGATGCTCGTGGGCACGGATCCGGGATACGCGCCACGCCTCGAACGTGCCCGCCGTCTCATGGATGAGGAATGGTCGGGCCGGCATCCCGGCGAGACGATCGGACAGTGGGCCGACCGCGTCATGAACCGTGTGACCGTCGCATACGTCGACCGTTCGCCGCAGTTGGACGATACGCTCGCCGCGTTCGAGAAGGCGGGATTCACCGTCCGTCTCGACCGGCAGGAGATGGATCGTGAGGAGTTCAGGAACCGGCATGGCGGGGAGACGTTCCATGTCGACCCGGAGTTCGGCGAGGGCTGGGACGGGCAAAGGAACGACCGTATCGCGGAATGCGTGATGATGCAGGCCGTCGTGTCGGTCGACGAGGCCGGCGACCGGATCGCGTTCCTCCGTGACGCGGGACTGCTCGAATCGTCCGGCAGCGACAACCGCAGCGAAGGCGACGAGCCGTCCAGCCTGTTCGAGGGATCGATGAACGAGAACGAGAACGCGGCGCCCGTCTCCGACCGGCCCGGACCGTCCGCATCCGACGGAGACGGACGGGATCACGACCCGGAGCTCGGTCGAAGGAACGGCGACGGTGGGAAGGACGCTCCGACCGAGACGACGCCTCCGGAAAAGAGGAAGATGGCCGACTCCGTGACCGGCGGCGACCTGTCCGCCAGCGAGACCGGCCCTGTCGACCTGTATGGGCCGGAGGAATGGGACGGGCCCGACCTGTTCGGCGAATACAGTCCCGAACAGGAGGCGTCGATGGCCTCCACGACGCCGGCCGCCCCGGCCATGGAACCCTCCATGCCGGACGTTTCCATCACCAAACAGGCAGACCTGAAGAACGCACGCTGACGTCGAAGGCCGTAAGCGGATGGGTACATGGCATGTGCCCATCCGCCTTTCCGTCGGATGAAGGGCGACGGCCCTGGGAAAGCGGCTGGAACGGCGTGATGTCCCAAACGTTTTGACCATATCGGACCGCAGGCGAATAGGGGACAAGGTATAGAATGATTCGCCATGCAGATTCTTTTTCTTGATGAGAGCGGTACCGCCCCGGCAAGCAACGCCGTTGGGAAAAACCCGTATTTCGTGCTGGGCGGGCTGGTCGTTCCCGAGGCGCAATGGAAATCCCTGCAACGGGACCTAAGACGTCTCAAGGCCGAATACGGCGTCAGGGGAGAGGTCAAATGGAGATATTTCTTTCCCCATCCCCTCAGCAGCAAGGCAACGCCGCTTTCGCATCTAAGCGTTCAGAAGCTCGACGAGCTGCGCATGCGCCTGTTCGATGTGGTCGCCAGCTATAAAAGCTTCCGTGTCATCGCCGCTGTGGTGGATACGAAAAGCTATTACGAGAAATATCCCGACCGTGACGCCGAGGACATGTACCATGATGCGTTCGAAGTCGTCTGCACCCGTTTCCAGTACTATCTACAGGATATGCAGCGTGCCACGACCGGTTCGCCGTTCTATGGCATGGTCGTGATCGATGAACGTAATCATCAGCAGAACAAGCAGCTTGACGATTTCCATTTCGCTTTGCTCAACAACCACGACAGCAAGAAAGCCGATTACACTAATCTGGTCGAGGGCCTGTTCATCGCCGCGTCTCACCATAGCGTCGGCGTACAGTTCGCGGACCTGGTCGCAGGGGCCATCTACCGCAAGGTCTCCAAGGGAGATTCAAGCTTCTATGACGTGATACGGGGAAACATCCGGTGCCGTCAGAACGGGGACGTGAACGGATTCGGAATAGTGTCGGTCCCCCACGGAGCCCTGCACGTCTAGATATGATAGACGCCGTGTCGAGGATTCCTCCCCAAACCTGCAAAGTGGCGCAGTCACGGCGTAATTACAATATATCACCTGACACGCCGATATCCGTCTGATTCCTCCCATGGCTCACATCGTACGGGGCCCCTCATCCTCCCTTCGCGCATCGTTCCCGATCACATCGGACTGGTCCGCAAAGAATCCGTCCTCGAGACCGTATCGTTCGGACAACCTATCGAACACGCGCAGGCCCTCGCGCAACGCCCGGTCGTAGGCATCCGGATCCTCGCCCGCCCGCCTCACGCTCAGGGCGACGTGGAACGCCTCGTCGATCAGCCGTTCCATGTCATGCGTGGACAGGTTCGCGGCCCCGCGTTCCATGCCATCCGTCACGAGCGGCGGACGGTTCTCCATGCTCGCCCGCCACTCCTGGACGGCCAGGGCCTCGCTCCTCGCGTCATGGATCCACTCTCCGCGCAGCTTTCTCAACCGCATGTCGGAACCGAGATCGGTCGCGTTGAACCGTTCCGTCCAACCGTCCGTGCTGCGCCAGGTGATTCGGTATCCGACTACCTGCCCGGGCGAGTCGAACGATTCCCTCGTGACTCCCTTGCGCAGACGCGGGTCGATGCTGAAGCCCTCACGGCGCACGCGGCGGATGAACTCGTCCTCGCTATGCGACGCCTTCGCGCATGCCTCCACGATGCGGCCGACGTGCTGTTTCGGCATCGTGTCCGCGGCCACGCTTGCGATCCGCCGCATGCGTTCGTCCCTGCCGAGCATGGGCCAAGGGAGCGGGCCCGTATGATCCTGCCGTGCCTTCCATTCGGCCCAATGGCGCCATTCCGCGTACCGGTATCTGACGTGGCTTTCCGTGATCGCCCGGTCGAGCTCGACGAGTTCCGGCCGTTCCCGTTCGATTTTCCGGCATGATCTCTGCGCACTTTTCATGTCGTTGAAGGTGTCGAGCCATCCGTCGTCCGTGGCGAGCTGCACCATCACATGCACGTGGTCGTTGCCGTTCCGGCTTAGCCCGTGGCGGACCGCGAGCCACGTCACGCCGGACATGTCACCGTCCGGCAGGATGTCCATCCGCTTCAGATAATCGTGGACGATCCCGTTCCATTGGTCGTCGGTGAGGATGCCCTGGCCGGCCTTGATGGACAGCGAGCAGTGCCAGACACGGTCCCTGCCATGGTCCTTGTCCGGATTGTGTCTGCCCCGCCGGTCGCGTGGATACGGGTCGTCCTTGCGTTCCCTGACCCGGTAGCGACGGTCGAATCGTTCCCCAATCCGCTCATACGATGCGTTCGGCTTACCGTCGAAATTGAACGAGTCGAGCAAATCCGCGCTGCATGCGACGAGGTGCTGGTTGGCGTGCTCGTTGTGCCGGCCTCGGCCGAACAGGTATTTCACGAGTCCCACCGGATTGGAGCCACGGCTGATCTTCGGAATCATGCAATCCATGGTTCAACATGGAAAACAAACCCGTGGCACACCTCGTCTACGAATAGCGTCCGTCATGTATCGTTCGCCGGCTTCGGTACCGGTGCCGGGTTCCGACAACGGGGCCGGCTCGTATCCGGACGGCCGGTATGAAGACCACGACGGCCGCAAAGAATATTAGGAAGACGCGGAAGGATATGAAAAGGCCACGCCTCCGGTAATGCGCGGGGCATGGCCGTCGTCGTCGGAATGACCGACGATGTCCGGGGCCGTCAGTTTCCGTTTTCCCCATCGGTCTCGTCCCCACATGATTATGGCGGGGATGGGGCCTGCCTGTCCCGTTCCGGGAACAGAGGTTTTAGTCGGACGTGCGTAGGCGTTGCACGTGTTCGCTGATCCGGTCGCAGCCGTCGAGCATGACCGCAAACCACGCGTCATCGACGGCGAAGCCGGGATCGCCAAACAATATCAGCCTGTATCCCGGGAACGAGCCCAACGCCTCCTGCAGACGGGACAGTGACCGTCCGACCTCGGGCAGGCGGATGGCGATGTCATGGGGCGTGCGATCCCGATCGATCCGCCCGTCGACGCCCGCGCCGTGGACGAGGAACAACAGATCCACTGCCTTCCAGACCCTTACGTAGGCCTCGTCGACGACGGCCTCTACTCCGTCGTCTGGATGGTGCATGTCCAGATCCGCAAAACCGACGGAAAGCCACGCGCTCCGGCATCCCGCCGTGTCGCGCCCCACCGGTTGCGGGTCGAGGTCGAATACATCTCGCGCGGAAGCGCCGTCGAGGACGGCGGAAACATCACCCGCATCGATCCGCCAGCCGTCCCACGCCAGACGCGCCAGCCAATCGCACACAGTTCCCGCCAGCCTGCCGTCCTGCAGGTCGAGCCATCCATCGGGCATGGGCAGGTGCAGGGGACCGCGGTCGCAGGGGTCGATGACCATGTACCTCAGTTTCAACGACAGTTCCGTCATGATGCCCTCCTTGGAAACACCCACGTCCAATCTATCTTTTATAAAAGATACCATGATAGAAAGGAAAACGGAAACCGTGGAAAGAGGTATCTGATGGAACCGATGGCGGAACGGCCCGTGGATGGCGGGGGCTTCGGACGGCATGCCAACGCTTCGTCCATAGGCTGCGAGATGGCAGGGTTGATGGGCCGGATGACCGGATGGCGCGACGAGCCGGCGCGCGACCACTATGTGCGCACCGGATTCGACCGATACGACAGGCGTTCCGGCGGGCTCAGGATGGGCACCCTCACGGCCATCGCGGGCGGCCCCTCGATGGGAAGCGATGTCCTAGCCTTGGACGTCGCACGGCACGCGGCCCTCGGATTCGGCCGTCCGACGGCCTATTCCTGTTCCTCCCTGAGCCGGGACGAGGTCATCATGCGGATCATGTCGGCGGAGACCGGGGTGGCACCGCGCCTTCTCATGGACGGCGACCTCGATGGGGATGAGTGGGACCGGTGCGAGGTGTTCGCCTCGTTCTGCGGGGACGCGCCGCTGTACATCGATGCGGACCGCGACATGGACGTGGGCCGGTTCATGGACTCATGTCGCGGACTGGCGGAATCCGCCGGGCTGAAGCTGGCGGTGCTTGACGCGCCGGATCGGGTGGCGAGGAACCGGGACGTCATGGACTCCGACCTGCGCAGGCTGGCCAGCCTGGCCAAGGACCTCGGCATCGCGGTCGTGGCCACCATCCCCATGGACCGGAACCGCTTCCCTCTGGAACGGTTCCGCGACCGCGGACGAATCCCGCGTCCGGTATTGGCCGATGTCAGGTACGCGGACACCGTGTGCCAGCACTCAAATACCGTGCTCGTGGTGCGGCGCACCGAATTCGACGGCATGGACGGCGGGCCGGAGAAGGCCCTGCTCACCGTGGCGAAGCACCAATGGTGCACGTCGGAGGAGTATGCGCTCGAATACGATCCGCAGTTCCCGAGATTCGTGGAACCGTGACGGAACGGTCCCGCGGGCGGTGCGCCCGGCTCCCTGCCGGGAACCCGGTTCCGCTATCCTCGGTAAAAGAAAACATGTTTCATGGAAAGTAGGGCGCATGGCTGAGATCGTGACCATCAAGATCGGGCCCCACAGAGACCTTGGATTCGAGGAGGAGGACGTCCACGGGACGCTCCGCCACGTCGTCGGCTGGGAGGACGGCTGGGACCCGATGGACGAATCCGTCCGCGGCGAGGTCTGGGACCGCAGCAGCTGCTGGTGGAAGCTCGAGCCGGGAAGGGCGGTACGCTGCGATACCGCCATCGTCCTCAACCCCGACAACGTCGTGGTGTGCGTCGCGGAGATCAGGGGCGTGGTCAAACGCAGGGACATCATGCGCATGGGGTTCCTCGGACGGGTCGCGGGCGACGGGTACGGGCCGTGGTACGGCAAGGTCATCGATCGCAACGACTCGAAGAACCCGATCGCCTATTTCGACGAGCGAGCCATCCTCACGCCCGGCGAGGTCACGGCCGACACCGTGAGACTCAACCGGTAGGATTGCCGGAGGCGTGATGGAAATTCGCGTCCGCATAGGGCGGAGTGCGTCCACGAGACCGGCCGCATACGCGACGCGGGGTGGGATTCCCCGGTTTGGAGGTATAATTCCAAAGGAATGGCATGCCGCCATTCATGGAGGGATGCGCACGCGGCCTTTTGCCCGGGAGGTGGAACGATGGCTTTGAAAGACGATTCCGTCAGGGAGGATGAGGAAGAGGCGCTCAGAGAGTTTCTCGCCGATTCTGAATGCTTGGAACCCCTGTCCGAATGGACGCGCAGGCTCAACGTGTTTGATGTCCTCAAGATCACGAACACCGAGATCCGGCACAGCAACGTCCTCGCCTGGCTCATGGACCCCGCCGAGAACCATGGGTTGCATGATGGTGTGATTCGCGGTTTCGTAGCTTTTGCTGCTCGGCGTATGGTGGACGACGGGGGTTTCGACGACCTGCTCATGGACTGCGACGGCTTCTCGATCCGACGCGAATGGCGCAATATCGACATCCTCGCCGTGAATGAGAAGGAGAAATACGTTCTTTGTATCGAGAACAAGATCTTCTCCGACGAGCATGACGACCAACTGGCCAGATACCGCGCCGAGATCGAGAGGGAGTTTCCGGATTGCCGGCGGCGGTTCGTCTTCCTCACCCCGAACTCGGGGGAGGCCTCGGAATCCGATTGGCTCGCCATGGGCTATGGGGACGTGCTCGACATCATCGACTGGGCGGTCGAAACGGCTACACCTGCGCCGGAGACGGCACGGTTCGTCGCGGACTACATGGATACAGTGAGGAGGAATATCTTGGGAGACAGGGAACTCGAAGATATCTGCAAGAGAATCTATGCGAAGCACAAGAGGGCGTTGAGATCGGAAGAGCGTCGTGTAGGGAAAGAGTGTAGATC
>OMGS01001033.1_pt1 | contig 10385 bp, 8 predicted proteins | sample 1646081 | NCBI WGS metagenome assembly OMGS01 (sample SAMN05578591, study PRJEB25193) | human gut metagenome | biome: Human Microbiome; feature: human-associated habitat; material: feces | host: Homo sapiens | place: USA:Birmingham | reverse complement strand
ACGCTCTTCCGATCTTCATGCACGGCCCCTCATGAAATCAAAATTGAAAATAAATGAAAGGCATGACGCCATCCGGACCCATCTTCAGGATAAAACCGCCCACGAGCGCAAGGACCACGGCCTGCACGGCCCACGGCAGGCGCTCCTGCGCATCCACGAACGCGGCGAACAGCCTCGCCCCGAAAAGCTGCAGCGCCAGACCTATGAGCACCGCGGGGATCACCAGCAACGGGAAACCTTCGCCGGGCTGCCCGAAGACAAAGACGCGGCGCAGGATTTCAAGGCTCCGCTCCATGTCTTCCGCCCGGAAAAATATCCACAGGAAGGACACGAAGTGGAACGTCAGCAGCCATGCCGCGCCCACGCCGCACCAGTGCAAAGCCGGGCTGGGCGTGAACCCATCCGGCCAGAAACGCTTTTTCAGTTCATGGAAGGCATGGACGACGGCCAGCCCCACCCCATGCATGACTCCCCAGACCAGAAAACGGATATTCGAGCCGTGCCACAGCCCGCCGAGCGCCATCGTGATGATCAGGTTCAGGTAGCGGTTCCCCCGGCGGCTCCCGCCAAGCGGGATATACAGGTAGTCGCGGAGCCACAGGGACAGGGTGATATGCCAGCGCCGCCAGAAATCCTGTATGTTCAACGCAAGGTACGGTGAACGGAAGTTCTCCGGCAGGCGGAACCCCATGAGCCGCCCCACGCCGATCGCCATGTCCGAATATCCTGAAAAATCACAGAAGATCTGTATGGAGTAGGCATACACGGCGGCGAGGATCGTCCACGAGGAGTAAAATTCCGGCGATTCGAACACGTCGCGCACGATATGCTCGGACAGGTAGCTGGCGATCACGACCTTCTTGAACAGCCCGCTGAGGATAAGCGCGAACCCTTCCTGCAAGTCGCGGGAATCCCATGTCCGGTGCCCAAGCTGCGGCAGGAACTGCCGGGCGCGCATGATCGGCCCCGCCATGATCGTGGGGAAGAAGGACACGAACAGCAGTACGTCCAGAAACGCGCGCGGCGGCTCGTCCGGGCAGCGGTAATGATCGATGGCGTAGGACAACCCCTGGAACGTGTAAAAAGACAGCCCTACGGGGAACAGGATCTCCATCGAGGGCAACGCATGGCGCAGGATGCCGGTGTCGAGCCCGGCGGCGCTTGCCAGCGATTCCAGCCCCAGAATGAGGAATTCATAATACTTGAAGAACGCCAGCAGGGCCACATGCAGGGCCACATCCAGCGCGATGACGCCTTTCCGTTTGCGCGGCTGCCCCGAAAAACGGGACATCAGGTGGACGGCCCCCCAGTTGAGCACCGCCACGGCCAGCAGCAATGGGACAAAGACCATGCCCGCGAGCGCATAAAAAAAGAGATTGCAGACGAGCAGAAACGCCCTGTATTCCCCGTCCCTCTCACGCAGCAGCCAGCCCGCGACAAGGACGAACAGGAAAAAGGTTGCGAACTCCAGCGTAACGAAATTCATCTGTGCCTATCCGGGCAAAAGGTCATGCGCAAGGGCGCGCGATCTCCGCACGATAGCGAAAACGCACGCCCCTTGCAAGTAAACCGCCTCGGCGTTCTCACCTATCCGGCGAAAAACGCTGGCGTTTTCAAAATCCTATCGAGGAAGCAGCAGAAACACCGCTCCCCGGTTGTCCAGATAACTGGCCGTGTGCGTCGCCGTTTCTCCGTTGCCGCAGAACAGATCCACGCGGTTGCGCTTGATCGCCCCGCCCGTATCCTGCGGCAACGTCAGCGCGTTGAACGGGACACTGTGTTCGCCTCCCTCGTCGGGCAGCGTGACGTTCATCAGCGTCAGCAGCCCGTTGGGCAAGACGCTCTGGTCGGTGGCCACGCTCACCCACGGCGTGATCCTGCGGCCCATGCTGCCTTTGGAACCCGAAGTCCCCGGCTTACCGAGTTTGAAGAACACATAGCTCGGGTTCGTGTCCAGCAGGTCCGTCACCTGATCGGGGTGCGCGGCCAGCCATTCCCGGATGGAGAACATGCTCACCTCTTCCCGTTTCAACAGCCCCCGATCGACCATGACCCGGCCAAGCGCGACGTACTTGTGCCCGTTCTGCCCGTCGTACAGCACAGAGCGCACCGACCCGTCCTCAAAACGCAGCCGTCCTGACCCCTGAATCTGGAGCATGAAGATGTCCACCGGATCTTCCACCCACGCCAGTTCCAGCCCGCGCCCCTTCAACGCGCCCTTGCAGTCGATGGCGTGACGGGTGTGATAGGGGCGCTTTTTGCGCAGATCCGGAGGGGATTTGTAGATAGGGTATTGGAAACGCCCCTTGCGGACGTGGGACGCCGGGATCTCCGGCTCGTAATAGCCGGTGAAGCCGAAGTCCGGGCCGATGCGAACCCAACGGAAGTCGGAAGCCAGCACTTCCGGGGCCTTATCAAGGAAAGGAAGCAGACGCAGCAAGCGTTCGAGCCCTTTTTCCATCTCGCCGTAGGTCACTTGAAGCGCAGGGTAGTTCACGGCCACACGGGACGAAGGTTTCGCCCGCACGTAGGCAAGGCTCTGCTCCACCGCGAAACGCATGTCCTTCCACGAGCGCATGCCTTGCCGGGACGGGTCCAGCCCCCGCGAGAGGCGCTCCGCCTCCACCTCCGAAACCGGGAATACGCCGGGGGTTTCCAGCGGCGCGACGCGCACGGCCTCCGGCACATCAGGCTGGACGACATCAGGCCGGGTTGACTTCCCGCCGCAGGCGGACAACAACAAACACAGCAGACAAGCCCCAAACAAGGAAAAACGGCGCGACACGGCGGACTATCCTCACGCAACAGGTTGAAAAACAACAAAGCCTTTGCTGTGTACAGTATCCTCTCACCCGATGCAACGCCTTGCCTCGCCGGGTCCGGCAAAAAAAGTTTTCTTTTTTTGCAAAAAAAGCTTGACGAGAAGCGCTGTCCGTTATAAACACTCCCTCGTTCTGCGGGAGTAACTCAGTGGTAGAGTGCAACCTTGCCAAGGTTGAAGTCGCGGGTTCAAATCCCGTCTCCCGCTCCACCGCCCTTTCTGCGGGAATAACTCAACGGTAGAGTGTCAGCTTCCCAAGCTGAAGGTTGCGGGTTCAAATCCCGTTTCCCGCTCCAGATTTCAAAACAGCCGAGTCCGGCACGGTCTAAAAATCCTTTCCTGGCAAGAGAAAAGCGAAAATAGATTGTCTGGACTCGGCTCAAAAAATCCATAGACAGCCTACTCCTTTGGGGGCACTTCTGGGGGTATATAGCCCCTTGCCAGGAGTCTATACCCCCATGCCCCTCACAGATACGGCAGTACGTGGCGCAAAGCCCGCAGACAAGCCCCAAAAGCTCTTTGACGGCAACGGCCTCTTTCTTTATGTCGCTCCAAGCGGCACCAAAAGCTGGCGCTTGAAATACCGATTTCAAGGCCGTGAAAAACTTCTTACTCTCGGCACATACCCCCAACTTTCCCTCAAAGAAGCGCGAGAAGCCTGTGCTGCCGCCAAAAAACAGCTTGGCGGGGGTATCGACCCGTCCGTGCAGAAAAAGGTGATTGCCCGCGCTTGGGAAAACACCTTTGAGGCCATAGCGCGGGAATGGCACGAGAACAAAAAATCCGCTTGGACGGAGCGCTATGCGGAAGACATGCTTGAGCGCATCGCCAGCAACATCTTTCCCTATCTCGGCAATCGCCCCATCAATGAAATTACCCCGCCGGAACTTTTAAGCGTACTGCGGAAAATCGAAGCGCGTGGAGCCTTTTACCAAGCCAACCGCTTGCGTGAATCCTGTTCTCTGGTCTTCCGGTACGCCATTGCCACCGGCAGAGCCGAGCGCGACACCGCCGCCGATCTGCGTGGAGCGCTCAAAAGCCACGTTACTACCTCACGGGCCGCTATTACCGAACCGGAGGAAGTAGGCGGCCTGTTGCGGGCCATAGACGGCTATACAGGCCACTTTGTCACCAAGTGCGGCGTACAGCTTCTGGCGTTGACCTTTCTTCGCCCTGGGGAAGTGCGCTTGGGCGAATGGTCGGAAATAGACCTTGATGAAAAGCTCTGGCGCATCCCGGCAAAACGAATGAAAATGCGCCTTGACCATTTAGTGCCATTGAGCGCTCAAGCTTGCGCCGTTCTGGAAGAACTGCGCGAACTCACCGGACGTGGTCGCTTGATGTTTCCGGGGCTGCGGGCAAAGGAACGGCCAATCAGTGACGCGACCTTTATCGCCGCCCTGCGGCGCATGGGCTTTGAAAAAGATGAAATGTGCGCTCACGGCTTCCGCTCAATGGCAAGTACCATCCTCAACGAGCAAGGCTATCCAGCCGATGCCATCGAAAAGCAGCTTGCCCACAACCCGCGCAACAAGATACGCGGCATTTACAACCGCGCCGAGTACTTGCCAGAACGCCGGAAGATGATGCAGGATTGGGCGGATTATTTGGAAAAATTGCGAAATAGTTAAGCAACGCTTGCTTATCCATGTATTCTGGTTGCAGCATAGGGATAGTTCATGAGTATTGAAATTGACCGAAAACGATTATTGCAAAATAGTAATCTAGCAGTACTGACTAAAAAATTTTCCACCGAGGAATTGATTTCAGTTTACCTTTCAAACAAGGGCAAAAACTGTGACTACACGATATTTCCAGCAATCATTCCTTTAAAAAAAGCAAAACAAGTTCTATCAGATCAAGGGTGGGACTTTTTGGAGGGGCGAGGCAAGCCCGGCATTATTGTTTACCATGAAGGGAAGCAGGAAAAACCAAGATATTATCGATATGGTAATAACGATGGCTTTGAACCGTTTGTGCTTACTAGAAATTTCAGAAACAAAAAAGGCTGCTTTGAGCTTTGCGAAGAATTTCGACTACTACACAATTTATACCATGATATTGATTCCAATACCTATTTGAAATTATTCGATAATCACGAGGAAATTATAGCCACTATCAAAGAAAATGAGGTAAAAGTTCGATTAAAAGAAATACAGCAATTTTTGGCAATAAAAAGAAAATACCTCTCTATCCAATTCGATTTTCGTGAACATTCTTTACATCCCCTTGAAGATTTAAATCTTGTCGGATGCGATAGAGAGCATGTGGAAACACTAGCCAGCTGGATCATTGGCTTTGCCGATTATGGTGGCGCAGCAGGTGAAGATAGAGCCTTTAGCCGCTTGTTAGGCAAGAGGTTAATAGCGCCGTTGCCATTTACAGAAAGTGGTTTTGTAGGTGCTGCACCTGAGCGCCCCAAAAGATATGTCGACTTTATTATTGGCACAACCCCAGAGAGACAAGAAGTCATTTATACTTCGAATCCAGGTTGTTTAGCTGATTTTTTCGGAGCCAACCCAGATGCTCCAAATTACTTAACTCCAGTTCATTTCAACAAAGAAGTTCTTGAGAAATACTATCAACGCCCAAGTAAGTACAAGGTTGAAGACGGACTCCTATGCTGCGGTAATGATTGGGCTTTACAAATTGATAATCATTTTGATGACAAGGTTATTGCGTGGCTTGGCGACCTAGGACGTGATCTTCCATACGATGAGCAAATGTTTTGGAGAGCATATAACATAAGCCCAGGCGCTAATAAGATAAGCAATATTTTTTTCAAGCGACAACTACTTGCTCAACCAACAGATTCAACGAACATTGAGCACTTGTTTCAAGACCGCTATGCCAAGTTAAGAAAGGTATGCGAGGAGCATTTAAGTTGGCAAATCCTGCTACCGCTGAACCAAGACGATTCTTACCATATTGACTGCGTACGGACTTCTTTAACGAATGAGCAGAAAGAATTCGATGAGCAGTTGCTCAGCCTAACCCAAATACTGATAGACTCTTTGAATGAAAAACAAATATCGCAGTTACTGCCATCAAGTTCGGATATCGTTGGTGGTATCAACAAATTAGAAGCAGTCTTTACTTTGAAAAAAATAGAAGGCGCGGAACAAATTGATTTCCTAAGAAAACTTCAAAAGTTACGCTCAAAAAGCGCTGCACATAGGAAAAGCCAGGAGTACAGGAAAACAATAAAAGACCTTAGCTACCACCAAATGCCACTCAAAGAGGTATACTCTGACCTCTTGCAGCAGGCAGTAGCTTTTTTCTGCTTTCTAATACACATAATTGAGAATAAGCAACTGCAATAATATATACCGCTGCCAGCGAGGCGGCGCGAACCTTGCGAGGCACACCACTAAGAAGTGTGCCGCTGCAAGGAGCGTGACGCCTCAGTTCTATGGCAGTCTTCTTTCGGTCTTCCGGCTGTCTTGGATGCGTCCTTTTCAGAAGACTGTGAATGGGCAGTGTTCCCTCTTCTTGGCTCTCCCGGTCAAGCTGGAAGCTTGCCCACGTTTTACGAAGTAAAGCATAGTGAGCTATACTTCTGCTTTCCGCAAAGATCAGAGGCAGACCCATCCGCCACGCTCGAAGCCTCGCAGAGCGCACTCAGTTTCCATAGGAAACTGGTAAGTGCGCTCTACTTTCCCGTAAAAATTCAGAGCGTATATCCAACGGCACAGCTAGCAGATTCAGGGGGCAATAAACCAATCTCCGCCCACAGGTGACGTATCTATTGCACTTTTATGCAAATACCGCCCAATCATGACGCGATATTGAAAATAGTAACGCAAGTGGGCAGTGGGCGTTATTCGGTTAATAGTTTGCAATCAAGAGATAGAGCAGGACAGGTGAGGTAGCGCTACCTCCCGTCCTGCCCTGCGTGGCTGCTTATTCGCCTTTCGGCTCAACGCTAATTCACGGACTCAACCTTGTCATAGAAATTCTTCATCCGAAGCACCAGGGCGGACACCTGCTCAAGCAAGCACCCCAGACTGGCAATGACATAGCCTTTCACGCGCACGTCATGGTGTGTGTTTTTCATCACCTTGACCAAGCCGACCAGTAGCATGTGTGTTTCTGCCAGAAGCCCGCGAAAATCTTCTGCGCGGTAACGCTTCAATAGTTCCCGCTCATGCTGCACCGTTCCCGGTGAGAGATAATAGCAACGGGTTTCTCCATTTTCAGCAGGCCGCAGAACGCCCTCCCGACTTTGTTCTGACGGCTCATACATCGCAAGCAAGTCTTGAGTGGCTTCTTGAAATCTTTCGATTCGCTTTGCCATTTCAGGATGGCTTGGAGGATAGGACGCGGAAGATTGAGGCTGCGGAACAGCACTCCGGGAGTGATGGGACATAAGGCACCTCGTGATTTGTACGATTGGCATTGCTACAAATAGCAAATGCCGGGTGTCGTACCCGCCCACGAGAGCGGTTTATGGCTTTTGGCCTTTCGGCTTGGACATGACCATAGCACCCGGCAATAGATAGCCAGAAGCGCCAACCAATGGGTGCAAAAAAGCCATACTGTCGGGATGGTAGCCGCTCGTGGAGGTGGGTACGAATCACCTATCAAAAAGAAAACACACTATTTCAATAAGGTCAAGAATCACGCTGCCCGTGAGGATTGAAGCGAATAATATATTAGCGTATATCTAGGCATCCGAAGCAATAACAACATAATTTAATTTACTATGCTTACTCCACAATCCTTAAAAATTGAAATTCTAGCTAATATCAAGGCAGATTTTGGCGAAAAAAGCCCATTATATCAGTCATTGATGATGTCTGAAATGGAGTATGAAGATTCTGGCCTTTTTTCACGAAAAATATGGAATGTTTTCTCTCGCCATTTAAAAATATTCTGTCTTTCTGAAAACAAAAAGGCATTAGACAACAATATAGAATATTTATTTAAGGTGGCTGATGGAATACACAGTGTTCAATCAAATGGAACATCAGACTATTGTATCACAGAAATTAATATACTTGTCAGAAATAATCTCAAGCCAGATGTATATTCAACTGATGAAATTGTTATAAATTCATCGGTAAAAATTGATACAAGTAAAAATTATATTAATCAAGGTGGATTTGGACGTATATATAAGATTCATGATAGCTTTTTAGATAGAGATTTCGCCTACAAATTTTTTGACCCGAGTCCATTTAATGAAGAAAGCTTAGACGACTTAGTTAGGTGATTTATCCGAGAGGGTAAAAAGCTTTTGCGGTATAGACATGAAAATATTGTTGCAGCATATGATGTTGGATGCGTATCCGGTTCAAATGTGTATTATTTGAAAATGGAATATATAGATGGTGTAAATTTATTAGATTTTATTTCTTGCAATACATTGGATACAAAAATAAAAATAAGTATTGCGGATCAATTTATATCTGCAATGGGATATATCCACTGTATTGGAGATTTGCATAGAGATATAAGCTATCAAAATATTCTTGTTACTAAGGATAATAAAGTTAAAGTTATTGATTTTGGATTTTCTAAAGGTCGCGATGATACCAGTTATGAAACAACAAAGTATCCTCTTGCTTCAAAATTCGCGGCCCCTGAAAGCACTGGTCAAGTAAAAGATAGCTTTAGCGCGGAAGTCTACTCAATCGGTGCCGTGCTGTATTCGATATTTACTCAAAGTAAATTTCACTCACAAAATATTTTGAATCTTGAAGAGTACGACATACCTGACAATTTAAGTCAGTAGTGTTGAAATGTTTAGAAACGAATCCAGACAATAGAATAAAGAAAGCAAACCATATTAACTGGCATTTAAGAAATTATTTGAATAAAAAGAGCGACACAAGCATCGATTTGACAAGAAGAAATGAATACAATCTTGATTGGCTGGCGTCTTTCATTAATGAGGTAATAATTAAGATTATATTCAACTATGGTGAGTATCCAGACTTTGATTCTGTACAGATATGGATTACTGAAGAATTCAAAAGCGCCATAGAAGATAATGCATTTATTAAAGAAATTCATTTTTCAAATTTGATATTCAGGCTTCACGGGGTAAAAAAGATAGAATATTACAAGGGCATAAGCAAATATTTAGATTTTTCGCTTCTTTATGAAGCCTATACCTACTATATAAACCTTCCAAATGCTCAAAAGGTCTTGTTCTGCAAGACAATAATGACGATAATCCAAAGAAAATCCTATCAGGAGGCAGCATCTGGAATGGATGATGTCCCTTTTTAGCGTCCAGCAAGAACCTATTTATTCGGGGGTATTTTTAGGGGTACAAAATTTTCTCTCGAAATTTATTATGTTTTATTTAAGATTGTTATATATATTTTTAAAATCCCGTTTCCCGCTCCAAAAATTTAAGCCCTCGCGATGACAGATCGCGAGGGCCTTTTTGCATGAAGAAATAGTGACGCCAAAAGAGATTGGGAGCTGCTTACCGGCTGACCCTTTCCATCCTGTCGTAGACGTTCCGCATCCGCAACACCAGGTTGGACGCCTGCTCAAGGAGGCAGCCCAAGCTGGCAATGACATAGCCTTTCACGCGCACGTCATGGTGCGTGCTTTTCATTATTTTGACCACGCCCACCAGGAGCATATAGGTTTCCGCCAGCAGGTCGCGAAAATCTTTCGCGCCGTAGTGTTTCAAAAGTTTGCGCTCATGCTGCACCGCTCCCGCAGAAAGGTGATAGCAGCGGGTTTCGCCGTCCGAATCCGGACTGGGACGCGGATTGAGCCCGCTGCCCTGCCCTGCCGGTTCATAGATGGCCAACAGGTCCTGGGCGGCGGCCCGGAATCTTGCGATCCGTTCCGCCAGTTCGGAATGACTCTGAGAAGGGGGCGTTGACGACTGCGGCTGCGGAGCAGCGCTCGGGAAATGATGGGACATAAGGCACCTCGCGGGTTTTTACATTGGCGCTGCCTTACGATGACAACGCCGGGTGTCGTAAACCGCCCGCGAGCGGCTTGTGGCTTTTAGCCTTTCGGCCTGGACATGACCACAACACCCGGCAATAGATAGCCAGTAGCGCCAGCCAAAGGGCGCAAAAAAGCCATACTGTCGGGATGGTAGCCGTCGCGGGAAGGTGTTTTACGAGCACCTAGATTAAGAAAAGCACACTTCGTTTTTCCAGTCAAGACAATGAAGCATTGCAAAAATACATCAATCCAAGTTAAATTTATCTATATTAAGCAACAATGCAATGGAGCAATTGGGTCAGATTTACCAGAATATAGTATTAATTTAACGAGTGAAGAGAATTAATTTTTCCATATATGAATGATATAAAAATTTTCCCACGTGGCAGAGAGACTCTTTGAAAAAGCTTTATTGGGGAGACAAAATAAAAGGTGTCGCATGATAACGAGCAACGTCAAAAAGATTATGGATGACAGAAAGATAACGATACGCGCCCTGGTCGCGCTGTCAGGATTGTCAGACAAAACGATCCTGCGCACACGGAATGAGCACATAGTGGAATGCCGGTTATATACGCTGCAAACAATCGCCAAAGATCGGAAGAGCGTCGTGTAGGGAAAGAGTGTAGATCTCGGTGGTCGC
>OMGS01001027.1_pt1 | contig 10417 bp, 10 predicted proteins | sample 1646081 | NCBI WGS metagenome assembly OMGS01 (sample SAMN05578591, study PRJEB25193) | human gut metagenome | biome: Human Microbiome; feature: human-associated habitat; material: feces | host: Homo sapiens | place: USA:Birmingham | reverse complement strand
GGCGACCACCGAGATCTACACTCTTTCCCTACACGACGCTCTTCCGATCTCAAAACAAAGTGCACTTGGCAGAGTAAATCCCGGCTCTGCCAGAGGATCTGCCTTCAACGAGGAAATTGCCACCCAAATAACCGGAAACAGGGAGATGAAACATACCAGAATCATCACAACATACGAAACGATCTTTCCAAAAGTCCCCACTCCATGGACCGCTTCATTTTCTTTGCCTTTTCTCTGTCTGCTCATCATCTTCTGCCTCCTTTCTGTTTTCTCTCACGAAACAGCATATTAATGATCAGGATCAATACCAGACCTCCCAGAATCTGAATCGCACCGATCGCATTTGCACGTGCGTACTGTGCTCTTGGACTGACAACTGCCAGTTCACGGATCAGGAAGCTGATACTCTTTGTTCCTGCTGCTCCGTTCGTCAGGAAATAAACTTCATTATACAACAGGAATCCTGCGGATACGGAGAGAATACTGATTGTCTTTATTGTATCTTTAATCAATGGAAGAACGATACAACGATCCAGTGTCCATCCTTTGGCTCCATCCAAAAGTGCCGCCTCACGAACCTCTTCCGGTATTGCAGAAATCTGTCCCAGAACCATGATCATGTTTGTTCCTGCAAAGAAGATGTATGCGCAGGTCAAAGCGATCATATTTACCTTTGGTATAAACAGTACGTTGTCCTGGAAATTCGGCACAAAAACACGGATAATTTCATTGATAATACCATACTTCGGATTGTACAGCTGTAAGAAGATCAATCCCATTGCTGCCGAAGAAATAATATTCGGTATCACGTAAATATTTCTTGCCAGCTTCCATCCTCTGCATTTCTTGGAGATTACCAGCGCCACTCCTGTCGCGATCGGAACCTGGACTACAAGTCCGCACAATGCCCAGATACAGGAATTTCTAAGTCCTTCCCAGAAATACGGATATTTCTCAAAAATATATTTATAGTTGTCAAACAGATGTCCAAAGGAATACATCTGCATATCATTCAAATTCGTGTAGTCCCATTTTGCAAAGGAACTGATGACCACCGTTGCGATCGGATATAAATAAAACACACAAAAGCAGACCAGAGTCGGTAAAAGAAAGAAGAGAACAAACGCATTCTTTCTCAACTTTTGTTTTTTTCCGGTTATTTCCATTTTGCTACCTCCTACTCTGGAAAATTTCATAGAGAAGGAAGCTGCTCCTTAAATACCTCCTGCAAAGAGCAGCTTCCATGATTTACAATTAACCAATCAGACCGATCAGTTCACTCTTTAATTCTTCAAATTTTGCATTTACATCAGTTCCGGAAACGGTAGATTCGATCAGTTTGTTACCGATCGCATTTGCAATATCTGTTCCCCATGTAGAATCGATTGTTGCAATCACATATTCTGCATCATTTGCCTGAGAACATGCCTCTGCAAGAAGTTTTGTTTTCTCGTCAGATCCTTCTGCCAGTGCATTCAGATCCAGTGTTGTTGTACATGGGTTTGCACCTACTTCTTTGAAGATCTTTGTCTGTACTTCATCACTTGTCATATATTTTACAAATTCCAGTGCCAGTTCTTTTTCTGCATCACTCATATCATTTGCTGCTGTGATTCCGCCGCTTGCAGAAGATAAGGAAACGCTTCCCGGGAAGATTGCCGGTTTAAAGTTTGTAGTATCTTCAAATCCGCCTGCTGCCCATACTCCGTTGAAGAACACTGCAGACTGTCCTTTGTTGAAGTCTGCTGCCCAGTCGTTTGCACCGTCATCGGCATTGCTGCTGGCATTGGAAGATCCGTTTTTCTGATCCATATTTGCCACCTGTTTGAATGCTTCTTCAAACTCTTTGGATTCGATTGCTTCTTCTGTCAGAGGCTCTCCTACGATTTTTCTTCCATTTTCGGACATACCGAGGATTGCGTTAAAGCATCTTGTAGATCCCTGACCGGCACCATATGCATACACATCTCCGCCTGCGGAACGTACTTTTTCCATTGCTCCTTCAAAATCGCTCCAGTTCTTCCATGTATCCGGTGTTGTTGCTCCTGCGTCTTTTAACACCTTGTCATTGTACCAGTATCCCAATGTCAGAAGCTGATCGTGAACCGTATAAATCTTTCCATCCACGTCGTTCTGTGTATAGTTGATTCCAACGTTGTCTTTGATCCCTTCTTCATCTATGTATGGTTTCATGTCAAGGAGCAAATCCTGACTGATCGCTGCCAGTGATACAGACCGTCCTGCCAGATCCACCATATCCGGATAGCTTCCGCCTGCCACTTTATTTTCTACCACACTGTCGATATCCTCTGTCGGAATTGCTTTAAATTCCACTTCTCCATCTGCATGCTCTTTTGCAAACTCGTCATAGATATCGCGCATAACCTGTGCAGGTGCCCATTCGCTTGCATCCTGATAATATCCATGATAAAACTCCAATACCTTGTCATCAGATGCTTCTGTTTTCTTTTTGCCGTCATCTGTTTTCTCAGAGTCACCGGATTTCCCACATCCGGAAACGACTACTGTTGCCGCCATAGTTGTAGCCAAAATCAGGCTGATGATTCTTTTCTTTTTCATTACTAAATCCTCCTTCGATTTCCTGTTGAATTTAGAATATCATGATCATCAGCCTGACTCTATGGATAGAATTGACACTTTCTTGCATTATTTCTGGTTTTTCCGTGTCAATTTTCTATTTTTTGTAATATATTTATGATTCTGCCGTTTTCTTGTAATTTATTTACCTCTGTTTTGTCATATTTATGAAAAGCGCCATACCATTTTCATGATATGACGCTGCAACTATTGATATAAATTTGTACAAAACTGCTCTTCATCCAAAGTCCCGTTAAGAACTTCCATAATCTGATTCCGAAAGTTTTCCAGCTGATCTGCCGTCCAGAGATTGTCCGGCACCTCAATGATACGGTCTGCTCCACGAATTGCTTCCACAGCATTGCACATCCTCGGAATCTGCTCCTTATATTCTTCCAAATGTATCTTTGGGCTGGACGGCATTTGTCCGGTTTCCAGAAGAATCCGCTTCTGTACCTTTTCGCTGAGCATATACTTTAAAAATTCAACACTGGCATCCATTGTCTCTTGATTCCCGGTATTGCCTACAATATATCCCAGACATACGGAAGAACTGGCGATCGTGCTGCCATTCTTTCCCGGAAACGGTGCATAGCAGGCATCGATTTTTTCATCGATCAGCTTACTTGCCCACACTCCATTGATATACATGGCTGTATTTCCACTGTTGAACATACTTCCTTCGTCCCTGTATCCATAATTTTTGTCTGTACTGTCCCCATATTGTCTGATCTGCTTCATTGTCTCTAAAACCGGAAAAAGTTCTTTTGCACTTAGCATCATCGAATGATTTTCCACTGCGTCCTGTGCTTCTTTGGAAGTGTCCAAAAGCAGGGCATCTGCCAGATAAGCACTGTTTTCTTTCGTAATCTGTACCGGGATCACCGATTTTCCTTCATTCTGTGACCAGCTCTGTATCTTCTCACAAGCCTCCAGAAACTCATCCCAGGTCTCCGGTACCGATTCAATCCCCGCTTTTTCAAAAATATCCGCGTTATACCAGTATCCCCCTCCAAGCAACAGTACATCTGACAGGGTATACAGCTTCCCGTCCTTCTGCCAGTAGGAAATGATCTCCGGCGCTACAGAGTCTGCAAATTCCTGATCTTTCTCCAGATAAGGCATAAGGTCTGCCGCTTTGTTTTTTTCTTCCATAAAGCGGTACACCGAATCTTTTCCGTAGCCTCCTGTAAAAATCAGATCCGGAACCTCTCCAACAGAAAGCATGTTTTTTGTCTTTTTGATCACCTCATCCGATGAAGTCATGGACATCAGATTCAGCTTGATCTCCGGGTGCTCTTTTTCAAAATCCTTATAAATCTGCCGCATTCTGACATGCTCCGATTCCATGGAGCCCCAACCATGTATCAGCGTAATCTCTGTCTGCTCCGCGCTCTCCTTACTGCAGCCTCCGAGCAGACAGGCCGTCATAAGAAGCAGTAAAACCCACGTTCCTTTTCTCATAGATTTCTTCCTCCGGACTGCTCGTATTCCTTTGGCGGACATCCTGCATATTTCTTAAACACCTTTGAAAAATATGCCGTATCCTCAAAACCGGTCAATGCTGCGATCTCATAGATTTTCTTGTCTCCTCTTAAAAGCAGTTCTTTGGCTTTTTCCACACGAAGAGAATTAATCGTATCAAACAGGTTCTCTCCTGCCTTCAATTTGTAAAACCGACTCAGATAACTGGAGCTGACATGGACTGCCTCCGCAATATCCGCCAGTGTCAGGCGCTCTGTATAATGGTTCCGGATATAGGTCTGAACACGCTTTAACAATGTATCTGTCCCATCTCCCTCTTCTGCATTCTGCGGCACGATCAAAATCTGCTCTGCACTTCTTCCCTTGGCGTAGGCCTTTGTCTGTTCATAGAGCAAGGAAGAATCATCTCCCTGCTGATAGGCCCGGCTGCACAAAATCTGCGGCGTCTCTCCAAGAAAGTTTTTACAAAAGGCTTTCATTTTCTCACAACAGCTGAAGATTTCCTCTGTCCGTTCACTGTCATTGACTGTAAGCACCAGTCCTTCTTCCTCCGTTCCGGGTGAAAGAGCGCGGTATTCAAACGAATGAAAGGCATGCAGAAAGAATTTTCTCACCTTTTCACCCTGACGCACCGGTGTTACCAGGAGCATCCGATACCAGGTCATATTTTCACTCTCCAGCCGCTGTTTGATATTTGCAATGGCTGCCGGAATTTCTTCCAGAGCTGCTGTTTTGACAATATAATCACTCACCTGGTACTGAATTGCCTTTCGTGCATACTGAAAATCCGCATACGCAGTCAGAAAGATCACAGACGTCCGGATATGATTTTTATAAATGTATTCCGCAACTTCCATGCCGTCCATCAGCGGCATTTTTATATCAATGATCGCAATATCCGGCGGACAGCTGCGGATCTGTTCCAACAGATCCTGACCATTCTCCGCAACATAGATCAGCTCGCATCCAAGCTCCTCCCAGGGAATCAGCTTTTCCAACCCTTCCCGGATATATGGTTCATCATCTGCAATCATCACTCTCCACATGACTTTCTTCCCCCTTTTTCCAACGGCAGACACATCGTTACACAAGTACCCGCACCCGGTGTACTCTCAATCTTCATCGATGCTTCTTCACCGTATATCGTATGAAGCATCTGCTGTGTATTGGTAAGACCGATGTGCGTATGCTTCTCATCTTCCACCGCCTGCCCTTTGTTCTTCTTCTGCTCTTCCACATCAAATCCGACTCCGTCATCTTTGATCTGAATCCGCAGCTTCCCATTTTCTTCTTTTGCTTCCACCCTGATATGACCGCTTCCCGGTTTCGGTTCGAGACCGTGTGAAACAGCGTTTTCCACCAATGGTTCCACACTCAGCCGCGGAATTCTGGCATTTTTCACTTCTTCACTGCAAAGTATATCATATGTAATCTTTCCTGCAAACCGCTCTCCCTGTAAAAGCAGATAAAACTCGATCAACTCCATCTCCTGAAATAACGGGATTTCAATCTCTCCGTTCCGGAAAATCTTTCCCTGAATCAGTCTGGAAAATGCGCTCAAAAGCTTTTGCAGTTCTTTGTTTCCCTGCAATCCTGCTTTCATACTGAGCATGGATAAAATGTTAAACATGAAATGCGGATTGATCTGAGACTGCAAATATTTTACCTGAGCCTGTGTAGCAAGAAGCTGTTTTTCATAGACTTCCGTGATCAGATTTTTGATCTGCCCGGTCATCTCATTAAACCGTGTGCTGATCTCATCAAACTCTCTTGTATCAAATTCCCGCATCTGCGCATCCAGTCTGCCGTTTCCAAATTTCCGGATATCTTCTCCGATAAACTTCAGCGGACGTGTCATTCTCATGGATACCGCAAATACGACAATCGCCGTGATTCCGATCACGATTAGAAAAATCACTGCAAAAGGCTGTACGGTGGAACGGATCGAGGCATAGATCAGGTTCTTGGGAAGTGCCATCCTCAGTTCAATCCCAAACCCGGTTTTCCCTCCATAAAAGAGAGTCATCTGATTTCCGATCTTTTCCTCACTGCTTCCCAAATCCTGAATTTCCAGCATCTGTTTTGCCTGTTCTTTTCCCTTTTCATTTGCAAACAGAATCTGTCCTTTTTCTCCTGTGATCAGCCAGCTGCTTTCCGGATATTCTTTTGTTTTGGAAAACAACGTATCCACCGCACTTTTTCCAAGGGAAATAATGCAGCAGCCGGACTCCTCCATCTCCTCATTGTATACACGCATACATACATACGCGCGTTCATCATGTGTCATATACCAGTATTCATTGCTGCTTTTCAAAAAACTGGAATTGATTTCTTTATAAATTTGATTCTGAAGCTCCATATTTTCCACTGTCTCCGGGTAGAAACGACTGCTCACCCATTCTCCGTTTTCATTAAACAGATAGATGCAGTCGATAAACGGAGAGGCGGAATCAACCATATTCATTTCCGAAAACAAATCGGTACTGTTTGCAAACTGCTCCCTTGCTTCTTGCTCATTGTACGCTTCTCCCGCGATAAAATGTTTCAGCACATTATTATGCCGCAGAGAAATCACCATATTTTCCATATTTTTGATTCTTGTATCAAACTGCCCGCTTGTATTCTCGAGATAAAATTCCAGGTCAGAACGAGCCTGTCTCGAAAAATGAAAAACGGACAACACCATCTGTGCGATTCCAAGAATCAATGTCGAAATAATACAGGCCGACAAAGTCAGAAAGATCAGCTTTGTACGAAAGCTTGGTTTTTTCTTCCCTTTCTTCATAAACCACCTCACTGCTGCGCCCGAAAATACTCCATACCAAATAAAATATCTCGATCCACCTGTGTTTTTAACTCCTCCAGAGATGCAAATCTGCTCTCCGGTCTCTCAAACGCACAGAATTCAATCTCCACATATTTTCCGTATGCATCTCCCTTATAATCAAATACATACACCTCTGTCAAAATCCGTTTTGCATCCGTTACCGTCGGTTTGATCCCCAGATTGCCGATTCCGCAATACCAGGTTCCATCCATTTTTACTCTGCATGCATATACGCCAAACCGGGGGGCTGCTTTTTCGGGCTTCCATGCGACATTCAAAGTGGGAAATCCCAGCGTTCTCCCGAGCTTTTGTCCATGCTCTACAACGCCCTCTGTACGGTATCGGTATCCCAAAAGCTTTTCTGCAAGTTCCACATTGCCGGCTTTCAGCGCCTCTCTGATATAGGTACTGCTGATTTCCCTTTTTCGATACACTGCCTTTTCTACAATCTCCAGCTCATATCCATAGCGCTTTGCATACTGTTTCAGCATACAGATATCTCCTCGCTTCTGATGACCAAAATGAAAATCTGTTCCCACTGCAATGTATGCGGCATGCAGTTGTTCAATCAGGATCTTTTCAATAAATTCCTCTGCTTCCATCTCACGGATTGCCTCAGTAAACGGACAGATGATCAGCGTATCCACACATCCTTCCAGATATGCTTTCTTTTCCTCGCCTGTCATCAATGCTTCTTTCCCCATATCAAATGCAAAAACAACACTTTCCGCTTTTTCCTGATCCGCAAATCTTTGAATCCGGCTGATCAGTTCCTGATGTCCTCGGTGAAGACCGTCAAACTTTCCGAGTGTGACAGCTGTCCTGTTTTCTGTCTGATATTTGCTTAAGTCTGTTACGTACTGCATAATCATCCTCTTATTTCTTCCTGATCCAGAAACATCTTTTCCACAGTAAGTTTTTTCCTGTTTTTATCAAAACAGAAGATACCGATAAAATGATTTTCCAGATCGTATACACGTATCCATTCCTGATTTTTTCTTTCTTCCATATCTGTTACAAAGCGGATTGGAATCTCATTTCCGTTATACGCAAGCGCCTGCCCCTCTTTTTTTACCGTCACGGCAGGATATTGGAAAAACACTGCATCCAGAGGGGTTATAATCTCTGAAAGCTTTCCTTCCTCTCTTTTTTTCTGTATTTCTGAAAGCTTCAGACTGCTCTCAATCTCAAAACGGCTCACCTTTGTACGAAGAAGCGACTCCATACATCCAAAGCAACCCAGCTTTTCACCGATATCGTGACACAATGTCCGGATATAGGTTCCCTTGGAACAGGAAACCTCCATCCTCACACGCGGCAGTGCCATTTCCAGGATCCGGATCTCTTTGATTTCAACTTTGCGGCTTTTGCGCTCGATCATCTTCCCTTCCCGTGCCAGCTCATACAGCTTTTTGCCGTTTACTTTCAGTGCAGAATACATGGGCGGTATCTGATCATATTCCCCCACAAAACTCATCACACAGTCTTTTACCTGCTCCTGCGTGAGTCCTTCTGTCTCTCCCACTCTCAGCACAGTTCCTGAAATATCCTGGGTATCGGTCTCTTTTCCAAGCAACAGGACCGCCTCGTATGTTTTATCCTTTTCCGTGAGCATATCACATACCTTTGTTGCTCTTCCCAGACAAACAGGAAGCACGCCTTCCGCATCCGGGTCCAGCGTGCCTGTATGTCCGATCTTCTTCTGTCCCACAATTCCACGCAGCTTTGCCACTACATCATGGGATGTGTATCCTTTTTCTTTGTATACGTTCAGAATTCCATTTACCATAACAATTCCTGTCTTTCTCTTCTATGCCTCTTTTAGCTGCAATGTAATCTGTCTAAGCAGATTGTTGATCACATCGTGCGCAGAACCTTTCATTGTAACCCCTGCTGCACGCACATGACCGCCTCCACCAAAATACTGAGCAATACTGCTTACATTGACTTTGCCCTTGGAACGCAGACTGACCTTATACTCCCGGGTGTCCGTCTCATGCAGAAAAATCGCCACTTCCACACCTTTTGTCTGCCGAAGCTGAGCCACGATTCCCTCCAGATCGCTTGGAACTGCCTCGAAAAATTCCATCTCTTTTCTGGATACAACAGAAACGACCACCTGTTTTTCTAAAACCAGCATGCTTTCTAAAAGCGCTCTCCCTAAGATCTGATTCTGGATATAGGTCTTCTCAAAATAAGTTTTTTCGATAATCTCACTGCCGTCAATTCCTTTTCTAAGCAACTGTGCGGCTGCCTCCATCGTCTCCGGAGAGGTACAGGAGTACTGAAATACTCCCGTATCATGTGCGATTCCCATATACAGTGCTTCCGCACATGCCTTACTGATCTTCTCATCTTCCAGAAGTGTATAAACCAGCTCTGATGTAGAACTTGCCTCCGGGCGAATGTAATTTAACTCTGCAAATGCATCATTGCTCACATGATGATCGATACAAACCGTATGTGCAGCCTGTCGAAGTAACGGTGCAAACGGTCCGAGCCGCTGTTCGTCCCCACAGTCCAGACAGATAAATAGATCATATGCCGTCTCTTCTAAAAGTGTATGTCTGATTTCCTCTGTACGCGAGATTATGGAAAAGGATGCCGGTATCTTTTCCAGATACAGATCAACTTCTATTTCCGGAAACTGCTCTGTAAGATACAGGTACAATCCCATCGACGATCCTACACAGTCTCCGTCCGGCCGAACATGACCGGAGAGCGCGATCCGCTTCTTTCCCTTCAAAATATCAGATAATACAATTTTCATGCTTATTTATTCATCCTCACTTTTCAAATCTTTGGTCAAATCATTAATTTTTTTCGTCATATTGACACCGTATTCAATGGACTGATCCATGATAAACCGGATCTCCGGTGTATTGCGCATGTTGATCGTTCTTGCCAGTTCACGCCGGATATATCCTTCTGCACTCTGAAGTCCTGTGATCGTATCTTCCTGGGCTTTCTTATCTCCCAGCACGCTGATGTATGCCTTACATGTCTTCAGATCAGGTGCTACTTCCACCGCTACCACGGAAGTCATCGGCGCCACTCTCGGGTCCTTGATGCCTCCGCGTAGGATGTTGCTCAGTTCTCTTTGGACTTCAGTATTGATTCTTGTGTTTTTAATACTGTTTTTCCTCATAACTGCTCCTTATTTTCTTTCTATTTCTACCATCTTGTATGCTTCTACAAGATCGCCTTCTTTGATATCATTATAGTTTTCAAATACGAAACCGCACTCGTATCCGGCTCTGACTTCTTTCACATCATCCTTGAATCGTTTCAGAGATGCCAGAGGTCCGTCAAAGATCACAATGCCGTCACGTGTCAGACGAACAGAACAATTTCGTTCAAAAGTACCGTCCTGTACATAAGAACCTGCAATCGTTCCCACTCCGGATGCCTTAAATGTCTGACGTACTTCTGCGTGTCCCAGTACCTTCTCTTCAAATACCGGATCCAGCATACCTTTCATTGCCGCTTCCACATCTTCAATCGCAT
>OMGS01001023.1_pt1 | contig 10443 bp, 6 predicted proteins | sample 1646081 | NCBI WGS metagenome assembly OMGS01 (sample SAMN05578591, study PRJEB25193) | human gut metagenome | biome: Human Microbiome; feature: human-associated habitat; material: feces | host: Homo sapiens | place: USA:Birmingham | reverse complement strand
ACGGGCAACCTGGCCAACATCTGCAACGTGCTGCGCATCGCGATCAGCTACAACAGCTTCGATGTGCTGGAGGACGGCTACGGGATTAATTTGCGGCCGCTCTCCATGTTCGCGGCTAAAGTTTACCACAATGATCCGTGCGAGCGCTTTGTTCCGCAGATTCTGGATGAAAATATTTATGATGCGGTAGATCCGGGGCTGGCGGCGAAGATGCACAAGGCGATCGCCATCATTCAGTTTAAGGTACAGGGACAGATTATCGGGCGTCATCCGGAGTATGAGATGGATGACAGGAGGCTTTTAGAGGCCGTGGATTTCGACCGGGGAGTGGTGGTGCTGGAGGGAAAGGAATATCCCATGCTGGATTTATCCTTCCCTACGGTGGACCCGAAGGATCCGCTTGCATTGACCGCGGAGGAGGAAGAGCTTCTTCATACGCTCCAGCTTTCGTTCAGGCATAATGAGCTTCTGCACAAGCATATCCGTTTCCTCTATTCCCATGGAAGCCTGTACAAATGCTATAACTCAAACCTGCTCTACCATGGCTGCATCCCGATGAAGGAGGATGGAAGCTTTGATGAGATCGTGGTGGACGGCATCTCCTATTCGGGACAGGCGCTGATGGACTATGTGGACAGGAAGGTGCAGAACGCGTATTTCATGGCGGAGGAATCCCCGGAAAAGGAGGACGCCATGGACTTTATGTGGTATCTGTGGTGCGGAGCCAAATCGCCGGTTTACGGCAAGGGAAAGATGACGACCTTTGAGCACTATTTTATCGAAGATCCGGCCACTCATAAAGAACCGATGAACCCGTATTACCGGCTCAGCGTGAAGGAAGAGACGTGTGACCGGATTCTGGAGGAATTCGGGCTTCCAAGGTCCGGTTCCCATATCATCAACGGCCATGTGCCGGTTAAAATCAAAGAGGGAGAATCCCCCGTGAAGGCGGGCGGAAAGCTCTTTATCATTGACGGCGGCCTGTCCAAGGCGTATCAGTCCAGGACCGGGATTGCCGGGTATACTCTCATTTATAACTCCAATCATCTGGCTCTGGCGGAGCACAAGCCGTTCGATCCGGAGAAGGAGAGCACGCCCAGGGTCTCCATTGTGGAGAATATGCATAAGCGGGTTATGGTGGCGGACACCGACAAGGGCGTGGAGCTGGCAGGACGTATCGCAGACTTAAAGGAACTGGCAGGCGCTTACAGAGAAGGCATATTGAAGGAAAAAGTAGAATAATTATGAAATTTTAATAATTAATTTACAGAAGATTCCTTTACGAAGCCAGAGGGAAATGGTATACTAGGAAAGGTCAGTTACTTTACTGAAGGAGGCTTCAATGAGCAGACAGGAATTTTTACAGCGTTTGCGGGACACGCTGACCGGCGAAGTGCCTGGAAATGTGATTGAGGAAAATATAAGATACTATGACGATTATATCAGAACGGAGACCGCGCATGGCCAGTCGGAAGACGAGGTGACCGGTGCGATCGGTGATCCCAGGCTGATTGCCAAGACGATCATGGAGGCCACGGAGAACGCCAGAGAGGGCGGCAGCCGTCAGTCCGCATATGATACGTATCGGAACGAAGGCCGGACGGTGTATGAAGAAGAGGCCGGACCGGACCGCCATTTCCATTTTGTCGATCTAAACAAATGGTACTGGAAGCTCCTGGCTGTAGTCGTGACAGTGTTATTCTTCTTCCTGGTCGCAAGTATCGTGACCGGTATATTCAGCATTCTGATTCCTCTGATGGGACCGCTGCTTCTGATTCTTCTTGTAATCTGGCTGATCCGGGGCCCCAGGCGGTAAAGGAATATATTAAAAACAAATTATAAATATTACAAAAGTGTAACGGCAGTTATACCGGAAAAATCGGTGTAACTGCCGTTTTTGCTGATTTTTGCTTGACATATGGAGATGAGTAGAGTATACTGATTTTTGTAACATTTATGTAACATATTACATATTGATAAACAAACGAAATAAAAACGTAAGAATCAGGAGTTGGAAAAACATGGGAAACAAAACCTGGAAAGTGCTGGGGGTTATCGGCCTCTATGCGGTTCTGGCCTGGAATTCACCAGTTACCGCAAAAGCGGCAGAGATTGAAGTGGAAACGAGTACAACACTGTATGCGAAGATAGATGCGCCGGACGTCGTGGTACGGAAGGCCAAGAATGCGGGCGGAGAGGCGGTTACAAAAGTATCGCGGGGACAGACTTATGAAGTTGCCGCACCGGCAGAAGGCGGCTGGGTGAAGATCAGCACCGCAGAAGGAGAGGGGTACATACCGAGTAACCGGGCGACCCTGATTGAGAAGACAAAGGAAAAAGTCGATGAGAGCGTGAAGCTGCGCCAGGACGTGGTCAATTATGCGCTTCAGTTTGTAGGGAACCGCTACGTATATGGAGGAACAGATCCGAATACCGGAGCCGACTGTTCCGGATTCACAAGATATATCATGCAGCACGCGGCAGGCATCTCCTTAAGCCACAGCTCCAGAGCACAGTCGGGAGAGGGACGCAGCGTCAGCTACAGCGAGATTAAACCGGGCGATTTAATCTTCTACGGCGGCAAGGGCTATATCAATCATGTGGCCATGTATATCGGCAACGGACAGATTGTACATGCTTCCACGGAGCGGACGGGAATCAAGATATCGAACGCAACGTACCGCACGCCTGTTAAGGTGGTCAGGGTTCTGGACTGATGGAGAAACCTGGAAAATAATGGAATGTTACCAGTTTGAAATAGTACTTGACTGAAAAGCAAGGTAAATGTATAATAAACGTAATGATTTTAACAATTACGTAATAATTAGAACGAAAAAGTAAAAAACAGGAGTAATGTCCCAATGATAAAAAATGCATGGAAAACGTTAAGCCTCCTGGCTTTCTGTGGAGCAATTGTACTTGCCAATCCGGCAGATGCCAAAGCGGATGAAGTTTCCGGACCAGGACTCAGTTCAGGTAATTATATCGCAACAGTTGAAGCAGAGACTGTGAATATCAGTACGGATGAGAGCGGCCAGGAGGTATTGATGGTAGCTTCTAAGGGATCTTCCTTTCAGGTCGTGGAAGACATGGGCGACGGATTTGTAAAAGTAAAGGTGAAGGATACATACGGATATCTTCCGGTCGACGGGAATGCGACTGTTACCCAGACCGATGAAGCTACCATTGCCGCACTGGAAGCAGCATATGATGCTCCTGCGGAGTTCCGGCAGAGTGTTGTCAATTACGCGCTGCAGTTTGTAGGCGGACGATACGCCTATGGCGGCAGTGATCCCCATACCGGAGTGGATTGCTCCGGATTTACGAGATACGTCATGCAGCATGCGGCAGGTATCTCACTGAACCGTTCTTCAGGCGGACAGGCTTCCCAGGGAGTTGCTGTGAGTTCTGACCAGATGAAGCCGGGAGATTTGATTTTTTATGGAAACGGAAGGTCGATCAATCACGTAGCCATGTATATCGGCAACGGACAGATCGTACACTCCTCCACCTACAAAACGGGAATCAAGGTTTCTCCGTGGAATTACCGGACTCCCGTCAAGATCGTCAATGTCATTGGCGAATAATGGACAAGCGGATAACTGGATTTTCGATAAGGGATATAAGACTCCCGGCACTGGCTGCCGGGAGTCTTCTGCATCCGGTGGGCTCCGGAATCGTACGATAAAAAGGAAGAGCCCGGATAGGGGAGCTATCCGGGGACTTCTCAAGGGGAGTATAAATAATTAAATAAGGGGTTATGTAAAAAAAATTTTTGAAGGGTAAATTCTTTTTACAAACAAGATTATAATATAAAATATTGAAAAAAGCAACAACATTTCACCAATATGCACCCTATTTTTGTCCAAATTATAACCACCTCCCCCACTCACATCCACTTTTATTCCTGCATATTATTTTTACATTCTGCACATTTATTTTTAAATAGTAATGAAAGCTCCTCTATGGTATAATTGTTCAGAATCGTAACCGTTTGTAAACGGTCACTTAGTTAAATGTTATCTGCCGCATGCAGATAAGAAAGAGAGGGTAACGTGGAGAGAAAAATTATCCAAGTAGAAGACAAAGTACCTGTTAATCTGTTAATACCTTTAAGCATCCAGCATATGTTTGCCATGTTCGGTGCCTCTGTTCTGGTTCCTTTTATGTTCGGTATCAACCCTGCCATCGTTCTTCTGATGAACGGTATCGGAACGCTTCTGTTCATTCTGATCACCAAAGGTAAAGCACCGGCCTATCTTGGTTCCAGTTTTGCATTCCTGTCACCTGGACTCCTGGTTGCATCCAAATTTGGTTTCCAGTATGCTCTGGGCGGATTTGTTGTCCTCGGCATCTGTGGTATGATCGTTGCTCTGATCATCCGTCAGTGTGGAACTAACTGGATTGACATTGTCCTTCCAACCGCAGCCATGGGACCGGTAGTTGCACTGATCGGACTGGAGCTTGCCGGAAGCGCAGCAAGCACTGCCGGACTTCTGGACGAACAGATTGATATGAAAAATGTGATCGTATTTCTGGTCACACTCGGTGTTGCTGTATTTGGCCAGATCCTGTTCCGTGGATTTTTATCCGTTATTCCAATCCTGATCGCGATTATTGCCGGATATGCAGCCGCAGCTGCCTGCGGAATTCTTGATTTTACTGCTGTAAAAGAAGCTGCTTTTTTTGCACTTCCGAATTTTCAGGCACCGAAATTTAATCCGGAGGCAATCCTGACCATTCTTCCGGCACTGCTTCTTGTTACTTCCGAGCACATCGGACATCAGATCGTGACAAGTAAGATCGTAGGCAAAGATCTGCTGAAAGATCCCGGACTTCATCGTTCCCTTTTTGCAGATTTCTTCTCAACTACCATATCCGGATGTCTTGGTTCTGTGCCTACCACAACTTATGGTGAAAATATCGGTGTTATGGCTATGACAAAAGTTTACAGCGTTCAGGTCATTGGTGGTGCTGCAGTTCTTTCTATCTGCTGCTCTTTCCTCGGCAAACTTGCTGCCCTGATCAACACGATTCCGGGACCGGTTATCGGCGGAATCTCCTTCCTGCTGTACGGTATGATCGGAACTTCCGGTCTTCGTATGCTCGTAGACAATCAGGTGGATTACAGCAAATCCCGTAACCTGGCCCTGACTTCTGTAGTCTTTATCGTAGGCCTTTCCGGAATCGCCCTGAATCTTGGCAACGTCAAACTCACCGGAATGGTCCTTGCCTGTGTAGTAGCCATGGCTTTAAGCCTTATCTTCTATATTCTTGATAAGCTGCATCTGACAAACGATTTATAAAAATTTTCCGACACAAGAATCTATACAAAACAAGCTCCCGGTCTGTACATCAGGCCGGGAGCTTCAGAAATGGAGAAAAAAATGAAATCCTATCATCAGAAATTTGTATCTGACCATCCTTATGAATCTTCCCCTATGGCAGAAATCGCCGGTTTTCCGGTCCGTCCGGGAATTTACGATCTGAACGGGGCTACTCCTTTGCAGAATGGTGTTAATTTTACCATTCACACATGCGGAGGAACCTCCTGTGAACTGCTTCTGTTCCACCGTGCACAGGAAGAACCTTTTGCTGTACTTCCTTTTCCGGAAGCTTACAAGATCGGTGATGTTTATTCCATGATCGTATATGGACTGAACATTGATGAATTTGAATATGCCTACCGTGTAGACGGACCATACTGTCCGGAAAAAGGACTGCTCTTTGACAAAAATAAAATTCTGCTCGACCCATATGCCAAAGCAGTTGCCGGTCAGCGTACCTGGGGAATCCGCTGGGACCATACGTATCATGCACGTGTCGTCAAAGACCGTTTCGACTGGGGCGATATGCCACAGTCCAAAAAAGAACTCTGTGACCTGATCATCTACGAACTGCATGTACGTGATTTTACTCATCATCCTTCTTCCGGTGTTCAGCACCGAGGAACTTTTTCCGGACTTATGGAAAAAATTCCTTATCTGAAAGAACTGGGAATCAATGCAGTGGAACTGATGCCGATCTTCGAATTTGATGAGACCATGAATTCCCGTACCGTAGATGGCAAACAACTTCTCGAATGCTGGGGATACAACACTGTCGGATTTTTTGCTCCGAACAGCAGCTATGCCGCTGCAAATGAACATAACCAGGAAGGTACGGAATTGAAAACACTGATCAAAGCACTTCATGACAACGGGATTGAAGTAATCCTGGATGTTGTTTTCAATCACACTGCCGAAGGAAACGAAAAAGGAAACACCTTCAGTTTCAAGGGATTTGACAACAATATTTACTATATGCTGACTCCTGATGGCAATTACTACAATTTCAGCGGCTGCGGAAACACTCTAAACTGCAATCACCCTGTCGTTCAGCAGCTGATCCTCGAATGTCTGCGCTACTGGACGATCAATTACCGCGTAGACGGATTCCGCTTCGATCTGGCAAGTATCCTTGGCCGAAATGAGGACGGCTCTCCTATGAATAATCCGCCTCTGCTCCGTACTCTTGCCGACGATTCAATCTTAAGCAACGTAAAACTGATTGCCGAAGCGTGGGATGCCGGCGGTCTTTACCAGGTAGGAAGCTTCCCTGCAAGCGGCCGCTGGGCAGAATGGAACGGCAGATACCGTGACTCTCTCCGTAGTTATCTGAAAGGGGATTCCTGGAATGCATGGGACGCCGCCTGGAGTATCTCCGGTTCCGGTGATCTCTATGGTGGCTATTACGACAATACCCACAGCAACTATGCCGGTTACAATTCCTGCGTAAATTTTCTGACCTGTCATGACGGATTTACACTGTGCGATCTATACAGCTATAACCAGAAGCATAACGAGGCAAACGGCTGGAACAATACCGACGGCTGTGATGACAACCACAGTTGGAACTGCGGAGAAGAAGGAGAAACTTCCAATCCCGAAATCCTCCGCCTGCGGCTGAAAATGATGCAAAATGCCTGTGCACTGCTGATGTGCAGCCGGGGTACACCAATGTTTTTATCCGGAGATGAATTTGCAGATACACGATTTGGCAACAACAATCCATACTGTCAGGATAACGAAATCTCCTGGCTGGACTGGAGTCTGCTGTCCAAAAATCAGGCCCTGTTTGCGTTCTTTCAATATATGATCGCATTTCGTAAACAGCACCCATCCATCCGCAGAGATCTGGAGCCGAGCTACACCTCATACCCTTCCATGAGCAGCCACAGACTTACCCCAGAGCCGCCTGTTCCTTCCTCAGATTCTCACACTGCCTGCGTGATGTTCGCAGGATTTGATGAAAAGACCAGACAGGAAGATCTTGTATTTCTTGCAGTCAACGCACACTGGATTGCAAAACAACTTGTGCTCCCATCCCTTCCAAACGGTTATGTCTGGAAGATTACAGTCAATACCGGGGACTTGCTGCATCAGACATTTTCCGGGAACGATATGCCGACTGCAGGACAGACTGTTTTGCTGGGAGAGCGATCTGTTATCGTATTTGCAGGCATGAAACAAGCAGAGACAGCCTCTCTATGAGACTGTCTCTGCCTGGCTTCATTCTGAATTTTATTCTTCCCCTTCAAAGGCTTCTTTTACTTTATCCATGAAACCTTTTCTTTTGGTTTTTTTCTCGCTTTTTTCCGGATTACTGTCATTTTGATGCAGTGAGTTTCCACTCAGTTCATCAAATCTGCGCAGTGCCTCTTTTGCCTCTGCACTGAGTTTTTCCGGCGTCTGGATCACCAGTGTCACATAGTGATCTCCACGCACTGCGGAATTTCTCAGGGACGGGACTCCCTTGCCTTTTAATCGTACCTTTGTATCGGTCTTTGTACCTGGCTTAACATTGTAGATCACCGCTCCGTCCACAGTCTGAATCTTCACATCTCCACCGAGTGCTGCCTGTGCAAATGAAATCGGCACTGTTGAGAAAATGTGCATATCCTGACGCTGGAAGATCGGATGTCTGGATACGTTCACCTCGACCAGAAGATCTCCTCTCGGACCTCCGTTTGTACCCGGCTCTCCTTTTTCGCGGATGCGTACACTCTGTCCGTTGTCGATTCCTGCAGGAATGGTCACTTCAATCTTCTTCTTGCTTGAAGTGTATCCTGTTCCTGAGCAGGATGTACATTTTTCCTTGATCACCTTACCGGAACCACCACAGTTCGGACAGGTCTGGACGTTCTGTACCGTTCCGAAGAAAGACTGACTCGTATAGACAACCTGACCCTTTCCTCCACACTTCGGACACGTCTCCGGAGAAGTCCCCGGTTTTGCACCTGTTCCTCCACATGTCGTACATGGATCTTTTAAAATCACTTCCAGTTCTTTCTTGCAGCCAAACACAGCTTCCTCAAATGTAATACGGATGCTCTTTCGAATATTCGCGCCTTTCATCGGGCCATTGTTCGCACGACCGCCTCTTCTTCCGCCGCCGCCAAACAAATCGCCGAAAATGTCTCCGAAAATATCTCCAAAATCTGCGCCGTTGAAGTCAAAGCCTCCAAATCCGCCAGCACCGCCTGCACCGCCTTCAAACGCAGCATGACCGAACTGGTCGTACTGACGACGTTTTTCAGCATCACTCAGTACCGCATAGGCTTCGGATGCTTCTTTGAATTTCTTTTCTGCTTCGGCATCGCCCGGATTCATATCCGGATGGTACTTCTTCGCCAGTGCACGATACGCCTTTTTGATCGCAGCATCGTCAGCATCCTTGCTTACACCAAGCACCTCGTAATAATCTCTTTTTGACTCCGCCATAATAATCTACCTTTCATCCTTGATCCAACTCATAACCAAACAGGCGAGGGCACACCGCCGGAGCCTGAAAGACATGCCTTCCAGACTCCGGAAAAAGAGTGCTCTCTCCCGTCAGATTGGTCTCTTAAACTTCTTTGTAATCTCCGTCTACTACGTCATCTCCCTGGAATCCTTCCGGTGCAGGACCAGCTTCCGGTGTCGGTCCGCCTGCAGCCCCTGCTCCTGCTGCACCTGCCTGCTCATACATCTTTGTGAACAGTTTCTGTGCACTTTCCATCAGTTTGTCCTTTGCTGCTTTAATCTCAGCAACCTGTGCATCGGATGTATCTTCTGGTGTAGATTTTGCAAGGATATCCTTGAGCGCCTGTACATCAGCTTCTACAGAAGATTTATCTGCTGCATCCAGTTTGTCTCCCACTTCTTTGAGTGCTTTTTCTGTCTGGAATACCATCGCATCAGCTTCGTTTCTTGTATCGATTGCTTCTTTTCTTTTCTTATCCTGTGCTTCGAATTCAGCAGCTTCTTTGACTGCTTTGTCGATATCTGCATCGGACATATTAGATCCTGCTGTAATTGTAATATGCTGTTCTTTTCCTGTTCCCAGATCTTTTGCAGATACATTTACGATACCATTTGCGTCGATATCGAATGTAACCTCGATCTGCGGGATTCCACGTGGAGCCGGAGGAATTCCATCCAGTCTGAACTGTCCGAGAGACTTGTTGTCTCTTGCGAACTGTCTTTCTCCCTGTACAACGTTGATATCAACTGCTGTCTGATTATCTGCTGCTGTAGAGAAGATCTGGCTCTTCTTTGTAGGAATTGTTGTATTTCTCTCGATCAGTCTTGTAGCAACTCCTCCCATTGTCTCGATAGACAGTGACAGTGGAGTTACGTCCAGAAGAAGGATATCTCCTGCACCTGCATCTCCTGCAAGTTTACCACCCTGAACAGATGCTCCTAAAGCAACACATTCATCCGGGTTCAATGATTTGCTAGGCTCTTTTCCTGTGAGGCGTTTTACTTCTTCCTGTACTGCCGGAATACGTGTAGAACCACCTACAAGAAGTACCTGACCTAATTCTGCTGCTGTGATTCCTGCATCAGAAAGCGCACGCGTTACTGGCTCTGCTGTTTTTTCAACAAGATCATGTGTCAGCTCGTCAAATTTTGCTCTTGTCAGGTTCATATCAAAATGCTTCGGTCCTTCAGCTGTTGCTGTGATGAACGGAAGGTTGATGTTTGTTGTTGTTGCAGAAGAAAGTTCTTTTTTTGCTTTCTCTGCTGCTTCTTTCAGTCTCTGAAGAGCCATCTTGTCTGTTGACAAGTCTACTCCTTCTTTTGCCTTGAAATCAGCCAGCATATAGTCTGTGATCTTCTGATCAAAGTCATCTCCACCAAGTCTGTTGTTACCTGCTGTAGATAATACTTCGATAACTCCGTCTCCGATCTCAATGATGGAAACGTCGAATGTACCACCACCAAGGTCATATACCATGATCTTCTGCTCTTTTTCGTTGTCAAGTCCATAAGCAAGTGCTGCTGCTGTTGGCTCGTTGATGATACGTTTTACGTCCAGACCTGCGATCTTACCTGCATCCTTTGTTGCCTGACGCTGTGCATCGTTGAAATAAGCCGGCAAGATCGGAAGAGCACACGTCTGAACTCCAGTCACGTCCGC
>OMGS01001022.1_pt1 | contig 10449 bp, 8 predicted proteins | sample 1646081 | NCBI WGS metagenome assembly OMGS01 (sample SAMN05578591, study PRJEB25193) | human gut metagenome | biome: Human Microbiome; feature: human-associated habitat; material: feces | host: Homo sapiens | place: USA:Birmingham | reverse complement strand
CGGCATACGAGATGTGCGGACGTGACTGGGTTCAGACGTGTGCTCTTCCGATCTCATCAGTGCTTCCACAACCTCGCTCTGCCCGATTTTACGAGCGTTAGACATGTCCGCCTTCGAGCGGCGCACATAGTTGTTGTGCGTTTGTGTGAGGTTGTAATGGTCAGCCCTCGCGCGCGCAAGCTCATCGCCCTGCTTCGCTAGTTCTTCGCGCAGCGCCGCCGGATCATCGACGTTCGCTTCCGCGTTGACATCTGCAAGCTGCTCCTCCAAATGCGAAATATCATTCGGATCAGCTGGCTGGCCGGGGGATGATTGCGAGCCAGAGCCGGTGCGGGGGTCTTCCCCCGCACCTTCCTCACGGTCCTCGAAGGGATCGCGATTTTGCTCTTCACTCACTTGTTGTCCTCTTCTTCATCGACAACTTCCGCGTCGATGACGTCGTCTTCATTACCAGCGTCAGCGGCCTCGCCTTCAGCCTGCTGGGCCTGCTCGGCCTGCGCAGCCTGGTAGACCTCCTGGCCAATCTTCATGCCGGACTCGTTCAGCGTCTCAAGCGCCTTCTTCACCGCTTCGGTGTCGTCGCCCTCGAGAGCCTTCTTCACGGCCTCAACATCAGCCTTGACAGCGCTTGCCGTCTCGTCCGAGATCTTATCCGCCTCGTCCTTCAAGATCTTTTCCATCTGGTATACGGTCTGCTCAGCAAGGTTGCGAACCTCCGCGTCTTCGCGACGCTTCTTGTCCTCTTCCGCGTGAGCCTCCGCTTCCTTAACCATGCGGTCAATCTCGTCCTTCGGTAGCGCAGAGCCGCCGGTGATCGTCATCGACTGTTCCTTGCCCGTGCCGCGATCCTTAGCGGATACGTGCACAATGCCGTTCGCGTCAATGTCGAACGTGACCTCAATCTGCGGAATACCGCGCGGAGCCGGCGCAATACCAGTTAGCTCGAAAGTTCCCAGCGGCTTGTTATCGCGAGCAAACTCGCGCTCACCCTGGAACACCTGGATCAGAACCGAAGGCTGGTTATCTTCGGCCGTCGAGAAGATCTCCGTGGACTTCGTTGGGATCGCGGTGTTGCGGTCAATCAACTTCGTCATGAAGCCACCCTTGGTTTCAATACCAAGCGAAAGCGGCGTCACGTCAATGAGGAGGACGTCCTTGCGGTCACCCTGCATTACGCCTGCCTGGAGGGCAGCGCCAAGAGCTACAACCTCGTCCGGGTTAACGGACTTCGAGGGCTCCTTGCCACCCGTCATCTTCTTAACCGCCTCAGCAACAGCCGGCATACGGGTGGAGCCACCAACCAAAATCACGTGGTCGATGTCGCTGACCGAAATGCCCGCGTCACGGATCACAGCCTCGAACGGAGCGCGCGTGCGGTCAAGCAGGTCAGCCGTCATTTCCTCAAACTTTGCGCGGCTCAGCGACTCGTCGAGGTGGACGGGCACGCCATCAACCATCGTGAGGTACTGTAGCGAAATATTCGTGGAAGTTGCGGACGAAAGCTCCTTCTTTGCCTGCTCTGCCGCGTCACGCAGACGCTGCATTGCAACCGGATCCTTCGATAGATCGTTACCGCTCTTGCTCTTCACCTGGCTGACCAGCCAGTCCACGATTGCCTTGTCCCAGTCGTCACCACCGAGGCGGTTGTCACCGCTGGTTGCGCGAACCTGAATGGTGGAGAAGCCGTCGTCGTCCTTGCCGATCTCCAGCAGGGACACATCGAAGGTGCCGCCGCCGAGGTCGAAGACCAGGATGCGCTCGTCTTCCTTGCCCTTCTCAAGACCGTAGGCCAGCGCGGCCGCGGTCGGCTCGTTGATGATGCGCAGGACGTTCAGGCCTGCGATCTTGCCGGCGTCCTTGGTGGCCTGACGCTGGGCGTCGTTGAAGTATGCCGGGCAGGTGATGACGGCATCGGTGACGGGCTCGCCGAGGTACGCCTCGGCGTCCCTCTTCAGCTTCATCAGGATCTGCGCGGAAATCTCCTGAGGCGTCCACTTCTTGCCGTCGATCTCGACGGCCCAGTCGGTGCCCATGTGACGCTTCACGGAGCTGATGGTGCGATCGACGTTGGTCACGGCCTGACGCTTGGCGACCTCGCCGACCAGGATCTCGCCGGACTTACTGAACGCCACCACGGACGGCGTGGTGCGCGCGCCTTCGGCGTTCACGATGACGGTGGGCTCGCCACCTTCAAGGGTCGCGATGCAGGAATTCGTAGTACCCAGATCAATACCAACTGCACGTGCCATAATGTGTGCTCCTTAAATATCTTGTTCGTTTACGTTTGCTTGCTCAAGTCTTGGCCCCGCGGCCATCGGTGCTCGATCGACGCCCACGGGTCTTCGCCTCAAGGTTGCCCTCGTTTTGCCTTCCAAAACTTGAGCCTACACCACTCAACTTTCGAGCACCAGCTTTTATTCCCACTTCTTCACAAAAACTTGAGTCGATATCACTCAAGTCCGCTCTCAAAACTCGCAGATACACCGATTTCTTAGCGAAAAAGCCGCCGTATCTGCGAGTTTTGAGAGCACCCAAATGCAAAGAGCCGGCCGCAACCATCACAGGTTGCAGCCGGCTGGCGTATCAGTCACCCTAGGCGACGTCACGAATCGCGGCGAGCGTCAGCTTAGCGGCGCCCCGCCTTGACGGAGCGCACGACCATCGCGCCGGCGCCCAGAGCGAGCACCATCAGCGCCAGGCCGAGCACGGTCGCGCCGGTCTTGCCCAGAGGAGCGGTCGGCTCCTTGACGGTGCCCTGAGCGACAGTGCCGCTGCCGTTGCCGCCGTTCGGCGTCTTGTCGGCGGAGCCTGAGGCGGACGGGAAGCTCACGGAGGCGGACTTGCCGGACTGGCGGCCGTTCACCGTCAGCGTGTAGGACGCGCCCTCAGCCGGAGTGAAGTCGGCGAACGAGATCGAGGTGGTGGCCGCGGTGGCGACGCGCACGCCGGAGAGCGGGGTGGACGTGTTGGACTCGGCGACGACCTTCTTGGAGGCGTTGTCGACCAGCTGGTACGACAGCACCGCGTCACCGTTGAAGCCGGTGACGGCCGCGCTGTACTTGCCGTCCTTGTCCTTGTTCACGGTGACCTTGCCGCCGTTGGACAGGTTGTTCTGCGACGTGGTGTCGGTCGCCAGGCCAAGGGCGCCGGCGATCGTGTAGAAGTTATCGGTCTGGTCGGTCAGGCCATCCACGCGGGACGCACCGGGACCCGATGCGGCGATGCGCAGCTGGGTGCCGGTGTGGCTCATGTTGCCCTGGGCCTTGCTGGAATCGGCCGCACCTTCGGTGTCTTGGCCGTCGGAGTACAGGTTCTTCTCGGAGGTGCCGTAGGAGATGGTGGTCTTGGAGCCGTCGGCGTTCTTCAGCACGGTGCTCAGCGCGTAGTACGGCTGGGATTCGACGATCTGCGAGGTGTGGGCGTGGTCGGCGGTCACGATGATGAGGGTGTCGCTCAGGTCGACCTTCTTGAGGGCGGCGGAGATGGCCTTGTCAAGGTCGTCGGTCTCTCCGATCTGGCCGCAGGCGTTGGCGTTGTGGTCCTGCTTGTCGATGGAAGCGCCTTCGACCTGCAGGAAGAAGCCCTTCTCGGACTTCGGGTTGGCCTGCAGCAGGTCGAGCGCCTTGCCGGTGAAGTCGGCGAGGGACGCGCCCTGATTGCCGAGCCACTTGGCGTTGGTGGTGCACACGGTCGGGTTCTCGTCCTTGGCGGCGTCCTGCTTGGTGGCCACAGACGGGTTGAACTGGGTCGGCAGGTTGCCGTCGCCGAGCAGGGCGAGCACCGGCTGGCCATCCTTGTAGGTCAGGTTCTTGAAGCCGTCGACGTCACCGCTCTTGACGGTCTGGAAACCGCGGTCAGCGGCCTGCTGCCACAGGGTGTTGCCGTTCTCGTCGAGCTGGTTGAAGTACTTGGCGCCGCCGCCGATGGTCACGTCGGCGCGCGTGTCGAGCAGCTGCTCGGAGATGGAGCCGATGCCACCGTTGGCCTTGAGCTGGTCGGCGAGGCACCTGCCGATGCCGGCGAGCTCGGCGTCTTTGATATCGACCTTGCCGTCGCCGTTCTTGTCGGTGCCGTCCCACTTGCCCTGCGGGCCGTAGCAGGCACGCTCGGAGGAGTGGGATTCCTGGACCGCCGGAGTGGCATCCTGGATCTCGGAGGTGGTCACGTTGCCGGTGGCGAGGCCGTTGGCCTTGGCGAGCTCAATGAGGTTGAGCTGCGGGTTGCCCTTGACGTCCACGGACACGGCGTTGTTGTAGGTCTTGGTGCCGGTCGCCCAGCCGGAGCCGGAGGCGGAGGAGTCGGTGACCGGGGTGATCATGCCGGCGGTCTTGGAACCGGTGAGCTGGCCCTTGGAATCCTTGGCCATCAGCGAATCGTTGGAGCTGCCGCCCAGCGAGAACGTGGTGTACTGGCCGACGCCGCTTTCGGCGGCCTTGCCGGTCGAGGTCTGGAGTGCGCCCGGCTGGCCGATCTTGTCGAGGCCCTGGAACGTGCCGTTGACGCCGTGCAGGTAGTTGCGTGCGACGGTGATCTCGGAATCTCCCATGCCGTCGCCGATGAACAGGATGACGTTCTTCGCCTTCGCGTTGCCGATTGTGGCGATGCGCTGGGCGCCGCCGTGCACCGACAGGGCGTCCACGCCCTTGCCGTTCAGATCGTAGGTGCCGCTCGCGGCGAACGCCGGAGCGGTCAGCGCGCCCAGGGCCGCAGCTGAGGTCAACGCCGCGACGGCGCCTTTGAGCATTTTGTTGATGTTCATGGATCTCTTCTTCCAATCACGAAGCCGGGCATGCCCCGGCGGTCAATCACCGGCGCCGTCGGGCACAGCAAGCCTCTCTCGGCAGCGCCGGAAGGCCTCGCGGCCCTCACCGAGCAAACTATGTCGGCCATTCAACCGTCACGCGACGAGTATCCGAACGTAACGTGAACTTCCGCGGTCATTTTCCGTAACCGAGAGAACGGTTTTCATTTTCAAAGAGCCTTACACACGCCCCTTTCTCTTTGAGAACGTTTGCAGTATAATGAAACGAATATGATGTCTGCAGTCACGGCACGATGGGGAATTCAACACACAGCAAAGGAGTTGTCTACATGGATAAAGCAGGAATACGCGAAGTGGCAAAAGCGGCAGGGGTCTCCATATCCACCGTATCCCGCGCATTCGCCCACCCCGAAGTCGTGTCGGAGAAGACACGGCACAAGGTGCTGCAGGCCGCGGACCAGCTCGACTTCAACATCTCCCGCTCGGCCGCGGCCCTGAAATCCGGGCAGACGTTCCGCGTGGCGCTGCTCATGAACGAGGAGATCACCAGCTGGTTCAACACCCAGATCTTCGCCGGCATCAACTCGATCATGCACGACGCCGGCTATGACATCTCCGTCTTCCAGCACATCGACACCGCCGACATGCGCCGCAAGTTCTTCACCGACCTGCCAGTGCGACGCAACGTCGACGCGGTGTTCGTGGCGTCCTTCGCCATCGACGAGAAAGAGGTCGAACAGCTCAAGCGCATCCGCGTGCCGATCATCGGCATCAACACGCCGTCCATCGACGGATTCGACGCCTCCATCAGTATCGACGACGAAAACGGCATGTACACGGCCACCCAGCATCTGCTCAACCTCGGCCACAAGCACATCGTGTACGCCTGCTCGGCGGCGTCCGAGTCCATGGACTCCTCGATCGACGCCCGCGGCCGCGGATTCATCCGCGCCTGCGAAAACGTCGAGAAGAGGCGCGAACTCAACTGGCAGGTGGTCACCGTGCCGCGCGGACGCGCGTTCGCCGATTCGGCGCTGTCGGCGCTGCTCGCGCTGGACGAGTTCCCCGACGCCATCTGCTGCCAGATAGACATGATGGCGATTCCGCTGATGCTCAAGCTCGAACGCTACGGACACCGCACGCCACGCGACTACTCGATCATCGGCTTCGACGACAGCCCCTATGCCGACACCGTCAACCTCACCACCATGAAACAGGACCCGTTCAAGATGGGACGTTCGGCCGCCCAGAAGGCAATCAAGCTCATCAACGGAGAGGAACCCGAGAAGCCGCATGAAATCGTGCAGCCGACCCTGATGCTGCGCGAGTCAGACGCCCTGTACACGGACTGAACCCGTTTCAGACCGCCAGGGCGCAGACCACCAGCGCGATCAGAAGTCCGAATATGGGATTCATCACGCTCCAATCCCACCATCGGCCGGTCACGATCTTGTCATACGGGGCCTCTGCGACCACCGCCGCGACCAACAGCCGCAACCCGTACCGCCACACGTCACCGGTGTGCCGCCAGTTCTTGCCCGCATTGTTGTACTTGTGACGCCAGTTTGCCGTTGATGACGGTGAGGCCTTCGGCTCCGGCGGCGTATGAGCCGTCGGGTGTGTTCGAGGAGCTCAGAGTGATGTTGCCTTCGGCGTCGACGCCGGCGGAGGGTTTCTTACCGACGTACATGGACGTCAGCAGTTCCAGCGCTCGATGACACGGTCCCCCTTGTATACGGACAGAATCGAATAATGAGCGGTATCCAGACGCAGCAGACGCGCGAAATGCGGGTCGACCCCCAGCCAACGTGCCGTAAGGATGCGCAGCACATGCGCGTGCGCGACGAACAGCACGGAATGGCCGCTCTCCATCAGCGGCACCGCCTGATCGATGGCCTGCTGCACACGGTCATAGACGTCGCTCAGCGACTCGCCCGGCCCGTTATGCACGGGAACCTGCTCGCCGTCCGGCAGCGTCTCCGTCCAGTCACCTTCCATTGTGGGGCTCAGCGCATCGGGGCCATCATTCCATAGCTCCCAAGAGCCGCCGTGCAATTGCGCGATGGTCTGACGGGTACGGCCCTCCGCCCGGCCGTAATCCCATTCCGCGAGCGCCGGCAGCGTACGCGGAGCGAACCCAGCGAGGCTTGCCGTCTGCTGGGCCCTCTTCAGCGGGCTGGCGTACACGCAGTTCTCGCCGAATCCCTGCGGAAACGCCGTCTGAATCCGGGTGCCGGCATCGCGGGCCTGTCGCTCGCCTTCGGCGGTAAGAGGAATATCGGTGCGCCCGGTATGCTGCCCGGACTCACTCCACACAGTCTGCCCGTGTCGGAGCAGAACCAGTCGCCCTGCCGTAGCCGCGTTGCCACCTGTCGTTTGAGTCATATGCAGTACTGTACTCAACCTGCAGCATATTCACATGCCGAGGCCTATACGCGATGCGTCTCCACCTCGCAAAATAATGGTGACATGACAGAATTTCAGGATGGACCGGGCAACGACGGATCGGGCCTCGACGGTTCAAGCACCGATCGGATCATCGAAGGCTTCGCCCGAATCAACGAGAAAGTGGATGCCATGCGTAATCAGCGTCTGAACGACCCCGACTCCCTCGGCGATAAGGCCATCAAATTCGCGCTGCCGTCCATCGCGGGGTTCGTGGCCGGCAAGCTGTTCACTCTGGCGTGGAACAAGTTCGTCGCCCGCAAGCGTCCATCCGATGGCACGGGCGAGCTGGGGGACGGAGTCGTGGACCAGCAGGAGAGCCTGTTCATGAGCATCCTGTTCGCCGCATTGTCCGCCGCCGTGGGAGCCGCGGTCTCGCAACTCTCCGATCGCGGCTCCAAAGCCCTTGTCGCTCGCCGTCACCGTCGCCAATCCGACTGATAATCGCTTGGCGTCGTCCAGCGCATTGTCGCCGTGCATCTTCTATGCGCATCAGCCCGTTTTGCGTCTTTAAGTGCGCGCCGAAACGACAAGTGCGCGAACATAGGGACGCAAATGGCCCTGTTTGCGTCCTTAAGTGCGCACGGTCGTCGTTTCAGCGCGCACTTAAAGACGTTTTGGGGCGCCAGCCATTACCGACGTGTTCCCCGTCAGCGCAAATGGGTGGCTCTTGGGGCGTCTCTTTGCGGCAATGACAGCATGGTTACCAACAGCACTATCGAGACGCTGCTCAATCGCAGGTCCATCCGCAAATTCGTTGCCGAGCCCTTCGACGATGATACCGTCGCCACGCTGGAGACCGTGGCCCAGCACGCCGCTTCCAGCCAGTATCTGAACGACTGGTCGGCTGTCCGTGTCAAGGATCCGGCGCTTAAGAAGCGCATGTCCGAGATCGGCAAGCAGCCGTATATCGCCGAAGCACCGCTGCTGTATGTGTTCGTCGCGGACGAGCACCGCAATGCGATTATCGCCGAGTCGAAGGGCGTGCCCACGGATTCGGACACCTACGGTCTCGCCGGTAGCTACCGGTTCTCTCAGGCCCAGAACGATGCGGTTCTGGCTTTGCATGCGATGGAGACCGCCGCCTATTCGCTCGGCCTGGGATGCGTCATCCTCGGTTCCCTGCTCAATGATGTTCCCGGTCTGATCGAAGCGCTGCACCTGCCCCAGTACACGTATCCTGTGCTGGGATTGGCGATCGGCAAGCCCGATCAGGCTCCCGCGCTCAAGCCTCGCATGCCTCGCGAGCTGCAGTTCTTCGATGACGTGTATCCGTCGGATGATGACGCCACTGAATCCATCAAGGAGCGTATCGGCGCCTTTGACGTTTCAGTGCATGAGTACTACGATCTGCGCAACACCGATCGTCCCGTTGACGCATTCAGCGATCAGATCGCCTCGATTGCAGCCCAGCGCATGGACGCCACGCATCAGGTGATACCGAACGCCACATCGCAGGGATTCCGTCTCGACCGGTAAATGCCCCCCCCAAACGATAATGGGCGGTGGTCGGAACCTGATATCAGGTTCCGACCACCGCCCATTGTGTTATCTGACTCGTGTTGTTCGGTCCTCGCGGATTCGCCTATTCGGCGAATGATGGGAGAAGAGCATCAACGCCACCGCGGCTTGTAGCCCTTCTTGCGACTGTGCGGTTTTATCTGCTGGTTCAGGGGGACATACGTGTGCTCATGAGCGGGATCACGATGCGTCAGATGCCAGGTGCCGCAATATTCGCACCGATACACCCACAGCTCCGCTCCGCGTTCGATAAGGCTCTGGTCGGCGGCGTGCTGCGCCTGGGCCTTGTCATGGTACATGATCTTGTTCGAGGTGGAACAGCGTTTCGGAGTGAAGTAATGCATAGCAACACCACAGTCTAGGACAGGGATTCTTCTGTTGCAACGGCCGTTGTTGTGTTTGGGTATGGGTGGGCCCCCGGGGGTTGTTGGCCTCGTCCGGGGGTCCTTGTCGTGTGGTGCGGCGGCGTGCTACTCTCCCACACCCTGTCGGGTGCAGTACCATCGCCGTGCCAGGTCTTAGCTTCCGGGTTCGGAATGGGACCGGGCGTCTCTCCTGGGCCATGGCCGCCGCAAATCTTGGGTTATCGGCCGGGAAACGGGGTTTCCCGCCGGCGTGTGGCGGTTCGGGGACCGGACAATGGACGCGGTTGCTGTTGACTGATCGTGCGCGTGTGAGGACCGTGCTCCCTGTGCGCCTTCGCGGGGCCCTGCCGGGTCCTGCGCCACACACCCTCGCGGGCGTGTGGATGTGGGTTGCCTCTCGACCATTAGTACCGGTCGGCTCCACCCCTCGCGGGGCTTCCACGTCCGGCCTATCGACCACGTGTTCTGCATGGGGTCTTCAGCGGCTCGGGGCCGCATGGAATCCTTATCTTGGAGAAGGCTTCCCGCTTAGATGCTTTCAGCGGTTATCCCTTCCGAACGTAGCCAACCGGCCGCGCCACTGGCGTGACGACCGGCATACCAGAGGTTCGTCCACCCAGGTCCTCTCGTACTATGGGCAGGCCTCCCCAGGATTCCAACGAGCGCAGAGGATAGAGACCAAACTGTCTCACGACGTTCTGAACCCAGCTCGCGTGCCGCTTTAATCGGCGAACAGCCGAACCCTTGGGACCTGCTCCAGCCCCAGGATGCGACGAGCCGACATCGAGGTGCCAAACCATCCCGTCGATATGGACTCTTGGGAATGATCAGCCTGTTATCCCCGGGGTACCTTTTATCCGTTGAGCGATGCCGCGCCCGTGCGCCGGCACCGGATCACTATCTCCGACTTTCGTCCCTGCTCGATCCGTCGATCTCGCAGTCAAGCCCGCTTGTGCGATTACACTCGACACCCGATTGCCAACCGGGCCGAGCGGACCTTTGAGCGCCTCCGTTACTCTTTGGGAGGCAACCGCCCCAGTTGAACTACCCGCCAGGCACTGTCCCTGAACAGGATGACTGTTCGAGGTTAGACATCAAACGAGAACAGAGCGGTATTTCACCTTGCGGCTCCGCGGATGCTGGCGCACCCGCCTCGAAGCCTCCCGCCTATGCTACACAATCCGCGCCTAATGCCAATACCAAGGTATAGTAAAGGTCCCGGGGTCTTTTCGTCCTTCTGCGCTTAACGAGCATCTTTACTCGTACTGCAATTTCGCCGAGCTCCTGGTCGAGACAGCGGGGAAGTCGTTACGCCATTCGTGCAGGTCGGAACTTACCCGACAAGGAATTTCGCTA
>OMGS01001020.1_pt1 | contig 10484 bp, 10 predicted proteins | sample 1646081 | NCBI WGS metagenome assembly OMGS01 (sample SAMN05578591, study PRJEB25193) | human gut metagenome | biome: Human Microbiome; feature: human-associated habitat; material: feces | host: Homo sapiens | place: USA:Birmingham | reverse complement strand
CCCGCTCGGCTCGTTCCTGTTCCTCGGCCCGACGGGCGTCGGCAAGACCGAGCTCGCCAAGGCGCTGGCAGAGGCGCTGTTTGACGATGAGAAGAACCTCGTCCGCATCGATATGTCCGAATACATGGAGAAGTTCTCCGTGACGCGCCTGATCGGCGCGCCTCCCGGATACGTTGGCTATGACGAGGGCGGCCAGCTCACCGAGGCCGTGCGCCGCAAGCCGTACAGCGTCGTGCTGTTCGACGAGGTCGAAAAGGCCCATCCCGACGTCTTTAACGTCCTGCTGCAGGTGCTTGACGACGGCCGTATCACCGATTCGCAGGGCCGCACCGTCGACTTCAAGAATACGATCCTGATCCTGACGAGCAACCTCGGTTCGGAGTATCTGCTGAACGGCATTACCGACAACGGCGAGATCTCCGAGGAGGCCCGTTCGCAGGTCGAGCAGCTGCTGAAGCGTTCGTTCCGCCCCGAGTTCCTGAACCGTCTGGACGAGATCGTCTTCTATAAGCCGCTGACGAAGGAAAATATCGTCAAGATCATCGATCTGCAGATGGATGCGCTCAATGCACGTCTGGCTGACAAGCAGCTGCGCTGCGAGCTGACGCCGGAGGCCAAGCAGTTCATCATCGACGCTGCTTATGACCCGCAGTACGGTGCGCGTCCGCTCCGCCGCTATCTGCAGCACACAGTCGAGACGCTGCTGGCCCGCCGCATCGTCGAGGGCAATGTGTCGCCCGGCGCAACGCTCCGTGTCGAGGTGCGGGATGACGCCCTGCAGGTCGTCTGAGTGAATTCCAAACAGCCGGGGAGTGGTTCTTCGCTTCCCGGCTGTTTTTTACAAAAATGAAAAACAGGACTTGACAATCCTGTCGGAGTATGTTACTATTTTAGGGCTGATGCAAAGCCTGCCCACGCGGGTGTAGTATAACGGCTAGTACAACAGCCTTCCAAGCTGTGGGCGTGGGTTCGATTCCCATCACTCGCTCCAAATGCGCCAGTAGCTCATCTGGATAGAGCAACTGCCTTCTAAGCAGTAGGTAGGGGGTTCGAGTCCCTCCTGGCGTACCAGCGCAGGGATGCATCAGCTGCCACAAAGATCGGGTCGAAATATGGTGGGTGTAGCGTAGTTGGTTAACGCGTCAGATTGTGGCTCTGAAGATCGAGGGTTCGAGTCCCTTCACTCACCCCATTTTCCCCCGCGCCGGGGCTTGGCACACCGGATATTGGGATGTCGCCAAGTGGTAAGGCACCAGACTTTGACTCTGGCATTCGTAGGTTCGAGTCCTGCCATCCCAGCCATCGTCGGAGCAAAGTCACTTTGCTCCGAATTTTTTGCATCATGACCCGCTAGCTCAGTTGGCAGAGCAATTGCCTTTTAAGCAATGGGTCTGGAGTTCGAATCTCCAGCGGGTCACCACGACCGGCAAACGCCTGATGACGTTTGCCGGTTTTTTGACCTTTTGATGACCCTGAAACGGGGGAATCATTGAATTAACACATTACGAATACGATAACTCACGGTTTTTGCTTGCAATTTGCCGAATCCTGTGATATGCAGTCCGCGGTGCTACCAGTACCCCGGTAGGCGGTTTCCCTCGAATCCATTCGGGGGTGATAACTTCTTTTGCTCCCGATCGAAAGAGAGGGGGTGACAGGCATGGTTACATGGGGAGAATTCTTTCAATTCTGCATGGTCATACTTGCGGTCATTGCCCTGATTTATCAGGACAACAATAAGAAGAGATAATCGCCGCCTCCCCAAAGGAACGATTATCTCTTCATAGTCATTTGGGGAGCCGACCTACTGGCAGCACCCTTTTGTACCTATACTATACTCCAGTTTTGCTTTTTTGTCAAGCGCTCCGCCGGAAGACGGAGCGCTTTTCTCTGTCTTAGTCTTACATTTTTGCGGCCAGCTTGAAGACCTCGTTGGAGCGGCCGATGAGGATGATGTGGTCGCCCTCGCGGAAGCGGTAATCCGGGCCGACGTTCGGGTTGATCTCGTTGTCATGCTTGACGGCGATGATGTTGATCTGATATTTGCGGCGGACATTCAGGCCGGACAGCGTCTGACCGATCCATGCGGCCTGAATGGGCAGCTCATAAATGGAATAATCTGCGGTCAACGGGATGAAATCAAAGATGTTGTCTGCGTTGTAGCGCACGGCGAGCTTTTCGGAGATCTCGCGCTCCGGACAGACGATCTCGTCTGCACCGATCTTGCGCAGGAGGTCTGCCTGAATGTCCTGCTTGGCCTTCGAGACGATCATGCGCGCGCCAAACTGCTTGAGCAGGGACGTGACGACGAGCGAGGCCTGGAAGTCCTCGCCGATGGTGACGAAGCAGATGTCGAAATTGTCGACACCGAGCGCCTTGATGATGGCATCGTTCGTGCAGTCACAGATATTTGAGTCCGTGAAGCGGCCAGAGAGCGCTTCGATGATGGCGGGGTTTTTGTCGACGATCATGACGTCGTTGCCGAGCTCCTGCATTTTGCTGGCCAGATGGCGGCCGGTGCGGCCCATGCCGATGATGAGAACAGATTTCATGAAACGGTTCCTTTCTCTGATTATCCGATGAGGATCTTGCCGGTGGGACGATCCAGCGGCGGCTCGGAGCGGCGCTCCGAGAACAGCAGAACGAAGCTCAGACCACCGATACGCCCGGCGTACATGAGCAGAATGAGAATGACACGGCTCGCGGCGCTGAGCTGCGGCGTCAGCCCGAGCGACAGACCGACCGTCGCAATGGCGGAGACGACTTCGAACGTGACGGCCTTCAGACCGAACGGCTCGATGGCGCAGATGGCCAGAATGGCCGTCAGGCTCATGCCGAGATAGATGAGCAGAATGGAGCTGGCCTGCCGGAGCGTTTCGCGCTCAATGGACATGCGGAAGGTATTGACGCGCATGCGGCCGCGTGCCGAGGCCAGCGCACTGAGCACCAGAACGGCCAGCGTCGTCGTCTTGATGCCGCCTGCCGTGGAGCCGGGACTGCCGCCGATGAGCATAAGGAAGTCCGTCAGCAGGTTGCCGGAGTCGGACAGCTTGGACAGGTCCACGGTGTTGAAGCCTGCCGTGCGCGGTGTGACGGCCTGGAAGAACGAGGCGAGGAGCTTTTCCGGGATGGAGAGGTCCGCCATGGAGGCGTTCCACTCGAAGCCGAGAAACAGAAGCCCGCCGCCGAACAGCAGAATGCCGGATGCCGTCAGAACGAGCTTGCTGTGCAGCTGCAGGCGCTTCCAGCGGAAGCGGCAGCGGACAAGATCGCGCCAGACGAGAAAGCCGAGGCCACCGATGATGATGAGCATGCAGATCGTCAGGCTCACAAGCGGATCGGACACATAGGCCGTCAGGGAAGAAAACGGCGCACGCATGCCCATGAGGTCGAAGCCTGCATTGCAGAAGGCGGAGATGGCGTGGAACACGGCGGCGTAGATGCCGCGCAGAACGCCAAATTCCGGGATAAACCGGATGGAAAGCAATGCGGCACCCGCAAATTCGAACACGAACGTAAAGGGAATGATCTTGCGGATGAGCGCCGCCGTACCGTCGAGCGTGATGTTGCCCGCAGACTGCATAAGGACCTTGCGGTCATAAAGGCCGAGGCGTTTGCCGAGCAGCATGGACGTCAGCGTGATGAAGGTCATGAAGCCAAGACCGCCGAGCTGGATGAGCGTGAGGATCACGAGCTGGCCGAAGACCGTCCAGCTGGTGAACGTGTCGCGGACGACGAGACCCGTCACACAGGTTGCACTCGTTGAGGTGAACAGGGCGTCGAGGAACCCGGCAGGTTCCCCGCGTGAGGCGATGGGGAGCATCAGCAGCCCCGCGCCGGCCAGAATGACCAGCAGGAACCCGACCGCGATGAGACGCGAGGGGGTCAGGTGCATTTTTTTCAAATGAGGATCGCTTCCTTCCGACCGGCCTTCGTGCAGATGGGCCAGTGTTGCTTTCCCAGACAGTATAGCGGATTTGGAGCGAAAACGCAACTGTGATTTTTGACACGAAATTGTGTGAATTATTTTTGAAAATTCAAGAAAAACAGTTGAATTTTGGGGTCGTTTGTCATAGAATATTGGTCGGCAGTGTTTTGGAGAGCATACTGCCGCGAAAATCTCTTCTCCGCAGGAGCACCATGCTGAACGTTGTCCTTGTTGCGCCGGAGATCCCGCAGAACACCGGCAATATTGCCCGCACTTGCGCCGCAACCGGCTCCGTGCTGCATCTTATCCGGCCGCTGGGCTTCGATATCTCCGAGCGGGCCGTGCGCCGCGCCGGGCTCGATTACTGGCATCTGGTCGATGTGCGCGTATACGACGATCTCGGGGACTTCTATGCGAAAAACAACGTTGCCCAGCAGCGGCTGTTCTCTACAAAGGCACCGCGCTCCTACTGCGATGTTTCCTATGACGACGGGTGCTACCTGTTCTTCGGCCGGGAGACGAAGGGCCTGCCGGAGCCGTTCCTCGAGGCCCATTATGATGACTGCGTCCGCATCCCCATCCGCGAGGAGGCACGCAGCCTGAATCTCAGCAATTCCGTTGCCATTGGCGTGTTTGAAGCGCTGCGGCAATTGAATTTCCCGCACCTGCGGGACTATGGAAAGATGAAAGTGTGAATTCTGCGTATCGCAAGTCTATCAGGAGGTCAATTATGAACTACAACAAGAAATCCGTTGAAGACATCGATGTCAAGGGCAAGCGCGTGCTTTGCCGCTGCGATTTCAACGTCCCAACCAAGGAAGGCAAGATCACGAGCGACAAGCGCATCGTAGCCGCCATGCCGACCATTGAGTACCTTGTCAACCACGGCGCCCGCGTCATCCTCTGCTCCCATATGGGCAAGCCGAAGGGCGAGTGGAAGCCCGAGCTGTCCCTGCAGGTCGTTGCGGACCGCCTGAGCGAGCTGCTCGGCAAGCCCGTCGTGATGGCCAAGGACGTCGTCGGTGAGGATGCCAAGGCCAAGGCCGCTGCCCTGAAGGACGGCGACGTGATGCTGCTGGAGAACGTCCGCTTCATGAAGGGCGAGACGAAGAACGATCCCGAGCTGTCCAAGGAGCTGGCTTCTCTGGCGGAGATCTTTGTGAACGATGCATTCGGCACGGCGCACCGCGCCCATTCCTCCACGGCCGGCGTAGCGGACTATCTGCCCGCTGTCTGCGGCTTCCTCGTGGAGAAGGAAGTGTCCATCATGGGCAAGGCTCTGGCCGATCCGACCCGCCCGTTCGTCGCCATCCTCGGCGGTGCGAAGGTCTCCGATAAGCTGAACGTTATCAATAACCTCCTCGAGAAGGTCGACACCCTCATCATCGGCGGCGGCATGGCCTATACCTTCCTCGCCGCGAAGGGCTATTCCGTCGGCAAGTCCCTGCTCGACAACGAGAAGATCGACTACTGCCGCGACATGATGGCCAAGGCCGAGGCCAAGGGCGTCAAGCTGCTGCTGCCGGTCGACACCGTCATCGCTGCGGACTTCCCGAACCCGATCGACGCGGACATCGCCGTGAAGACCGTTGCCGCGAATGCCATTCCCGACGACATGGAAGGCCTTGACATCGGCGAAGAGACCCGCAAGCTCTTTGCGGACGCCGTCAAGAGCGCCAAGACCGTCGTCTGGAACGGCCCGATGGGCGTGTTTGAGAATCCGACGCTTGCACAGGGTACCATCGCCGTGGCACAGGCTCTGGCCGATTCCGATGCCGTGACCATCGTCGGCGGCGGCGACTCCGCGGCTGCCTGCGAGCAGCTCGGCTTTGCCGATCAGATCACGCACATCTCCACGGGCGGCGGCGCTTCTCTGGAGTTCCTTGAGGGCCTCGAGCTGCCGGGTATCGCCTGCCTGCAGGATCGCTGAGCGGGAGCGCGGAATGAACAGAAAATATCGCAAAACGCTCATTGCCGGCAACTGGAAAATGAATAAAACGCCGACGCAGACGAAGGCGTTCATGACCGAGCTGAAGGGCCTGCTGCCGAAGGGCCGCTGGTGTGATATCGCGCTGTGCGTCCCGGCTGTGTGCATCCCGGCCGCAGTCCGCGCCATGCGCGAGACACGCGTGGCCATCGGTGCAGAGAACTGCAATGCGCATACCTCCGGTGCCTATACCGGCGAGATCGCCGCGGATATGCTCGTTGATGCAGGGTGCAAATATGTCATCCTCGGTCACTCCGAGCGCCGCGCCATGGGCGAGACGGATGCGGACGTGAATGCAAAGCTTCATACGGCGCTGGATGCGGGCCTGATCCCGATCGTCTGCTGCGGCGAGACGCTTGCACAGCGGGAATCCGGCGTGACGGAGGAATGGATCACCATGCAGATCAAGCTGGCGCTGGCCGGTGTGCCGGAGGAGAAGATCCGCCGCATCGTCATCGCCTATGAGCCTATCTGGGCCATCGGCACCGGCGAGACCGCAACGCCGGAGCAGGCCGAGGAGGTCTGCCAGCACATCCGCACCATTATCCGCAAGCGCTTCGGCTCGAAGAACGCCCGCGCGATGACCATCCTCTATGGCGGCTCCATGAACGAAAAGAACGCCTTTGAGCTGCTGGCCCAGCCGGATATTGACGGCGGCCTGATCGGCGGCGCATCTCTCGTGCCGGAGAAGTTCGTCCGCATCATCGAGGATGCCAACCAGCCCGTCGGCTGAGAAGCAAAATAAATTCTAAGCGGGGTTCGGTCATCCGGACCCCGCGTGATTTTTGAAAGGGAGACAGTATGGAACGCATTCCCATCGTTATCGATACCGACCCCGGTATCGACGACTTTTTCTGCCTTGCGCTGGCCTGCGCCTATTCAGACCGCCTGGACCTGCGCGCCGTGACCACCATGGGCGGCAACAATCACACGGATGTGACGACGCAAAACGCGCTGAACATCCTATCCCTGTTCCGGACGGATGTCCCGGTGGCACGGGGCGCGGACCGCTATCTCGAGGCGGAGTTCGGCGCGCCTGCGGCGAAGTGCCACGGTTCCAACGGCGTGGGCAATCTCGTTCTGCCGCAGTCCGACAGGACGCCGGACGATCTGACCGCGTGGGACAAGCTCTATGAGATCGCAAAGGCCGCGCAGGGCGAGCTCGTCCTCGTGACGGTCGCGCCGCTGACGAATATCGCGCTGGCCCTGCAGAAGCACCCGGACCTGCCGCACTGGATCAAAAAGATCGTGATGATGGGCGGCAGCATCGGCCGCGGCAACATCACGCCCTATGTCGAGGCGAACGCGGGCCACGACCCGGCCGCCACGAAGCTCGTTTTTGAGAGCGGCATTCCCATCGATATGGTCGGACTGAGCATCACGCTCGGCTGCCCCATCCGGCCGGATGTGTTCGAGCGCTATATTCCGGCGCAGCGGGGCGGCTTTCGGGAGATCATGGAGGCGCTCATCCGCTTCCGCAGCGGCGAGGCCATGCACGATGCCGTCGCCATCTCCACACTGCTGGACGACCGGCTGATGACGTGGCAGACCGGTGAGATCACCGTGGAGCTGGCTCCGCCGGAGCGCAGCGGCCAGACCGTGCTGCATCCGTCGGAGCATGCCGACATGCGCGCCGCCGTGGCCGTGGATACGGACCGCTATGACGCCATTATCGGCGGTATGCTGCAGCGTCTGGAGAAGAGGCTGCGGAACTGAATACGGCATTTTTCCGCCGCAGAGATACGTTCTCTGCGGCGTTTTTTTGCGCTTGAAGCTATCTTATAGAAAAAGATACCTTGACAGGCGAAGTATCTTGTGCTATAGTAGACTCACAAAGGCTGCCGGATGCGGCAGCGGGAAGGAGGCTGGAGTCCCTTGTATATTGCGGGAGACCTGATCCGCGGCCATACGGAGACCATTATCCTGGCGCGCCTGATGCAGCGCGACAGCTACGGCTACGAGATCAACAAAACGGTCCGGGAGCTGTCCGGCGGGCGCTATGAGCTGAAGGAGGCCACGCTCTACACCGCGTTCAAGCGGCTGGAGGAGACAGGGCAGATCATGTCCTATTGGGGCAGCGAGGCTACGGGCGCCCGGCGGCGCTATTATCGCATCACCCCGGCCGGACGCATGGCCTACCAGGAGCAGGTCAGCGTCTGGGAGGCCACAAAAGAGATCATTGATCGGCTGATCGCCATGGAGGAAGAGTCATGAGAGAACAATTAAGGCAGGAGGTGCTGCGCCGCTTTGCGGGCGCACCGGACACGCAGCAGGCGCGCGATCTGCGCGATGAGATCCTGAGCAATACCCTGCAGCGGTATGACGATCTGCTTGCCGGGGGAAAATCGGAGCAGGAGGCCTATGCCAGCGCGCTCGAGAGCGTCGGCGATGTGGAGGAGCTGCTTTCCAGCCTGCCGCGCGCTGCGCAGGCCGAGCCTGTACGGGAAGCGCAGCCAAAGGACGAAGCGCCGAAAAAGGAGCCGCGTTCCCGCGGCATGCGTATCGCCTGCGCCATCGTGTGGCCATGCACGGCCCTGCTGGCTGTGGTCATCGGCTGGTATGGCTCGTGGGGCTATGCCTGGGCGGTGTTTCCGTCTGCGGCGGCGTTGCTGCATGTGGCCGAAAGCGTGATCCTGCTGGCGCGCGGCCGCCGCGCGGGCTGGCGGCTCGTGGACGGCCTGCTGCGGCTGTGCATCTGCGTGCTCTATGCCGTCCTGACGGCTGCAACGGGCAAGTGGATCGTGACCTGGCTCGTGTTTCCGATAGGTGCGGCGCTCGGCGGCGTGCTGAGCAGCGTGCGGACTCTGGTGGAGGGTGTATAAGATGAGAGCAAAAGCTATCGTAAAGATCTGTATCTGCGGCACGATTGCGCTGGTGCTGGCCAGCATGCTGGTCAGTCTGCTGGCGCTCCCCAGAGTGCTGGACTGGAAGATTGGGGACCTGTCTTTCCACTGGATCGACGACCACGGCAGCGACGAGGGCTATACCGTCGGCGAGGCTTCCGTTTCGGGCGAGGTGCGTGAGCTGGACGTCAGCTGGCTCTCCGGCAGCGTGACAGTGGAGCTGACGGACGGCGACGCCGTGACGCTCCGCGAAGAGCCGCAGCCCGAGAGCAGTGATGCCCGTATGCGCTGGAAGCTGAAGGACGGGAAATTAACGGTTTATTCGCAGAAAAGCGGCCTGACGATCCCGACGCGCGCCAAGCAGCTGACCATCGGCATCCCGGCCGGCCGGGCCGGGAAGCTGCAGAAGCTCAGCCTCGACCTCAGCGCAGCCACGGCTTCCCTCCCGGCACTGACGCTCCGTGAGCTGGAGCTGGACAGCGTCTCCGGCAGCGTGACCCTGATGGGCGGCAGCTATGAGAACCTGGACTTCGACAGCACGAGCGGTGATCTGACGGTGACGGATGCCGCAGTCGGCGAGCTTTCGGCCGACACGACGTCCGGCTCGCTCACGCTGGGCGGTGCGTTTGAAACAGTCGACTTCGATACCACGAGCGGCGCGCTGCACCTGACGACCTCTATCCTGCCGCAGGACATCAGCTGTGACACGGTCAGCGGCGGCGTGATGCTGACGCTCCCGGAAAACGGTGGCTTCTCGGCTACGCTGGACAGCGTGAGCGGCGATCTGACAGTCGACGGCTTTGCGGGCAGCCTGCACAGGGATGAGTTTGTCTATGGGCAGGGCGGCCCGGCCTATGAATTTGACAGCGTGAGCGGCGATGTCCATATCCGCTGCGCCTGACGGGCAGAATGCATATGAAGCGTTGGATCGCCCTGCTGCTGATCGCTGCCGTACTGCTCGCCTCCGGGTGCACGGCTGCGCGGCAGGACCGGCTGTATCTCTACGGCGAATTCCATGCGAACGACGAGCTGCTGCAGCGGGAGCTTGCGCTCTGGAAGGGCTATTATGAGGACGGCATGCGCGATCTGTTTGTCGAGCTGCCGTATTATACGGCCCAGTACCTGAACCGCTGGATGCAGGCAGACAATGACAGAATTCTCATGGAGGTCTATACCGACTGGAAGGGCAGCGCGTCCTATCACCAGAATGTGTTGGACTTTTACCGCGGCATCAAGGCGGCCTGCCCCGAGACCGTTTTCCACGGGACGGACGTCGGCCACCAGTATAATTCGACCGGCTACCGCTATCTGAGGCTGCTGCGCAGCGAGGGAAAGCGCGATACGGAGGAATACCGCCTTGCCAGCGAGAACATCGATCAGGGGCTGGAATTTTACCGCACGCAGGACGGGGAATTCCGTGAGAACGCCATGACGCAGAACCTGCTGCGGGAATATCGCGCGCTGGGCGGCGGTACCGTTATGGGGATCTACGGCGCTTACCACACGTCGATGACCAGTGACGACGGCGTGCAGACCATGGCAAGCCGCCTGACGGAGGCGCTCGGCGACAGCGTGATCTTCTACGACCTCCGCGAGAAGTAAAAATGGGGCTGCCGGAGAGGCGCACTCCGAAAGGAAGTGCGCCTCTGTTATATTCGCCTGACGGCGAGCGATATTGTCCTTTGGACAGTGATATTATGCTTCGCATCGTGATATTGCCTGCGGC
>OMGS01000996.1_pt1 | contig 10647 bp, 8 predicted proteins | sample 1646081 | NCBI WGS metagenome assembly OMGS01 (sample SAMN05578591, study PRJEB25193) | human gut metagenome | biome: Human Microbiome; feature: human-associated habitat; material: feces | host: Homo sapiens | place: USA:Birmingham | reverse complement strand
ACCTCAAACTTTTCGAACCGATGGATCGGCGAAAAATATCCGGCGAAGGCCGAAGCTGCAATTGTGCGGGGTTGCCCTAATTACAGAGTCTTGAGGATGCCGACCTCGTCGTTGAAGGCGTCGATGAGCGCATCGAGGTCCTTTGCCTGTGCATGGACGGCGTCCCAGGTGCCCTTCGTGTCGTACCACTGGGCGTTGAGGTCTTCGACGTTCATGCCCTGCTGCTCGACCCAGGTGTAATACTTCAGGTTGTGCACGCGCTTGCGCTCCGTGTAGGTCAGCTCGAGCATGCTGTCGGTCTTCAGGCCGAGCATATGCAGCGCATGGTCCTTCTCGGCCTCGAAGGCGGAGTAGGCGCCGTGCTGGGCGTTGAGCTCTTCCACGCGGGACTTGTACATGACGGCGGAGTCCGTCAGGACGGTGACGACGACGTCGTCCTCGGTCAGCTCATAGTACTTGGCCATCTTGATGCAGCACAGCACGTTGGCGATGCCGGAGATGCCCATCCAGGTGAACTTCTCGATCTGCTCGTCCGTCATGCCAAGGGACTTCAGGTACTCCTGACCCTCCTTGCAGTTGAACAGGCGCAGCAGGCGCTGGGAGTCTTCGTCGTCGATGGCGATGGCCATGTCGGTGTTCTTCACGTTATGGACCCAGGGAATGTGCTTGTCGCCGATACCCTCGATGCGGTGGCCGCCGAAGCCGTTGTCCAGAATGGTCGGGCACTGCAGGGCCTCGCCGACGGCGAGCTTCATGCCGGGATAGCGCTCCTTCAGCAGATCACCGGAGGACATCGTGCCGGCGGAGCCGGAGGTGAAGCAGGCACCGGCCAGACGCTGGCCGGGCTTTTTCACGGCCTCGAACAGATCGGCCAGGGCGTAGCCCGTGACATTGTAGTGCCACAGCGGGTTGCCCATTTCGGCAAACTGGTTGAAGATCATCATGGACGGATCCTTCTTCAGCTCCCACGTCTTGTCGAAGATCTCCTTGACGTTGGACTCGCAGCCCGGCGTGGCGATGATCTGACCGGCGATGGACTTCAGCCAGTCAAAGCGCTCCTTGGACATATCCTGCGGCAGGATGGCGACGGAGTCGCAGGCCAGCAGCTTGGAGTTGAAGGCGCCGCCGCGGCAGTAGTTGCCGGTGGACGGCCACACGGCATGATGATAGGTGGCGTCGAACTGACCGGTCACAAGGCGCGGAGCCAGGCAGCCGAACGAAGCGCCGACCTTATGGCAGCCCGTGGGGAACCACTTGCCGGACATGGCAAGGATGCGGCACGGCACGCCGGACAGGCTGGAGGGGATCTCCACATAATTCGGGGTGTGCTGATACAGACCGCCGAACTCCTTGGCCTCGTTGTGCCAGGAAATGCGGAACAGGTTGACGGGGTCGACGTCCCACAGGCCGGTATGGGTCAGCTTTTCCTTGATTTTCTCCGGGATGAGATCCGGATTCTGCATCTGCGCGATGGTCGGGATGATGATGTGGTTTTCCTTGGCCTTCTCGATGTTGTGCTTCAGGCCTTCCTTGTTGATGCGAAGATCAATCATTGCTCTTTCCTCCAGTTTTTACGTCAAGATAAGAATATAGCGTGTATTTGGAAATGCCAAAATGTTTCGCGATCTTGTCGCCGGATTTTGTGACGAGCAGCGCGCCGTGCTCATTGAGGAAATGGATGGCGCGCACCTTGTCCTCCTTGCTCATCAGGGCGACCGGCTTGCCGATGAGACGGTCGGACTGCTCGATGAGATCGTCGAGCAGGTCGTTGACATTGTGCGTGATGCGGGGCGTCTCCTCCCCGGCGGGGTGGGCGGACGTCAGCCCGGCGAGCGCCTGCTCGGCCATGGCCAGCGCGGAAATATCGAAGTTGATGCAGAAAATGGCGCACACGCGCCCGGATTCGTCGCGGATGTAGATAGACGACGATTTCAGCAGTTTGCCGTCCGGCGTGCGGGTAAGATAGCACAGCTGATCCTCCGGCGCGCGGCCGTCCTTGCCGAGCTGCTCGAGCACGACCTGTGAGGGACCGTCGCCGAGCTTGCGGCCGGAGACATGGCCGTTTTCAATCGCCACGACGGAGTGTGATGTGCTGCGCTCCGAGATCTCGTGCACAACGACCTCGCAGTTGCTTCCAAACTGCGCCGCGAGGCCTCTCGCCATCTGGCGGAGCGTTTCCAGTTCATTCGGTTTCAGCAATCGCAGCGCCCCTTTCTTTTTTGGGGGAAACTCTGAAGAAATCCTCTGCGGCGGATGCCGGAGCTTTTTCGCCGATCCATCGGTTCGGGGAACTTGAAATACACAAAGTATTCCTGCGTTCCCCAAACCTCGCCTCGACGAAAAATCTCTCGCCCTCCGCTCTTGCTGATTTCTTCCGAGCTTCCCTGTTGGGAAAACTCTGAAGAAATCCTCTGCGGCAGCTGCCGGAGCTTTTCCGCCGATCCATCGGTTTGGAAGGCTTGGAGTACACAAAGTACGCCTGCGCTTTCCAAACCTCGACTCGACAAAAAACTCTCGCCATCTGCTCTTGCTGATTTCTTCCGAGCTTCCCTTCTGGTGGGAAACTCTGAAGAAATCCCTCACGCATACTGCCCGCTGTCAGGCTTGTCATTGCGAGGCCCCGCAAGGGGCCGTGGCAATCTCGCGGGATCATTCCGGATTTTTGAGGATCCCCGGCGAATACGAAATATGGTGCCTGAGAGCCCCACGCCGCTTCGCTCCTTGGAATGACGAACTTCCGGTTTTTGCCGGTCAGAGCGTCCCTATTTGGATTTTCCTGACCCTATGATACCATTATAGCCGGGAGAAATCAATTGTTTTTTCCAAAATTTTTTTGTTTTGAAAAAAATTTGTTTGACTTCTGTGCAGGATATGGTAAGATAGGAGCAGAGAACCGCAGACTGCCTGCATATCCGCACTGCGGTACGGAATGAATAGATAATGGAGGGTACCACGATGGATTTTGAAGCAATCAAACGTGCGGCCGAGGGCTATCGTGCCGACATGAGCCGTTTCCTGCGGGACATGATCGCCATCCCCAGTGAAAGCTGCGAAGAAAAGGGCGTCGTCATGCGCATCAAGCAGGAGCTGGAAAAGCTCGGCTATGACAGGGTCGAGATCGATCAGCTTGGCAACGTCATCGGCTGGATGGGCACGGGCGAGAAGATCATCGCCATCGATTCCCACATCGATACCGTCGGCATCGGCAACCGCGCCAACTGGACGAACGACCCCTATGAGGGCTATGAGACGGACGACATCATCTACGGACGCGGCGGCTCCGACCAGGAGGGCGGCATGGCCTCCGCTGCCTACGGCGCGAAGATCATGAAGGACCTTGGTCTCATCCCCGAGGGCTATAAGATCATGGTCGTCGGCTCCGTGCAGGAGGAGGACTGCGACGGCATGTGCTGGCAGTCCATCGTCAATGAATATTTCAACGGACCGGAGGATGCCCGCAGCAAGATCGAGTTCGTCATCTCCACCGAGCCGACGGACGGCGGCATCTATCGCGGCCACCGCGGCCGTATGGAGATCCGCGTCGACATGCACGGTGTCTCCTGCCACGGCTCCGCTCCGGAGCGCGGTGACAACGCCATCCACAAGATGGCCGAGGTCCTGCTGAACGTCCGCGACCTCAACGAGAACGACGCCGCCGATGACAAGGAGATCAAGGGCCTTGTCAAGATGCTCGACCCGAAGTACAACCCCGAGCATTGGGAAGACGCGCGCTTCCTCGGCCGCGGCACCTGCACGACGTCGCAGATCTTCTACACGTCCCCGTCCCGCTGCGCCGTTGCGGACTCCTGCTCCATCTCCATCGACCGCCGTATGACGGCAGGCGAGACCTACCAGTCCTGCCTGAAGGAGATCGAGGACCTGCCCGCCTGCAAGAAGTATGCCAAGGACGTCAAGGTTTCGATGTATATGTACGACCGTCCCGCATGGACCGGCCACGTCTATGAGACCGAGTGCTTCTTCCCGACGTGGATCAACAAGGAATCCGCCGCCCATGTGCAGGCCCTTGTCGACGCGCACCACGCTCTGTGGGGCGACAAGCGCCTCTGGGCCGACGAGACCGCGCGCTCCAAGCGCGAAGGCCGTCCGCTGACCGACAAGTGGACGTTCTCCACGAACGGCGTTTCCATCCAGGGCCGCTACGGCATCCCGTGCGTCGGCTTTGGCCCCGGCGCCGAGTCGCAGGCCCATGCGCCGAACGAGATCACCTGGAAGCAGGACCTCGTCGTCTGCGCCGCGCTGTACGCCGCCGTTCCCGGCCTGTACAAGCCCGAAAACAAGATCACCGAGGCCGAGTTCCGTCAGGAGCTGACCGGCAACGATATCAAGTGATTTTTCCGTCCATCCGATAAAAAGCAAGCCCGGCTGAGCCGGGCTTCCGACCAACCAAAATATGAAATAGGAGAACGATCATGAGCAAGACTGTTGAACTGGCAAGACACCTCGAAAAGCTCCACATCAATAACATGTATAAGACCGACTTCTACTGGACGTGGGACAAGACGGACGACGAGATCGACGCCGTCTTCACCGTGGCCGACGCCCTGCGCGACCTGCGCGAGCGCAACAAGTCCACGAAGGTCTTCAATTCCGGCCTCGGCATCTCCCTGTTCCGCGACAACTCCACCCGTACCCGCTTCTCCTTCGCCTCTGCGTGCAACCTGCTGGGTCTCGAGGAGCAGGTCCTCGATGAGAAGAAATCCCAGATCGCCCACGGCGAGACCGTCCGCGAGACCGCGAACATGGTCTCCTTCATGGCCGACGTCATCGGCATCCGCGATGATATGTACATCCATCAGGGCCACGAGTACCAGAAGACGTTCATGGACGCTCTGGAAGAAGGCTATCGCGACGGCATTCTCGAGCAGCGCCCGACGCTCGTGAACCTGCAGTGCGACGTCGACCATCCGACGCAGTGCATGGCCGACATGCTGCACGTCATCCACTACTTCGGCGGCGTTGAGAACCTGAAGGGCAAGAAGGTCGCCATGACGTGGGCCTATTCCCCGTCCTACGGCAAGCCGCTGTCTGTCCCGCAGGGCGTCATCGGCCTGTTCACCCGCTTCGGCATGGATGTCACGCTGGCCCATCCGGAGGGCTATGACGTCTTCCCCGAGGTCGAGGAGATCGCCCGTAAGAACTGCGAGAAGTACGGCTCCAAGTTCCACAAGACGAACGACATGAAGGAAGCCTTTAAGGACGCCGATATCGTCTATCCGAAGTCCTGGGCTCCGTTCAAGGCCATGGAAAAGCGCTCCGAGCTCTATGTCAAGGGCGACCAGAAGGGCATCGACGAGCTGGAGAAGGAGCTCCTCGCGCAGAATGCCGAGCACAAGGACTGGACCTGCAGCGAGGAGATGATGAAGCTCACGAAGGACGGCAAGGCGCTGTATCTGCACTGCCTGCCCGCCGACATCTCCGGCCTGAGCTGCCCGGAGGGCGAGGTCGACAACTCTGTGTTTGACCGCTATCTTGTGCCGCTGTACAAGCAGGCCTCCTTCAAGCCGTATATCATCGCTGCCATGATCTTCCTGGCGCAGGTCAAGGACCCCGTCAAGGCTCTCATGGAGCTCGACGCTGCCGACAACAAGCGCAAGATGTTCTGAGCCGCACGGCAGGAGGATAATTACCATGGGAAAACGCATCGTCATCGCGCTGGGCGGCAATGCGCTGGGCAGCACGCCCTATGAGCAGCTCGCCCTCGTTACGGAAACGGCAAAGCCGATCGTGGATCTCATCGAGCAGGGCAACGAGGTCGTCATTGCGCACGGCAACGGCCCGCAGGTCGGTATGATCAATCTGGGCATGGCCACGGCCGCCGAGGCCGGCGCCATCAAGTCCGATATGCCCTTCCCCGAGTGCGGCGCCATGAGCCAGGGCTACATCGGTTATCACCTGCAGAACGCCATCGGCAACGAGCTTGCCGCGCGCGGCCTGCAGAAGGACGTCGCCACCGTCGTCACGCAGGTGCTGGTGGACGAGAACGATCCCGCCTTCCAGAAGCCCACGAAGCCTGTCGGCGCGTTCTATGACAAGGCCACGGCCGAGCGCATCGCCGCCGAAAAGGGCTACACCATGGTCGAGGACGCGGGCCGCGGCTACCGCCAGGTCGTTCCCTCACCGAAGCCCGTGGACGTCATCGAAAAGAACACCGTCCGCGCCCTGATCAACGGCGGCTGCGTCGTGATCACGGTCGGCGGCGGCGGCATCCCCGTTGTGCGCCGGGACGGCAAGCTCTACGGCACGCCCGCCGTCATCGATAAGGACTTTGCCTCCGCCAAGCTCGCTGAGCTCGTGCAGGCCGACGCCCTCGTCATCCTGACGGCGGTGGACCGCGTCTGCATCAACTGGGGCAAGCCGGACCAGAAGAGCCTTGCGGAAATGACCGTTGCGGAAGCGGAGCGCTACTGCGAGGAGGGCCATTTTGCCCCCGGCTCCATGCTGCCGAAGGTCAGGGCTGCCGTTTCGTTCGCCAAGACCGGCGGGCAGGCCATCATCGCCTCGCTCGCACAGGCCGGAGCCGCCGTCCGCGGCGAGGCCGGTACGGTCGTCCATCTCTGATATCGTCTGTTCCCTTCCCGGGGAGCAAAGGGCCTGCTGCATGAACCCCGCAGCAGGCCCTTCTGCAATATGGGATAACACATATGCAGGGGAGCGGCACGCGGGAAATGAAACTGGAAAGTGGAAAATTTCACAAGGCCGCCGGTCATGCGCTGTAGGGGAGGGGCATGCCCCTCCCGGCACCGCACCGGCGGGAAGTGCGGGCCAATGTTAAAAAGGCAATGGCCCCCCAAGTTTGTCATTGCGAGGAGGCTGTAGGCCGACGTGGCAATCTCGGGAAGGCACTTGCAGTTCGTACCGGCTGCCGTTAAAATGGCATGCACCGATTGCGTCTGTAGCGGCGCTCAGTGAGCGCCATGGGCAGTTGCAAGTTTCCAGGCACTCACGCCGACCGCACACACCTCCAAGTTTGTCATTGCGAGGCCCCAACGGGGCCGTGGCAATCTCCTGCAGCCGGTTGCGTCTTCGCCGATGCCTTTCCTGTGATCCAGCAAGATATTGCGAGATTGCCACGTCGGCCTCCTCGCAATGACAAATCGGGAGTATTTGCCATTTTAACGGCAGCTTGTTGATTGCGCCGGTGCAGCGCCGGGAGCGGCATGCCGCTCCCCTACAAGGCGGGTGCGGTCGACGATAGTGCCACCAAACCTGCAGCGGCGCTCCCTGAGCGCCGCTGCAGACGGAATCGGTTTGTACGTTTTTTTCGGCAGCCTGTGCGTGTCGCCGGTGCGGCACCAGGCCCTGCGGCGAACCGGTTTTTCTTTCTTGCCTTTTTCGGCAAAATACGATATCATTAGCTTAGTAAACATTGCACAGGCGTTTCCAAAATACCGATACAAGGAGCTGGCAACATGCTGGAACAGTCGATCCTGCAGAATTATCTTGATATCCTGCGCGAGGAGCTCGTCCCGGCGACCGGCTGCACGGAGCCGATCGCCATTGCCTACTGCGCCGCGACCCTTCGGGAGCTGCTGGGCGCTCTGCCCGAGCAGGTAGACGCCGCCGTCAGCGGCAACATTCTGAAAAACGTCAAAAGCGTCGTCGTACCGAATACCGGCGGGCGCAAGGGCATTGCCCCCGCCATTGCCGTTGGCCTCGTTGCGGGCGACGCGGCGCGCGACCTGCAGGTCATCTCCGCCGTGACGGAAGAGCAGCTTGCGGAGCTGGACGCTTACCTGCAGCGGGTGGATATTTCCGTCTCGTGCAGCCACTCTCCCTGCCAGCTCGACATCGATCTGCGCGGCAGCTGCGGCAGTCACACGGCCCGCGTGCGCATCACGAACCATCACACGAACATCGTCTGCCTCGAGCGCGACGGCGAGGTGCTGCGCGAGCTGCCCGTTGTGGACTCCGCCGAGGAGCATCGCGCGGACAAGAGTCTGCTGAACGTGGCGGATATCCTGCGCTTTGCGGCCGAGGTGCCGCTCGAGGACCTGCTGCCCCTGCTGGAGCCGCAGGTCAGCTGCAACTCCGCCATTGCCGAGGAGGGCCTCCGCGGCGCATGGGGCGCGCAGATCGGGCGCATTTTACTGGAGGATTACGGGGATGATATCAAGCAGCGGGCCAAGGCCTATGCGGCCGCGGGCTCGGACGCCCGCATGAGCGGCTGCGAAATGCCCGTCGTCATCCTCTCCGGCTCCGGCAATCAGGGCATCACGGCCTGCATGCCCGTCGTGGCCTATGCCCGCCACATCGGCGCGACCCGCGAGCAGCTCTACCGCGCGCTGGCCGTTTCCGACCTTGTCACCGTCCACCAGAAGACCGGCATCGGCCGCCTCTCCGCCTACTGCGGGGCCATCTCCGCCGGGGTCGGTGCAGGCGCGGGCATCTGCTACCTGCTCGGCGGCGACTATGACGCCGTGGCGCACACGGTCGTCAACGCCGTGGCCATCCTCTCCGGCACCATCTGCGACGGCGCAAAGCCGTCCTGTGCGGCCAAGATCGCCGCTGCCGTGGATGCGGGCATCATGGGCTACCGCATGTATCTGCACCACCGCGAATTCCGCCACGGCGAGGGCATCGTCGGCAGCAATGTTGACGACACGATCGCCAAGGTCGGCGTGCTGGCGCAGCAGGGCATGCGGCAGACGGACCGCACGATCCTCGATATCATGCAGGATCGCTGCAGCTGAACGCCCGCGTTCCTTCAAAAATCGTTTTCCGGTCCGTCATAATTTGGACATATCGGGCGGGTATACTACAAGCACAGCAAGGAGCTGAACACCATGGAGCATAACGAGCGCATCGACTCCGCTGCAGGCGAGCCTGTATCGGCCTGCAAACGAAGAAAGCACCTGCGGCTGGCGGCCCTCGCTGTAAGCTGCGCCCTGCTCGGCGGTATCGCCGGAGGCGCGGCAACGGGACTGCTTCTGCAGGGCCGCGAGCGAGCGGCCATGCGGCCGGCCGGTCAGCAGACGGCCGTATCCGGGGGAGAAAGCACGGGCGCGGAGCCTTCTGCGGCGCGTGTGGCCTCGACTGCGGGAGAATTGACCCCGACGCAGCTCTATGAGCGCTATGCGACCTGCGTCGTCGGTGTGCTGAACCTCAGCGCGGTCACGGACCTCTATGGAAAGGACACCATGCAGGCCAGCACCGGCTCAGGCGTTCTCCTCACGGGAGACGGCGAGATCCTGACGAATTACCACGTCGTCAAGGACTGCACGCAGCTCACCGTCACGCTGTATGACGGCGCGGAGCACACGGCAAAGCTCCTCGGCTATGAGGAGGACAGCGACATCGCCCTGCTGAAGATCGACGGCAGCGGCTACCGCCACGCGCGCCTCGGAGATTCCGACCGGCTGCGCATCGGCACGGAGGTCGCTGCCATCGGCAACCCACTCGGCGACCTGGACTACAGCCTGAACGTCGGCTATATCAGCGCGAAGGACCGCGACGTCGATCTGGACGGCCCATCCATCCGCATGATGCAGCTCGATGCGGCCATCAACCCCGGCAACTCCGGCGGTCCGCTGTTCGACCTGCGCGGCAATGTCGTCGGCGTGACGACGGCGAAATATTCCGGCGAGACCGTCACCGGCGCGACGATCGAGGGCATCGGCTTTGCCATCCCCATCAACGACGTCCGCGAGATTCTCTCCGATCTGCGGGAATACGGCCGCGTGCCGAACCGCGCCCAGCTCGGCGTGATGGTCGGCACGGTCTATTCGACGAACACGGCCCGCAACGGCCGGGTGCAGGTGCGGGATGTCACAAAGGATTCCGCCGGCGCCCATGCGGGCCTGCGCGACGGCGACTTTATCCTTGCGCTTGATGACTACACCGTGCGCACGCTTTCCGACCTCAGCGCGGCGCTGCGGCACTACCGCGGCGGCCAGCACGCGACGCTCACCATCGAGCGCTATGGCAAGACGTTCCGCCTGCCCATCGTGTTTGACAGCAAGGACGATGCGGTGCAGAACGAAGAGCCAACAACATCGGCCAATGCGCTGGAGCCGTCCGAGCAGGACAGTCCCCGGCCCTGATCCGATGTCTTCCATAGATCGCATCCCCTCCCTTTTTCATGCTTTTTCTCTTTTTTTGTTGGCGTTGCGTATCCTTTTCGGAGTATTGCTGCTTTCGCATGGTATCCAGAAATGGACGAATTTTAGTGCTATGTCGGAATCTTTCCCGGATCCATTAGGTGTAGGAAGTACGTTGTCGTTGGGGCTGGCTGTTTTTGCTGAGGTATTTTGCTCCGTAGGCTTTATATTCGGTGCGTTTTATCGTCTGGCTATGATCCCGATGGTCTTTACAATGGGAATGGCTTTTTTTGTGATACACGGGAATGATCCGTTTGCCGTGAAGGAACTGGCCTTTATTTATCTGGTGGTATTTGTGCTGATGTACATAACGGGACCGGGTAAATTTTCTATCGATCATGTCATATCTTCTGCATTATATAAAAAGAAACGGTGAGGTTCTATAGGGGAAGCTGTTAGGTGTATACGAAAGGAAACAAAAAGGCGGGAATTATTATTCCTGCCTTTTTTGTTGTGTTAGCCTTCTTTTAAAGAATAGTGGGAGAATAAGGTGTTTCTTTGTGTTGGTTGGGAAATAAAAAAAGCAATC
>OMGS01000980.1_pt1 | contig 10785 bp, 7 predicted proteins | sample 1646081 | NCBI WGS metagenome assembly OMGS01 (sample SAMN05578591, study PRJEB25193) | human gut metagenome | biome: Human Microbiome; feature: human-associated habitat; material: feces | host: Homo sapiens | place: USA:Birmingham | reverse complement strand
AGTTCAGACGTGTGCTCTTCCGATCTGAACCGGCGGAGAATCCGCATGGTCTGACCCTCCGTCTTACAGGCATGAAGAGCATAGCCACGAACTACCCGCTCTCCTTCTACCTAGAGAATCAGTCGACGGGCTTGAAACAGGAAGGCTACCGCTCCGACGACCCGGGGCAAACCTACCTCAGCACCTTCCCCGCCGTCCATCCCGACGGGCTGACAAGCTACACGGGATTGTGCGAAATCACGCCCGCATGGATCGTGATCGACAAGGAGACGGCCTTCGACGCGAGCATGCCGGGCCAATGGCTACGCGTCACCGAGAAGGGTGTCCTTACGGTAGGGAAGATAGGAGAAAATGGAGTATTTCCACTGGTGAATGATCTCGAGCTGCAGGACGGCGGGCAGATCCGGTTCGCCGATGACGGCGTGCTAGGACTCATAGCGGCCCGCTTCACCCACCTCTTCCCCAACCGCAACCAATGGCGGGCTACCACGCTAGCGGCCGATAATGCCGACAAATTAGCCGGCGATGCGGGAACCCCTTGCTACGTACGTACCGGATATCCCGACGCCACCGACCAGACTTGGCAGCCGGCGGATCCCGACAACCTGTATATGCAGTTCGCCGCGGGTGACCCCGTGCTGATCGCCGGCGAAGGCCCGGAGACAGACACGCTGCGCCTCAATTACGGCAATACCTACCTCTTCAAGGACAGCCCCGACTCCCCCGTCGAGCCCACCAGCCCCGCCGAGCCGCTCAACACGGGCGTGTTCCTCTTCAAGGGCAATCGGGCCTCGTACAATGTGGAGATGCGAAACATATACGTCCTCAGCGACGACGGCAGCCGCTTCGAGCTGAAGGACCGGGTTACCCTGCGACCCTTTGAGAGCTATGTCGTGGCCAATGCCGCCACCCAAGCCCTGCTGAAGAGCCTCCGCTTGGACGGTATCGTCACGGGTACGGAGCTGGCCGAGATCCCGGCGGACAACAGCTTCCGCGCTTGGACCGCCGACGGACGTTTGCACCTTAGCGCCGACCATGCCGAGAAGGTGGCCGTATACCATGTCAGCGGGACCTTGAAGTGCTATCTGCCGCTCTTGTGCGGCGAGACGACGATCGCCCTTCCTTCCGGCATCTATCTCGTCCGCCAAGGCGGTACCGCGATCAAGGTCGTCCTGTAGAGCATACATTATATTATATACACTAAAACAGATACAAATATGAGAACATTCAGATATATCCTATCCTTGCTAGCCGCTACGCTCGCCCTGCTGGCGCAGCCGGCGATGGCGCAAGCCCCGGAGACGAGCACGAAGGCGCAACCTTCCGACCCAGTCTTCCCATACCTCCTCACCATCCAGCAACCCGCCGAGGGAGCGACGCTGGACGTAATGATCATGAACGCCGCCGGCACGTACACCGCCGTATCCTCCGGCCAGACCGTCTACAACGGGACCAAGGTAGACCTCTTCTTCGCCCCGCAGGAAGGCTACCGACTGACGGAAGGCTCCATCACCTACAACGGCAACGCTACGACCGCAGAGCCCCTAGCACCGAACGACAAGGGCTACACCGCACAGCGTAGCTTCACGATGCCCGCCCAGCCGGTGACGGTTACCGCCGAGGCCGAGCTTATCCGCTACACGATCACCTACGATCCGGCCGGCGGCACCCTCCCGCAGGGCAGCCCCACCCAATATACCATAGTATCGGACGATCTCACCCTCCCTACGCCGACACACGCCAATACCTACCTCTCCTTCGAGGGCTGGAAAGACGCCGACGGGAATACGGTAGCGACCGTGGCGAAAGGCTCCACCGGCGATCTCTCCCTCACCGCCCAATGGAAAGAGAGCGAGCTGGCAGAGGTGGTAGGAGGGCCGGACGAGACCCGGATCGTCACCACCATCATGACCGCCGAAGAGATTCTGGCCGCTCTTGCCGCCACATGGCCCAAGTTCACCTTCACCACCGACAGAGGCGACGTGATAGATAGCCCGATCTCGTGGAAACTGAAAGACGGCGCTACCCTCGACCTCACGCCCGGCAAGAAGAACCCCTTCATCTGGACAGCCACACCGCTGCCTGATGGCGTGAAAGGCAATGGGTACGTGATGTCCGGCACCACGCAGGTCTACCTCGAAGCCTCCCCTATCATACCGAAAGACAACGGCGAGATCACGATAACGGACGAGAACAAGTTCCAACAAGACGGTGGTACCGACAACTACTTCAACGGAGAGATCAACGGAGAGGAGGGCAAGACCATAAACAAACTCACCCTCACCCCTCCCGCCGATACCGATATGACAATAAAGCTCAACGAGGTAACCTCCGCGACCACCCTCATCAACGGGACCGGGAAGACCAACCTCACCTTGAACGGCACGAACAGTCTGGGTGCGGTCACGATCGAGCCCGGCAACGAATTGACGCTCACCACCGGCGAGAATGCCGGCGACCTTGTCAACACCGCGGTCACCAACAAGGGCCATTTCACGGATCTTACCGCACGAGTGCCCACCGTGACACTCCCCGGCAACATCACCCTCGAACGGGTAGACCCGGCGGCAAGCACCCCGATACCATCCACTGACGGCTACGCGGAGCTTGAGGCCGGCATAACCGCCCCCGAAGGCACCCAAATGAATTTGACGTATCTATGGCAGATTTTCAACGCACAGGCCGGCACATGGTCTACCGCCCCGGATGACTCGCAGCTGCGCAACGCCTCGAATACCTACAGGACGAGAACCGTAGGCCAGTATCGTTGCCTAGTTACCGCCACCGTAACCGGAGACGGCGGCACGACCACGACCACAGCGCTCGCCACGCCCCCGGCTGCCGTAACGTCTTACGTTCCTCCCATAACGCCACAGCCCGCTACCTATACCGTAACCCTCCCCTCCTTGGTAGGAGCCTCCACCACCCCGGCAGCCGGAGCGCATACGGTAACCGAAGGCGACGGCTTCTCCTTCACCCTCACCTTGGACGCAGACTATGACCAGTCCGTCCCCGTAGTGACCGTGAACGGAAACGCCCTCACCCCCGACGCAAGCGGCAAGTACACGATCGCCGATATTTCCGCCAACCTGACCGTAGCGATCACCGGTATCGTGAGAAATACCACAACCGGTATCGAGCAAGTGGAAAACGCTACCTTGATCCGTGCCGAGAGCGGAGCCTTGCTGATCCGTACGCCAGTCTCCGTGACAGCGCAGGTGATCGCCCTCACCGGAAACGTAGTCCGCACGGTACGGCTTCCCGCCGGAGACAGTCGTGTAGATGGCTTGGCTAGCGGTATCTATATCGTCCGCCTATCCAATGAGATAACGAAGAAAGTGATAATCCGATAGGCAAGGTTTCACGAGTGAGAGCGGCTGTCATCGCCGCTCTCACAAAAAGAGGTCGTTTTTAGCGTTCCAATAAGTCCAAGACCAGCTCGAAGCCTTCGGCGCCGCTATAATAAGGATCCGGGACGGGAATAGAATAAAGACAGTCACAAGAATAAACTACCGAAGCATTGTCTAACTGATTCTATTTCGTATATTTGCCATTGAAAACCAGAGACAAAAGAAGGATAAAGATATGACAGCATTAGAACTCAACGCAGAATTATTCCGCCAACTCAGTATCATCGCCGAAGATGAGACCTTGATGCGTAAAGCCGTAGAAGCCATCCGCCGTCTTGCGCAGCAAAAGGAAGCACAGACTGAAGAGACTGAATATATTAGTAAGGAAGAGGTACTGGAGGGAATAGATGCCGGACTGAAAGACATGATAGCCGGCAGAACACGGCCAGCGAATGAGTTATTAGAGGAGTTACGTCATGAATTATAGAATAAAAACAACCAAATCTTTCGATAAAGAAATCAAGCGGCTTGGTAAACACTACGCATCCATCGCAAATGACTATGCCGCACTCCTTGATGAACTGGCACAAAATCCCCGACTCGGTATCGACCTTGGAAGTGGTCTCCGCAAAATTCGTATGCAGATCACCTCCAAAGGAAAGGGTAAAAGTGGTGGCGCAAGGGTCATCACTTTTACTGTTATTGTATCGATGGAAGAAAGCGAAATTAATCTCCTTTATATCTATGATAAAGCGGATCGTCCCTCCATCAGCACACACGAAATAGAGAGACTGCTTCATAAAAACGGATTAAGGTAGCCTATCAGAGTAAACTCACAGGATACGATCCTTACAATATTCCAACAACCCGGCGCAAGCATCTTCCAATAGATCCAAGACCAACTCGAAACCTTCGGCACCGCTATAATAAGGATCCGGGACGTGATCGTACAACTTATTCCGGGAGAACTCTGTCATCTGATGTATCTTAGCGACGGATTCCAGATCGGGAGCCATCCGTTTCAAGTCCGTTATATTTTGGTCGTCCATGCCGATAATCAAATCGAAGTCATGGAAGTCCCACTGACGTACCGGACGGGAGATCGAATCCAACACATATCCCCTACGGGCCGCATGCGCCCGCATCCGTGAATCCGCCCGGTCTCCCTCATGATACCCGGCTATCCCGGCGGAATCGATCTCAATCCGATCTCCCAATCCCGCATCCTTCACCAACCTCTTCATTACTGCCTCCGCCGACGGAGAGCGACATATATTCCCCAAGCACACAAACAATAACCGTACCTTCTCCTCCTTCATCACTAAGCTCCTTTCCATTAATTTTCAATTCTCCATTTTCAATTCTCAAGCCGGGTCCACATCATAATGAACAAGCAACTGCTTAAACGGTACATATCCTTGCATCTCAGTATGAATACCCTCCAATATCTCACGAAGCGGAACGATCCCGGCGGATATCTCGATCTTCAAGACGATCTTCTTGATATGAAGCGTCTGTACCCGGGTGATAGGCGGCGTAACCGGCCCCAACACCCGCTCACCTAAACGAGCACGAAGTTTCTCGGCGTATATAGCGGACATTTCCTGCAAAGCCTCCTCATTCCGACTCCGAAGGATCAAGACGATCAAACGGTAGTAAGGCGGGTAACGGAACATACTACGCTCGCTCAGTTGCAAGCTCACCATTTCCTTGTAAGCGAAACGCTGCACCATACGGATCAAAGGATGCTCCGGCTGGGTAGTCTGCAAGATCACCGTACCCCGCTTATCCCGCCTGCCGGCACGTCCGCTAACCTGTACCATCAACTGGTAAGCCCGCTCGTGCGCCCGGAAGTCTGGGAAATTCATCAGGCTATCGGCACTCAGAATTCCGACCACGCTGACATTCCCGAAATCCAATCCCTTCGACAACATCTGGGTACCAATCAAGATTTGTGTCTTCCCCTTCTCGAAATCCGAGATGATCCGCTCGTAAGCCGTGCGGGTACGGGCCGTATCGAAATCCAGCCGCTCCACCTTTGCCGCTGGGAATTGCCCAGCGATCTCCTCCTCTACCTTCTCCGTACCGAAGCCTTGCATCTTGAACTCCGTCCCCTTACACTCTGGACATACCTGCGGCAAGCGGTAGGTATAACCGCAATAATGGCAAACCAGCTGATTATGCGCCTTGTGGTAGGTAAGGCTAACGTCGCAATTCACGCAACGAGGCACCCACCCGCACCCTCGGCACTCGATCATCGGGGCGAATCCCCGGCGGTTCTGGAATAGGATCGCCTGCTCGCCCCGGGATAGGGCCTCCCGCACCTTCTCCACCAACAGAGGGGAGAAAAGGGTATCTTTCATGATCTTCTTGCGCTTTAGCTCCTTCACGTCCACCGTAATAATCTCCGGCATCAAGCAATCACCGTAGCGGGTAGATAACTCAACCAGACCGTATTTCCCCGCCGTAGCGTTGAAATAAGAATCGATGGAGGGAGTGGCGGAACCCAATAAGGTCTTACCGCCGTGCATACCCGCCAAGACGATGGCAGCGTTACGGGCATGGTAACGGGGTGCCGGGTCCTGCTGCTTATACGTATTCTCATGCTCCTCGTCCACGATAATTAAGCCCAAGTCCTTAAACGGAAGGAAGAGGGAAGAACGAACCCCCAATACCAGCATAGGCTCGTCGTTATGCAATAGCTTATTCCAAACTTCCACCCGCTCGTTATCCGAGAACTTAGAGTGGTAGACCAATAGCTTATCCCCGAATAATTTCGCCAGCCGTTCCGTGATCTGGGTCGTGATAGCGATCTCCGGCAACATATATAAAACCTGCCGCCCCAGCCGCAAGACCTCATGGATCAAACGGACGTATATCTCGGTCTTACCACTGGAAGTCACGCCATGAAGCAAGCAGACCTCCTTCGTCTTGAAAGCCTCATGGATCTCTCCATAGGCTTTCTCTTGCGCCGGACTGAGCGGATTCGGCTCTTGCAAGCGGCAGACGGATACTTGCAAACGACCCACCTCTTTCTCGTAACTCTCCAAGATACCCCGTTTCAGCAGACCCTCCAATACCACAGAGGTATAACCACTGCGTTCCAATAGCTCTTTCTTGGAAAGCTCCTTCGATAAAGCGGGATTCAAGGTATGGCTTAAATCCAAGAAGCTGACCAACAGAAGCTCTTGCTTCTTCGCCCTTTTCAATTCTTCGAACACCGCCTGCAATTTCGTCTCATCCCAGTAAGCTTCGGCCAAACGGATAAACGCCTGTGTCTTGGGAACGAATCCTCGCTTTAGCTCCTCGCTCACCTCGACCGCCCCTTTCACCATCAAGGAAGAGACGATCGGGACAACATTTCGGAGACCGGTCTTCTTCTCCAACTCCGAGATCGTCAATTTCAAAACCCCGCTAAAGGCATCCAGTACCGCTTGCTCGTTCGGGCGCAAGGGGGCGGTAGCCTCGAAATCCTCATTATAAGTAACCGCCGTCTCGCTTTCCAACTTTAAGCCGGAAGGCAAGGCCGCCTTATACACGTCGCCCAGCTTACATATATAATAAGAAGATATCCATTTCCAGAAACGGAGTTGCGGACGGCGGAGCACCGGAGTGGCATCCAGCAAAGCGTAGATCTCCTTCGTCTCAAAATCGGATACCGGTTCCCGGTCGTGTACCTCCATGACGATGGCCGTATAATATCGTTTCTTCCCGAAATGCACGATCACCCGGCAACCGGGAGTCACGGCTCTTTCCAGATCTTCGGGTATCCGATAGGTATAGCTATTCTCCAAAGGAAGGGGAAGTATGACGTCCGCATATTTCATTCAAACAGGTGTTTCATTACGAGCCCAAAAATAACAAAAAAGGCCGGACTTCTAAAGCCCAGCCTCTCTCATTTTATTTTCACCTATTTAGAACAAGATCGCTGCCGTGATAGACCATCCACGATTCTTTCCGGCACCGTCGGAGAGGTTCACCTTCTCAATGCTATAGTTATCAGTCAGTCCCAGACCATAATTGAAACCCACCTGCAAGTGGCTGATCAACTCCACGCCGGCACCGAAGTTAAGGCCTGCGCTGAAATTCTTCGCCTTCACCTGATCCGCTACGGAACCCGGGATATCCCAAAATTTATCACCGCCTACACGGAAACCGATATACGGACCGGCTGCCAGATACGCTTTGACGATCGGTAAGCCAAATTTCCATTTCAAGTTGACCGGAACATCGATATAATCCGTCTTCATCGAAGTCTTAACCCCGCCAACCGAAGTCGTCTCCAAACCTTTTTGCGAATACAACACGGCCGCATCGATCCCGACACCCACCAACGGCAAAGTCGTCTCGATCATCGGCCCCACTTGGAAGCCGGTTACGTTATCCGCTTTCAACACGTCCGAGTTGAAATGGACAGACGATATATTCACACCTCCCTTGATACCGAATTTAAGCTGAGCGTTCGCCGGAAGCGCCATCAACGCTAACAAGGCAACCATAAGAAATCCCACGATTTTCTTCATATTCATACTTCTTTTGTTAATTACTCGTTGCAAATAAACGCACTTTTCTAATAATAAACAAATATTCTCTATAGAGTGTTCACGGAATACCCCAGTCCTTTAAACTCAAAGAAAGCATGCATCTTACATACGGAGCTCATCCCGTCGGTCAGATTCATGCTTCTTTCCCTAATTATTATGGCAAAATAATTATCCGAAACCATGAGACGACTTGATAAGAAAACCTTGGATAAAGAATAGTAAAAACCGGATACGGTTCTTGCGTTCTCTTCCGGCCTTTCCTCGAAGCCGTCGAAAATATACACGCCTTGCAGGTCTTCTGACTTACTTCCGGTCTTAAGCGCCTTCCCATTCACTTGAATGAACAGTGGCAACAGTATTGCTCAACCCGTTTATGAAGCTTACAGCAGCGGGACTGTCCGGGATTCTCACCCGATTCCCTTTTAATCCCTATCCGGCGATTGCCGATAGGGAACAAAGCATGTAGCAAAGATACATAAAGTTTTGATGTAGCCTAACACTTTCCACAAAAAATATCCCTATATTCCCGGTTCCTGATATAACATAAAGCCGCCCCGATAGCCGTGCGATACTCGGCATACTCCGGTATCTTGAAATGGACATCGCACATCTCCTCCAGACGGGGGAAAATATCCGGGCATTGCGGCAAGCGAGTCAGGTTACCGATCAACACGATATTCTTGATATCGCCATTTAACGAGGCGAAAACAGCTCCTTGCCCGATAGTCTGCAAGACCATATGAACGATACCGAGAGCGATATCCTCAACCTTAGCGTTCGCATCCGCTTTTCCAAAAATAGAGGCTGTCACGTCTAGCGGCAGGCCGGGTAGCGGATGCGGCGTAATATCCCGGATATGCAAGTCGATATCATTCAGGGAACCATGCTCAGCCAAAGACGCTATTTGGTGAAAGTCATGCGTTTTCAATAATAGCTTAGACAAGCCGAGGATGGTTCCGCCACCGATACCCAATCCCCCGATATGCTCGACCGTGGAGCCTTGTACCTTGACAAAAGAGGTACCCGTTCCCATGCTGACCACCAACAGGCTATCCAGTCCCGTATTATACTGCGCCCCTAGCCCATTTGCGAGGAACTCATCCGTCTTCGCGGTTGGTAAGCCATATAAAGGTTGATCGATATAGGCGCTACCTACACCCGTCAAGATCACTTTCTCTATATTCGAGAGTGAGATGTTATTATCATAAATATATTTACCGAAGGCCCCGAATAAAGAGGTTACCGGATCGGTAGCTTTCACGAACATCGGGTTTTTGATCTTCTTATCCTCCACACCGACGATCTTGGTCGTGCTACCTCCCACGTCTATACCTATAACGATTCCCATGATTCTTTCCCTTTTTAATTGAATAATCGCTACAAAAGTACATAAACCCGTATACAATACTAAAAAAGGCCGGACAAAATCAATTGTCCAGCCTCTCTTTATTAAAAAACCGCAAGGTTTAAACGCTATTTATTCGCCTAACAAGATCTCTAGGATCTGGCAAGCTGCCTTCGATACGGAAGTACCCGGGCCAAAGATAGCGGCAACGCCAGCCTTATACAAGAAGTCATAGTCTTGAGCCGGGATTACACCACCAGCGATAACGATGATATCCTCACGACCTAATTTCTTCAACTCCTCGATAACCTGCGGAACCAACGTCTTATGACCAGCGGCCAAAGAAGAAACGCCCATTACGTGAACATCGTTCTCTACAGCTTGACGGGCAGCCTCGGCCGGAGTCTGGAACAACGGTCCCATATCTACGTCGAACCCACAGTCAGCATAACCGGTAGCAACAACCTTAGCGCCACGGTCATGTCCGTCCTGACCCATCTTAGCGATCATGATACGAGGCTGACGGCCCTCTTTCTTAGCGAATTGCTCGCAAAGCTCGCAAGCTTTCTGGAAGTCTGCGTCTTTCTTAGTTTCTGATGAATACACGCCTGAAATAGTTCTAATGATTGCTTTATAACGACCTACAACCACCTCGCAAGCATCGGAGATCTCTCCCAATGACGCACGCAAGCCGGCAGCCTTAACAGCCAACTCTAATAAATTGCCCTTCTTCGTCTTCACGCACTCCGTGATATCAGCCAAAGCTTTTTGAACAGCGGCTTCGTCACGGTTAGCACGCAACTCCTTCAAAGCGGCGATCTGCTCGTTACGTACGGCTGTATTATCAATCTCAAGGATATCGATCGGATCTTCCTTCGGCAGACGATATTTGTTCACACCAACGATTGTCTGGATACCGGAGTCGATCCGAGCCTGCGTACGGGCAGCCGCTTCTTCGATGCGCATCTTGGGCAGACCGGTTTCGATAGCTTTCGCCATACCGCCCATGCTTTCGATCTCCTGGATCAAAGCCCAGCCTTTATGAACCAATTCGTTCGTCAGAGATTCCACATAGTAAGAACCAGCCCACGGGTCGATTTCCTTACAGATCTTTGTTTCTTCCTGAATATAAATCTGAGTGTTACGAGCGATACGTGCAGAGAAGTCTGTCGGCAAAGCGATCGCTTCGTCCAATGCGTTCGTGTGCAAAGACTGCGTGTGCCCCAAAGCGGCAGCCATAGCTTCAATACAAGTACGGCCAACGTTGTTGAACGGGTCCTGTTCGGTCAACGACCAACCAGAAGTCTGGCAGTGAGTACGCAAAGCCAGAGATTTCGGGTTCTTGGCACCGAAGCTCTTCACGATCTTCGCCCACAACATACGTGCAGCACGCATCTTGGCGATTTCCATGAAATGGTTCACACCGATCGCCCAGAAGAAGGACAGACGCGGAGCGAAAGCATCGATATCGATACCTGCATTCACACCGGCACGAAGATATTCAAGACCGTCGCAGATCGGAAGAGCACACGTCTGAACTCCAGTC
>OMGS01000961.1_pt1 | contig 10994 bp, 16 predicted proteins | sample 1646081 | NCBI WGS metagenome assembly OMGS01 (sample SAMN05578591, study PRJEB25193) | human gut metagenome | biome: Human Microbiome; feature: human-associated habitat; material: feces | host: Homo sapiens | place: USA:Birmingham | reverse complement strand
TCTGGCAGCCTGAGTTCACAGATAAAACACTCTCCAGGAAACCCGGGGCGGTTCAGTTTTCGCTCATCATTGCTGCCCCGTGCTTTGGGGGTAGCGGCAGGGATCTGGGATAAAGGCATTCTGCGAAATCCTTCGGCTGCTTCCAGTCCGCATGAAACGTAATGCTGGCGATTACCGTCGCTATCTGTCCAGGTCTGTGATGGCAGCTCCAGCGAGATTTCATAAGCATCAACAATGCCCTGGGCAAGGTGTACAAGCGGGGTCAGATCTTCATTGCGGCGAAAGCTCTCCTTTACCTGCTCCCGTTTTTCTCTTAACTGCTTGTAATTAATGACCATAAGACAGCCTCCATTGATTTCTTTGCTCGTATTTTGCACTTATGAAGTATGGTCGGCAAGGTGCCGTATCGCTGACGCGCTTCGCTTGTCTGCTGCTTCGCCGGGGCATAAAAAATTTATGCCCCGGCTCTCCAGCTCCTGTATCAATCAGATAATTTCACGACGCCTTCCAGTTTATCGCCACCATCGACGGTCAGACTCTTACGCAATTCCACCGCGTTGACTGTATGTTCTCGCTGCCTCAGTGCGATTTTGACGGCCTTACCTTTCACCCCATCAAATCAAAAGCCCTCACGCCTTTTTCATGCTCAGCGTGAGAAATATGGCCATTCTGTTGTGTCTCTGCGACATCGTTCAGGGAATGCTATTTACCCCCTGAAACGCGGGCTGTTCCCCCGTCACCTGCGCGCAGAAAAAGCGCGTTTTTTTGTGCACGCACGGATCCTTGACGGATCCAGCCGCCATGCGGGCCGGAAGGGTAAAAAGTCGTTCAAAAAAATTGTGCAAATTTGTGCACTTTTGTGCAAACAAAAAGCGCCCCTGAGGCGCTTTAGTGTTTTATAGGTTGTGTATATTTGCTGGGTCCTTATCCTGCTGTGCTTTCAACTGATGAGGGGAACAAAATCTTTTCATCAAACCCTGCATTCATATCATGGACAGCAACACACCAATCCATTGACGAACGATTATCAAGAGCCTCCATGATTTCATCCATGCGGCGCAGGTCATACAGGTAAATGCTTTTATCGCCAATGGTGTAAAAACCAATTTTTTTCGGTGATGGACAGCGATCAAGAACGTCCTGTAATTCGCTCAACCATGCTTGTTCTTTTTTTGTCAAAGTTGCCATATCACTCTCCTTTGATGCCAATGTCTACAGCTTGGCAAGCCTCTTTGGTCACCCAGTCAATAGCGTCTTTCCATACTCCAGTTTCGACTGGCGGATTCTCACGCTTTACCTGTTCATAGAAACGCACCGCTCTAACCAGTCCATCTGGTACTGCTGGCGCTGGCGGCTCTCGATACATAGGGATAACACGTCGCAGGTCCGCGTATTTATCTGGCGGACACTGATATATCTCACCGAAACCATACTGCTTGACATCACGCAGTTCCTCATCATCAGTCCATGCAACAGGTTTCGCTTCCAGCGATGTGAGTGCGATTTTCAGTGTGATTAACATATTGTGATCGTTTTCATCAAGGCCAAACGGGATGTCTTCACGACACGATTCAAGGTCTGCAATTTTGCGTTGTAACCATTTTTTGGGGATAGTTGCCATAGATGCTCCTCTCCTGTTTTCACTCTGGGAAAAATGACTGAATGTTCTTTCTTATCTCGCTAGTGCTGTGATTGCTTCCGGTGGCAGGTGTGCTGGCATATTTACTCTGAATATTATTCTTGGCTGGCGCAGCTCCTTCTTCCGGCCATTCGGCCAACCAATAGGCAAATGCAGGATCGCGTTTTATGAGTGCCAGCCCGGCCAGAAAGGCCGCGCGTTGCGCGCGGCTGCGTTCAGAGGCTGGCAGGCTGTCGAGGTAATTACACGCCTCCCGTTCACTATTGACGGCGACTGGCTTCAGATAGAAACTTATCCGTCTGGTTGGTGTCGTCATTGGTTTACTCCTTGTCCATTGCGTACAGCCCATTAACCAGAGCAAACTGTGGCACCCCGTCCGCGATGAAAGTCGCATTAACTCCGCAGGCTTCGCGGATAGCGGGTGCCACAATCTCCGCCCCGCCACCGACAACCATCACCCGCCCGTAACCCGAAAAACCCGCCAGCGCGCGGATCACGCGTTGTTTCAGTGTTTCTTCCTTTTCACGAATAACCGCCATCAGGCTGGCGTAATGCGCGTCATTGTGGATGTGCTGGCGCAGCCAGGCTTCATCATGGCGATGTTCGATAATGGTATTGGCGATGTGGTGACTGGTACGCATACCGTTAGTGGCCATCACCGACAGTACGGCATCGGCCATCAGGGAAACGCCTACGTGTGGATCGCAAAATACCTGGCTGATACCTGCCAGTTGTCCCTGAACCTTTGCCACATCCAGCGTGGTTCCGCCCAAATCCACAATCAGCAGGGATTCAAACGGACTCATGTCAGCCAGTGCTTTAAAGCCAGCCGGAATGGATTCAGGCATAACCCGCACGTTACGGATAGTGAATGCCTCACCGTTCTGGCACTCCACCGGGCGCATGACGTTCGCTTTTTTGCGGTTGATGTTGGCCATGTCCGGCTGTGCGTTTGTGTCGAAATATTCGCTCAGTGGCAGGGTGACAACCACATCCACCTCCTGTGGCGTGATGCCTGATTTGACCAGCGCGTGATGAATGGCAATTACGTTCACATCGCTGTACTGGTATTGCGTGTCGGTCGTCTGGACAAAGCGATCGCTGACCGGATCAAAACCATAGCGCACGCCCTCAAGCATGTAGTTCGCGGGCTGCGTGCCACCGAACGGCGCAGACCATTCCGACTTGAAGCTGTTCGGGCTGATGGCGTTGCGGCGTTCGCCGCTCTCGGTCCATGCCAGCTTGATGTTGGTGGAGCCGTCGTCGATACAAATTTTCATGTCGCTTTTCCTTATGTTGATTAATTAATCGGTTACAGGATTCTGAAATCCCGCTTTTGCCTGTTTTGTGCGCGCTTCATATATCGCGGCGCGTTTTTGCTCATTTACGGGATTTGTGAGTCCCGTTTCTGTCTGTTTTTTGTTTCCACTGGTCAGGCCACCCCGCAGCAGGTCTGCTTTGCGGCTGGCGCGTTCAGTGGTTTCACTGATTCTCTGTGCGTGCTCTGCGTCGCGGATGGCGCGCAGCATGTCAGAAAGCACGGTAACGGGTGTTTTCATGGTGTTCTGGTCCTGCTGAAGTGTGGATGCCAGGCGTGCGGCGGCTTCAGGGTCTGATGCCCCCAGCTGTGCCAGATAGCTGGCGACCGGGTTATGGCGGATCTCCGTGCTGCTTACGCCATGATTACGGCTCAGGCGCTGCCAGAGCTGCGTGATTCGGCTGTCCAGGCGGGTATCCGGTTTGCGTACAATTTCAAATCCCTGCGGTGCAATGATGCTGCCGTCAACGTACAGACTGCCGCCCCGTAACAGGTGCTGCATCTGTTGTTCACCGATATGCAGGCCGAGAGATTCAGCAGACTCCCGCCATTCTTTAGCGAGTAATTCGTGGTTATCAGGCAAAGGCCGCTGCTGTTTGCGGCTCTGTGTCCAGCTCTGCGCTTCATCACTGCTGTTTTTTGCCTGTTTGTCACGAAGCGAACGCATCAGCGCCCGGCGTTCGTGCCGTTTCAGTGAGCGCATCCATTCGTTCACTTCAACGCCGTCAGGGAGCTGCGGCCACGGTGCTGGCCGTTCTTCCGGCTGTTCTGTCCCGTTGTTGTCCGTTTCCTGTACACGGGGACAGTTATTGCCACGAGTCCAAGGGGCGGCAGGGCCGCCCTGAAGGTCAAAACCATTTTCGCGGGCGCTGTCTTCCGCTTCCGGTTTGCGTCTTACCAGCTTCCAGTTATCCGGATGCGTGCATACGCGGGAAGACTCCCCAATGAGCGGCGACCAGATCCCGTAAATCTGTACGCTCTGTTCACCGTAATCGTTCAGCTCATCTGCGAGGTCGTAGGCGGTGCGAATCAGGTAGTCTTTGCGTGGAACAAGTACGCCACCCTGTTTCTCAATGTAGGTGGCAAAACATCCGGCATCAGCGGCAGCGAGTACCGCGTCCATTGCGTCATCCTTCAGCCGTTGCGGGCCTTCCGGGTTGCGTGCCATCTGGCTGGCAAGGCGGCGCAGTTCACGCCACACCTGACGGGAGGGGATACCAAAGAACTGGAACTGGCGGACCCGGTGAAGGCGCGCCCAGCCGATGGCGCGTTCCACGCTCTCGGCCATTGATTTTCCGGTTTCGTGGTCAACGCGTGGCTTGCCCGTTTTCGGGTCGATGCCATCCACGGCGCGGCTGTCCAGGTTCTTTCCGATGTAGGTGGCGATGTAGCTGGTTGGTGTGCCTTTTGAGCCGTCTACGTACTCCGCCTTAAAACGCGGAGTTATGTCATCGCCCAGCTCGTGGCGGTCTTCCTGAATGGCAATATCGCAGACGTGGGACACGATGGTTTCAATCTCGTCCGGATGTGCAAAGACCATCATATGCCAGTGCACAGTGCCGTCATGGTGAGGCTCCACCGTGCGGATGCCATACCAGCGCAGACCGTCGCGGTTCAGTTTTTTGCGGACCGCCGCAAAAAACGTGTTAACCAGGTAATCGCTGGAGTCGCGCATTGTGGCCCCGTTCCATTTGGGATTCGGATGACCGTTCTCCGTTGTGGCGTGGTATTTTGACGGGCAGGTGACAGTCAGAAACACCGCTTTGTCGCCACGGGCTTCGGCCAGAAGTTCCAGCCCCTTCATGGTGGCCATCATTTCTGCCTTACGGTGAACCGGGTTACTTACTCCCGCGTAATACACCGTCTCGAGATCAATCGTGAACCCGTCTTCATTTTCCAGCATGAAACTTTTCAGGAAATCGCGTGTTTTCTCGCGCTGTGCGCGAAACTCGCTTAACGCGTCCTGGCTCAGATAGGGCGATGTTTTTCTGGAAACCAGACAGGCGGCGCGGAGTTGTTCTTCTCTCCACTCGCAACGTAACAGCCACAGTTTGCGTTTCCACCATTCCGCACAGGTCAGGCGAAGGATTGCGCCCGGCAGCAGTTCTGTGTCCGGTTCGTGCCTCCGGTCTTTGTCTGTTGTCAGTGCGTCATAATGCGGAGGCATGGCGTGTAAGTGTAACGCCATGCGGGCCAGCATCTGATACGCCTTCAGCGTTACATCCATGGTCAGCTCGCCATTAGTCGCGCCAAAACCATCGCAGAGTTTTTCGAAGGTGCTGCTGAACATCGCCGCCGTCATGGTGGCCAGCGTCTGTATCTGGTGTTTGTTGAGTTGCGGCAGGTAAAGCAAATCGTCCAGGCGTTCACGTCCGGCAAGGGAGCGATAACCCGATGTCAGCCATCGGTGATCGGTGCGCTCCAGACGTTCGAATATTTTGCGCAGGGTCCCACGCGCATAGCGTTCTGCCTGCCTGGCGTTTTTTCCTTTCTGACGATCGGCTTCCTGTTTTTTGCGCAGGAAGGAGAGGTGGCGAATAAGCGGATCGCGCAGATAGGACGGCAGCAGGCGCAGTGAGGCCATGGCCTCATCTACCGCGCCGCGTGCCTGTTTTCTGGCGTCTCCTGCCAGTGTGATTGTTTTGTCCTGTTTTTCCTGTGCGTCTAGGCTTTTATTAATCAGGTTGCCCAGCGGCGTGGCGGAGAACGCCGCATCAGCCATTTCCTAGCGGTGCTCGTTCTCTGCCCGGTAGGCATCCAGCCAGGAGGAAAGCGCGGATTTAGGAGCGGGGATCCCCGTTCCTTCACGCCCCACTGCGTGGCGCGGTTGTTGCCAGTCCCTGATGTACTCTGCCGTCATAGTGATTTACTTCGTCATGCCATTCAGGGTGTCGCGGCAGACTGTAGCCAGCCGCTGAATTTCCAGCACGGTGTCTTCTGTGTCGGCATGGCGATGTGTGATGCGGATGCTGTCGGCAATCACATTGACGATTGCAGAGGATGGGCGCTGGTAAATGCCAATAACGGACGGGGTGCCACCTTCAATGCGGTAAAGCCTGTAATTTCCCTCGTGGCTGTCAATCATGTAGCGACCATCAATAACAATCTTTCCGTCAGCGAGCTGCGGTACAAGCAGGGATTTCAGGTACATGTCATAACGTTCACGCACGCGAACGGCAAGATCACGCTCTGTGTTGAGCAGGTATTCAAGAAAGTCGTTGGCGAGAATCATTGCGGCAATCCTCTTGTTACAGATGTGCGAAGGCCTCCCGCCACAAGGTGCAGGAAAGACCCGGAACAGGAATTAATGGAGTTTGTTTTGCTGCCGGATGAGCTGCTGAAGCCCGACGTGGTTTCCGGCAGTTGGAGGTGCTCATGCCCTGATTTCCCTCAGTAGCTGGTTGAACATCTGGGTTAGTGGGTTGCTACACCCAAACGGCATCGGGTTTACCTGATAAGAAAAGCGACCGCCTGTTTTGCGCTCTTTTCTTATGACTGAACCGCTGCGCCAGAGACGGCGTAGCTCCGCATTAATGGTTGTGGTTGGTGTATTCAGTGCTGCGGCGATTTCTCCACCGCTACAACCCGGATTGGCAGCGATGTAGTCCAGAATGGTCATCTGCGTGACTCCTGTACCTGTCTGATAAGATTTACCTGCACCACGTTGGTGGCGCAAAAGTAAGTGCCGTCAGTGAGATAGATGTGATGTGCATCCTTTTCTGAACGGTGTTTGTCGATTGTGGTAATCAGGCGTTCGTCAACTTCGTATTCACGTCCTTTGGAGGTGAAACGAACGACGGGAAAATGCTTAATTGCCATTACGCCTCCTTGGCGTGTGCGAATACCTCCGCGAATGCGGATTGTTTTCACATTTTCTTATTTAACCTGGGATCTTATTTGCGCGGTTATTCTTCAGTGAAAAAGCGTTCAATCTTTTTTACTGAATTAATAATTCGCATAATCCCAATGGCGCAGACCACCGAAATAATCAGAACAGGCCATGAGATAAATATACTCATGCGATATTTCCCAGCTTATACGGTTCAATATGTTCCCCGCATTCTGCGGCATAGATCAGCTCGGAAAGTTCGTTAAGTGCATCCAGATCATCAGCGTAAAAAGCCACGTCATACAGACTTCGGATTGCTCTGGTCAATGAGTCACGGGCCGCACGTTCAGCATGAGCGCCTGATGCACTTAAGCGAAAATAAAAACGCTCAAGTGCTTTGTTAATGAGAGTTTTATATTCTTTGCCCATCACAACGCCCTTTAATCTGCTTTCTGAATTTCAGCTTCTGAATCCATACAAATAATTTCGATATAGGGTTCATCGCCATTAACCTGACGTGCCTTTTCAGCTTTCTCGTACGGTCTGGTACGGAAGCTCCACAGTCAGGCGCGTACCGTTCAGATAAACGTAAGTAGCTGCGTTTTTTTCGGATGGAACAACTCCGTCAATGGCTGATGCGCGTAATAACAGTTCACCGCGAAAATCAATAAAACGGATAAATACACCTTGTGCATGCTCTTTGGTCATAAAGCACCTGTTATAAATCAGCCTGTTTAATAAAACTTTGCCCGCGAAGCAGACGATCAACCGTGCGAAGTGCTTCGTATAATGTGAAATCCTGCCCGAAGTGATTGTCGCCGCAGTTCAATGCAAAAATGCGGTTTCCGGTAAACGGATTGCGTGGGCATTTGTGGACCACGATTCCAGCTTTCTCAATCAGCCAGGCATGCTCGCCGATTTGTTTTACAGCGTGGCCATCCGGTGTTGCGTGCGTCTCGTTCAGGTTATAGCGACTGTTACTACGTGATGCACTGGTAGCGACGTGGTGTACATGGCGTTCTACGCCATTACGAAATTTGGAGTATGGATTATTAGCGTTTTTTTTCATGATGGTGCTCTGTTCATTGTTTTAGCTGTTAGCCAAAGCGTCTTTTAACATCGCCACAAGGTTTACTTCAGGCTTTTCCATTTTGGCGCGTTTGGGTCGGATAATAATTCGACCGTCAGCCAACATCTTTTTGCATGTATTAAGAGGGATACCTGTTATCTCTGCATATTTCTGCAGGGATACATAGGGGGCATTCACATTGATATTGATGGTTATACCTGACATCCCACTAGCCTCCTGATCAGGAAGATTTGTTTTGTTCTTTCTGGGTTAGCTCTAGGCCGCGAAGGAAGATCATGCGCGCCATGTTAGAGGATGAGCGTTGTTCTTTAGCTGCCATTTCATCAATGACGGCTCGCTCCTCGAGGGACAGCCGAAGTGCCAGTCTTGGACCTGTGGCGGTGTTACGCGGAATGCGTGATCTGGTATCGTGAAGAACTTGTTTCATAGTGGTATATTGTGATCATCTAATAGCTCGTGAAATCATTTTGGTATCAAAAAAGATACCTGTCAAGGTTTTTGTATGAAAAATGATATTGGTCAGCGGTTGCGTGAGGAAAGGGAAAGATTGGGACTTAGTCAAGTTGCCATGAGCGACATTGGTGGAGTCAAAAAGCTAACTCAGCTTAGATATGAGAAAGGAGATAGCTTTCCTGATGCTGCGTATTTGGCAGCGCTGTCTCGTTTTGGCCTTGATGTTCAGTATGTTGTGTTGGGAATTCACTCACCTGAAACTTATAACGATGATGAGCAGGAGTTGATTACTCGCTTTCGAGCAGCTTCGTTAGATGTGAAAAATGCGGTGATTGGGGCTTTAAAAGGTGCGATCAGTGAAAAGGAAACTCAGCCATCAGGACGTGAGTTAAATATTTCTGGTGGTAATAACCGTATCGCTGGTCGTGACTATAACGAAACTAAGGGTAGGTGATAGTAGGGAGGTGACATGGCCGTCAACTCAAACGGTTCAAACAATCGCGTTGCTGGGCGTGATTTTCACGAAAAGAATATTCAGATAGAGCGATATGATGGTTCTCAGACCGTCAATATCGCAATCCCTTCGAATAATGATGATGACGAGCGCCCTTTGCTTAAGGCTCAGCGTAAGGAGCTAAATAGCTTGGTTGCTGCTATTGCAGAAGCTAGCAATACTGAAGCGTTTATTATTTGGCAAAAAGTACATGCGGAGATTGGTGTAGCTGGTATTGATGATATGACAGTAAATCAATATAAAACAGCGGAGAGTTTTCTGCATGCAATGCTTGAGCGATGTAAAGATCATGATGCCTGTAAGGCTCTTGTAAGTTTATTACTACGTAACAGTGAAGACTGTGGACTTCGACAAAAACTTCTGCGGTATTGCCATATCAATTTCGGTACAGGACGTTTAAACGATCTTACTCGTTCTCAGTTACAGTCTGCATTGTCGTGGTTAGAGCAACAATCGGCATCAAGCCACACAGAGAGTTCGACCTTACCAGAAGTCCGACTTCGTGCTTCAGAATTAATCCGACTTTATCCAAAAGAAATAATATTCTTTATCTGCGTAGGGGTTTTGGTAGGCGGTGTCATTTCTAGGGCGTTTTTTAATTTGTAATCTTACTTGAGCTAAATTGAGGTAATGATATGAAAGTAAAAAAGGTTCAACTATTAGTTACTTTTTTATCTATGTTTTCTTTTTCCGCCGTCGCAATGCCTTTTAAAACTATTGAACGTGAGAGTTTCAATGGGGTATGGCCATTTAATACTGATGAGGTTCAATTACAGTGTCTTGATGGTAATCCTTATGTGATGAATTTTGACGATAATAAGTTATATGCACTTACAGGTTTGGCTCGAATAAAAGGTAAAACATTTGGTGCGTTACCGTTAGATAACAATAATCCATTTTGGCTAGATAATGATGCCGCCCCAGGGTTAAAAAAGAGTCTGGGGGATGTCACTAAGGCTGCATTTGATTTATGTGATAAGTAACTAAAATGTCGGTTCGTAAGATTCCATCAGGTAAATGGCTTTGCGAATGTTATCCCTACGGGGCATCGGGAAAACGCATTCGTAAACAGTTTGCGACAAAAAGTGAGGCGCTCTCTTATGAGAGCCGTTTAATGAATAGTAGAGTTGGAGACGAGTTTCAAGATGGTTCTGGTCCTCGTCTTTCTGAGTTGATTGCTCGTTGGTTTGAGATGTACGGTAAAACCTTGTCCTCTGGTGCAGAGCGCAAAGTCAAACTTGAGGCGATTTGTTCCAGGCTGGGAGATCCATTTGCTTCTCAGTTTGACAAAAATATGTTTGCTACTTATCGGGAAAGAAGGCTATCAGGAGAATGGAATCCCAAGGGGAAGAAAAAACTTAGTGAAGCAACCGTTAATCGCGAGCAGTCATATCTACATGCTGTTTTTGCCGAACTGAAGCGCCTTGGGGAGTGGTCTGGTGAAAACCCCCTGACTGGTATTCGCAAGTTTCGTGAGGAAGAAAAGGAACTGGCGTTTCTGTATGTAGATGAGATTGAACGCCTTCTGATTGCGTGTGATGAGTCACGGAATAAAGATTTGGGGGTTGTTGTCCGTATTGGGCTTGCGACGGGTGCTCGGTGGAGTGAAGCAGAAGGATTAAAGCAATCTCAAGTACTGCCCGGTCGAATCACATTTGTTAAAACTAAAGGAAAGAAGAACCGCACTGTACCGATTTCACCTCAATTGCAGGCTATGCTTCCTAAAAAACGAGGAGCGCTATTTTCACCATGTTATGAGGCTTTTGACGCTGCAATTAAGAGAGCGAAGATCGAGCTTCCTGATGGGCAATTAACTCATGTGCTACGTCACACGTTTGCCAGTCATTTTATGATGCGGGGCGGAAATATTCTTGTGTTGCAAAAAATACTGGGGCATAGCGATATAAAAATGACTATGCGTTATGCGCATTTTGCTCCAGGTCATTTAGAGGCTGCTGTTGAATTGAACCCTTTTGACAATAGAGGGTAAAAAGTGGCGATAAAAAGTGACAATAGATTCAAATGGCGTTGTATAGAGCCATTTTCAAAGTTAATAAAATCATAAGGTTATGATTTATAAATGGTGGTTGATAGTTTTTAAAATCCCTCGGCGTTCGCGCTGTGCGGGTTCAAGTCCCGCTCCGGGTACCA
>OMGS01000959.1_pt1 | contig 11016 bp, 6 predicted proteins | sample 1646081 | NCBI WGS metagenome assembly OMGS01 (sample SAMN05578591, study PRJEB25193) | human gut metagenome | biome: Human Microbiome; feature: human-associated habitat; material: feces | host: Homo sapiens | place: USA:Birmingham | reverse complement strand
CTACACTCTTTCCCTACACGACGCTCTTCCGATCTAGCTGGGACGGCGTTTCGGCGAAGAAGCCGTTCGTCGGTCTCGACAACTACAAGACGGCCATCGCCGACACCGCGTACTGGCAGTCGCTCGGCCGCACCTTCGTCTACTCCGTCATTGCGGTCGTACTCGTCAACATCGTCGCCTTCCTGCTGGCCTACATGGTGACCAGCGGCATCAAGGGGCAGAACTTCTTCCGTGCGGGCTTCTTCATTCCGAACCTCATCGGCGGCATCGTGCTGGGCTACGTGTGGAAGTTCGTGTTCAACCGTGCCTTCGTCGCCATCGCCGAGGCGGCCACCCAATCCGACCACGCATCGTTGCTGTCCACGCCGAACGGCGCGATGTTCTGCCTGATCCTCGTATCGGTCTGGCAGTACGCGGGCTACATGATGCTGATCTACGTGGCCGGCTTCATGAGCGTGGATCAGAGCCTGAAGGAAGCGGCCATGATCGATGGCTGCAACAAGGGCAAGGCCATGTGGCACGTGGTCATCCCGCTGATGCGCGCCTCCTTCGTGCAGTGCATCTTCCTGAGCACCACCCGCTGCTTCATGGTCTACGACCTGAACCTTTCGCTGACCAAGGGCGAGCCGTTCAATCAGTCGGTGCTCGCGGCCATGCACGTCTACAATCAGGCATTCGTTTACAAGAACTATGGCACCGGTCAGGCGGAGGCGTTGGTCCTCTTCATCGTCTGCGCAGTGATCGGCATGCTGCAGGTGTACTTCGGCAAGAAGGGTGAGGTGGCAGCGTAATGGAAGGTCAAGTCAGCACTCGCACCAAGGTTCTGCACGCACTGATGGTCGTCGTCTTGACGATCGTGCTGCTGCTGTTCATCGCTCCGTTCATCCTCGTCGTGATCAACGTCTTCAAGACGAAAGCGGACATCAACACGGAGCCGCTCGCCCTGATCGGCAAGCACGGCTTTACCCTGGACAACTTCCCCAGGGCGATGGAGAAGATGAACTTCCTCACCGTGTTTGGCAACTCGGCGATCATCACCATCAGCGCCACCATCCTGACTATCCTGTTCTCCGCGATGTGCGCGTACGTGATCGTGCGCAATCCTTCGTGGAGGTTCGGCGGCGCTGTCTTCGCACTTATGGTGGCCTCCATGGTCATTCCGTTCCAGGTGCTCATGGTGCCGTTGGTCTCCGTGTATGGCGGTCTGCTCAACGTGCTGAACAGCCGCATCACGCTGATCCTCATGCATACCGGCTTCTCGGTGTCGTTGGCGGTGTTCATGTTCCACGGCGCCATCAAGACGAACATCCCGAACGAGCTTGAGGAGGCGGCTAGCATCGATGGCTGTTCCAAGTGGCGTACATTCTGGACCATCGTGTTCCCGCTGCTCAAGCCGACCGTCGCCACGGTCGCCATCATCGACGCCATGGCTTTCTGGAACGACTACCTGCTGCCGTCCTTGGTCTTGGGCCGTCGCGAACTGTACACCATTCCGATCGCGACCCAGATCTTCTATGGCACCTACTCCAATGACATCGGCCTGATCATGGCGGCCCTGCTGCTGGCCATGCTGCCGATCCTCATCCTGTACCTGTTCCTGCAGCGGTACATCGTCGAAGGCGTCACCTCCGGCGCGGTGAAGGGCTAAGTCATGATGTGCGGTCGCATATGTCCATGATGTGGCCGCACGTCGCATGCAGACGGGTCCGGATGCGAATCGAGTTGCGCATCCGGGCCTTTTTCATGCCTGCATGCGCGGCATGACGTTGTGCGCCTTGGTAGGGAACATCGGGGGATGGTGGGTTTTCCGTAGGCGTAAAACGATGTCGAACCGGTTCGACACGCGCGGAAGAACCCAGAATTGAAATACGCTCGGTTCCGAGATAGTATCGAACCGGTTCGATACTGAGGTCGGGCCATATAAAAGGGGTTTATCATGGACAAGTTCGTTCGACCGGGCATTGACGACCGCCCGGATTATGACAAGACTTTGACTCCGGAGCAAAAGGAAGCGGTCACTCGTTTGGCGGCATCGATGCCCGAACGTCGAGCCGGGGATGCCAGCCAGACCGACGCGCAGGTGCAAGCCACCAATCTCGCCGCGGCATCCGACGCCGCAGGCTCCGGTCTCGGCGCCATCGCCGCCGTGGACACCGCCGTACCGGATCCATCCTCCGCCTTCATGGACATGCGCGATCCGATGGTCTCCGCCGACGGTCACCGCCCGACCAAAACGGAGGTCATCCGCCTCGGCATCGGCTTCACCATCTCCGCCGTGGCCTGTGCCATCCCGTGGGTCGCCCTGAGTTCCATCATCCTGCCGCGCGTGTTCGAATCCATCGACCCGGCCAGCAAGGAGTCCATGCTCGGTCTGGTCAACATCTTCGGATCCGTGGTGGCGCTGCTCGCCAACATCGTCTTCGGCACCTTCTCCGATCTGACCCGTTCACGGTTCGGCAAGCGCACTCCGTGGATGGTCGCCGGCGGTCTGGTGACCGGCCTGAGCATCGGCGCCGTCTCGCTGACCCATTCCGAACCGCTCATCATCATCCTGTGGTGCTGCGCGCAGCTCGGCTACAACATGATGCTCGCCCCATACGTGGCCACCATGTCCGACCGCGTGCCCGACAAGTTCCGCGGCACCGTCTCCGGTTTCTACGGCGCGGGCATCGCCGTCGGGCAGACCCTCGGCTCCTTCGTCGGCGCACAGCTGCTCAAGCAGGGCGAGGCCGGCATCTTCGGCGGTTGGATGATGGGCATGGCCATCTTCAGCCTCACCGGCATCGTCGTGGTGCTCATCTGGCCTCGCGAGAAATCCAATCGCGACGAGGCCCGTGGCGAACTCAACGTCAGGTCCATGCTCATGAGCTTCCGTCCGCCGAAGAACGCGCCCGACTTCTACTACGCGCTCGCCGGCCGCACCATGATGATGGGCGGCTACTGGATGATCAACACCTACCAGCTGTACATTGCGCAGGATTACGTGTTCGCCGGCGATCCCGGCGCCAACGTCAAGGCGGCGGAGCTTATCGCCACCATGGCCGTCATCACGCTGGTGGTCTCCCTGATTGCCGCCGTCGCAGCAGGTCCGATCACCGACAAAATCGGCATGCGCAAAGTGCCGGTCGCCTTGGCCAGCTGCCTGTTCGCCGTCGGTGCGCTGATGCCCATGCTCTTCCGCTCCGCCACCGGCATGCTGCTGTTCGCGGCCGTCGCCGGACTCGGCTACGGCATCTATAACGCCATCGATCAGGCGCTGAACGTCTCCGTGCTGCCGAATCCGGAGGAAGCGGGCAAGGACCTCGGCATCCTGAACCTCGCCAATACGCTCTCCACCGTGATCGGCTCGGGCATGACCTCGATTCTCGTCGTGATCGTGAAGGCCGTGATGGGCGTCTCCAAGACCCCGGTCGTCGCCTACACCGTGGTCTTCGGCGTGGCCATCGTCATCGTGCTCATCGCCGCCTTCCTGATCATGCGCATCAAGAATGTGAAATGAGATTATTCTCAGCATGTTGATATAGTTTCTCTCGCAAACGATCGCCCGAACGCACCGACGCAGTGTGTCCGGGCGATCGGCGTATATGCCCCTGAGAGAAGACTTTCCATGACTGACGATAACCAGAACGAAACCATGCCCACTCCGCAGCCGTTGCCCGGTCAGGTATTCATCCGTCCCGGCATCGACGATCGACCCGATTACGAGAAGACGCTGACCCCGGAAGCCAAGGCCGCCCTGAAGCGTCTGGCCGTGCAGCAGCGTCCACGTGTGCCGGAAGCCTCCAACGAACGCCCGGAAGTGCAGGCCGCCCGCCTCGCGGAAGGCGGCTCACCGCTGACCGCGGCCGCGCATCTCGATGCGGCCGTGCCGAATCTGGAATCCTCCTTCCTTGATCTGCGCGACCCGATGACCGCCCCCGACGGCAGCAGGCCGAACGCATTGCAGGTCAACCGCCTCACTGCGGGCTTCGCGCTCGGCTCACTGCTGTTCGCCGCACCGATTGCCGCACTTGACGTTGTGCTCATCCCGCAGCGCATCGACCAGCTGGTCGGCGACGGGCGTGTTGCCGGCCTCGCCCTGACCATGGCGCTCGGCATGGTGCTGAGCTTCTTCATGAACGCCTGGATCGCCGTCGGCTCAGACCATACCTTCGGTCCGCTCGGCCGCCGCACCCCATGGATCATCAGCGGAGCGCTCCTGAGCGCCGCTTCACTGGCGATACTGTCGGTATGCGACCTCCTGCAGCTCGTCGTCGTGTTCTGGCTGCTCATGCAAATCGGCTATGCCATGATCGCCATGCCTCTGGCCGCGGCATTCGGCGAACGCGTGCCCGACAAGTTCCGCGACCGCGCCGATTCCTGGCATGGCATGGGGCTTGCGCTCGGCCAGTTGCTCGGCATTCTCGTGGCCGTCTACCGCACCATGCATCCCGCTGAATCCGGCTGGGATGGCACCACACGCTCGGGCATCATGCTGTTCGCCATCTGGTTCATCGTGGCAGGCATCGTCACGTTGCTCGTACTGCCGCGCGAAGGCTCCAGCACCTACATGCCGCGCGAGAGCGTGCGCAAGGGCTCGTTCTTCTCGCAGTACCGGCCTCCGAAGCATGCGCCGAAATTCGCCGTCGCCTTCATCGCACGCATGCTGGCCGTCGCCGCCACCACGCTGATTGCCGTATACCAGTGGTATCTCGCGGCATTCGATCTCGACGCCGACGGGCTGTCCGGCTACGGCCTGACCGGTGCCGGTGCGGTCGTGGCGTCGATGGCCGTCGCCGCTTTCGTCGGTTCGCTGATGGCCGTGCTACTGCTCGGTCCGATCGCCCGTGCCTTCGAAGACGCCCGTGTTCCCGCCGTCATCTCCTGCATGCTGTTCGTGATTGGCGCCGCAGCTCCGTGCATGATGGCCGACAAACTGTTCGGCGTCGGCCTGTACGCACTGATCGCCGGTTTCGCCTATGCGATGTACGACGGTACCAGCCAAAGCCTCAATCTGGCGACTCTGCCGGATGTACGCTCCGTCGGCCGTTCCCTGGCGGCCTTCAGCGTGGCCAATACGCTCGGCTCGCTGCTTGGCGTCATCGCAGGTGCGCTTGCGATTACCGCACTTGCGGCATACCTGCCGCTGTTCGGCGTCGCCATCGGCTTCATGCTGCTGGCCGGCGTGCTGACGATGCTGCTGAAGTGATTGTACGCGTCCACATAGTGAACCTTTGGTGGAGAGGGCGAGTGGGCGCGCTTATGTTTACCGCTTAGTTCGAGCGAAGCGCTCGCCGAACGTCAAGACTTTGCGAAAGGAGGTCCGCCATGATGAACGGAATGGTTGCACGCGTACTGCTGTCCGCACGAATTATTATTCCGCTTTCGTTGGCGGACTGATTCGAGCAATACAGCTTCAATCCCTCGCCAACGGAGGCAGGGTTTGAAGCGCGCGAAACACACGTTGAAGGCCCTGCATGAAGCGGGGCCTTTTGCGTTGCCGCCCACAAGGCGTGAAGGCAACGGAGTGGATTGAAGCCGGCAACAGAACGAGCAGCGTTATCGGCGCAAGTTGGGAGTCGGTAACGCGTGAGACGTACAGGAGTACATCAATGAGTGCAGTCGAGACAGCTGCCGGCAAAGCACAGGCGATGGTGCGCGATTCGGTCAAGACCGTAATCGCCGCCTCCATGGTCGGTACCGCCATCGAGTTCTACGACTTCTACGCATACGGCACCGCCGCTGCAAACTATTTTCCGAAGGTCTTCTTCGGAGACACCGCCAACCCGACCGTGGCGTTGCTGGCCAGCCTGCTGACTTTCGCCATCGCGTTCATCGCCCGCCCGCTGGGCTCGCTGGTGTTCGGCCATTTCGGTGACCGTATGGGCCGTAAGACCACGTTGGTGGTCTCTCTGCTCACCATGGGCATTGCAACCTTTCTGATCGGATGCCTGCCGACGTACGACCAGTGGGGCGTCGTTGCGGTGGCCGTGCTGTGTCTGTGCCGCTTCGTACAGGGCATCGGTCTGGGCGGCGAATGGTCCGGAGCGGCTCTGGTCGCCACCGAGAACGCTCCGGAAGACAAGCGCGCACTCTACGGCTCCTTCCCGGAGTTGGGCGCCCCGATCGGCTTCTTCCTGTCGAACGGCACCTACTTCCTGCTGGAAACCTTCAATGATGACCAGGCCATGCTCTCTTGGGGCTGGCGTGTGCCGTTCCTGCTGTCGGCAGTGCTGGTGATCGTCGGCCTGGTCGTGCGCGTGCAGATGGAGGAGACTCCGATCTTCCGCATGGCGCAGGAGCAGAAGAAGGTCGTCAAGTCGCCGCTTGCCGAAGTCTTCAGGAAGAGCTGGAAGCAGGTCATCCAGGCCACGTTCCTGGTGGCCGTCACCTATACGCTGTTCTACACGTTGGCGACCTGGTCGCTCGCATGGGGCACCAAGAGCGTGGAAGACGGCGGTGGCGACCTCGGCTTCACCAATCAGGAATATCTGTTCATGCTGATGGTGGCCGTGTGCGTATTCGCCGCATTCATCATGATCTCCTGCGTGAACGCCGACAGGTTCGGCCGCAGGCGCGTGATCGTCATCTCGTCCTGCTGCCTCGTGGCCTTCGCGCTGCTGTTTCCGTTCCTGCTTGATTCCGCGGTCGTCGGACAGCGCAACTTCGTGGCCAACCTCGCCTTCCTGTGCATCGGCTTCGCGCTGATGGGCACGGCATTCGGTCCGATCGGCGCCTTCCTGCCCGAGCTGTTCGACGCCAATGTGCGTTACTCCGGCTCTGGCATCGGCTACAACCTGGCCGCCATCGTCGGCGCGGCGTTCGTGCCGACCATCGCCACCTGGCTGTCCCACCACTGGGGCGTGCACTCCGTGGGCCTGTACCTTGGCGTGATGGCCTTGTGCTGCCTCGTCGCCGTGTTGAGCTGCAGGGAGACGAAGGACGTCGATTTCACCAAGTAAGGGTGCCGATACCACCGTGAAAAACCGTTCGGCAAAAAACATAGTCACTATGTGAACGCCGACAACCACCATAAAGAAAGCGGGACTAGAACGGTTCCGCAGGAGAGGCGGGGCGAGTTCCGCGGACACAATCCGGGGGGAGCAACATCCTAGGAATCGCAAGCCGCCGCAACAACCGAACAACAGAAGAACATCGCGAACAATCCGGGAAGACTTTCCATCCCGCAATCACGAAAAACATAAAAGGAGCGCCAATCATGGCAGCAACTATCTGGTACGAAAAGGACGCCGATCTGTCCGTGTTCGATGGCAAGAAGGTGGCCGTTATCGGTTACGGTTCCCAGGGCCACGCCCATGCGCTGAACCTGCGTGACTCCGGTGTCGACGTGGTCGTCGGCCTGCGTCCGACCTCCAAGTCCGTGGAATACGCCAAGGAGCAGGGCCTGGAGGTCCAGTCCGTGGCCGACGCCACCGCCGAAGCGGATGTGGTGATGATCCTGCTGCCTGACCAGTATCAGGCCGCCGTCTACAAGTCTGAGATCGAGCCGAATCTGAAGCCGGGCGCCGCTCTGGCCTTTGCCCACGGCTTCAACATCCACTACGGCTACATCAAGCCGAGCGAGGATCACCCGGTCTTCATGGTCGCCCCGAAGGGCCCGGGCCACATCGTGCGCCGTGAGTACGCCAACGGTCGTGGCGTCCCGGTCGTGGTGGCCGTTGAGCAGGATCCGCGCGGCGACGCTTGGGACATCACCCTGGCCTACGCCAAGGCCCTCGGTGCCCTGCGCGCCGGCGCCATCAAGACCACCTTCAAGGAAGAGACCGAGACCGATCTGTTCGGCGAGCAGAACGTGCTCATGGGTGGCGTGAACAAGCTTGTCGAAATGGGCTTCGAGGTCCTCACCGACGCCGGCTATCAGCCGGAGATCGCCTACTTCGAGGTCTGCCACGAGCTCAAGATGCTCGTCGACCTCATGAACGAGGGTGGCCTGAACAAGGCCCGTTGGTCCTGCTCCGACACCGCCCAGTACGGCGATTACACCAACACCGTCATCAACGAGGACTGCCGCAAGCGCATGCAGTACCACCTGGGCCGCATCCAGGACGGCTCCTTCGCCAAGGAGTTCATCGACGATCAGGATGCCGGCGCTCCGAAGTTCAAGGAACTGCAGGAGGAGTACGGCAACGTTCGCATCGAGACCGTCGGCCCGAAGCTGCGCGCCATGTTCTCCTGGAACAACGGCCAGGACGACGACGCCGATATGGCTACCTTCACCGGCAAGATCGCCCGTTCTCAGGTGCAGTGAGCATCCGCGGATCGGCTGACTGAAACCGGCTGACCAGCAATCGATGAAAGGCGACCACCCCCACTCGGAGTGGTCGCCTTTTTGCATGGCATCCCAACCCTATGCCAATGGAAGCAGACGCAGGAGGGGCGGCATAACGTTGTGCCGCGTACGATTCGGTGGCGTGCACGCGGTCACTTCGAGGGGATGATAGGTGGTAACGCCGCGTTGGCAGGACACTCGCCAGATGATTGATTGCCGGATTTTTTATGAGTTTTCGCCTACGATTTGTGCATAGGACGATTCGATAGGAAGAGAAGCTATGGTTACAGCGACTGGTCCCGCACCCGGTTCCGACATGATGACCTCGGCTGAGCCGGCGGAAAACCGTACCGCATCCGGAGTGCTGTACGTCGCTCCGATTTTCGCCTCGCACATGGTGTTGCAACGCAATAAGCCGATCGTGGTGTTCGGCGCGTTGAATGCCGATTGTGCCGGCCTTGAGGTTACGGCAGCGATCTGTACGCCTGACGGTTCCCCTGTGGCTCAGGCGCACGCCTACGCTTCGATGGAGGTCAGGCATGGCTTCTCCTACTGGCGCATCATGCTGCCGGCCCAGTCCGAAGGCGGCCCGTACACACTGCGTGTGACCGCGGGCAACGACTCAATCGAATTCCATGATGTGCTTATCGGCGAGGTCTGGCTGGCCGGAGGCCAAAGCAATATGGAACTTGAGTTGCGCAACAGCGATGATGCCGATGCGGAGCTCGAGGACTGCACCGATCCGCTGCTGCGCTTCTATAATGTGCCGAAAACCGGTGTGATCGACCGCAATGCCGAGAATGCCTCCGGCTGGCAGGAGTCCTCTCCGGAAAACAGTGGTGTGATGAGTGCCGTCGCCTACTATTTCGCACGCAAGCTGCGCGACGAGCTTGATCCCGATCTGCCGATCGGCATCATCGACTGCTATATCGGCGGTACGTCGATCAGCTGTTGGATGAGCGAAGACGCCCTGCGATCCAGTGAAGCGGGGCAGGGCTATCTCACCCGATTCGACGAAGCGATCGCGGGCAAGACGCAGGCGCAGTTCGATCTGGAGACTTCCGCCTGGCAGGAACGTTTCGACACTTGGAACGCTTCGATCGCAGCTGCGCGCGAAGCGGACCCGGATGTCACTTGGGATACGTTGAACCAACGATATGGCGAATGCCCATGGCCGCCGCCGGTCACGCCGACCTCGCAGTGGCGTCCGACGGGTCCGTTCCATGCCATGCTCGAACGCGTCGTGCCGTATTCGCTGGCGGGATTCCTGTGGTATCAGGGCGAGGAGGATGAACCGTACTGCGAATCCTACCGTGAGTTGCTTGGCATGATGATCGGTGAATGGCGCGCGTTGTGGAGCGAGAATCTACCGTTCCTCATCGTGCAACTGCCGCAGTGGATCGATAAGGGCCATGCCGACGCGGGCACCGATCCGATGCTCTGGCCGGTGTTGCGCGAGGCCCAGTGGGATGCGGCGCAGACCATCGACAATGTGTACGCCATCTGCACCATTGACTGCGGAGAATTCGACAACGTGCATCCGACCGACAAACGCACGCCGGGCGAACGCCTGGCGGAGTGCGCGTTGCGGCAGATCTACGGCCTTGACGACGTGCCGGTGTACGGTCCCACGGTGTTGGGATTCCGTTGCGGTGAGAACGGCCATGTCTGCCTGTTCTTCCGGTATGCGCACGGTCTGCATTTCGAGGGCGTCACACCGGATGATACCGATGATGATTTCGTCGACCAATTGCCTTCCCTGGTGCGCAATGCCGAGCGTTCCGGTTTTGAGTTGGCCGGTGTCGACGGTATGTTCCATCCGGCGACGGCGGCGATTTTCGTGGATTGCGATATCGAAGATCTGGTCAATGCGAAGATCAACGTGGTCGACTACAACGCTACGGAATTCGGCATCCCGATCAACAGCCGCAGCATCGGTACGATCACGTTGGCAACCTCCGAGGTCCCCAAGCCGGTGGCGTTGCGGTACGCCTGGCACAGTTGGGGGCCGGCGCCGCTGTTCAACAGCGACGACCTGCCCGCCCAGCCGTTCCGTTTGGATCTCACCGACCGCGAGGACTGAAGGTAGGGCGGTAGCCGATCGCCCGGTTGCTGCCGGAATCGCATCGGTGTTCGGTCCCGCACGTCACTCCCATACATCCGGGCCGAAGGACTCCAGGTAGGCGACCAGCTCGCCGGCCATCTCCTCGTCCTCGGGGATGCGTGGATGGCCGTGGGTGCCGGAGGCGTTGCGGGAGTAAAGGAAATGCTCTACGCGGATGTCGCCTTCGGAACGTACCGTCTCGCACACTTCGTCAATCGCACGGTCCCATGCCGGGTCGTGCACCAGAATCGTGGTGGCGAGCACAATCAGCGCCTTCGGATACCTCGCACGTAGGGCATGTATGAAATCGACGTAGCGCGTGCGCCAGTGCCGGGCCGCTTCACCCGCGTAATCCGACGCCATGAAATCATGCGGATGCGCATCGTTCTGCCCTAATGCCACGAGCACGACATGCGGCGTATACCGTGTGAACTCCCAAGGCTTCGTCTCACCCAACGCCGGATTGTATGCAATGCGGTCCCACATGCTTTCCATGCCCAGATAGTGCGGTGCATTGAACCAGCCGATGCCGTCGAGCAGGGGAGCGCCGCCCTGCGATATGTCGTGCAGTTCCGCGCCGAGCATCCGCGCGGCAATCGAGATCGGAAGAGCGTCGTGTAGGGAAAGAGTGTAGATCTCGGTG
>OMGS01000957.1_pt1 | contig 11048 bp, 8 predicted proteins | sample 1646081 | NCBI WGS metagenome assembly OMGS01 (sample SAMN05578591, study PRJEB25193) | human gut metagenome | biome: Human Microbiome; feature: human-associated habitat; material: feces | host: Homo sapiens | place: USA:Birmingham | reverse complement strand
AGATCTACACTCTTTCCCTACACGACGCTCTTCCGATCTCCAAAATATTCCAGATTTTTATATTTTTCCGGAATCTGTCCTGCGATCAGATTGACGATCACGATGATCGCAATGACCAAAGCCGTGATTCCCACACTGTATGAACCATTTCTGGACTCTGACGATCTAAATAAATTCTTAATTTTCTGCATATCTCGCTCCTCCTAACTCCAACGCCTTTTCTGAATTGTCTGTATCGTCAGAAATACAAATATGATCAGTATTGATACATACAGAAGCAATCCGCTGACATCCACAATATTGCTGGACGAAATATTCATAAAGACATCCGCAAGAGCAAGCCGTCCCAGGAGTTTCGTCAAAAGATTCTCATACAGACTGGATTTCACAAAATATACGATCAGCGCCGCCGCACTTCCCACTGCTTCAATGCCAGCCGCAAGCATCCAGTTTTTCGTCATATGATAAATATAAACAACGATCAGTGTCAGGATCAAAAGGATTCCGATCATTCCGCTGAGCGCTGAACTTGGCAGAAAAGACAAGATTCCGTCCCACAAATACAACAAAAGCAAAATTCCGAACGTGCTGATAAATGCAATGATCTGGCTCTCTGTCAGAGACGACATAAACATCCCGATCGCCAGATACACACATCCCAACAGGAAGAATACCGCAATGGAGCTGTAATCTACCAGAAGATATGCAGTTCCCTGCAGTTTGATCAAAAGCGGGAACAGGCAGAAGATCACATTCGGAACTGCCAGTACTGTCACCATGGCGAAATATTTGCCAAGCACTACTTTTGTCAGACTTAGCGGCGCTGTTAAAAGCAGCTGATCTGTTTTTGTTTTCCGCTCTTCAGAAAAACTCCGCATCGTCAGAAGCGGAATCCCGACCAGAAATACGATCAGGGAGCCTGAGAGTGTGTAGGAGAAGTAAGGATATCCTGCATTCAGATTGTATGCCATAAAATAAATTCCCGTAAACATCACCAGAAACGCAATAAATACGCACCCTGTCATAGAATGAAAATAGGACTTCAGTTCTCGTTTATAAATTGCCAGCATTTGTCCGTTCCTCCTCTCCGACTGCATCGTTTTGTGTCAGTTCCAAAAATACTTCTTCCAGGCTTATCCTTGAAGTCTGCAGCTCCAACAGAGGACATTCATTTTTTGCAAACGCAAAGAAAAGCGCTTCCCGGATATCATATCCGTCTTCCGTCTGTATTCTGGCACTGCATGTTTTGTCCGCCCGTTCCTGGGTATGGATATTACTGATATGCTCTACATTTAACAATATCGCCCGAACCTCGGCTGCACTGGCTTTTGCCAGAATCTCCACAGTTTCGGTTCCGCTCATCTTTTCCTCCAGTCTGTCCGGTGTATCACTTGCCACCAGCTTTCCCTTGGATATGATCAGAATGTAATCGCACACTTCCCGGATCTCAGCCAGAATATGCGAGCTTAAAATAACGGTATGTTTTTTTGCAAGTTCCCGGATCAACTCACGGATCTCAATGATCTGCTTCGGATCCAGACCGACTGTCGGCTCATCCAGAATGATGATCTCCGGAAATCCAAGGATTGCCTGTGCAAGCCCCACTCTCTGCCGGTATCCTTTAGACAGATTGCGGATCAGACGCATCTTTACATCCTCAAGTTTTGCCATCTGAATCACCTCATCGATGGCAGACTCTCTCTGCTGTTTCGGAATCCCTTTTAATTCTGCAGCAAATTCCAGATATTCCATCACCTGCATATCCACATAAAGCGGCGGTATTTCCGGCAGATATCCGATGTGCTTTTTTGCCTCCTTTGGCTCCTTTAAAATATCATGTCCGTCGATCAGTACTTCTCCCTCTGTGGCTCCAAGATACCCCGTCATAATATTCATCGTGGTAGACTTTCCTGCCCCGTTTGGACCTAAAAAACCATAGACCTGCCCTTTTTCAATCTTGAAATTCAGGTGGTCTATGGCCATATGATTTCCGTATTTTTTCACAAGGTTCTTTACTTCTATCAAAATCTCGTCCTCCTACTCCCTGCTTTTTACAGGATTTCCCTGTTTTATAAGATAAGACGATACCAGAACTTTGTGAAGTTTTTGTGTTATAACTGTGATATAGTTTTGTACTTTATTTATGCCTGTTTTCTTTCCTATTTTTCTGCAAAAATCTGACACCGCCCAGCATGACTGCTGCCAGGATCAGACAGATGCCCCATTTCTCAGGTCTGATCTGTGACTGTTTCTCCTCCGGGATTTCTTCCACTTTCACGGCGGTTCCGTCTACCTGACTTTTGGGCATATTTCTTTCATACCCTGTAATCTGCGCCCGCACAATTTCGGCGATCAGATCCTGTCCTGCCTGATCCGGATGCAGTCCGTCCTTCTGGACATGCTCTGTCACCTGTGAATTCGCCAGATCTGCAATCTGATATCCGTACTCGCTGCTTCGCTTTTCCAGAATCCGGTTCATATTCCCGATGATATCCTCCACGACCTGATTCATCGTTCCCGGAAGCTCCATCTGTTTCACCGGATTGTAAATGTTGGTCACTACGATCTGTGCCTCTTCTTTTTTACAGGAAGAAATGGTATCCATAGCCTCTATCCACTGTGTCTCAAATTCCTGATAATCCCAGTTTCCCAGAGCATCAATGATGCGAAAGACTAAAAGCGGATTACTTTTCACATGCTCTGTCACTTCTTTGAGCGCCTCATCCGCACTTTTAAATTTTGTATCCGTATTCAAAATTTCCTGTGCGGTCTTCTTAAATTCATTCAGAAGATCATTGGATCCCATTGTGATCAAAATCACATCTGCCCCGGAAAGACTATCCTGCACTTCCTGACCTTTCAACACCTTTTCGTTGAATTCTCGAGTGGCAAGTCCGTTTTTCGCATAGTTCTGATACAAATATGATTTTCCTGCTCCCTGTGCGATCTCTTCTGCCACAGTCTGTCCATAACAGTAAAGCTCGGGTTTGTTTGCTCCGCAATATCCTTTTGCGATACTGTCACCCAACACTACAATCTGGATCGGCTCCGATGTGGCCTCTTTTGCATAGCTGCATGTCCCAAACACACTCAGAAAACAGACCGCTGCCAGAGCCACTGCCCTGACTGCTGTTTTTCTCATGTCGATCACTTCCTGTCTTTTATGCCATGAAATTCCACTTTACATGACTTCCATGCTCTGTTTTTTTTACTTCCAGCTGCCATTCGATCTGCTCTTTTAATTCATTGACATGTGAAATAATTCCCACAAGTCCTTTTTCTCCCGCCAGTTCTTTCAAAATCTGGATCGCCCGTTCTCTTGCCATGTCATCCAGAGATCCAAATCCCTCATCTACAAACATCGTCTCCAGACTCACTGCGCCCGCTGTATTTTGTACAATGTCCGCCAGCCCCAGTGCCATGGAAAGAGATGCCATAAACGATTCTCCCCCGGAAAGAGTTTTTACATCCCGCACCGAGTCATTGACCAGGTCATAAACATCCAGATCAAGTCCTGCCTGCGCCTGACTGCTCAGGCTTCCGATATCCCGGCACTGCAGGATAAATTCCTGTCCGGTCATTCTTGCCAGGCGCACATTCGCCGCATGAATGATCTGCCGGAAATACTGGCGCTGCACATAAGTCTCGAAGTCCAGCTTCACGCTTCCGCTTAGATTTCCATTGGCCGTACGGCTTAGATTCCCCATCATTTCGTATTGGCTGCGCAGCTTTTCGGCATCTGAAAAATCACAAATCAACGCTTTCCTTGCTCTCCGGTTGATCTCATTTCTTGTATGCAGCATCATACTTTCCTCTCTGCCAAGGCGCAGTTTTTCACGAATGATCGTCAGTTCTTGTTCCAGCTTCTCGATCGGTGCGATCTGCTTCCCCTCTGTCTGCTGTTTTAATGTCTCATACCGGGACGATACTTCTAAAAGAGCGGTTTCATACTTCTTTAAATTGGCTTCTCTCGCCTCCCGGCTTTTGATCCACTGCTTTGCCTGCTCGTACTCCTCTTGACTTTGAAAGTTCTGTTTTTGAAACTCTTTCCGAAAATATTCTTCCTCGTCTTTGACTTTCTTATTCCAGAGGATCAGCTGGGATTTTTTGCTTTCTGCCTGTCCCAGAATCCGGCTTTTCTCCTGCGTCAGCTTCTGATAATGATCCTGTGCATTTTTGAACGAAGACTGGAGTTTTTTTAAATCTTCTGTAAGCTTACGAAGCGCATTTTCTGCTTCTTTTTCATCAAAATCCGTTTCTGTTTTTCCTTCTTTTTCCAGAAATCCGACAATCATGGACTGTTCTGACTCCAGTCTTCCCTTCACTGCCTGAAACCGTTCCAAAACTTCTGTACGCTCTTTTTCTGCCTGATCCCGCATTGCTTTTGCACGCTCCACCTGCTCTTTTTTTGGTGCGTCTCCGGATAATACCGCTTTTTTCGGATGACTGCAGGAACCGCACACCGGACAGGGTTCTCCCTCCTGCAGCTCTCTTGCAAGAATGCCCGCCTGTTCTTCAAAGTATTTCTGATATAACCGCTCATATCTCTGTGAGGTTTCCTGACATTTTTTCATACAGTCCTGCATATCCTGTTCTGACTTTTGATACTGTTCCTTCAGACTGTGAACCTGTTTCAATTTCGGAAGTATTTCCTGGATCCTGAGGATCTGTTCCTGGATCTTCGGCTCTTCTTTTTTGGAAAGTGCCTCTCTTTCCTGATACAATGCACCTGCGCTTTCCAAATCTTTTGCCTGCTGTTTCAGCTTTTCTTCAAGCTCTTGGGACTCTTTCTTCAGATTGGCGCATTCTGCCTTTGTTTTCTGCAATTGTTCTTCTGCTGCAGCCGCCTTCTCTGCGCGGATTGCTGCATGGATCTGTTTTCGCATTTCTTCCGCTTTGCTCTCCTGCCCCTTCAAGATCTCCAACTGTTCCCCGGTCTTTTTCAGCAGTTCAAACAGATGATTGGTATCCTGTCTGTTTTTCAATTCCATCTGTATCGCATCCGCACGTTTTTCTTCCTGTGCATTTTTCTTCTCCTGACTCTTCTCCTTTGCTTCCCCGGACTGACAGATTATTTCCACACAGTCCAGCACTTCTTTTTGAGGCGGCAGTTGAAGGCTCAGCAGCTGTTCCCAGACATCTCTTCTTTCATCATTCTGTGCAATCTGCACCCGTTCCATTTCCCGCCTGCAGTCCATGCTGTTTTTTTCCAACTGAATGTACAGCTCTTTTGCCTGCTCTTTCAGTGTGTCCTGAATCTTCCAGAAAATCCGTGTATGAAAAATTTTTGAAAAAATCTGCTTTCGTTCTTTTGATTCCGCATGCAAAAGCTTCAAAAAATCGCCCTGTGCGATCATAGCGATCTGGGTAAACTGATTGACATCCAGCCCGATGATCTCCTCTATCTTCAGATCGATCTCCTTTTTCTTTCCCTGAAATTCACTTCCATCCGGAAGAATCAGGCTGATCTTTGCAGTCTCTTTGACAAACTTTATTGTCCCGTCCGCATTCTTTCGTTTGGAAGGACGCAAATATTCCGGATTTCTTCGGACGGTATATTCCTGATCCCGGTACAGAAACTGAAACTCCACATATGTGTCTGTCTCGGAATCTGCATACTGGCTGCGCATCATGTTTCCGTCCCGCTTTCCTCCGCTGGTTCTTCCATAAAGTGCATAGGTTACGGCATCAAAGATGGTTGTCTTTCCGGCGCCGGTATCGCCCGTGATCAGAAAACATCCGTTTTGTATTCCTGTAAAATCGATTCTCTCCACTCCCCTGTAGGACCCAAAGGCAGACATTGTCAATTTGATCGGCTTCATCTATTCTTCCTCCATCTCTTCTGCGATCTTGTTCATCACCTGCTGCTCTTCTGCATTCAGCGCTCTTCCCTGCATCTCCTGAAAAAAGTCCCCGAAAATTTCAAGCGGAGATGCCATGCGCACAACTTCCGCATCTTTCATCAGCTTTTGCCTGGTGCGGGAATTATCCATACGTACCTCCAGAATGTGGGAAAATACCTTCTCCAGCTGTTCCTTCGGTCGATATGGATCTGTCTCATCCGTCAGTGTGATACTGACATAGTCCTCTTTCGCTTCCTCAGGAACAGTTTTCAACAATTCCTTTAGTGTTCCCCTGAACTTTTTCACATCCCTAAGCGGATGCAGTGGATAAGTCTCCACTTCCACAGGTGTGCCCTTCTCTTTCAGCGTCACCAGATGCAGAGATTTTGTCTGATTGCACTCACTGACAGAATATTTCAGCAGTGTCCCCGGATAACGCACAGACTCTCTTCCTACCTTCTGAGCGCTGTGCAGATGTCCCAGCGCCGCATAGTCAAATCGAAGAAGCGGCGTAACATCCACATTATCAATCCCTCCCACGGAGAAAATCTCTGAATCACAAGTCTCTGTGTTTTGACCTGCCCCGGTATAAAACTGATGCGTCACAATGACGTTTCTTTTGGTGGTATCAACCAGTTCTCTCTCCAGCAGCATCTGTACTGCCTTACTGTAGCTCTCCGGCATTTCTCCGTCAAACACGGTTCTTACATATCCCGGTTTCAGAAACGGGAGAAGATAAAAATCCACCTCTCCGTATTCATCCTGAAGTGTCACTTTTTTGAGAAATTCTTCCTGATTCTGCGGCAGTTTTCCTGCAATGTAAATCCCCTTTTGCCCAAGAATTCCACTGGCATAGTCAATCCTTTGCGCGGAATCATGGTTTCCGCTGATGATCAGGATCGGAATTTCCGGTTTCAGTGCAGAAAGTGCAGTCAAAAACCAGTCAAAAATCCCCACCGCCTCAGCAGATGGTACAGACTTATCATACACATCCCCTGCGATCACGATTGCATCCGGTCTCAGCATTCTGGCATACTCCACCACTTCCCCCAGAATATGCTCCTGATCTTCTTTTAAATTGTACTGATGAAGCTGTCTGCCGATGTGCAGATCTGACAAATGGATAAACCTCATCTTCTATTCCCCCTGTATCTATAATTTTAATCCCCGATACCGGTCAAAACATGCGAAGATCTCCTGCGTTCTCGGACGGGCCAGGCTGGCAACAGAAGAGGTGCTTTCACAAAGTGCGGCAAGCGACTCCTTCTCAATCTTCTCTTCCAGCATTGCCACGACTTCCTGCAAGGTACGTGTTCCATCCAGTAAATGGCGCTGCGCATATTTTACACAATATCCGAGAGCAGTTACCTGTTCGCTGTCTGTGATCTGCTCCACATAACGCAGATCGATCGTCTCCCGATTGATGGAAATCGCTTCTTTCCCCAAGGTCTTCATTTTGATGCGGTCATTTCCTTTCCACTCCCGTCCCTGCTGTGGTTTTCTTGCAAAAGCAGGCTTTTTCGCTTTCTCTTTCGGTCCGCTCAACTGAGGAAACTGTTCTGCTTCTTTTTTCGCCGTCTGCGTGATATCCTTCGGCATGTACCGATCCATCTGCACGATGCAGTCCGCGATATGAAAATAAGCTCCGGAGCTTCCCGCCACAATCACAGTGGAAATCCCCTCTTCTTCATATAACTCCCGGATGCGTTCGATAAACGGCGTGATCGGCTCCATATCCCGGTGGATTACCCTCTGCATCAGTTCATCCCGGATCATGAAATTTGTCGCGCTGGTATCCTCATCGATCAGCATGACACCTGCTTTCGCTTCCATTGCTTCCACAACGTTTGCAGCCTGAGACGTACTTCCGCTGGCATCCTCTGTATAAAAATGAGTGGTATCTTTTCCATTTGGCAGATCATTGATAAACATGGAAATGTCCGTTTTTTTGATACTTCTTCCGTCTTCTGCGCGAAGCTTGACTGCTGTGGAATCAGTGATCACATATTCTCTTCCATCACCTGCAATATGATTGTACACGCCAAACTCCAACGCCTTCAAAAGAGTGGACTTCCCATGGTATCCGCCTCCCACGATCAGCGTGATCCCTTTTCGGATTCCCATTCCTCTTATCACACCTCTGTGCGGCAGCGTAATTTCCACTTCCATCTCCTCTGGAGACCGGAAACAAACTGCGCTTTTCATCGGACGGACGGAAACGCCTGACTCTCGCGGCAGAATAGATCCGTTTGCAACAAAAGCACACAATCCCAGCTTTGGCAGTATGTCTCGAAGTGCCTGCTGGTCCTCTGCCAGATCACTGATCTTCTGCAGTCTCTTCGCATCACAGTTTTTATAGTAGAGTGCCTTTTCGACACACTCCGGAAGAAACTCAAAAAAGATCCGGATCCATTCTCTTGCATTGATCGTCCTTCCGTTTGCCGGAAATCCCACTTCCAGACGAATGTGGATATCTCCTGTTTTTTCATCGATCTGCGCCGCACTTCTCTCCAGCACTTCCTGACCGCACCGGCTGATAGAGATCATCCCGCTCTTTCCGGATCCCTTTGCCTTGAATCCAAATTTCTCACAACACTGTCCGAACTGCCGGATCAGCGCATCCTCCAATGCTGTTTTCTGCCATTTCGTCTGATATAACTGCTCCGGAAATCCTGCAATCTTTCCTTTCACCTGAATACTGACCCTGGATGGAGATGCAAACGGATCTCCCTGTACATGGTCAATGGATAGCAGATAGCCCGGAAACTGATACATTCCCTTTGTGTCTTTATAGGCAGGATAACTCCTGTGATCGATCCTTGTCACAAGCTGTCTCAATTCTGCTGCTGTCTTCATACTTTTTATTCCCTCCCATTACAAAAATCCGGACACGATTCTCGTTCAAATCGCATCCGGTTTTTTCTTCATTTCTTTGATTGATTAAACTTCGAAGATCAGATCTCCGTAAGAAGGCATCGGCCATGCCTCTTTGTCCACGATCATTTCCAGTTTGTCGATCGGTCTTCTCAGATTCTCCATTGCCGGGCACACTTCATCGTGGTAGAAATTTGCCTGTACCGGTCCTTCTTCTTTGGCAGCTGCCTGTGCTGTCACCTCTTCCAGACGTGCCAGAGCTGCTCTTGCCTCTTTCAAGAGTACTGTGATCTCCTCAAGTGTCTCTGCCTGTACACTTGCATCCACACCTGCTTCCTTTACCGCAAGTACTGTATCTGCGAGCGTTTTTGTATATTTGATCACTGCAGGGATAAACTGTTTTCTTGCCATATCGATCATCGTACGGGCTTCGATGTTAATCGCTTTTGCATAACTCTCGTACTGGATTTCTGCACGGGATTCCAGCTCTGCTTTTGTAAATACTCCAAATCTCTCAAACAATGTCACTGCTTTCTCTGTCACCATTGCCGGAATTGCTTCCACCATAGATTTGATGTTCGGAAGTCCGCGTCTTTCTGCTTCCTTCACCCAGGCTTCAGAGTAACCGTCTCCATTGAAAATGATTCTCTGATTCTCCATTGCATATTCTTTGATCAGATCATGAACTGCAAGCTGGAAATCATCTGCTTTCTCCAGAACTTCGCAAGCCTCTGCAAATGCCTCTGCCACGATCGTATTCAGAACAATGTTGGCAGATGCGATGGAATCTCTGGAACCTACCATACGGAATTCAAATTTATTTCCTGTAAACGCAAACGGTGATGTTCTGTTTCTGTCTGTCGCATCCTTTGTCAGTTCTGGAAGTGTTCTTACACCAGTCTCCAGCTTTCCGCCTTCCAGACTGTGTGTTGCTTCCCCTGTACTGATCAGCTGATCGATCACATCTTCCAACTGTTCTCCAAGGAATACGGAAATAATTGCAGGAGGTGCTTCGTTTGCTCCCAGTCTGTGATCATTTCCAGGATCTGCTGCCGATTCTCTCAGAAGATCCGCATGCTTGTTAACCGCCTTCAGAATGCAAGTCAAAACAAGCAAGAACTGAATATTCTCATGTGGTGTTGTTCCCGGATCCAGCATATTGATTCCATCATCTGTAATGATCGACCAGTTGTCGTGCTTTCCGGAACCGTTGACGCCTGCAAATGGTTTTTCATGAAGGAGACATTTCATTCCGTGCTCGCATGCGATCCGCTTTAATGTCTGCATTACAATCTGGTTGTGATCTACCGCAATATTCGCTTCTGCATAAATCGGTGCCAGTTCATGCTGAGCCGGTGCCACCTCATTGTGCTGTGTCTTGGAAGAAACCCCTACTTTCCAGAGTTCAATGTTCACATCACGCATAAAAGCAGCGATTCTCTGGCGGATTGTTCCGAAATAGTGGTCGTCCAGCTCCTGTCCTTTCGGAGGCATCGCACCAAACAACGTACGTCCTGTATATATTAAGTCTTTTCTCTGAAGGAATTTTTCTGCATCTACAAGGAAATACTCCTGCTCTGCCCCAACGGATGGAGTCACTTTCTTTGAAGTTGTATTTCCAAACAAACGCAGAAGTCTGAGCGCCTGTACATTCAATGCCTGCATGGAACGAAGCAGTGGAGTCTTCTGATCCAGTGCTTCTCCTGTATAAGAACAGAAAGCGGTCGGAATACAAAGTGTAGCTCCTGCTGCGTCCTGTCTTACAAACGCCGGAGAAGTACAATCCCATGCTGTATATCCTCTCGCCTCAAAGGTAGCCCGAAGTCCGCCTGACGGGAAAGAAGATGCATCTGGTTCTCCTTTGATCAGCTCTTTTCCTGAGAAACTCATCAGCACTTTTCCGCTTGGAAGTGGAGCTGAAATAAAAGAGTCATGCTTTTCCGCTGTCACACCTGTCAACGGCAAAAACCAGTGTGTATAATGTGTCGCCCCTTTTTCGATTGCCCATTCTTTCATCTCATGAGCAACGACATCTGCTACTTCCAGAGAAAGTTCCTTTCCCTCTTCTATCGTCTTTTTCAGCTCTTTGTATACTTTTTTCGGAAGTCTTTCTTCCATGACAGCGTCATTGAATACATCACATCCGAAAAGTTCGGTTACATTCACGTAGTCTGACATCTTCTATCTCCTTTGGTTTATGCTTTGCTGTATGTTTCTCAGTTTTGATCTTATGATCATTCTTTGGTTTTGGTACTTTTTAAATAAAGGTTCAGTGCTTTATGCAGATCGGAAGAGCACACGTCTGAACTCCAGTCACGTCCGCACATCTCG
>OMGS01000951.1_pt1 | contig 11109 bp, 8 predicted proteins | sample 1646081 | NCBI WGS metagenome assembly OMGS01 (sample SAMN05578591, study PRJEB25193) | human gut metagenome | biome: Human Microbiome; feature: human-associated habitat; material: feces | host: Homo sapiens | place: USA:Birmingham | reverse complement strand
CGGGCGAGGCCGGGCGCGGTTTCGCCGTGGTGGCCGACGAAGTGCGCAAGCTGGCGGAAAAAACCATGGCCTCCACCAATGACGTGGGCAACGCCATCAAGGCCATCCAGGAAAGTACGGCCAAGAGCATGGAAGGCGTGGACAATGCCGTGGAACGCATCGGCGAAGCCACGGAGCTTGCCGGGCAATCCGGCGCGGCCCTGGAAGAAATCGTCGCCACCGTTGAAGCCACGGCGGACCAGGTCAATGCCATTGCCACGGCCAGCGAGGAGCAGTCCGCCGCCAGCGAGGAAATCAACCAGTCCATTGTCCAGGTCAACGACATGTCCCGCCAGACCGCCGAGGCCATGGCCGAAGCCGCCAAGGCCGTGTCCGATCTGGCCGCCCAGGCCCAGGGCCTGACCAATCTGATCCAGGAATTGAAAGAAGCATAACAACACTGTTGCGGCCGGGGGCAGCGCATCTTCACCCCGGCCGCACGCGGGCGCGTGTGGACAGTCAGTGCGTGCCCTGCGGCGCACTCTGACGTGGACAGCGGGGTGCGCCGCTCACAGGCCGGGCGTCATTGACGCCCGTCTTCATTTTGGCGGGGTTGTTTTCACGAAATCCAAACAAAAATGTATTCTTAACATATTAAAAAATTTCCCTTGCTTCCGCGTTCAACCCGCGATAAATCGACAAAAAAAGAGCGAGGATTGCGCGGCGTTTGCCGCATAGTCACGAGCACAGGAAAATTCTCCGGCTTTGGATGGGATCATTATGAATGAGTCATGTATTGCCGGTTTTTTCGTGTGCCTGACGGTCACCTCGGGCCGTGAGCTTTTTTCTCTCTCAAGGCGAGAGAGCCGCAAGCGACGCAAGCCCTCTTCCGTATATTCCTTAAAGGATTGCATTCCCCATGCCGGGGGGATGCAACCCTTTTTTTATTTTACGGCCGGTCTTTTTCACCGGCCGCCACACCGCACCCCGACCACTCTGCAAGGTCAAAAGGAGATGCATGAAGCGGTAATCCTGCCCTCAACAGAAACGGCATGGCAATATTCGTGTTCCGCCAAAACCGCCCACCAAGGCATGCCCGCGCGGACCTGACCCAGGAGTCGGGAGCAAGCCTGAAAACGCCCGGCTGTGCGTGAGAAAGCGCGGCGTCCAGCGGGAACGCCGCCGACGCTGTTTTTTCTCTCCGCGCCGTCCGTGCCGTACCGCGAAGAACGACTTCGCAACTCGGGGAATTTCAATGAAAAATTGTAAAATCTGGCTGAAAATGGCCCTGGGCCTCGGCACGATCATTACGTTGATCGTCGTGCTCAGCGTCCTCTCATCATCCCTGCTGGGACAGGTGGATGACCAACTGCAAAACATCACAGAGGAATATCTGCCCCAGCAGAATATCGCCGCCAAACTCAACGACGATATCAAGCTCATTCCGTCGCTGATGAACGAATACCTGCTCTCCGGCCAGAATGAGCCCTATGCCAGGCTGGGGAGCGTGTTCGCCGACGTGCGCAAAAATTTTGCCGACATGGAGGCCCTGCTGGCGAAATATCCGCACCTGAACGCCGGGCGCACTGTTCAGGCCCAGGCATCTTACGAACGGTTGGAAAAAACCCTCCGGGATTCGCACGACACCAATGAGACCTTCATAGGCCTGCGCGCTTCGCTGGAAGCCGCGGAATCCGGCGTGCTCAAGCTCGTGGAAGAATTCGTCAGCGTACAGAGCGCGGTACAGAACAAGGGCCTGGAAGAGCAGAACCTCTCGGAACTCCTCAGGGTGACGCCTCTGATCCGGGAGGCCAACGGCATCCTGGACGATGTCAACATCATCCGCGCGAGCATGCTGCGCGGCCTCGCCGATGGAAACCGGAGCTATTCCCTGGACAATGTGTCCGCGAGATTCCCGACCCTGCTCAAACGCGTGGACGAACTGGCGGCGCGACTCATCTATCCCAAGCCGCAGGAGATATTGAAGCAGGCGCGTGCCGGTATTGTGGATTTCCGGGAAGTGCAGAACAAAATGCAGACCCTCTGGGCTCAGCAGGAAGAACTGACCAAGGCGCGCGGTCCGGCCCGTGAAGAAGCGCTGCGGCTTATCGGCGAGATCGCCGACACCGCCGCCTCCCTCCAGAACAAGGCCCTGGAGCGGGTTTCCACAGCCGCGGGCAATGCGTCGCGGGTAACCCTGATCATCTGCCTCGTCACCCTGCTGCTCACCCTGGGCATCGGCATTGCCCTGACCAGTTCCATCACCAGGCCCGTGGCCCAAGCCCTGCGCTTCGCCCAGGACGTGGCCGGGGGGCGCCTGGACCAGCGCCTGGCGTTGGACCGAGGAGATGAAATCGGCCAGCTCTCCGTGGCCCTGGACAGTATGGTCGATGCCCTAAACGAAAAGATCAACGACGCCGAGAAAAAATCCCAGGAAGCCGAGGAGCAGTCCCGGAAGGCCCTGGAAGCCATGCGCCAGGCCGAAAAAGCCGGGCAGGAGGCACGGACCAAAAGCCAGGCCATGCTGGTGGCCGCCGACAAACTGGAAACCGTGGGCAATGTGGTTTCCTCCGCTTCCACCCAGCTTTCCGCCCAGATCGAACAGTCCGACCAGGGTGCGAGCGAGGCCGCGCAACGCCTGGCAGAAGCGGCCACGGCCATGAATGAAATGAACGCCACTGTCCAGGAAGTCGCCAAAAACGCGGGGGCGGCCTCCACGGCCTCGGCCGAAACCAAGGAAAAAGCCGAGGCCGGAGCCCAGGTGGTGGAAAAGGCCGTGCAGAGCATCGGGCAGGTCCATCAGATGTCCCTGGAACTCAAGAGCGATATGGCCCAACTTAACGCGCACGCCCAGGACATCACCAGGATTATGGCCGTGATCTCGGACATCGCGGACCAGACAAACCTGCTGGCCCTGAACGCGGCCATTGAAGCGGCCCGCGCGGGCGACGCCGGGCGCGGCTTTGCCGTGGTGGCCGACGAGGTGCGCAAACTGGCTGAAAAGACCATGGCTTCCACCAATGACGTAGGCAATGCCATCAAGGCCATCCAGGAGAGCACGGCCAAAAGCATGGGCGGCGTGGACCAGGCCGTGGAGCGCATCGGCGAAGCCACGGAACTTGCCGGCCGCTCCGGCCAGGCTCTGGAGGAGATAGTGTCAACCGTGGAACTCACGGCGGACCAGGTCAACGCCATTGCCACGGCCAGCGAGGAACAGTCCGCCGCTTCCGAAGAGATCAACCACTCCATCGTCCAGGTCAACGACATGGCTAAACAGACCGCCGAGGCTATGGCCGAAGCCGCCAAAGCCGTGTCCGATCTGGCCGCCCAGGCACAGAGCCTGACCAATCTGATCCAGGAGCTGAAAAAAGCATAACGAGTTCAATATGGCGGCCGGATCTCCTCTTCCGGCTGTTAAGAAGGGCGCTCCGCAACAGTCGGCGGAGCGCCCTTCTTATTTTTATATCCGCTTAATTTACGAAATATAATAATTAATTCCTCGAAGGGCCAAATTTCTATCCCAGATAAACATTATGATAACCATTTGAAATATATTATAATAAATTTATGCGATTTTTCTGTTTTTTACTTTATTTTACAAATATTACATTTTGTACTAAAGATAGTTCACATTTTCACGATATACAGTTGTAACCATACGCCATTCCTTGAGCGCGTCCAAAACGGGCCGCACAAGAGCGGCGGCGGAAGTGTGGATAACGGTATTTCGGGCGATAAACCCGGAAATCAGAAAAAATGATATTTCAGGCCGTTGGTCCGTGCCTGGCAGCGCTCAAAGCTGTCCGCCACGCTCAGGAGTGTCATGAGACAGATAACGAAACAAGCTCTTTCCTTACACCACTGTGACGCCGGTCAGCCTTTGGCTTGCGAAGCGCTTTGTTGCGGCAGAGAGAGAGAGAGAGAGAGAGAGAGAGAGAGAACCGCTGAACGCAGCGGGACTTTTTTATATACTTCTTAATTTTTCATATGCTTCTTAAAGGGTTGCATTTCCTCTGCGCTGGGGAATGCAATCCTTTTTCTATGGCGGGTACAGCCCGTTCAATCGGACGTACCGGGTCAACGACGTGGCACATACATCATCTTCAAGAGAGGAGATTCTGATGAAACTGTCTACAAAGATTTCTTCCAGCATGGGCGCATTGACGGCACTGATCGCCATTCTGGCGGTCTATCTGCTGGTACAGATGGGCAACGTCAATGACATGTCCACCACACTGGCGGAGCGCAACATTCCGGTCATTGATCTGGCGGGCAAGCTGAATAATGACATCTCGGAATATCGCATCGCGGAAACCCGATACGTTCTCAATCCCGATCCTGCCCGCAGGGAGCAAAATGAAAAGGACCTGGCCGACTGGAAGGAAAAAATTGATTCCTATCTGTCCGAGCTGGCCGACCGCGTTAAGATGGAAGTCGTCAAAAAAGCTCTCGCGAAGGTCGATGCGACGCAAAAAACCTTTTTCGATATTTCCAAAAACCTGTTGGACATCTCCCGCCAAGGTGAGGTGGAAAAGGCGAAAGCTTTGATGTTGGGGGATTCGGAGACGGCCTACCGTGACCTGAGCGACAAGCTCAACGCCCTTGCCGACGCGGCCAAAAACAATGCCCAAGCCATGAACGCCGAAGGCGACGCCAGGTACGACAACAGCAATATGATCGGCACGGCCCTGACCCTGCTGGCGGTTCTGATCGCCGTGGTGCTGACCTTCCTGATCGTGCGCAACACCGTGCATCAGTTGGGCAAGGACCCCGGCGAACTCAACGGCATCGCCCACCGCGTGGTGGGCGGCGATTACGATATCGACGACGGCGGCAAAAAGATGGGCGTGTACGGGGCCATTGTGGAAATGGTCACCGCTTTGAAACAGAATATTGAGAACGCCCAACGCGAGTCCGAGAATGCCCGGGAGCAATCCCGCAAAGCCCAGGAAGCCATGACCCAGGCCGAGGCCGCGAGCAAGGAAGCCCGGGCCAAGACCCAGGCCATGCTGGTGGCCGCCGACAAACTGGAGGCAATGGGCGGCGTGCTCTCCTCCGCTTCCACCGAACTTTCGGCCCAGATCGAGCAGTCCGACCGGGGCGCGGCAGAGTCCGCCCAGCGCCTCTCCGAAGCGGCCACGGCCATGAACGAGATGAACGCCACTGTCCAGGAAGTGGCCAGAAACGCCGGGTCCGCCTCCGCGGCCTCCGCCGAAACCAAGCAAAAGGCCGAGGCCGGGTCCCAGGTGGTGGAAAGGGCCGTGCGCAGCATCGGGGAGGTCCATCAGATGTCCCTGGCTCTCAAGGACGACATGGTCCAGCTCAATGAGCACTCCCAGGACATCACCCGGATCATGGGCGTGATCTCGGACATTGCGGACCAGACCAACCTGCTGGCGCTCAACGCGGCCATTGAAGCGGCCCGCGCGGGCGAGGCCGGGCGCGGTTTCGCCGTGGTGGCCGACGAAGTGCGCAAGCTGGCTGAAAAGACCATGGCCTCCACCAATGACGTGGGCAATGCCATCAAGGCCATCCAGGAAAGCACGGCAAAGAGCATGGTCGGCGTGGACAACGCCGTGGAACGCATCGGCGAGGCCACGGAACTTGCCGGCCGCTCCGGCGAGGCCCTGCAGGAAATCGTGGCAACCGTGGAAATCACGGCGGACCAGGTCAACGCCATTGCCACGGCCAGCGAGGAGCAGTCCGCCGCTTCCGAAGAGATCAACCAGTCCATCGTCCAGGTCAACGACATGTCCCGGCAGACCGCCGAGGCCATGGGCGAAGCCGCCAGGGCCGTGTCCGACCTGGCCGCCCAGGCCCAGGGTCTTACCGAACTCATCGAGGCCATGAAGAAGGGTTAAGCGCTTACGGCCCCCTGTCTTCCCCGCCCCGCCGGAGCTCTTCCGGCGGGGCTTTTTCTTTCTTCCGCCTGTCGGCAATTTGTCGCGCGCCGTCCCGGCCCCGCGGCCCTCCGCCGCGCAAGGCCCGTGCCACGGCATTTGGCGGGCATTGGCACTGTACTTGCTTTGTTCTTTTCGCGCGGCAGGCCCGAAGCCCGTCTTCATTCGCCGCCGCAGGAGGAAGAGCATGTCACAGTCCGCATGGTTGATCCGGCCCCCGACCGAGCAGCAGCAAAATCCGGCTTCCGTCGCGCCCCAGCGCCGCGCCCCGGCCGCCCCGACCACCCCGGCGGGCGGCGGCGCCTCGCCTTTTGCCGCCCTGATGGCCGGTCAGGAAAAAAAGGGAGCGGACAAAAGCGCCCTTGTGGCCGCCCGGCCGGAGGAAACGGGTACCACCCTGCAATTGCGCAATCCCGTCCTGGCCGGACGCTCGCCCAGCGATCTCATACGCGCTCAGACCTTTACCAAGGCCCAGGCCGATCTGCGCCAGACCCAGGCCATGGAAGGGATGATGCAAAGCATTTCCGGCGGGGATTCGCCCCTGGATCTGGCCCGCAACATGGGCATGGCCCGGCATCTGCGCAGCATGACCAACACCTTTGAAGGCCGTCTGAACGGGCTGAGCATGGGCGATTTCATCCATACCCGGTCCGGCGCGGGACGCGGACGGCGCGCCGCGGGCCGGACTCAGGAACATGACGGGCTGGGCCAGCTTTCCGCCCGCTTCGAATCCGGCGGCGACGGCGTCGCGGCCATCGGCTATGACCGCAACGGCGGCACGTCCTACGGCAAATACCAGATCGCCTCGCGCGTGGGCAGCATGAAAAATTTCCTGGAATTCCTGGACGGCGAGGCGCCGGACATTTCCCAGCGCCTGCGCAAAGCGGGCCCGGCCAACACGGGCAGCCGCCGGGGCGGCATGCCCGACGCCTGGCGCAGCATCGCCAAGGAACAACCGGAGCGCTTTGAAGCCCTTCAGGAAGGCTTCATCCGCGAGAGCCATTACAAACCCGCCGTGGAGGCCATTGCGGAACGCACCGGCCTGGAAGCCGACAAGCTCTCACCGGCCATGCGGGAAGTGATCTGGAGCACCGCCGTGCAGCACGGCCCGGCGGGCGCGGCCCGCATTTTCGACCGGGCCGACGACCTCAGCGGCAAGCCCACGGACCCGGCTTATGAGCGCAAGCTCATCAGCAACGTCTACAAACTGCGCGCCGGGCAGTTCGGCTCCTCCACCGACGAGGTGCAGGCGGCGGTGCATAACCGCTTCCGGCAGGAAAAGACCCTGGCCCTGAACATGCTGGACGGCGGCGGGCGCACCGCCCTGGCCTGAGGCGCGGGGGCGGTACGGCATGAGCGCTGACGTTCTGCTTCTCAATCTGACCCGTTTCGGGGATCTGCTGCAAAGCCAGCCCCTGATTCAGGACCTGCACGACAGCGGGCATCGCGTGGGCCTGGTCTGCCTGGACAATTTCGCCGCTGCCCTGCCCCTGCTGCGCCATGTGGACGCGGCCTGGCCCCTGCCCGGCGCAAAGCTCATGGCCGCGCTGGACCGCCGCTGGCAGACGGCGGCGGCCACCCTGCTGGATCTGGCCCGGAGCATCCGCGAGGAGGCCCGGCCAAGCCGGGTCGTCAACCTGACGCCCAGCCTGCCGGGCCGCCTGCTGGCAAAACTGCTGGCCCCCTCGCCGGAGGTCGTGCTGGGCTTCGGCCTGGACGCCGAGGGTTTCGGCGTCAACCGGGGCATCTGGTCCTCGTTTCTGAGCGGCGCCACGCTGCGCCGCCTGAACGCGCCCTTCAATCTGGTGGACATGTTCCGCATGGTGGGCGCGCCCCTGTGCGCCCCCGGCATTGCCGCGCGTCCGGGGCTCTTCAGCCTGCAAACGCCCCCGGCGGAGGCCCTGGCCCACGCCGACGCCCTGCTGGCCGAGCCCGAAAATCCGCCCGCGGGTGGCCATATCCAAGGATTTGTGGCCCTGCAACTGGGCGCCAGCGAGGCCCGGCGGCAATGGCCCACAGCGTATTTCGCGGCCCTGGGCGACCGGCTCTGGCGCGAGGCGGGCCTCTGTCCGGTGCTGCTGGGCGCGCCCGCCGAAAACCCGCTGGCTCAGGAATATGCGGCCCGCGCCAGCGCTCCCTTCGTCAATGCCGTGGGACGGACAAATATCCCCCAACTGGCGGCCCTGCTGACCAGAACGCGCCTGCTGGCCACCAACGACACCGGCACCATGCATCTGGCCGCCGGTCTGGGCCTGCCCTGTCTGGCCTTTTTCCTGGCCACGGCCCAGCCCTGGGACACCGGCCCCTATCTGCCCGGCTGCTGCTGCCTGGAACCGGCCCTGCCCTGCCACCCCTGCCCGTATAATCAGGCCTGTCCGCACGAACAAGTCTGCCTGACGCGCATCAACCCGCACCGCGCGGGCGATCTGATTCTGGCCCGCCTGGAAAGCGGGGACTGGCAGGCGGGCCTGAGCCCGGAACTTTGCCGCGAAGCCCGCGTCTGGCTGACGGAAACCGACGAGTTCGGCTTCGCCCGCGTGCGCAGCCTTTCCGGGCACGAATGCGAGGACCGCAGCCTCTGGCTCAGCCAACAGCGCCTGTTCTGGCGTCACATTCTTGACGACCTGGAAAACACCGCGGACGGCGCGCCTGCCACGGCGGACGCGACAGGCGCGCCCGACCACCCGGCGATGGCGGAGGCCCGGACGCCGGACGCCCCGCCCTGCTCCCCGGCCTTTGTCGCGCGGGTGGCCCCGGTACTGGACCAGGCCGCGCGCCTGCTGGACATGCTGGCCGAGCAGGGCCGCCTGGCGGGCAAATCGTCCAAGGCGGGCCAACTTTTTCTGCTCAATTGCGAGCGCTTGCAGAATCTTCTGGACGCCTGCCCGCTCCTGGTCTCGCTGGGTTATTTCTGGCGCGAGCTGCGTCAGGAGCGCGGCGGCCGCATGGACGAGCTGCTGCGCTTTGTGGATCTGCTGGCCGGGCATCTGCGGCGCTGGGCCGCAAGCATGGCGGTTTGAACCGTAATCCGTTGTAATTACTGATTTGGCACATGCCTTGCAATATCAAAGGCACGCAACATATCGGCAAATAATTCCCCGTGGGGAGCAAGGAGGGCTGTATGATTATTGTTGACGGTTGCAAAAGCGATAAGGAAATTTCCAACTTCGCCAACCTGGAAGAAGTGCTGACCAATCTTATGGACGACGAAAAAATGGATGACCGGGTGGTCACCGATGTTTTCGTGAATAATGAAAGTTTTTCGGAAATCTATCCCCACCAGGCCGAGGATGTGTCCTGCGACACCATCACCTCGGTGGAGGTGCGCTCCGTGCCCGCCGCCGAACTGGCCGTGGACATGTCGGCTGAAATGGGCAAGGTGGCCCGGATGATGGGCAGCGGCGCGCGCAATGTGGCCCGCCTGTTCCGCGAAGCCTCGGACACCGACGCCCTGGAGCTGTTCCAGGACCTGCTGGACGTGACCCGCGACTTCATGGGCATGCTCGGCGTGCTGCGCGAGCGCTATCTCGGCGGCGCTGATGAGGAATTCACCCGCAAGGCCGAAAAACTGGCCGAGCTGCTTTCCGAAATGAGCGACGTGCTGGAAAACGAAGACTGGATTCTGCTGGCCGACCTGCTGGAATACGAATTCCTGCCCCTGTGCGATGAATGGCAGGAAGTCAGCGGCCATCTGCATGAACAGATGGTCAAACGCGTCGCGCAATAAACGCTGATGTTCAAAAAAATCCGTCCGGAACGGGCCGGGGCTGTACATGCCCGGCCGCCCAGGGGCGGAAAAAAGGAGTGCCCATGAGTCAGGGACTATGCCTGTTAGACGAGGCTTTGGATCTTGCCCGCCAGGAAATGCTGGCGCTGGAGGACGGAGCCTATGACAGGGCAGTGGAACTGGCGGAGCGGCGCAACGAGGTCACCAGCATGGCATGGCACGTGCTGGAATCCGGCAGCACCGACCAGTACCGGAACCGCCTCATCGAACTCACCCGGCTCCAGGAGCATCTGGCCGATCTCGCCACCAAGGCGCAGGAGGTCATTCGCGCAAGCCTGCAACGCTCGCGGCGGGAAAAACAGCGCATGCGGGGCTACCATCAGGCGGTGGGCCAGGCCCTGCAATAAATCGGCACCCTGCAACGGGAACGACGATGCCCCGGCCTCCAGACGGAAGCCGGGGCTTTTCGCATCGCCATTGACGGATGGGTTTCGAGTTAAAACGCCGTCCACTGTCGAAAATTGACACGCGGCGATTTCGGGGCGCAGCGAGCCACGCGAGCAAGACCCGTGGGACGCCGCGTCATCGCGTTACGACGCACAGCGGGGGCAGGGGGTTGTAGGGGGCCTGGGGGCTGCCGCCCCCGGCCCCCTGCCGCGCGCCGCGCAGGCGGCCCAAACGCCGGGAGGCGTAAAGCCACTGTGCCCGCAGGGCCCGGAATACCTCATCCATACGACAAGCCCACTAAAACTATGCTCTGCCCTCATTATCACTCTGGCTGCGGGCGGGGAACGAATTGCCCCTGCCCGCCCCGCCTTGCTTTATCCCAGGCCTTCGGGCATATTCTCCACAGGTGCTAACAACACCTTTCCAAGGCGGACCCGCCGCCGACACACGCGGGGTTGCGCTTGCGCTGCAAGTGCAACCGTCTTTCCGCGTACGCTGTCGGGAGTGCGGTGAATACAACACCTCCTCGTGGGGGAATAAACCCGCTGCCCTTGGACAGTTGTTAGCTCCCGGCAATTGCTTTTCGGCAATCGCCAATCAGCTACGCCGGAGAGCGCCATGTCTGAAACGCCCGCCCCATATGGCTTCCCGCCGCAAAGAGATTTTGCCTCGCAATACCGCCGCGTTTTTGAGGCCGCCGCGTGCAAGACGCGGGCGGAACTGGCTGTTGCCCTGGGTATCCGGCTATCGGCCGTTTCCGACGCCGAGCGGCGCAAGGCCGTGCCGTCCGATTGGCTCATAACGCTTTTTGAGAAAAAACGGATCAATCCTGAATGGGTACGCACGGGACTGGGCGGCAGAATGGCGTGGACTAGGGACGAGACCGGCGTCAGCCCCGCTTCCGCCGCCGTCACAAGCAGACCGGCGACGGAATGCACGACTGAAGACCTGATGGCGGAAATTATGCGCCGCGCGTTGAAAAGCGTCGGCTAGAGCCTGTTGACACTATAGAATTTTTGTTCGCCCGCAAGGAAGATAAGCCTGTTTTGAGGGAGT
>OMGS01000950.1_pt1 | contig 11109 bp, 7 predicted proteins | sample 1646081 | NCBI WGS metagenome assembly OMGS01 (sample SAMN05578591, study PRJEB25193) | human gut metagenome | biome: Human Microbiome; feature: human-associated habitat; material: feces | host: Homo sapiens | place: USA:Birmingham | reverse complement strand
ATGGTAGTGTGGGGTCTCCCCATGCGAGAGTAGGGAACTGCCAGGCATCAAATTAGAAAAACCCCGGTCAATAAGGCCGGGGTTTTTTGCATATCAATTATTTGCATGATGAAGGGAATCTCATGTCAGTTCTGTATATCCAAATTCGTCGTAATCAAATTACTGTTCGCGATCTTGAAAGCAAACGTGAAGTGTCAGGAGATGCTGCCTTCAGTAACCAGCGCCTGTTAATCGCCAATTTCTTTGTTGCAGAAAAAGTTCTGCAAGATCTTGTTCTGCAACTCCACCCACGTTCAACCTGGCATTCTTTTTTGCCAGCAAAACGTATGGATATTGTTGTGAGCGCGCTGGAAATGAATGAGGGCGGTTTGTCACAGGTTGAGGAACGCATTCTTCATGAAGTGGTCGCAGGGGCAACGTTAATGAAATATCGCCAGTTCCACATCCATGCGCAATCAGTGGTACTCAGTGATAGTGCGGTCCTGGCAATGTTTAAGCAGAAATAATCATGTCACCATTGGTGGGTACGAAACCTAAAGTTCAGCCCACCGGGATGAGAAAAAAACCGCCTACACCCCCACATATGCCAGATTCAGCAACGGATACGGTTTCCCCAAATCGTCCACCTCAGAGCGTCCCGTAACCTTAAAACCCACCTTCTTATAGAACCCAACCGCCTGCTCATTTTGCTCATTAACGTTGGTTGTCAGTTCCGGTGCCATCGAGAGCGCATGCTCCACCAGCATCCGACCCACGCCGCAGCCGCGCACATCAGGATCGATAAACAGCGCATCCATATGCTGCCCACTTAACAACATAAACCCAACCGGCCGATCCCGCTCATTAACCGCGACCCACAACGGCGCTTCCGGCAGGAAGGAACGAACTAGCTCCTCCAGCTCGGCCCGATACTCTGCTGATAAAAAATCGTGAGTGGCATCGACAGAACGACACCAAATCGCAACGAGTTCCTCCCCTTCCTCATGCCGTGAGCGGCGAATACTAATAACCATTTTCTCTCCTTTTCGTCATTCTTATATTCTAACGTAGCCTTTTCCTTGAAACTTTCTCACCTTCAACATGCAGGCTCGACATTGGCAAATTTTCTGGTTATCTTCAGCTATCTGGATGTCTAAACGTATAAGCGTATGTAGTGAGGTAATCAGGTTATGCCGATTCGTGTGCCGGACGAGCTACCCGCCGTCAATTTCTTGCGTGAAGAAAACGTCTTTGTGATGACAACTTCTCGTGCGTCTGGTCAGGAAATTCGTCCACTTAAGGTTCTGATCCTTAACCTGATGCCGAAGAAGATTGAAACTGAAAATCAGTTTCTGCGCCTGCTTTCAAACTCACCTTTGCAGGTCGATATTCAGCTGTTGCGCATCGATTCCCGTGAATCGCGCAACACGCCCGCAGAGCATCTGAACAACTTCTACTGTAACTTTGAAGATATTCAGGAACAGAACTTTGACGGTCTGATTGTAACCGGTGCGCCGCTGGGCCTGGTGGAGTTTAATGATGTCGCTTACTGGCCGCAGATCAAACAGGTGCTGGAGTGGTCGAAAGATCACGTCACCTCGACGCTGTTTGTCTGCTGGGCGGTACAGGCCGCGCTCAATATCCTCTACGGCATTCCTAAGCAAACTCGCACCGACAAACTCTCTGGCGTTTACGAGCATCATATTCTCCATCCTCATGCGCTTCTGACGCGTGGCTTTGATGATTCATTCCTGGCACCGCATTCGCGCTATGCTGACTTTCCGGCAGCGTTGATTCGTGATTACACCGATCTGGAAATTCTGGCAGAGACGGAAGAAGGGGATGCATATCTGTTTGCCAGCAAAGATAAGCGCATTGCCTTTGTGACGGGCCATCCCGAATATGATGCGCAAACGCTGGCGCAGGAATATTTCCGCGATGTGGAAGCCGGACTAGACCCGGATGTACCGTATAACTATTTCCCGCACAATGATCCGCAAAATACACCGCGAGCGAGCTGGCGTAGTCACGGTAATTTGCTGTTTACCAACTGGCTCAACTATTACGTCTACCAGATCACGCCATACGATCTACGGCACATGAATCCAACGCTGGATTAATCTTCTGTGATAGTCGATCGTTAAGCGATTCAGCACCTTACCTCAGGCACCTTCGGGTGCCTTTTTTATTTCCGAAACGCACCTCAGCAAGTGAATAAATTTTATTCATATTGTTATCAATAAGTTATCAAGTATTTTTAATTAAAATGGAAATTGTTTTTGATTTTGCATTTTAAATGAGTAGTCTTAGTTGTGCTGAACGAAAAGCGCACAACGATCCTTCGTTCACAGTGGGGAAGTTTTCGGATCCATGACGAGGAGCTGCACGATGACTGAACAGGCAACAACAACCGATGAACTGGCTTTCACAAGGCCGTATGGCGAGCAGGAGAAGCAAATTCTTACTGCCGAAGCGGTAGAATTTCTGACTGAGCTGGTGACGCATTTTACGCCACAACGCAATAAACTTCTGGCAGCGCGCATTCAGCAGCAGCAAGATATTGATAACGGAACGTTGCCTGATTTTATTTCGGAAACAGCTTCCATTCGTGATACAGACTGGAAAATTCGTGGTATTCCTGCGGACTTACAAGATCGTCGAGTCGAGATAACTGGCCCGGTTGAGCGCAAGATGGTGATCAACGCACTGAACGCCAATGTGAAAGTCTTTATGGCCGATTTCGAAGATTCACTGGCACCAGACTGGAACAAAGTGATCGATGGGCAAATTAACCTGCGCGATGCGGTTAACGGCACCATCAGCTATACCAATGAAGCAGGCAAAATTTATCAGCTCAAGCCCAATCCAGCGGTTTTGATTTGTCGGGTACGCGGTCTGCACTTGCCGGAAAAACATGTCACCTGGCGTGGTGAGGCAATCCCCGGTAGCCTGTTTGATTTTGCGCTCTATTTCTTCCACAACTATCAGGCACTGTTGGCAAAGGGCAGCGGTCCCTATTTCTATCTGCCGAAAACCCAGTCCTGGCAGGAAGCGGCCTGGTGGAGCGAAGTCTTCAGCTATGCAGAAGATCGCTTTAATCTGCCGCGCGGCACCATCAAGGCGACGTTGCTGATTGAAACGCTGCCCGCCGTGTTCCAGATGGATGAAATCCTTCACGCGCTGCGTGACCATATTGTTGGTCTGAACTGCGGTCGTTGGGATTACATCTTCAGCTATATCAAAACGTTGAAAAACTATCCCGATCGCGTCCTGCCAGACAGACAGGCAGTGACGATGGATAAACCATTCCTGAATGCTTACTCACGCCTGTTGATTAAAACCTGCCATAAACGCGGTGCTTTTGCGATGGGCGGCATGGCGGCGTTTATTCCGAGCAAAGATGAAGAGCACAATAACCAGGTGCTCAACAAAGTAAAAGCGGATAAATCGCTGGAAGCCAATAACGGTCACGATGGCACATGGATCGCTCACCCAGGCCTTGCGGACACGGCAATGGCGGTATTCAACGACATTCTCGGCTCCCGTAAAAATCAGCTTGAAGTGATGCGCGAACAAGACGCGCCGATTACTGCCGATCAGCTGCTGGCACCTTGTGATGGTGAACGCACCGAAGAAGGTATGCGCGCCAACATTCGCGTGGCTGTGCAGTACATCGAAGCGTGGATCTCTGGCAATGGCTGTGTGCCGATTTATGGCCTGATGGAAGATGCGGCGACGGCTGAAATTTCCCGTACCTCAATCTGGCAGTGGATCCATCATCAAAAAACGTTGAGCAATGGCAAACCGGTGACCAAAGCCTTGTTCCGCCAGATGCTGGGCGAAGAGATGAAAGTCATTGCCAGCGAACTGGGCGAAGAACGTTTCTCCCAGGGGCGTTTTGACGATGCCGCACGCTTGATGGAACAGATCACCACTTCCGATGAGTTAATTGATTTCCTGACCCTGCCAGGCTACCGCCTGTTAGCGTAAACCACCACATAACTATGGAGCATCTGCACATGAAAACCCGTACACAACAAATTGAAGAATTACAGAAAGAGTGGACTCAACCGCGTTGGGAAGGCATTACTCGCCCGTACAGCGCGGAAGATGTGGTGAAATTACGCGGTTCAGTCAATCCGGAATGCACCCTGGCGCAACTGGGTGCGGCGAAAATGTGGCGTCTGCTGCACGGCGAGTCGAAAAAAGGCTACATCAACAGCCTCGGTGCACTGACTGGCGGTCAGGCGCTGCAACAGGCGAAAGCGGGTATTGAAGCAGTCTATCTGTCGGGATGGCAGGTAGCGGCGGACGCTAACCTGGCGGCCAGCATGTATCCGGATCAGTCGCTCTATCCGGCAAACTCGGTGCCAGCTGTGGTGGAGCGGATCAACAACACCTTCCGTCGTGCCGATCAGATCCAATGGTCCGCGGGCATTGAGCCGGGCGATCCGCGCTATGTCGATTACTTCCTGCCGATCGTTGCCGATGCGGAAGCCGGTTTTGGCGGTGTCCTGAATGCCTTTGAACTGATGAAAGCGATGATTGAAGCCGGTGCAGCGGCAGTTCACTTCGAAGATCAGCTGGCGTCAGTGAAGAAATGCGGTCACATGGGCGGCAAAGTTTTGGTGCCAACTCAGGAAGCTATTCAGAAACTGGTCGCGGCGCGTCTGGCAGCTGATGTGACGGGCGTTCCAACCCTGCTGGTTGCTCGTACCGATGCCGATGCGGCGGATCTGATTACCTCCGATTGCGACCCATATGACAGCGAATTTATTACTGGCGAGCGTACCAGTGAAGGCTTCTTCCGTACTCATGCGGGCATTGAGCAAGCGATCAGCCGTGGCCTGGCGTATGCGCCATATGCTGACCTGGTCTGGTGTGAAACCTCCACGCCGGATCTGGAACTGGCGCGTCGCTTTGCACAAGCTATCCACGCGAAATATCCGGGCAAACTGCTGGCTTATAACTGCTCGCCGTCGTTCAACTGGCAGAAAAACCTCGACGACAAAACTATTGCCAGCTTCCAGCAGCAGCTGTCGGATATGGGCTACAAGTTCCAGTTCATCACCCTGGCAGGTATCCACAGCATGTGGTTCAACATGTTTGACCTGGCAAACGCCTATGCCCAGGGCGAGGGTATGAAGCACTACGTTGAGAAAGTGCAGCAGCCGGAATTTGCCGCCGCGAAAGATGGCTATACCTTCGTATCTCACCAGCAGGAAGTGGGTACAGGTTACTTCGATAAAGTGACGACTATTATTCAGGGCGGCACGTCTTCAGTCACCGCGCTGACCGGCTCCACTGAAGAATCGCAGTTCTAAGCAACAACAACCGTTGCTGACTGTAGGCCGGATAAGGCGTTCACGCCGCATCCGGCAATCGGTGCACGATGCCTGATGCGACGCTTGCGCGTCTTATCATGCCTACAACCGTTGCCGAACGTAGGCTGGATAAGGCGTTTACGCCGCATCCGGCAATTCTCTGCTCCTGATGAGGGCGCTAAATGCCGCGTGGCCTGGAATTATTGATTGCTCAAACCATTTTGCAAGGCTTCGATGCTCAGTATGGTCGATTCCTCGAAGTGACCTCCGGTGCGCAGCAGCGTTTCGAACAGGCCGACTGGCATGCTGTCCAGCAGGCGATGAAAAACCGTATCCATCTTTACGATCATCACGTTGGTCTGGTCGTGGAGCAACTGCGCTGCATTACTAACGGCCAAAGTACGGACGCGGCATTTTTACTACGTGTTAAAGAGCATTACACCCGGCTGTTGCCGGATTACCCGCGCTTCGAGATTGCGGAGAGCTTTTTTAACTCCGTGTACTGTCGGTTATTTGACCACCGCTCGCTTACTCCCGAGCGGCTTTTTATCTTTAGCTCTCAGCCAGAGCGCCGCTTTCGTACCATTCCCCGCCCGCTGGCGAAAGACTTTCACCCCGATCACGGCTGGGAATCTCTACTGATGCGCGTTATCAGCGACCTACCGCTGCGCCTGCGCTGGCAGAATAAAAGCCGTGACATCCATTACATTATTCGCCATCTGACGGAAACGCTGGGGACAGACAACCTCGCGGAAAGTCATTTACAGGTGGCGAACGAACTGTTTTACCGCAATAAAGCCGCCTGGCTGGTGGGCAAACTGATCACACCTTCCGGCACATTGCCATTTTTGCTGCCGATCCACCAGACGGACGACGGCGAGTTATTTATTGATACCTGCCTGACGACGACCGCCGAAGCGAGCATTGTTTTTGGCTTTGCGCGTTCTTATTTTATGGTTTATGCACCGCTGCCCGCAGCGCTGGTCGAGTGGCTACGGGAAATTCTGCCAGGTAAAACCACCGCTGAATTGTATATGGCTATCGGCTGCCAGAAGCACGCCAAAACCGAAAGCTACCGCGAATATCTCGTTTATCTACAGGGCTGTAATGAGCAGTTCATTGAAGCGCCGGGTATTCGTGGAATGGTGATGTTGGTGTTTACGCTGCCGGGCTTTGATCGGGTATTCAAAGTCATCAAAGACAGGTTCGCGCCGCAGAAAGAGATGTCTGCCGCTCACGTTCGTGCCTGCTATCAACTGGTGAAAGAGCACGATCGCGTGGGCCGAATGGCGGACACCCAGGAGTTTGAAAACTTTGTGCTGGAGAAGCGGCATATTTCCCCGGCATTAATGGAATTACTGCTCCAGGAAGCAGCGGAAAAAATCACCGATCTCGGCGAACAAATTGTGATTCGCCATCTTTATATTGAGCGGCGGATGGTGCCGCTCAATATCTGGCTGGAACAAGTGGAAGGTCAGCAGTTGCGCGACGCCATTGAAGAATACGGTAACGCTATTCGCCAGCTTGCCGCTGCTAACATTTTTCCTGGCGACATGCTGTTTAAAAACTTCGGTGTCACCCGTCACGGGCGTGTGGTTTTTTATGATTACGATGAAATTTGCTACATGACGGAAGTGAATTTCCGCGACATCCCGCCGCCGCGCTATCCGGAAGACGAACTTGCCAGCGAACCGTGGTACAGCGTCTCGCCGGGCGATGTTTTCCCGGAAGAGTTTCGCCACTGGCTATGCGCCGACCCGCGTATTGGTCCGCTGTTTGAAGAGATGCACGCCGACCTGTTCCGCGCTGATTACTGGCGCGCACTACAAAACCGCATACGTGAAGGGCATGTGGAAGATGTTTATGCGTATCGGCGCAGGCAAAGATTTAGCGTACGGTATGGGGAGATGCTTTTTTGAGTAAAGCTTCCATATAATTTTTCTCCGCAATGTATCGAGGGTTATCCGTAAAGCCAAAGCTTTCAGCCATCTTATTTAATGTATTAAGGATTAATTCAGCAATAACCCGGTGACCCAATTCAAAAGCCAACTCAAAGGCAGAGTATTTTTGTGGGGCTTTGTGTTGCCAAAAATCCATAATATCTTCAGCGGTAAATCCAAACAGGCGTGCATGGTTAGATAAAGCAAGATAAACCGTCTCTACAACATTTTGTTGTTTATGCTGTATCGCTGAAAACAAACCGGGATATTCATTAGAATTATTTGCCAGGAGGAGGGGCTTCATATTTTTTTTATCGAATTTAAACGTATTAAACAGAGTGGGTAATGCGTTAAAAATAGTATTAATAACGTTCATATGTCCACTATTATAGGCAGTCAACATTTCTGTTCTATGTAGTTCTGGCATTTTCTGGAGCTGAATCATCAGTTGCGTAAGTTGGTGATTCTGACCAATTGCCATTAGCAAATTCATCGTTGCTGGTGATAATGGAGGGGTTATTTCATCCACAGATCCTTTTAACATCAATAGCTGTTCTTTCGGAAGTGCTGGAATTATTGCAACAGATTGGTTAATAATATGATCATTTGACCATTTCAGGAGGCTATAATCTACATTCATAAAATCCATCAGAGAATAGTGTTTAATATTCTCTTTGCTTTCGTTCATAATTCTTATTTTATCGTTAGTTACATTAGGATCATAAACCGAAACCACGTAATGGGTACATCCTTCAGTTGTGTTCTTTATTCTTAGCCGGACCGTCAAAGCATGGTTATCCACCAGTAATATGGCTGCCATAACACTGATGCCATTTGATTCCATCTTGTCAAAATATGCTTTCATAACTAGCCCGAAATCACCGCAGGCAGCAACGCAACGCCCCTCAGGACGGCTGGAAACCAACGCCAAAGTCTGGTTTTTGCATTTTTTGTTGAAGTGCGTGAGAAATTTTTCAGCTGAAGAGTAATCATCTTGATGGGGTTTGTAATCAACATTCTGATAAATATCATTAATATATTGTGCAGCAATGTGTCGGCATACTATACGGTTTTGGGGTCGCCCCGGAAAATAACATTGACCATTAAGTTTAATTCTTGGGAATTCTTTTTCTTTTCTATCTGATTTTAGGTTTAATTCTTGTTTATCAAGAGTGTCTGAGCGTTGAGGTAAAATTTCCATTAGGTATTTTTCAAATATTGGGGCAATGGTTTGAGTAAGTGTCGTGTTTTCGTTTTTATTAATTATCGTAATTTCTTTCTTATCAGCTTGTAAGACGGACGTGGAAAATTTAATGACAAAATCCTTGTTGCTAAAGATATGACGACCATTTTGTCTACAGTTCTCTGAGAAGCTTTTTAATAGAGGCGTCGCCAGCTCCTTGCCAGAAAATTTATCCTCGAGTTCTTTATAAAACAATTCACTCAGGGTTTGGTGTTCATTTGTCTGGGCTGTATTATTAATATTTGCAGAGAAAGAACTACGAGGGATACGAGTAATCATTTAAATATCTCATTATTTATTGATGTCTTGAATTTTAACTATCAGAACAGTGAAAAAATTTAATATGATTACAACTAAAGAAATATCATAAATCGCTCAATCTCATAATGCAGCCGTAAAAGTTTCGGTGGAATGAGATCTTGCGATTTTGTTAATGATTAAGTAGTTTGATGTTTAAAAATAATGCTGAGTTAATAAAAGTGTGTGAAGTGTATGACATTAAGTTATTTTGGCGTCAATGCGATTAACAGACACCCTTATTCTATTGCCACTCAGGTATGATGGGCAGAATATTGCCTCTGCCCGCCAGAAAAAAGTCAGCGCATTCCACCGTACGCCAGCGTCACTTCCTTCGCCGCTTTAATCACCATCGCGCCAAACTCGGTCACGCGGTCATCGGTAATACGTGAAATCGGTCCGGAAATTGAAATTGCGGCAAACGGTTCGCGGTGCTCATCGAAAATACACGCTGCAAGGCAACGTAGCCCCAGTGCATGTTCCTCATCGTCAAATGAATAACCCCGTTTGCGCGTTTGGGCGAGATCTTCTTTTAAATGCACAGGAGACACCAGCGTTGCGTGGGTATAGGCATGTAACCCTTTGCGGTGCAGCAGCTTCGTCACCTGTTCTTCGCTCAGTTGGGCTAAAAAGGCTTTACCCGCACCGGAAGCGTGCATCGGCAATTTACCGCCGATAGGCGCGGACATTCGCATCAGATGCGTACACTGTACCTGGTCGATAATAATCGCTTCGTGATCGCTTTGATCAAGCACCGCCATATTGACCGTTTCGCCAGACTCTTCCATTAAATTGCGCAGGATAGGGTGAACAATTGCTAACAAATTACGGCTCTGGAGAAAGCTGCTGCCGACCATAAAGGCATGTGCACCGATTGCCCAGTGTCCCAGTTCGCCAACCTGACGCACGAAACCCTGCTGTTGCATCGTGGTTAGCAGGCGGTGGGTCGTGGAATTGGGTAACCCGGCTTGTTGCGCCAGCTCTGTGAGTGCCACACTGCCATTGGATTCGGCAATCCACTCCAGTAATTTCAGGCCACGCGTTAAAGACTGAACCTGTCCAGTCGCTGGTGCGGTGGCAACGGCGGGTTTTCTGCCGCGTTTCGCGGGAATGGGTGCGACCATGACAGCCTCCTTTTTCTGTATCGTGGAAATCATTTTCATTTTTATTGTTAGCTAATGCAATAGTTGCTGAACTGATCCGATGAGTTAATGTTGAACAAATCTCATGTTGCGTGGTGGTCGCTTTTACCACAGATGCGTTTATGCCAGTATGGTTTGTTGAATTTTTATTAAATCTGGGTTGAGCGTGTCGGGAGCAAGTGTGAGCAGCAAAGTGGAACAACTGCGTGCGCAGTTAAATGAACGTATTCTGGTGCTGGACGGCGGTATGGGCACCATGATCCAGAGCTATCGACTGAACGAAGCCGATTTTCGTGGTGAACGCTTTGCCGACTGGCCATGCGATCTCAAAGGCAACAACGACCTGCTGGTGCTCAGCAAACCGGAAGTGATCGCCGCTATCCACAACGCCTACTTTGAAGCGGGCGCGGATATCATCGAAACCAACACCTTCAACTCCACGACCATTGCGATGGCGGATTACCAGATGGAATCCCTGTCGGCGGAAATCAACTTTGCGGCGGCGAAACTGGCGCGCGCCTGTGCTGATGAGTGGACCGCGCGCACGCCGGAGAAACCGCGCTACGTTGCCGGTGTTCTCGGCCCGACCAACCGCACGGCGTCTATTTCTCCGGACGTCAACGATCCGGCATTCCGCAACATCACTTTTGACCAGCTGGTGGCGGCCTATCGCGAATCCACCAAAGCGCTGGTGGAAGGTGGTGCGGATCTGATCCTGATTGAAACCGTTTTCGACACCCTTAACGCCAAAGCGGCGGTATTTGCGGTGAAAACGGAGTTTGAAGCGCTGGGCGTTGAGCTGCCGATTATGATCTCCGGCACCATCACCGACGCCTCCGGACGTACACTCTCCGGGCAAACCACCGAAGCATTTTACAACTCATTGCGCCACGCCGAAGCGCTGACCTTTGGCCTGAACTGTGCGCTGGGGCCCGATGAACTGCGCCAGTACGTGCAGGAGCTGTCACGGATTGCGGAATGCTACGTCACCGCGCACCCGAACGCCGGTCTGCCCAACGCCTTTGGTGAATACGATCTCGACCCCGACACGATGGCAAAGCACATCCGCGAATGGGCGGAAGCGGGCTTTCTCAATATCGTCGGCGGCTGCTGTGGCACCACGCCACATCATATTGCAGCGATGAGTCGTGCAGTAGAAGGATTAGCGCCGCGCAAACTGCCGG